>Ga0105248_10000784_pt1 | contig 35696 bp, 26 predicted proteins | sample KBSS34metaG_FD_81524 | JGI IMG/M metagenome (GOLD analysis project Ga0105248, IMG submission 81524) | Switchgrass rhizosphere microbial communities from Kellogg Biological Station, Michigan, USA - KBS S3-4 metaG | ecosystem: Host-associated > Plants > Roots > Rhizosphere > Soil | place...
AACGAACGGGATGCCGGCATCGTCCTGTTCGACGACGTGGACCTGATCCTGGGGCGGATGGATCCCGATGCGCGACATGAGTTGACCGAACTGCTGACCCGGTTCGCGCGCGGCGCGCGCCGCCTCAGCCTGGTGATGACCGCGCAGCGCCTGTCCGGAGGCCTGCAAAGCCTCGCGGGCCTGTTCGATTCGCGATTGCTGCTTCGTCAGGCGAGCAGAGACGAGCACGTGCTTTCCGGGGGAGACGGCTCGACCTTCGATCCGCGACTTCCTGCCGGAGCGGGGCTCTGGACCGGCAGCCGGGGTGGGGGTGCGGCCATCCAAGTCGCGATCGGCGCCGTCCCACTTCCCGCGTCGGCGCAGGTCGAATTGCAAGCGCTTCGCCCCGAGGTCGGTCGGCCGCTCGCCGTCGTCTGCCCCCGCCCCGCGCAGCTCGCTGACGACCTGAGGCGAATGGGGGCGCAGGTGGTGGTGCTCGGCGACGGGCCGATTCCCGACGAGGGCGAGCTCCACGTGTCGCGCGGTACGGCCGCGGTGGTGCTGATCGGCGACCCGGATGCCTGGCAGGCGGAGTGGGCTCTGCTGGCGCTCGCGCGGCGCGAACTGCCGATGGCCGTCGTCGGATGCGGGGCATCCGAGTTGCGCGCGGTCTCGAGACTCCGCGATGCGCCGCCGCTGCTCGGCGGCCGCACCGGCGAATGCTGGTGGGTCGAAGCAGGGCAGGTGCGCAGAGCCCTGCTCGAGCTCAGCCCGCCGACGAAGATCAGCCCGCCCGCGAGCTAGTCAACCGCGTCAGGCGATCGCCGCCGCCACCGTGCCCGCCTTGAGCCCCTGTGCCGCGGCGACGGCCGCGTTCACGACCTGTCCGCCGTGCACGTTGAGACCGAGGGCGAGTGCCGGATCGGCCCGCAAGGCCTCTGCCCAGCCGAGGTTCGCAATCGAGCGGACGTAGGGCAGGGTCGCGTTGGTGAGCGCGTATGTCGAGGTGTGCGCGACCGCCCCCGGCATGTTGGCCACGCAGTAGAACAGCGACTCATGAACCGTGTACGTCGGGTCGGCGTGGGTGGTCGGATGGCTGTCTTCGAAGCAGCCGCCCTGATCGATCGCGATGTCGACCAGCACGCTGCCCGGCTTCATCCTGGCCACCAGGGCGTTCGTGACGAGTTTCGGGGCCTTCGCACCGGGCACCAGCACCGACCCGATCACGAGGTCCGCGTCGAGCACGGCCTTCTCGATCTCGAAGCTGTTCGACGCGATCGTCTGAATGCGGCCGGCATAGTCGGCATCCAGTTCGCGCAGTCGTTGAATGTTGGTGTCGAGCACCGTCACCCGCGCACCCAGTCCGACGCTGACGCTGATCGCGTTGGTGCCGGCGACGCCGCCGCCGAGCACGACGACATGGGCGGGATGCGTGCCGGGCACGCCCGGCACGAGCAACCCGGGGCCGCCGTTCGGGCGAAGCATCGCGTTCGCCCCGACGATGGGCGCCAGTCGTCCGGCGACCTCGCTCATCGGAGCCAGCAGGGGGAGCGCGCGCGACGCCAGTTGCACGGTCTCGTACGCGATCGCCGTGATCCCACTCGAGACCAGGTGCGCGGTGAGCTCGGCCTCGGCGGCCAGGTGCAGGTAGGTGAAGAGCACCAGGTCGTCGCGGAAGTAGCCGTACTCGCTCTCGATCGGCTCCTTCACCTTCAGAAGGAGTTCGGCGCCGCCCCACACCTCGGCGGCGCTCGTGGCAATGGTGGCGCCCGCCGCCCGGTAGTCGTCGTCGCTGATCGACGAACCGAGGCCCGCTCCGCTCTGCACAGTCACCGAATGGCCGTGCGCCGAGAGGTCGTGCACGCCCGCCGGGGTGATGGCCACTCGGAACTCGTTGTTCTTGATCTCGCTCGGGACGCCCACCTTCATGCCGCCAGCGTAGCCGGGCCGCACCATTGAATCCGCAGCGAAAATCCGCGTTTGTGTGCTGATTTCGTGAAATCTATGTTTCGGGATGGGCCTTTTGCCCGCTGCGCCGTTCCTTCCTGCCCCGCGATATGTCAGGATCGAGCCACGGTGCCGGTCACAGCTCCGCCGCCGAATGCGAACGCGTGCGAAGGAGTCCTCGATGGTCCGGTCCCTGCCCGAAGATCCGCTGATCCGATCGCTCGTGCTGAACGCACGCAGAGCACAGTTGACCCGTCGCGGCGTTCTCGCCGGGGCGACCGCCGGCGCCGCAGCCCTCGCGCTCGCGGCATGCGCCCCGGCAGGCAGCAACAAGCCGAAGGCCGCCACCGACATCTCGTCGACCGACAAGTCGCTGATCTGGGCGAACTGGCCGCTCTACCTCGACACCGACGACGCCAGCGGCGACCACCCGACCCTTCAGGCCTTCACCAAGAAGACCGGGATCAAGGTCGATTACCGCGAAGACATCGACGACAACAACACCTACTACGCCAAGGTGAAAGACCAGTTGGCGCTCGGCAAAGACATCGGTGCCGACATCGCCGTGCTGACCGACTGGATGGCCAGCCGCTGGATCCGCCTGGGCTACACCCAACCGCTCGACCACTCCAAGATCCCGAACATCAAGAACCTCAACCCCGACCTTTTGAACATCGACTACGACAAGGGGCGCAACAATTCACTGCCGTGGCAGGGCGGCTTTGCGGGCATCTGCTGGAACAAAGATGAGTTCCCCAAGGGCTTCACCAGCGTCGGCGAGATGTTCGCCGAGCCGAAGCTCAAGGGTCGCATCGAGGTGCTCAGCGAGATGCGCGACACCATCGGGCTCATCATGCTCGAGCAGAACGTCGAGATCTCCAAGCCGTTCGAGAACTTCCTGTTCCAGAACGCGCTCGACATCCTGCAGAAGAACATCGACGACGGGGTCATCCGCAGTGTGAAGGGCAACTCCTACACCGAAGACCTGGTCAGCGGAGACGCGCTGGCCGCCATCTGCTGGTCTGGCGACATCACGGCTACCAATGCGACCAACGGGGACCACTGGGAGTTCGCGCTCCCGGATGCCGGGGGAACCATCTGGAACGACAACATGCTGATCCCGGTCGGTGCCCGTCACAAGGCCAACGCCGAAGCGGTGATGAACTGGTACTACGACCCCGAGATCGCGGCCGAGGTCGCCGCCTACGTGAACTACATCACGCCGGTGGTCGGGGCCAAGGAGGCCGCGGTCAAGATCGACCCGGCCCTCGCCGACAACCAGTTGATCTTCCCCGACTCCGACTTCCTGAAGAAGGCGCACATCTTCGCCACGCTGACGCCGGCGCAGGAGCAGAGCTTCACCGCGGGGTTCCAGAAAGTTCTCTTGGGCGCTTGATGGCCGGCGCCCTCGACGACTCCGGCGCCGACCTCGAGCTGGTCGGCATCACCAAGCAGTTCCCCGGCTTCACCGCGATCGAGAATCTCAACCTCACGATCCCAGCAGGTTCGTTCTTCGCGCTGCTGGGGCCGTCGGGATGTGGCAAGACGACAACCCTGCGCCTGGTGGCAGGCCTCGAGACGCCGACCGCTGGTCGCATCCTGATCGGCGGCAAGGATGTCACCGACAGCAAGCCGCACCAGCGACCGGTCAACACGGTGTTCCAGAGCTACGCGCTGTTCCCGCACATGACGGTGCTGCGCAACGTCGCGTTCGGCCTGTACCGGCGGGGGGTGTCGAACCCGCTCGGCCTGGCGCATGAGGCGCTCCGGCTGGTCGAGCTCGACCACCTGGCCGGCCGGCGCCCTGCGCAGCTCTCGGGCGGCCAGCAGCAGCGCGTCGCACTTGCCCGCGCGATCGTGAACAAGCCGGCCCTGCTGCTGCTCGATGAGCCGCTGGGCGCGCTCGACCTCAAGCTGCGCAGGCAGATGCAGTTGGAGCTCAAGTCGATTCAGGATGACGTCGGCCTCACCTTCTTGCACGTCACGCACGACCAGGAGGAGGCCATGACGATGGCCGACACGGTCGCCGTGATGAACAAGGGCGAGATCGAGCAGATGGGTGCTCCCGAGGAACTCTACGAACTGCCCAAGACCGCGTTCGTGGCCAACTTCCTCGGGCAGTCGAACCTGTTCGCGGGCAAGGTCGTCTCGTCGACCGCCACGTCGATCGTGGTGGACGCAGCGGGTACCAAGCTCGAGGTGCCCCGCGACCGCGCGCAGCGGCATTCCGGCGTGGTCACCATCGGTGTTCGCCCCGAGAAGCTGACTCTGTTGACCGAGAAGCCGCGGCCCGGCTCGGCCGCCGCGGCATCCGGGGTCAACGTGCTCGGCCCGGGCACGGTCACCGACGTCTCGTTCAGCGGCGTCAGCACCCAGTACCTGGTCGAGGTCGCCGGGGTGGGGACGATCACGGTGTTCGCCCAGAACATGGTCTTCGGTCCCGTGGTGAATCGCGGCTCGGAGGTCTGGGTGAGTTGGACCGTCGATCACGGCTTCGGTCTGGCCGACGAGGACATCGTTCACCCGCGCTTCGAGGAAGATCCCGCCTGATGGGCGGCAGCTGATGGCATTCGGTGCGTTCTCGAATGTCGACACGCCGGTCGTCGAGGCACCCCGGCGGCGAAGCAGGGCGGCGCTGTGGTTGCTGCTGCCGGGGGTGGTCTATCTCGGAGCCACCTACCTCGCCCCACTGGTCTCGCTGATCGTCACCAGCCTCAAGGCACCCGACCTCGTCAACTTCGACATCGGGCGATACCTCTATGCCTTCAACATCGGCAATTACGCCACCGTGCTCGGCGAGTACTGGCCGATCATCCTGCGCTCGTTCGAATACGCGGCGATCGCGACGGTTGCGGCGCTGCTGATCAGCTACCCGCTCGCGTATTTCATCGGCGTGGTGCTGCGCAAGTACCCGCTGTGGCAGGCCCTCGCGCTCATCCTGGTGATCGCTCCGTTCTTCATGAGCTTCCTGCTGCGCACCCTGGCCTGGAAGGCGCTCTTCGCCGACGAGGGCCCGGTCGTGAACTTCCTGCAGCACCTGAACATCCTGGGAGCCAATGCGCACCTGAACGGCACGCCGTTCATGGTGATCTTCGGCCTCACCTATAACTTCATCCCATTCATGGCGCTGCCGATCTACACCTCGCTCGAGAGGCTCGATCTGCGTTTTCTCGAGGCCGGCGCCGATCTGTACGCGAATCCCGCGACCACCTTCTGGCGCGTGACCCTGCCGCTCTCGCTGCCGGGCGTGGTGTCGGGCACCCTGCTCACGTTCATCCCGGCGACCGGCGATTACGTGAACGCGAGCCCGCAGTTTCTGGGCAGCACCCAGACCAGCATGGTCGGCAATGTGATCTCGGACACCTACTTCAACCTGTCCGACTATCCCTCGTCTGCGGCGTTGTCGATCGTCCTGATGGTGCTCATCCTCATCCCGGTCGGCGTCTACCTCTCGCTGACGAAGACCGAGGACCTGCTATGAGCGGGATGGCAGAGGCGGCGGTCCTGGGGCGGTTCGAAGAGACGCCGCGACCGCTCAAGCGGCCGAGGGGACGCCGGGGCAACTGGGGGGTGGCCGTCTACTCGGTGCTCATCCTCGCCATCCTGCTGATCCCGATCGCCTACACGATCGTGTTCTCGTTCAATGTGCCCGCTCGCACCAATGTCACCTGGCGCGGCTTCTCGCTGGACAACTGGGCGAGCCTGCTCGGCGATCCCCGGGTCGTCGCCGCCTTCGTCAGCAGCATCGTGGTCGGCGTCACGGCGACGCTGGTGGCGGCGGCACTGGGAACCGCGATCGCCATCGCACTGGTGCGGTTCCGCTTCCGATTCCGCACCGGGCTCACGCTGCTGCTGTTCCTGCCGATGGCGACGCCTGAGGTCGTGCTCGGTTCGGGGCTCGGATCCCAGTTCCTCAACATCGGGGTCGACAAGGGCCTGTGGACGACGATCATCGCCCACATCATGTTCTGCATCAGCTTCGTGGTGATCACGGTACGCGCGCGGGTGGCCAGCCTCGATCCGGCCATCGAGGAGGCCGGCCGCGACCTCTACGCCACCCCGGGCCAGGTCTGGTGGCGGATCACGTTCCCGCTGCTGCTGCCCGGCATCGTCGCGGCCGCCCTGCTGTCGTTCGCGCTCAGCTTCGACGACTTCATCATCACGGCGTTCGTCTCGGGCAACTTCGAGACGTTCCCGAAGTACATCTACACGGCGGCGGTGCGTGCGATTCCGGCGCAAGCCAACGTGTTCGCGTCGATCATCTTCCTGCTTGCGATTGTGGTGGTGCTGGCCAGCCAGCTCAGCGCGGCCGCGCGGCGGCGCAAGCTGGCGCGCGAGGGCTGAGCGCGAGCCACCCCACGACGAACGAGGCGTTCGCCTGAGCTCGACGCCGTGACAATACCCGATTTTTCGGGCCAGAGACGGCTCCCAGTCGCAACTATGACGGGCGTCGCCCACCCCCAAAAGACGGGTGGACGGTCCGTGGTTGAAAATGAGCGATACTGAACGAGTTCGGTGAGTCGGCGCAGGTTTCGCGCGGGGGTGGGCCGACGGTTTCGGGGGAAACAGAACATGAAGTCGAAGCGTCCGCGCGCTCGGGCAGCGGTCACTTGCAATCCGGTCCGTTTCGTTTCGGCGATCATCGCGACCGTCGCGTTGATCCTGGTCGGGGTGGCCGCGCCGGCCAACGCTGCGGTCACCGCCGTTCATGAACTCACCGCCAACTGGGCAACGCCGGCGCCGTCGACCGCGCCGTACGGGGCGGCGCTGACCGCCGAGTTCCACCTCAACACCAACGACGCGAGCGACCCGTTCGCGAAGGACCCCGTGGCCGACGTGCGCGCCACCCTCGTCGCCACGAACGCGGTCTTCAGCAGCATCCCCGCGGTCTGCAAGACGACAGGCGTCACGCCGGTGTCGTCGATCTCGACGAATGGGACCACTCTGTTGTGCAACCTCGGCACCATCACCGAGGGGACCGCCTCGGTCATCCAGGCTGTGGTGCGCGCGACCGGGCCGATCGGCTCGAACGTGTCGGTGTCAGGAACCGCCACCTCCGACTCGGCAGTCGCGACGACCCCGCCCGCGACCACCCCGGGCTTGCCGATCACCGGCACCCACGGGATGGACCTCGTGCTGAGCGCGCCGAATTCGAACTACCAGCAGACAACCATCTCGAGTCGCAGCGGCGGCAACCGCCCCTCGATTGTGGTCGACTACGGCGTCGCCATGACGTCGGGGAGCATTCCAGGCCCGTCGACGTACAGCTTCACGGTAGACATCGCCGTCTCTGTCGCGGGTCAGTTGCCGGGCCTCCAATGGGAGGGGTGCGCATCGATCGACAACTCCGCTCAAGCAACTGGAGTGCCGTACTCGGCTGCGAGCTTCCCCAATCGCACGAATGTGCCGAGCTGCTCGATCACCGGCAGTGGTACGCATTACACCGTCACCCTGAGCGGCCTGGACTACTCCTTGCAGCACGTGCCGACGATCGACAGTCTCGGCAATGCCATACCCTCGACCAGCACCTTCATCGCGGCGGGTCAACTGCACTTCAGCTACACCACCGCGATCACGGCCAGCTCCGGTGTGACCTTCGGGGCGACTCCCACCCCGTTCACCTTCGTCGACGGGGTCACCCAGTCTGAGACGAATACGTCCAACGATGTCTCGGGCACCTCTGTCGTCGTGCCGGGTGTCTTCTCGATGAGCTGGCAGGGCGGCCCCACGGCAGGTCGTTCGCCCTGGGACGCCGGCCTGTGGGCCGCGCCGGGAGCGGCGCAAGACAAGACCTTCCCCTGGCCGGCTGCCGGATCTTCGACCAACCCCGGGCCGTATACCCTCGCAGACGAGCCGCTCGTGGGCCAGGCGGACAGCGTCACCTGGTCGGCCTACACCGGAGCCGGCGGCACGGATCTGGCGGGATCCTGCGTCATGATCCAGAATCCGGCTGCCTTCACCACGAGGTACGCGGACTTCCTTGCGGCGGATGGCGCCTCCTACTCCAACATGACGACGGCGCACCTGTGGTACCGCAGCGACGCGCTGAACACCAAGACCGAAACCTGCGGCGAGCCGGTCGGTGTCGCGGGCAGCCCCTGGATCTCCGCTCCGCTTCCCGCCGGCTGCTCGGTGCAGACTGCATCGATCTCGCCGGCGTACTCCGACGACAAGTGCATCGTGAACCTGCCGGCCGGAGTCACCGCCGTGAAGATGACCTGGAACCCGGCCGTGGACAAGCAGTTCCACCATTTCCTCCGGGTTTGGGGATACGTCCCGACCACCGCCCCGATCGGCGCGGAGTCGTGGGTGGTGGGCACATTCAACGCGCCCTACAACACGGCCACGGTCTTCCCCGGCTATCCATCGCTGAACAACTACACCAACATCAGCACGAACCCCAGCGTCATCGCCGTCATCCCCGGCAGCACCTACGGGCCGAATACCAACGGCATCCGGGACGCCATGCGCATCCAAGGCCCCACCGGCGCCATCACCAAGACCACCCCGAGCACCACGGCGCAGCCCGGGGTTCCGGTGACCTACAACCTCACCGCGGAGTCAGACCTCGCGGTGCAAAGCCCGCCGAATCAGACGTTCACGGTCACCGACACCCTCCCGACCGGCATGGTCTATGTCGCGGGCTCGGGCACGCCGATACCGGCGCTCTCGACGAACGGTTCCGGCCAGCAGGTTCTGACCTATGCCTTCACCAACGTGCCAGCGAATGTCGCACAGCCGATCACTTATCAGGCACAGATCCCCGCGGGCACCTCCGTAGCGCCAGGGACGGTTCTGACCAACGTCGCCCAGGTCGATGTGCCCGGTGACAACCGGCCGGTCGCACCGCGACAGGCTACGGCTCGAGTGACGGCACCCAGCAGCGGCGCCACGACCCTCGGCAAGTCGGTGGAGTCGAACGTCCTGTCGTTCTATGGCGATAGCTCTGCGTGGGACCTGGCGATCAACTCTCAGGATCCGGTCTCGAACTCGTTCACGGACACGATCGACGTGCTGCCGAAGAATGGTGACGGCCGTGGAACCAACATCGACGGCACGTACTCCATCACCGGGGTCACGGCGCCCGCGGGCTCCACGGTCTACTACTCGTCAGCCCCGTTCGCTTCGGTGAGCAACGATCCTCGGGCGGCATCCAATGGCGGAACGCCGGGCTCCATCTCGGGCAACACGGTCGGCTGGTCGACCACGGCTGTGGCACATCCGACCGCTGTCCGCGTGATCGGGCCCGCTCTCGCCCCAGGTGCGCTGCAGACGATTCGCATTGGCTTCACGACCCCGGCGGGCACCAGTTGCGCCGCGCCTGCGGCAGGTGACAACAAGCCGGGTCAGTTTCTGGTGAACTCGGCGGACTCCTTCGCCGGGCACACCCGTCTGCCGATGCTGTCGTCGGCGACGACCACGATCGGTGACTGCTACGCCCTCGACCTGAAGAAGTACGTGCTCGCCAAGGGGACAGACCCGAACACCCCTGCGAACTTCCACGATGCGAACACCGTCGCCGACTACCAGCAGTACGCGGCGGGCGACACGGTTCCCTTCCACATCGTGGTCACCAACAAGGGCACGGGAACGCTCACGAACGTCCCGGTGGTCGACTCGCTGATGCCGTCGTGCAACACGACGATCCCGTTGCTGGCCCCCGGCGCGTCTCAGACGATCTCGTGCTCGATGACCGTCGGCGTGGGCACCACGATCAACACGGCGAGCGCCAGCGTGACGCCGGCTTCGGGGCCGGTTCTGAATGCGTCCGACCCGGCCGGCGTCGTCGTGCCGCAGCCGTACACGATCGCCAAGACCGCTAGCCCGGCATCCGGTGCGTCGGTGAGCCCGGGCAGCGTTGTGCACTACACCGTGACGGTGACCGAGCCAGCGGCGAGCGCGGCGCCGTCTCCATCGCCGTCGTTCACGGACTCTCTGGCGGGCATCTTGGACGACGCCGACTACAACGGTGACGTCGCCTCCAGCGCCGGCACAGCGACGGTCAGTGCGGCCACTCTGAGCTGGGCCGCCGCGCAGATCATGCCGGGTCAGACCGTGACGATCACCTACTCGGTGACCGTCAAGTCTCCCGACACCGGCGATCACTCCTTGGCCAACACGGTGACGCCGCCCGCGGGCATCAGCTGCGGCGCGGCGTGCACGACGACACACGTCGTGCCGGGCATCCAGTTCACCAAGACGGCGAATACGGCCGTCGCTCACCCTGGCGACGTGGTGACCTACACGGTCAGCGCCACGAACACCGGCCAGGTCGACTACACGGCGGGGTCGCCGGCCTCGCTGACGGACGACCTGAGCGCCGTCCTCGATGCCGCCACCTACGACGCGGGCAGCGCGACCGGAGGGGCGATCGTTGCGGGATCCACCCTCAGTTGGTCGGGCGCGCTCGCGATCGGGGCGACCACGTCGTTCACCTACTCGGTCACGGTCAAGAACCCCAACACGGGCAACAACTCCCTGAACAACACGATCGTGTCGAGCACGGCCGGCAGCAACTGCGCGAGCGGTTCGACCGACCCGCTGTGCTCCGCGGTCGTGAAGGTGCAGTCGTACACGGTCGCCAAGACCTCGAGCGTGCAGACCGTCGCGCCCGGGGGAGTGGTCAGCTACACCGTCACGGTGACCAACACCGGTTCGGTGCCGTACACGGCGGCTGCGCCCGCGTCGTTCACGGATGACCTCTCTCAGGTGCTCAACGGCGCCACCTACGACAACGACGCGTCGGGTGGGGCGACGTTCGCTTCCAACACGGTGAGCTGGAGCGGAGCCCTGCCCGTTGGAGCCTCGGCGACGGTCACCTACTCAGTGACCGTGAACGCGCCTGCGACCAACAAGACCCTGACCAACCAGGTCGCACCCACGGCGTCGGGAGGCAGCTGCGTGTCGGCGGCCGCCTGCCAGACGGTCACGCTGGTCGGCACCTACACGGTGCAGAAGACCGCGTCCACGGCGACCACGACGCCGGGATCGACCGTGACCTACACCGTGGTCGTGACCAACACCGGCCCGGTGGCCTTCACCGCGGCGAAGCCGGCGAGCTTCACCGACTCGCTGGTCGGCGACCTGGATGACGCGACCTATCCGGGCGGCGCGACCGCCACAGCAGGCACCGTCTCATATGCCGCGCCGACCCTGTCGTGGTCGGGTCCGCTGCCGGTCGGGGGCACCCAGACGATCACCTACGCCGTGGTCGTCAACAACCCGGATGCGGGCGATCACACCCTGAACAACGTGCTGTTCACCCCACCCGGCGTGAGCAACTGCGACACCGGATCGACCGACCCGGCCTGCTCGACGACGACCCTCGTGCAGTCGTACCGTGCGGCGAAGTCGGCGGACTCCGACGTCGCGATCCCCGGAAGCACGATCACCTACACGATCGATGTGACCAACACGGGCGCAGTCGCCTACTCAGCAGGCAGCCCTGCGACGGTCTCGGACGACCTGACCAACGTGCTCGACGGCGCGACCTTCGTCGCCGGCAGCCTGACCGCGACGTCGGGCACCGCCACCCTCACGGGGTCGACGATCAGCTGGTCCGGAGCCCTGCCGGTCGGCGTCGGCGCCTCGTTCACCTACCAGGTGATCGTGTCGGCCGCCCCGAACCCGCGGCTCGAGAACCCGATCACGAGCGGCCCCGGCGGCAACTGCTCGACCGGCTCGAACGACCCGGTCTGTGACGTCGTAGTGCCGACGAAGTCGTTTGACGTGGTGAAGTCCGCGTCGCAGACGACGGCGATCGCCGGCGACACGATCACCTACACGATCACGCTGAGCAACACGGGCAGCGTCGCCTACACCTCGGCGGCCGGCGAGCAGGCGTCGTTCAGCGACGACCTGAGCACGGTACTCGACGACGCGAGCTACGTGGCCGGCAGCCTGACCAACGGGGCCGTTCTCGGGGCGGACAATGTGATCCGCTGGTCCGGACCGCTGCCGGTGGGCGGCACCGAGGCGTTCACCTACGTGGTGAAGGTGCACACGCCCGACACGGGTGACCACTCGCTCGTCAACCGCGTGCTGACCCCTCCCGGCATCGGCGGCTCCTGCACCACCGACTCGACCGATCCCGCCTGTCAGTTCGTCGTTCCGGTCAAGTCGTACACGGTGTCGAAAACGGTGACCCCGGAGCAGGCGCAGCCGGGTGACCGCGTCTCGTACACCATCGTGGTGACCAACACCGGGCAGGTGGACTACACCAATGGCGCTCCGGCATCCCTCACGGATGACCTGAGCGCGGTGCTCGATGACGCGAGCTACAACGGCGGCGTCCTGGCGACGTCCGGGACGCCGGCCGTGGCCGGCAATGCGCTGACCTGGTCGGGTGCGCTGCCCGTCGGCGGCAGCGTGACCATCACCTATTCGGTGACCGTCAGCGGTTCGGCCACCGGCAACCACAAGCTCGACAACGCGGTGAGCGCGACCGCATCCGGGGGCAGTTGCGCCGCGGCCGGTGCCTGCGCCACCGAGGTCCCGGTGCGGATGCTGCAGGTCGTCAAGTCGGCCTCGCCCGGTTCTACTGTCGAGGGCGGCGTCGTCACCTACACGGTGACCCTGACCAACACCGGAGCGGTCGACTACACAGTCACCGCACCGGCGTCGTTCAGCGATGACCTCTCGGCTGTGCTTGACGACGCGAGTTACCTGGCCGGCAGCGCGACGGGCGGCGGCGTGTTCTCGGCGCCGACGCTCTCGTGGTCCGGCATCCAGCTGGCCGCTGGCGCCTCGCAGTCGTTCACCTACAAGGTGACCGTCAACACCCCGGATGCGGGCGATCACTTCTTGGACAACGTGGTGAGCGGCCCGCCGGGTCTCGGCTCCAACTGCGACGCCGGGTCGACGGATGCGGCCTGCTCGACGCACACGCCGGTGCGCAGCCTGCACGTCACGAAGACGGCGTCGGCGGCCGTGGCATCGCCGGGCGACACGGTGATCTACACGATCGTCGTCACGAACACGGGTGCGGTCGCCTACGACTCGACGTCTCCGGCCTCCTTCACGGATGACCTGACGCCGGTCATCGACGACGCGACGTACCAGAACAATGAGTCCGCGACCTCGGGCACGGTGAGCTACTCGGCACCGACCCTGAGCTGGAGCGGAAACCTGCCGGTGGGCGGCACCGTCACTGTCACCTACTCGGTGACGGCGTTCGTCCCGATTGCCGGCGATGGCAAGTTGAGCAACGTCGTGGTGACCCCACCGGGAGTGGGCGGCAACTGCGCGACCGGCAGCTCTGACCCGGATTGCACGACGCTCACCCAGGTGCGTGCCTACTCGGTGAGCAAGAGGTCGAGCACGACCACCGTGTTGCCGGGCGGTGTCGTGAGCTACACGATCACGGTTCGCAACACCGGCGACGTCGCGTACACCGCGGTCTCCCCGGCGTCGCTGACCGACGACCTGTCGGCTGTCACCGACGACGCGAGCTACAACGGGGACGCCACCAACGGCGCGACTGTCTCCGGAAGCACCCTGACCTGGGCCGGACCTCTGGCGGTCGGGGCGAGCGTGTCCATCACGTACTCGTTCACGCTGGACTCACCACTCAGCGCCACGGGCGACGGCACGTTGACGAACGCAGTGGATCCCACCGACTCGTCGGGCTCCTGTGTCACCGCGGCTCAGTGCACGACGACGACCCTGGTCAAGGCGATGCACGTGACCAAATCGGCGTCCGAGACCACTGGGCTCGAGGGTGACGCCATCACCTACACGATCGACGTCGAGAACGTCGGCCAGGTCGCTTACGCGGACGCGTCGTTCACCGACAACCTCGCCCAGGTCACCGACGATGCCGCCTTCGTGGCGGGCAGCCTGACCAACGGCGCGACGCTGAGTTCTGGCGTCGTCTCGTGGCATGGGCCGCTCGCGGTGGGCGCCACTCAGACGATCGTGTACCAGGTGAAGGTCGCGTCTCCCGATCGGGGCAACCACAGCCTGAACAACACCGTCGTGACCCCACCTGGAACCGGAGCCAACTGCGACCCGGGGTCGGGCGATCCGGACTGCACGGTGATCGTGCCGATCCAGTCGTTCCACGTGGTCAAGAAGGCCGACGTGACCGACTTCGTGCCCGGCGACGTCGTGACGTACACGATCACGGTGACCAACACCGGGCAGGTCGACTACCCGGCGGGTGCCCCGGCATCCTTCACCGACGACCTCGCTCAGGTGCTCGACGACGCCGACTACCAGTCGGACGCCGCCGCGACCGGCGGAACGGTCGCAGTGACCGCCGGCGTGCTGTCGTGGTCGGGAGCGCTGCCGATCGGCGCGACCGTCACCATCACCTATTCGGTGCAGATCAAGAATCCTGATCCTGGCGACAAGGTGCTGACCAACATCGTCGTCACTCCAGCAGGGTCAGGAGCGAACTGCGCCGCCGGATCCACCGACCCGCAATGCGGCGTGACCCTGCCCGGCCCGTCGCTCGAGCTGCAGAAGTCGGCGTCGGCGACAACCGTGGCAGCGGGAGCCGTGCTGACGTACTCGGTGCACATCACCAACAACGGCACAGTGGCCTTCACCTCGGCGAGCCCTGCCATCGTCTCCGACGATCTCGGCGCCGTGCTGGATGATGCGAGCTACAACGGCGACGCCGATCACGGCGCCACCGTGTCGGGTTCCACGTTGACCTGGACGGGTTCCCTGGCGGTCGGCGCGTCGATCACGATCCACTACTCGGTGACCGCGAAGACCACGGGCGCCGGAGACCGGCTGCTCGACAATGCGATCAGCACGCCGGCCGGCGTGCCGAGCAACTGCTCGGGGGATACGACTGACCCGGACTGCTTCACCCGCACCGCGGTGAAGGCGTTCACCACGGTGAAGTCGACGACGGCGGGCGGCACTCTGCGCCCGGGTGACTCCATCACCTACCAGGTGCTCGTGACGAATACGGGACAGGTGGACTACACCTTCGCTCAGCCGGCGACCTTCACCGACGACTTCAGTCAGGTGCTGGACGACGCGACCTACCAGCAGGACGCCTCCGCAACCGCTGGCAGCGTCTCGTACGCCGCGCCGGTGCTGTCTTGGAGCGGGCCCCTGGCCGTCGGGGCGAGCGGAACCGTCACCTACTCCTTCACGATCAACTCGACGGGCGGCGATGGCAGACTGCGCAATGCCGTGGTCAGCAGCGCGCACGGAGGGGACTGCTTCGTGGCCGACTTGGGGCCGGATTGCCAGCTCAACACGCTGGCTGAGCACGATCCGCTCGCTTCGACCGGTGTCGACATCCGGTTCGCGTCGCTGCTGGCGACCTTGCTGGTCGGGCTCGGAGCGCTGCTGGCGCTTTTCGGCCGACGACGTTGGGCAGCGCGCCGAGGAATGCACCGGACATGACACGCGCGATCCGGGTCGCTGTCTCGGCCGCTGTTTCGGTTGCACTGCTGGTGGGAGGGCCTGCCACAGCGGCCGTAGCCGCTGCACCGCCCGGGCTCTCGATCTCGATCCACAATGAGAGCGGATCCGTGCGGTCCGGTGATCATCTGAGCTACGCCGCAACCTTGCGAAACGACGGGACCGCCGCGGTCGACGGGCGGCTGGTCGTGACAGTGCCGGCCTACGCGCGCATCACCGGAGCGACCGGGGGTGATCTCGACGGATCGGACGCGAGCTGGACCGTCGAGGTTCCCGCCGGGTCGAGCGTGACGAAGAAGGTCTCTGCGACGCTCGGCGATATCCCGAGGGGCGAGGTGCGGGTCACGACTCTCGTCAGCTTGTATCTCGGCGACGCCCCTCAACCGGCCATCAGGTCTGCCGAAGCCGACGCCATCGCGGGAGTCACCGATCCTGCACGTGCCGTCGGCGAGCAGCCAGTCGGTCCTGGCACGGCGGCGCCCGTCGCGCTCGCCTGGATCGAGGTCGGTGCGGCCGCCGTTCTCGTTGCCGCTGTCGTGGTTGTGGCATGGAGATTCGGCCGCCGTCGCGGGCACCCATAAATTCCCCCCGGATGGGGCCTGTACGACATGGTCCACCCCGCGGATGATCAGGAGCGGGGGACAAAGGGGGTACAGAGATGGATCAGGGAATCATGACTCTCATTACCGTGGGAATCATTCTGGCGGCCGCCGCGGGTGTGCTGTGGCTGCTGTACACGGTCATCTGGCACGGAGTGCGCCGAGGGATGCTGGAGTTCTCGCACGTGCAACTGGCGCCCAGCGCGCCGGCGGCCGCATGGCACCACGCACGACGAGTGCCAGCAGGACGGGTGCCAGCGGGAGGCGTGCCGGACTACCCGCCGCGCGAGTGGGTCTGACTGGCTCCTAGCCGAGTGACGCGAACGCGGCGTCGAGCACCGTGATCGCGTCAGCCAGCTGCACATCCGTGATCGCGAGGCTCGGCAAGAACCGGACCACGTTGGCGTAGGTGCCCGCGGTGAGGATCACCACGCCCTGCTGCGCCGCGAACGCCGCGACCTGGCCGGGAACGTGAGCCAGCGGAGCCCCTGTCGCCGGGTCGTTGAGCTCGATCGCGAGCATCGCGCCGATGCCTCGCACTTCGGCGATGATCGGGTATTTCTTCTGCAGCGCCAGCAAGGCGGGCTTGAGCACGCCTTCGATGCGGGACGCCTCGGCCAGCAGGCCGCCGTGCTCGATGCGGTCGAACACGGCGATCGCGGCCGCGCAGGCGACCGGATTGCCGCCGAAGGTGCCGCCGAGGCCACCGGGCTGGCTGGCATCCATGATCTCGGCGCGTCCCGTGACGCCCGCGAGCGGAAGTCCGCCCGCGATGCCCTTGGCGCTGAGCACCAGATCGGGCACCAGGCCGAAGTGCTCGCTGGCGAAATAGCGGCCGGTGCGCGCCATCCCGCTCTGGATCTCGTCGGCGATGAACACGATCCCGTTCGCCGTGCACCACTCCTGCAACGCGGGCAGGTAGCCGTCTGCCGGGACGACGAAGCCGCCCTCGCCCTGGATCGGCTCGACCACCAGGCAGGCCAGATCGGATGCGCCGACGGTCTTCTCGAGGTACGAAATGGTGCGGGCAGCGGCATCCGGCCCCGAGAGGCCGTCGTGCAGCGGGTACGAGTTCGGAGCCCGGTGCACATCGCCCGCGAACGGCCCGTAGCCCAGCGAGTATGGCATCGCCTTGAAATTCATCGCCATCGTGAGATTGGTGCGCCCGTGGTAGGCGTGCTCGAGTACTGCCACCCCACCGCGGCCGGTGTACTTGCGCGCGATCTTGACGCCGTTCTCGACGGCCTCGGCGCCCGAGTTGACCAAGACGGTCTTCTTGGCGAAGTCGCCGGGAGTGTGTTCGGCGAGCAGCTCGGCGACCCGCACGTACTCCTCGTACGGAGTGATCGTGAACAGCGTGTGCACGACCTCGCCCAATTGCTGCTGGGCGGCCGCGACCACGTGATCGTCGGTGTGACCGATCGTCGTGACGCCGATGCCGGCCCCCAGGTCGAGGAAGGCGTTGTCGTCGACGTCGACCAGGATGGCGCCGTGCGCGCGCGCGATGAACACCGGCAGCGCGCTCGAAACGCCCGCGCTCACGGCGGCCGTGCGGCGAGCCTGCAGGGCGATGGACTTCGGGCCAGGGATGGCGGTGACCACCCGACGCTCGGTGGGAACGGTTGCTAGCGTGTCGGGCAGGACGTCGGTCATGCTGCCGATTCTAGCCGGGCGGCACGAGGTGCACGAAGTGCGGAATCGTGCGTCACACGGCCCGAGATGAAGGGATTCCGATGAACAGCGAGCATTCCTTCGCGGTTTCCGTCGAATGGCAGGGCAATCGCGGAACCGGCACGAGCGGCTACAAAGACTTCTCGCGCGCCGTCGAACTTCGCGCGGAGGGCAAGCACTCCATCCTCGCCTCGGCCGCCGCGACGTTCCACGGCGACGCCGATCGGTGGAATCCCGAGGAGGAGTTGGTCGCGGCGCTCGCCCAGTGCCATCTGCTCAGCTACCTGTTCGCCGCGACCGGGGCCGGTGTCGTGGTCGAGAGCTACTCGGATGCAGCTACCGGCACCCTGCACACGAACGCCGACGGCAGCGGGGCCATCGTCGAGGTCGTGCTGCGGCCGGTCGTGACCATCTCGGGCGGAGACCCGGCCACCGCCCTGGCTCTCCACGTCGAGGCGAACCGGTTGTGCTTCATCGCGAACTCGGTCAATTTCCCGGTGCGGCACGAACCGCAGATCCTGCTGCTCGACGACGACCGGTCGTAAAACCGATGCCCGAGACGGGCATCGGCGCTGGCGTCGCGGCGAAGGCCAGAAATGGCCTTCGCTCCCAGCTCCAGCGCGCAGTTCCGCCCGCAGCGAATCCTGTGGAGGAGCAGGTGACCGCGTCCGAGGCCCGGACTAGGTTGTCAGCATGTTGCTGAGGCACGTCATCGGCGCCGCGTTGCGCCGCATCCGGTTGGACGATGGTCGCACACTGCGGGAGGTGTCATCGGCTGCGAACATCTCGATGCCTTACCTCTCTGAGATCGAACGCGGCCGCAAAGAGCCATCGAGCGAGATCCTGGCGGGCATCTGCGCGGCGCTGGGGCTCACCCTCGTCGACCTGCTGCAGGAGGCCACCTTCGAGCAGCAGAGCGCCGAGGCCGTCGTGGTCGATCTGACATCGTCGCCCGCGCGGTCAGCCGCGCCGTCCGCCGCGCCGTCGACGGCGTCGGTCACCGCGATCGGCTCGGTGGCTCGCAGCACCGAGATCGCCTTGGCGGCCGCGGCATGAGCACGACCCGTGCCGGTCTCTCGAGCCGGATCCTCGGCGCCGGCCTGCTGGGGGCCGAGACCTCTCGCGAGGGCGATCGGGCCACCACGCTCGAGCTGTTCTTCGACTTGGTCTACGCCTTCGCATTCACCCAGGTCACGGCGCTGATGGTGCACCACGAAACCGCAGGCGGCGTCGTGCAGGGCCTCGTCATCCTGTTGCTGCTCTGGGGCCCGTGGGCCTCGTTCGCCTGGCTCGCCAATCAAGCCCACGGCGATCGGGGGGTCGTGCGTGTCGGCATGATCGCCGCGACCCTGATCATGTTCTTCGCCTCGCTGGCTGTGCCGACCGCCTATCGCGCGCCTGATGGCCCGGTACTGGGCACTCTGCTGTTCGCCGTCTCGTTCTTCTTGGTGCAGATCGTGCACATGGTGGTCTACCTGATCGCCGCGGGGTCGGATACCGCGCTGCGCCGCCAGATCATCATCACCGAGTCGAGCGCCCTGCTGCCGGCCGCCGCGCTGCTGCTGATCGGCGGACTCGTGGGCTCGCCCTTCCAGGTCTGGATCTGGCTGGTCGCGGTCGTCTTCCAGTGGGTCATGATCTACGTCACCTCGAATGGCGGGAATTGGCGCATCAACTCGCTGGCGCACTTCGCCGAACGGCACGGGCTCGTGGTGCTGCTGGCACTCGGCGAGTCGATCGTCGCGATCGGGTCGGGGGTCGCGCGGGTGCCGTTGGGAGCGTCGGTGCTGCTGGGGTCGGGGCTCGGGATCGGCATTGGAATCGCGCTCTGGTGGGCGTACTTCCACCATCTGGCCTCCAAGACCGAGCACGCCGTGGGGCGGCGATCCGGCGTCGAGCGCACCGGAATGGCGACCGAGGTCTACACCTATCTGCACATGCCGCTCATCGCGGGCATCGTCATCGCGGCTCTCGGTGTCGAAACCACCATGCGGCATGTGTCCGGATTCGCCACGCCCGGCCTGTTCCCTGCGTTCGCGCTGGCCGGCGGCGTCGCCCTGTATCTCGCGGGCACCGGATTCGTCTGGCTGCGGGTGTCGGGGGAGTGGTCATTGCCGCGCTTCGGGGCGGCGGTGCTGCTTCTAGTGCTTATCCCGGTGCTGGCGATCATCCCGGCCCTGGTCGCTCTCGGCGTGGTCCTGCTGATCGCGGTGGCTCTCGCCGCGGCCGAGGGGCTGCTCGGCCAGCGGGCGAAGCTCGGTGGAAAGAAGCCGGGTGCTGCTGTGTCGCCGGCTTCACCGGCCGAGTGAGCGAGCATCCGGCGCCGGCCGACAGCCGGCGGGTCAGCAACTTCGAGCTGCTGTTCGACCTGGTGTTCGTCTTCGCGTTCACCCAGGTCACCGGGATCATGATCCATGGCCACGAACTCGATCCCCGTGCAGCCCTTCCCGTGCTCGAGGCGATCACGGTTCTCGGTCTGCTGTGGGGCGTCTGGAACTCGTACGGTTGGTTCGCCAACCAGGTCCGCGCCGATGGCCGCCTGCTGCGGCTCGGACTCGCGTTCGCGATGGTCCTGGTCTTCGTGGCTGCATTGGCGGTGCCCGGCGTGTTCCACGCGGCCGGGGCCGATCCACGGTCGGCCATCGTCTTCGTGGTGTGCTTCGCCGGGGTGCGCGTCCTGCACGGATTCCTGTTCTTCCGTGCTGCCGACGGCGATCCGGCCCTGCGCAGGCAGATCTTCATCACCGTTCTGAGCGCCGTTCCCGTGACCGTCGCTGTGCTGATCGTGGGAGCCATGCTCGGAGGCGTTCCGCAGGTCTGGATCTGGTTCGGTGCCGCCGCGGTCGATGCGGTCATCGTCGCGGTGACCTCGATCGGCGGATCGTGGCGCATCCACTCTCCGTCGCACTGGGCGGAGCGGTTCAACCTCGTCGTGATGCTCGCCCTGGGGGAATCGGTCGTGTCGATCGGGCTCGGCGTTGCATCCCGTCCACTGGTCTGGCAGGTCGTCGTCGGCGCCGTGCTGTCGATCGTTGGGGCGATCACCCTGTGGTGGCTGTACTTCCATCGGATCTCTCGGGGCGCCGAGCGCGCCCTCGCGGCCCGGACCGGCACCGACCGCGTGGATGCCGCCACGGTCGGCTACACCTACCTTCATTTCCTGATCGTCGCCGGCATCGTTCTGGCAGCGAATGGGATCGAATTCACGATGCACGAGATCGCCTCGACGTCACCTCTGGGTTGGTTCGGCGCCGCGACCCTCTCGGGTGGGGTTGCGCTCTACCAGGCAGGTACGGTGTTCTTCTTCCGGCGGCTCACCGGAGAATGGCTGATCCCGCGGCTGGTCGTTGCGATCGCCCTGGTGCCCGGCGTGATCCTCGCCGCGGTCATACCCGCCATGGCGGCCCTCGGAATAGCCGTCGCGCTGGGCATCGCGCTCAACCTGGTCGAGACGCGGATGCTGTTCGCGCGGACTACGACAACCGAGCCAGCGCCTCTTCGAGCACCGTAGCGGCGTCGTCGATCAGCTCCTCGCTGATCACGACGCTGGGCATGATCCGCAGCACCGAGTCCCAGCTCCCAGCGTCGAGCGCGATCACCCCGTGGGTCGTCGCGTGCTTCAGCACGGTGGTCAGGGCTTCGGGGTGCGGATCCTTGGTTCCGGGATGCACCAGCTCGACGCCGAACATGGCGCCCTTGCCGCGCACCTCGCCGACCACGGGGTACTTCGACGCCCAGTCGCCGATCCGCGCCAGCAGCGCCCGCTCGACCCGCTGCGCCTCGGCGAGCAGGTTCTCGCGCTCGATGAGGTCGAACACGGCAAGGGCCGCCGCAGTGCTGACCGGATTGCCGCCGAAGGTGCCGCCGATGCCGCCGGGCTGCACCGCATCCATGATCTCGGCCTTGCCGGTGACCGCCGCCAGGGGCATGCCGCCGGCGATGCCCTTGGCGCTCGTCACCAGGTCGGGCACGACGCCATGATGCTCGATCGAGAACCAGGTGCCGGTGCGGCCGATACCGGCTTGGATCTCGTCGGCGACGAACACGATGCCGTTGTCTTCGCAGAACGTCTTGATCGCCGCGAAATAGCCCGGTGCAGGGATGATGATGCCGCCGTCGCCCTGGATCGGCTCGGCGAAGAACGCGGCGACCTCGCTCGCGCCGATGTGGGTGACGATGTAGTCGATCGTCTTCGCGGCCGCCTCCGCGCCGCTCAGCCCGTCGCGGAACGGGTAGCTGATCGGCACCGAGTACAGCTCGCCCGGGAACGGCCCCATGCCGGCCCGCTCCGGCCAGGGGCGGTAGGTCATCGCCATGGTCAGGTTGGTGCGGCCGTGGAAGGCGTGGTCGAGGCTGACGATCGCGCGGCGCCCGGTGTACTTGCGGGCGATCTTGACCGCGTTCTCGACGGCTTCGGCGCCCGAGTTGACCAGGATCGAGTGCTTCTCGAAGGTGCCGGGCGTCAGCTCGGCGAGCTTCTCGGCGACCCGCACGTAGTTCTCGTAGGGGGTGACGGTGAACAAGGTGTGGGTCAGTTTGGCGACCTGTTCGCTCACCGCGGCCGCGACGTCAGGATGCGCGTGCCCGATGGTCGTGACGCCGATGCCGCAGCCCAGGTCGATGAGCTGGTTGCCGTCGACGTCGACCAGGATCGCTCCCGAGCCGTGATCCATGTAGATGTTCGCCAGCGTGCCCGCCCCGCGCGACACGCTCTTCACGCGGCGCTCCTGGAGGGCCATCGACTTCGGTCCGGGCAGTTCGGTGACGAGCTTGCGCTCCTGCGGCACGCTGAAGGTCATGCGGCCAGCCTAAGCGGGTTCGCCTCGCGCCCCGTTGCCCCCAGCGCGGCGCGCAGCCGCCACCAAGCTGAGGTGGGGGAGGATGGAGCCCGTGCCTATCGCCCGTTCCCGTCGCCTCCTGCTCGTCACGACCACCGCCGTCGTCAGCCTGGCCCTCGCTCTGACCGGATGCACCGGTTCCGGTTCCGGCAAGCCGTCTGCGTCGTCGACGCCGAGCACGATCCCGACCGTGAGTGCCGCATGCGTGAGCAGCGGCTCGGTCAGCGACTCGGTCAAGGTGAGCGGCGACTTCGACACCACGCCGAACGTGTCCATCAACGCGCCGCTGAAGGTCTCGTCGACGCAGCGCACCGTGGTGATCGAAGGAAAGGGCGACAAGGCCGCCCCCGGCAGCATCGTGAACGTGAGCTTCACGCTCTACAACGGCACAACGGGCAAGACGGTCACGTCGACCGGTTACGGTGCCGGGCGCAGCAGCGCGATCACGGTGGATGCCAGCAAGGTCATCACCGGGCTGGTCAAGACCCTGAACTGCTCGCAGGCCGGCACCCGGGTCGTGGGCGTCGTGCCCGCGTCGGAGGCCTTCGGCAAAGCGGGCTCGTCGCAGCTGGGGATCCCGGCCAACCAGGTCATCGTGTTCGTCGCCGACGTGGTCAGCCTCGTGCCGACGAAGGCCCACGGTGATGCGATCGCACCGCCGGCCGGCATGCCGACCGTCACGGTCGCCGCAGACGGCAAGCCGACCCTCAAGGTGCCCGATGGGTACAAGCCCCCGGCCACGACGCAGATCGCGACGCTGATCAAGGGCCCGGGCGCCGTGGTCGCTACCACCGACCAGGTCACGATCCAATACCAGGGCACCAACCTGGCGACCGGCAAGATCTTCGACCAGACCTGGGGCGCGACCCCGTACACCGGCGCGGCCAACGGATTCGTCCCCGGGTTCACCAACGCGATTGTCGGTCAGACGGTGGGCTCGCAGGTGCTCGTGGTCATCGCGCCCGCCGACGGCTACGGGCCGCAGGGCGGCAACTCGGGCGCCGGCATCGGCAAAGACGACACGCTCGTGTTCGTGGTCGACATCCTGGCCGCTGAGGCGGCGTCCGCGGGTTGAGCGCCGCTGCTGATCGGCACCATCACTAGCCTGAACTCATGCGGCGCGTCATCGTTCTGGGTTCGACGGGGTCGATCGGGGTGCAGGCCCTCGAGGTGATCGCAGCCAACCCCGACCGTTTCGAGCTCGTCGGGCTGGCGGCGGGCAAGAACCGCGAGCTGCTCGCGGAACAGGCGTCAGCGGCCGGCGTGACCGCGACCGCGCTCGGAATCGACGAGGCCGTCGCCCTGGTGCGCTCGGTCGAGGCGGATGTCGTGCTCAACGGCATCACCGGATCCGTCGCCCTCGCGCCCACCCTTGCCGTGCTCGAAACCGGAGCCACACTCGCGCTGGCCAACAAGGAGTCGCTCATCGTCGGCGGCGAGTTGGTGACGTCGGCGGCGCGGCCCGGGCAGATCGTCCCGGTCGATTCCGAGCACTCGGCCATTGCGCAGGCGCTGCGGTCGGGCGAGCACGGCGAGGTGCGGCGGCTGGTGCTCACGGCATCCGGAGGCCCGTTCCGCGGACGCACCCGTGATCAGCTGGCCGAGGTCACGCCCGAGCAGGCGCTCGCGCATCCGACCTGGGATATGGGTCTCGTCGTCACCACCAACTCGGCGACCCTGGTCAACAAGGGGCTCGAGATCATCGAGGCGCACCACCTCTTCGACATCCCGTACGAGCGCATCGAGGCGGTGGTGCACCCGCAGTCGATCGTGCATTCCATGGTCGAGTTCACAGATGGATCGACCATCGCCCAGGCGTCACCCCCCGACATGCGGCTGCCCATCTCGCTCGGGCTGGACTGGCCGCACCGCGTGCCGGGTGTCGGAGCACCGCTCGACTGGACGCGCGCCCAGAACTGGACCTTCGAGCCCCTCGACGACGATGCCTTCCCTGCCGTCGCCCTGGCCAAGCGCGTCGGGGTCGCGGGCAGCACGTTCCCGGCGGTGTTCAACGCGGCCAACGAGCAGGCGGTGCAGGCGTTCCACGCCCGGCGGATCCCGTACCTGAGCATTCTCGCCGTCGTCGAGCGGGTCGTCGACGAGCACCAGCCGGCATCCGGAGCCCTGACGCTCGACGGCGTGCTCGAGGCCGAGCGGTGGGCGCGCGATGCTGCAGACCGGCTGCTCGCGGGCTCGGTCGCCGAATAGCCCGGCGGGGCTGCCCGGCACCGTCGGGATCGACCGTTCCCGCTTCTAGTGCTTCGGCCCTTTTCCGTGGTGCGGGCTCGGCGTGGGCGGGGGCGAGACAGTGGTCTCTGCTCGAAGGTCGGCCCGCACGGCCGCGACGGCCGCGAGGATCGAGTTCAGTCGATCAGTGCCGATTCGGCCGGCGTCGGCCGCCCGTTGTGCCTCGGCGACGACCCGGTCGAGTCCGGCCGACGCTTGCGCCCAGTCTCCATCGGCAGCCGCCCTGCTGACGTCGAGTACATCGGACTGCAGCTCCGCCGCGCTCGCAGGGTCGTACTTGGCTGTCGCGCAGCCGGAGAGCGCGAGGGACAGAGAGAGGGCGACCGCCGCGACGACGGCGGGTCGGCGCCACGCGCTCATGGGGCCACGCTCCGCTGCAATTCGGCCAGATGCTGACCCAGGTCGCCCGACACGGAGGGGTAAGGAGTGGCCACGCCCGGTGCGGCCGAGGAGCCGTGAGGGAGCGACCAGACCACCGCGATGACGACGATCAGGGTGGCCAGAGCGGCCACCGTGATGCCGATGACCAGGCCGTACCGCGTTCGCGTGCGTGTTGGTGCGCCGGCCGCCGGCGCCGGTCGGGGCGCGCGGACGCGCGGTGGGGCGACGGGCGAGGGGGGTTGGTGTTGGGTCGCGGATGGCGCTGCGCCGACCAGCCGCTCGGTGACGGCGTCCGCGGCCGAGACCGCAGGCAGGAGGAGGGTCTTCGCATCTTCTTCCGCGTCAGGCGGGTCGTGCTCCTCCGCGACCGGACTCGGCGTGCTCAGAGTCGCCGACGACCTGAACACCTCTGCAGCCGTCGGCCGGTCCGATGGATCCTGCTCGGTCATCCGCGAAAGAAGGGACCGCCAGCCGTCCGGCAGACCCTCCGGAACGTCCGGCTTGCGGGTCAGTCTGGCCACCGCGGATTCGGCCGCGCTGCCCGGGAATGGCACGGCGCCGCTCACGCACTCGATGAGAACCAGCCCGAGGGAGTAGATGTCTGAGGGTGGTCCGGCATCCCGCCCGTCTGCTTGTTCCGGGCTGAGGTAGGCCGCCGTGCCGATCACCGAACCGGTCGCGGTCGATCGGCTGCCGTCCACGAGCCGCGCGATACCGAAGTCAGCCAGTTTCGCGAAGGGGGCGGATGGCAACGGGTCGCGAGGCAACAGGATGTTCGCCGGCTTCACGTCCCGATGCACGACGCCTCTCTGATGCATGAAGGCGAGGGCATCGGAGATGGCGGCGGTCAGCGGGATGAGCTCATCTGCCGGCAAGGCTCCCGCACGCAGACGAGCACCGAGGTCGTCGCCGTCGACGAACTCCGTCGTCAGGTACGGCGGGTCGTCATCGAGTCGGGCGTCGAACAGGGTGACCAGAGTCGGATGCTCGAGAGTCGCGAGAACCCTGACCTCTCCGCGACGGCGGCGCTCATCGTCGAGGTCGACCATCGACGACCGGAACATCTTGAGGGCCACTTCGCGCCCGAGCTTCTCGTCGTGCGCGTGATAGACCACCGACATCCCGCCAGTGCCGAGCCTGCCTCTCACTTGATAGCGATCGTCGATGAGCGTGCCTGGCGCGATGCGCGTGATGTCCACCCCCTGATCCTCCCTCCTCCGCTCGATGCTGTCTCTCCGGCTGCCAGCCGCCTCCCAGACTTGCCGGGACCGGTGGAACACTCTCGGCGCGTCCCCCCTTCGCGGTCGGCGCGTTCCAAGACTCGGTGACGTAGCCTGTGGCCGTGGAAACCGTGCTGCTCTACATCCTCGGCGTGGCGATCATCGTCGTCGGGGTGGCGCTGTCGATCGGGCTCCACGAGATCGGCCACCTCATCCCGGCCAAACTGTTCGGGGTCAAGGTCGGTCAGTGGATGATCGGGTTCGGCCCGACCCTGTGGAAGCGCAAGTTCGGCGAGACCGAGTACGGGGTGAAGGCCATTCCGCTGGGCGGCTACATCTCGATGGCGGGAATGTTCCCTCCCGGCAAGGTGCGGACGGGCGCGGTGTCGCGAGCCGGCCACCTGCGCGACGAGCTCGAGCTGGACCTCGTCAAAGGCGACATGCACGACGAGGCCGAGGATCGCGCGCTCGCCTCGAGCAACCGGCGCACGAAGCCGAAGATGGACTCGACCGGCTTCTTCAACGTGCTGGTGCAGGACGCCCGCGATTCCTCGGCCGAGACCATCGCTGCCGGCGACGAGGACCGTGTGTTCTACAAGCTCGCCTTCTGGAAGCGCATCATCATCATGCTCGGCGGCCCGACAGTGAACTTGCTGCTCGCGTTCGTCTTCTGGGGCATTGTGCTCTGCTTCTTCGGTGCGCCGGTCGTGACCACGACGGTGGGAACCGTGTCGCAGTGCGTGCTGCCGTCGACATCGTCCGCGAAGACCTGCCCGGCCGACGCCGCGCTGTCGCCCGCGGCCGCTGGGGGGCTCAAGCCCGGTGATCGGCTCGTCAGCATCGACGGAGTGGCCATCAAGAGCTGGGATGACGAGACCGCCGTCATTCGCAAATCGGCCGACTCCACATTGACCTTCGTCGTCGAACGCAAGGGATCACGCGTCACGCTCGAGATCACGCCGGTCAAGAACACCCTGGTGACCGCATCCGGGGCCACGGTCGTTGCGGGATTCATCGGTATCGGACCGGCAAGCAAGATCGAGCCGCAGCCGATCACCGCGGTACCCGCTCGGGTCGGTGACAACATCGCCGGAGTCGGCAGAGTGATCGTCAACCTGCCCGCTGAACTGGCGAACGTCGCGCAATCCACCTTCGGTGCAGCCAAACGCGATCCCAATGGACCCGTCAGTGTCGTCGGCGTCGGCCGTCTAGCAGGCGAGATCGCGACCCTCAACGAGGTTCCGGTGGCCGATCGAGCCAGCGCCATGCTTCAGATCGTCGCCGAGCTCAACGTCGCGTTGTTCGTGTTCAACCTCATCCCGTTGCTCCCGCTCGACGGCGGGCACGTCATCGGGGCGCTGTGGGAGGCCGTCCGGCGTCGCTTTGCGCGCTGGTTCAAGCGTCCGGACCCCGGGCCGGTCGACATGGCGAAGTTGATTCCGCTCACCCTCGGGGTTTCCGCCGTACTCGGTTTGATGTCGGTGCTGTTGATCGTCGCCGACATCGTCAATCCCATCGGGATCAGCTAGCTGCCCGGCGTCGCCGAGAGCGCGCACGTAGGCTAGGAACATGCCTGCAGTCAACATCGGGATGCCGAAGGTGCCCGAGACCCTGGCTCCGCGCCGCACGTCTCGTCAGATCAAGGTGGGCAAGGTGCTGGTCGGCGGCGACGCCCCGATCAGCGTGCAGTCGATGTGCACCACGCCGACCACGAACATCAACGCGACGTTGCAGCAGATCGCCGAGCTCACCGCATCCGGGTGCGACATCGTGCGGGTGGCCGTGCCGAGCCAGGACGACGCGGATGTGCTGCACATCATCGCGGCCAAGAGCCAGATCCCGGTGATCGCCGACATCCACTTCCAGCCCAAGTACGTGTTCCAGGCGATCGAGGCCGGATGCGCGGCCGTGCGGGTGAACCCGGGCAACATCCGCAAGTTCGACGACCAGGTGGGCGCGATCGCGGCGGCCGCGAAGGCGGCGGGGGTCAGCATCCGGATCGGCGTGAACGCCGGATCGCTCGAGCCGAGCATCCTGCAGAAATACGGCAAGGCCACCCCCGAGGCCCTGGTCGAGAGCGCCGTCTGGGAGGCGGGGCTGTTCGAGGAGCACGACTTCCACGACTTCAAGATCTCGGTCAAGCACAACGACCCGATTGTCATGGTGAAGGCGTACCGGCAGCTCGCCGAGCGCGGCGACTGGCCGCTGCACCTCGGGGTGACCGAGGCCGGCCCCGAGTTCCAGGGCACGATCAAGAGCGCGACCGCCTTCGGCATCCTGCTCAGCGAGGGCATCGGCGACACCATCCGGGTCTCGCTCTCGGCTCCGCCCGTGCAGGAGGTCAAGGTCGGCTTGCAGATCCTGCAGTCGCTGAATCTGCGCGAGCGCAAGCTCGAGATCGTCAGCTGCCCGAGCTGCGGCCGCGCCCAGGTGGACGTCTACACGCTGGCCAACGACGTCACCGCCGGGCTCGAGGGCATGACCGTGCCGCTGCGGGTCGCGGTGATGGGCTGCGTCGTCAACGGACCGGGGGAGGCCCGCGAAGCCGACCTCGGCGTCGCATCCGGAAACGGAAAAGGACAGATCTTCGTCAAGGGCCAGGTCATCAAGACCGTGCCCGAGAGCGAGATCGTCGCCACTCTGATCGAGGAGGCGAACCGGCTCGCCGCCGAGATGCCGCCGGGTGAGCTCGGGGCGCCCGAAGTCGTCACCGCCTAGCTGCGCCACCCCGCACCGCCGAGGCGTCGCGTACTGTCGCTGCGCATCGAGCTGAGTAGCAGCAAGCGACCGTTGGATCAGGGTGCACGCCACCCGCCAGCGGTGGGTGCTCTCTTGATGGTGCTGACGAGTTCTGCGCGCGCCGCCATCAACTGCCGGTCGACCCTGATGACGCGGTAGCCCGCCTCTGCGATTCTGTCCAGCCTGCGGATGTCGAATGGTCGTGAACTGCCGTTTGCCGACGCTCTATGCGGCAAATGGCGACGCTTCGGCCGGGCGAGGCGAGAGGAGAGGCCGGGCGAGGGCGAGGGGTGGCTCTCGATACCATGGGCGAGTGCCTACTCGCCTCAGCCAGCTCTTCGTCCGAACGCTGCGCGACGATCCCGCCGACGCCGAACTGATCAGCCACCGGCTGCTCGTCCGCGGCGGCTACATCCGTCGCCAGGCTCCCGGGATCTTCGCCTGGCTGCCGCTGGGACTGCGGGTGCGCCGTCAGGTCGAGCGCGTCATCCGCGAAGAGATGGATGCGATCGGCGCGCAGGAGGTGCACTTTCCCGCCCTGCTGCCCCGCGAGCCCTACGAGGTCACCGGGCGCTGGGAGGAGTACGGCGACGGCATCTTCCGCCTGCAAGACCGGCGTGGTGCCGACTACCTGCTCGCGCCGACGCACGAGGAGGTCTTCACCCTGCTCGTGAAAGACCTCTACAACTCGTACAAGGACCTGCCGCTGGCGATCTACCAGATCCAGGACAAGTACCGCGATGAAGCGCGTCCTCGCGCCGGACTGCTGCGCGGCCGCGAGTTCTCGATGAAGGACGCGTACAGCTTCGACGTCTCTGACGAGGGCTTGGATGTCTCCTACCAGGCGCAGCGCGACGCTTACGAGCGCATCTTCACCCGGTTGGGGCTCGAGTACGCGATCGTGCAGGCGGATGCCGGCGCCATGGGGGGATCGCGCTCCGAGGAGTTCTTGCACCCGACGCCGGTCGGCGAAGACACCTTCGTGCGCTCCGCGGGCGGATACGCCGCCAACGTGGAGGCCTTCACCACCGTCGCACCCCCGACCCGCGGCTACGAGAAGCTGACCCCGGCCGAGGTGCTCGACACCCCCGGAACGCCCACCATCGCCAGCCTGGTCGAGGTCGCGAACGAGAAGCACCCGCGGCCCGACGGTCGCGCGTGGACGGCGGCCGACACGCTCAAGAACGTCGTGCTCGCGCTCGCGCATCTCGACGGCTCGCGCGAGGTGGTCGTCGTCGCTGTCCCCGGCGATCGTGACGTGGACATGAAGCGCGCCGAGGTGGCTTTCGCCCCTGCCGAGGTCGAGACGGCAGACGCCTCCGACTTCGAGAAGCATCCGCTGCTCGTCAAGGGCTACATCGGGCCGTGGTCGCCGACCGGGGCAGTGCTCGGCGAGGAGTCGGCCACCGGCATCCGGTACCTGGTCGACCCGCGTGTGGTCGACGGCTCGGGCTGGATCACCGGCGCCAACATCGAGGGCAAGCACGTCTTCGGCCTGGTGGCCGGCCGCGATTTCGGCAACGACGGAACGGTCGAGGTCGCCGAGGTGAAGGCAGGAGACCCTGCCCCCGACGGATCCGGGCCGGTCGAGCTGGCACGCGGCATGGAGATCGGCCACGTGTTCCAGCTGGGGCGCAAGTACGCCGAGGCGCTGGGGCTCAAGGTTCTCGACGAGAACGGCAAGCTGGTCACCGTGACCATGGGTTCCTACGGCATCGGGGTCACCCGGCTGGTCGCGGCGATTGCCGAGAACTCGGCGGATGACAAGGGACTGGTCTGGCCGGCCGAGGTCGCGCCCTTCGACATCCACCTGATCGCGACCGGCAAGGACGACGCCGCGTACCAGCTCGCTGAGACGGTCGCCGCCGAGTTGGAGGCCGCGGGATTCGACGTGCTCTACGACGATCGGCCCAAGGTCTCACCGGGCGTGAAGTTCGGCGATGCGGAGCTTCTGGGAGTCCCCACGATCGTCATCGCCGGTCGGGGCGCCGGACAGGGTATCCTAGAGCTTTGGGATCGGCGCTCGGGGGAGCGCACAGAGGTCCCGGCAGCAGAACTGATCGCCCGTCTCGGCTAGACGCCGAGCCACGATCCCCGTCCCCCTGAGGCCCTCGCGGGCCCGCGTCGCAGAGTCACAACAGCAGAGAGCAGGACGCAACGTGGAGTTGTCCGTCGGCAAGACCCTCGTCTACCCGCACCACGGTGCGGTCACCATCACGGCGCTGAGCAAGCGCACGGTCGCTGGAGTCGAGAAGGAGATGATGACGCTCAACGTGCACACCAGCGAGCTCACCATCATGCTCCCGACCGACAACGTCGAACTGGTGGGGGTGCGTGACGTGATCGACGGCGATGGGGTCAAGGCGGTGCACCAGGTGCTGCGCGATCCCTTCGTCGAAGAGCCGGGAAACTGGAGCCGCCGCTACAAGGCCAATCAGGAGAAGATGGCAAGCGGCAGCGTCTACCGGGTCAGCGAGGTCGTGCGCGATCTGTGGCGCCGCGACCAGGACCACGGCGTGTCGGCAGGCGAGAAGCGGATGCTGGCCAAGGCGCGCCAGATCCTGATCAGCGAGCTCGCCCTCGCCCAGGCGCTCAGCGAAGAAGACGCGTCGGCGGCGCTCGACGTGGTGCTCGCATCGGCTGTCACCCCCGAGGGCTCCGTCGCCTGACGCCCATGCCCTGACAGCCATGCCCTGACGGTTCACGCTGCGGCGTGACCGCGCAAACCGGTCGCGCTAAACTCGACCGTTGTCCGGCCATGCCCGGACCCACAATCTGAATACCGGAGGCCTGTGATGGACATCGACCTCACCATGCTGCGGCTCATGGAGCGCGAGCGCGAGATCCCCTTTGACGAGCTCGTCGGCATCATCGAGCAGGCGATCCTGACGGCATATCTCAAGCACACCGACAAAGACGCCGAATCGGGTGCGCGCGTCGAGTTGGACCGCAAGACCGGCCACGTCACCGTTTTCGTTCCCGAACACGATGAGAACGGCGAGGTCGTCGGCGAGGCGATCGACAGCCCGGATGACTTCGGCCGCATCTCCGCATTCGCGGCCAAGCAGGTCATCAACCAGCGTCTGCGCGACATCGGCGACGACAAGGTGCTCGGCGAGTTCCGCGGCCGCGAGGGCGACATCGTTGCGGGCGTCATCCAGCAGGGGCCGAATCCGCGGATGATCCACATCGACCTCGGTAGCGTCGAGGCGATCCTGCCGCCCGAGGAGCAGGTTCCCGGCGAGGACTACTCGCACGGCAGCCGCATCCGCGTCTACGTGACCAGCGTCTCGAAGGGGCTGAAGGGTCCCTCGATCACGGTGAGCCGCACGCATCCTGGGCTGGTGCGCAAGCTGTTCGCGCTCGAGGTCCCCGAGATCGCCAGCGGACTGGTCGAGATCGCCGCGCTCGCGCGCGAAGCCGGACACCGCACCAAGATCGCGGTGCGCGCGACCCAGCCGGGCATCAACGCCAAGGGCGCCTGCATCGGCGAGCTCGGGCAACGTGTGCGGGCCGTGACCACCGAGCTGCACGACGAGAAGATCGACATCGTCGACTGGTCGCCCGACCTGGCGACTTTCGTGGCCTCGGCCCTGTCGCCGGCCAAGGTCACGAGTGCCTTCGTGGTCGACGAGAACCTGAAGGCGGTTCGGGCGCTCGTCCCCGACTACCAGCTGTCGCTGGCGATCGGCAAAGAGGGGCAGAATGCGCGACTGGCCGCCAAGTTGACGGGTGCGCGCATCGACATTCAGCCCGACTCCGTCATGGAGGACTAGACCGGCTCACGCCAGCGCCAGAGCGTAGCGGGACGCCCTCGAGCACCTGAGCGGGTCGAGCCGACGCGCTCCAGGCGCGCATTCGCTGCCAGTGCCCGAAGCACATTGCTCGGATGGGACCGCGCGCCGGTCAACGCCGCCTCCAGCCCAACGGCGTCGGGGCCGGTGAACTCGTCACCAGTCAGGGCGCGACTGAACGCCGGATCCGTCCACAGGTGGTGCCCCGCCTCGTCAAGGGCGGCCGCGATGATCGCGTCGTGGTCGAAGGGCAGTCCGAGGCCCCCAGTGGGAGCGGGATGCCAGTGACCGGTTCCGACCCCCTCCGCGACGACGGCGACGAACGCGATGGAGATGGCGTGACTGCGCGGATCGCGGCCTGGCCTGTCGAAGGTGCCGACCTGGAGGAGAGCGTGGAACGAGTCGATCCCCGCCTTCTCGGCCAGCGCCCGCGCCGCCGCCTGCTCGATCAGTTCCCCGGACGCAAGGAGCACGCCGGGAAGGGCCTCGCGCCCGAGGAATGGCTCGAAGCGACGGATGGCTGTCCCGATTTCGACTCGGCCGCCCGCGACGGCAAGCGGCACAACGTCCACGGCGATTAGCGGCTGCGACGGGACCTCGCTCATCGGGCACCGCGCTGCGCCAGTGCCGCACCGAAAGCCAGACGGGCCGCCAGGATGCCATCGATCGCCTCGATCGCGTATTCAAGGCGCTCCTCGCGGCTGCCTCGCACGAGCATCCACGACCAGCCGCCAGCATCGACGGCCTCTAGGAACCACTCGGTCATCTGCTCGCGGATGTGTTCGCCGTCGCGCCAGCCGTCCTGTTCGAACAGCACGCCCACGTGGTCGGTCACGATGTACAGGTCTCGCCGCGGCAGTGTCTTGAGCGTGGGCTCGGACGCCCTGCTCCCCTCGCCCACGTAGCGGCGCTCCCAGAGTGTGGTGGCGAGCGCGTCGGTATCGGCGATCACCAGCGGCGCGGACAGGGCGGCCGCATCCTCGCGCCGGGTCTGCTCGACCGCGATCTCGAGGAAGTACTCGGGCAGCCAGACCAACTGGTCGGGAGCCGGCGCCGGCGATCCTATCCGCTCGGCCTCAGCGACCGATCGCCTGTGCAACTCGTAGGTGAAGTCTCGCCCGTACTCGGGAACGGGCAGCACACCGGGGTAGCCGGCCAACCGGTAATGGCGCTGCAGATCCTCGGTCAGGGTCGTGGTTCCGGTGGATTCGCCTCCCACCAGCACAATGCGCACGGCGAGGCCGAGTTGGGTTGCTGGAGGCAACAGGCTCCAGGTCGCCGCGGGATCCGCCCGCACGGCGGTGCCACTGATCCGCACCCGGCCGCGCTCGACATCGTGGATGACGTCGCGAGCGCCCAGTCGAGCCGCCAACTCGACGCCGTAGGGCTCCGAGCTGACGACGACATCGACGTGGTCGACTCCGACGCGCCGAAGAGCCACCTGCATCTGCACCGTATTGGCGACCCACGCGATCTCGCTTCCGTAGTCGACGGGCGCATCGTCGAGCGTCCCCACCACGCGAACGCCCGGCAGGTGCGCGACGGCCGAGGCCAGCCATCTCACGCGGTCCGCGAGCGGGATGGTCTCGCCGGCACTCGCCATCACGATCGCGGTCACGCGGTCTGCTTCAATGGCCGCCCGCTCGATCAGGGTGATGTGCCCAAGATGGGGCGGATAGAACTTGCCGATGACGAGGGCTTCGGTCGACCGCCCGGTCATGCGAGGGCATCCGAGGTGGCCGACTCCTTCACCGCCGGGAACTGCGGCGTGCGAAGCTCGCGCCGCCAGGCCACCAGCCCGTAGATGCAGAGTGCGAGGAATCCGACGTAGAGGATCGCCGTCAGTGCGAGTCCCTTGGTCAGATAGAGGGGAACTGAAACCACGTCGACAGCGATCCAGATCCACCACTGCTCGAAAATCTTTCGAGCTTGTCCCCAGGTCGCGACCAGCGAGGCGCTCGCGATGAATGCATCCGGCCATGGGACCACTGAGTTCGTTTCGGTGCTAAGAAGGAACGCAATCAGGATGGTGCCAACCGCCGTGATGGCGATCGCGATGAGGATTTCAGCTCGGCTTGCGTGTCGAACGGGTATCGCGGTGGCGATGGCCGAACCGTTGCGTCGGCGGCGCAACCAGGCGATCCAGCCGTATACGCCGAGCACGAAGAAGGCCACCTGAAGACCCGAATCGGCGTAGAGGCCCGAGGCGATGAACAGGGCGAAGAAGGCGATGTTGTTGAGCAAGCCGACCGGCCAGTTCCACAGCCATTGCCTGCTCACCGCCCAGACGCAGAGCGCGCCGGTGACGAAGGCGAAGGCCTCGAGCGCCGACACCTGCTCGCCGAGCACCTGGAACAGCGGAAATGAGAAGACCGCAAGAATGGCATCCACGGTGGTCACCATATCCCATTAATAATCAAACTGATAAATAAAAGTCCAAGATGACGATCGCACGGCAGGCAGAGCGGCCAGCCTTCAGACTGGTACCATGGAACCCGTTAGAACCTGCCTGGGTTGCCGGCAGCGTGCTCCCCGCTCCTCACTTGTGAGGGTGGTCGCGCGCGATGGACGTGTTGTGGTGGATGCCGCGGCTCGACTTCCGGGCAGGGGCGCGTGGCTGCATCCGGACCCCGGGTGCATTCGCACGGCGATCCAGCGCAACGCTCTCGGGCGGGCCCTCCGGACCGCCATCACCGATGTGTCAGACCTCGAAGAACGGGCTGAAAGACCAATGGACAGCTAATGAGCAACTCGAAATGAGTTCCCTCACCCTTTAGTGTCCGCTCCTGCATCTGGGGCGGACCCCAGACAGGAGAAATGTGGCCAACCCACGTGTTCACGAAGTCGCTGCCGAACTCGGCATCGACAGCAAGATCGCCCTTGACAAGCTCAAGG
>Ga0105248_10000786_pt1 | contig 35675 bp, 50 predicted proteins | sample KBSS34metaG_FD_81524 | JGI IMG/M metagenome (GOLD analysis project Ga0105248, IMG submission 81524) | Switchgrass rhizosphere microbial communities from Kellogg Biological Station, Michigan, USA - KBS S3-4 metaG | ecosystem: Host-associated > Plants > Roots > Rhizosphere > Soil | place...
AAGTTGCTCCTGTTGAGCAAGCTCAAGAATCGGCACCAGATGACAATAGCCCGCTTGCAAGAGATGTGGTCTCAAAGATTGTCGAACGTGAACGAAAGAAAGCTTACGAAAAAGGACAAAAGGACGCTCTTATGCAATCACAGCAAGAACCAGTACCACAAGCACCACAAGCATCGCAACCAGCTATGCAGCCCCAAGGTCAGCAAAGTCTTGGAGGGATGCAGCAATTATCACCAGCTGACATCGAAAGAATGATTGCAGAAAAAGCCCCTCAACTTTTACACGAACATGTTCAGAACTTGAAGAATGAGCATACGATTAATTCGTTTGTTTCAAAGATGCAAGCTGCTGAACAAAAGCATCCTGGACTGGAAGCAAAGCTAAATGAGTTGGATTATTCACAAATGGCGCCTTTAGTGCATCTTGCGAATGATATGGAAAATACTGGTGACATCATGAAAGAGCTTGTCGACAACCCGATGAAGCTTGCAAATATGATGGCGCTTGCTCAAATGCAGCCTGGCATTGCTAAACGCCAGATGATGGAGCTTAGTAATTCCATTAAAACCAACCAAGAAGCTTTGGCCCAAGAAAAACAAGCTCAAGACCCCATGGCTCAATTAAAACCTTCATCAAGTGCTGGGATGGATAATGGCACAATGTCGGTGACTGATTTTAGGAAAATGTTCCGTTAAGTTATCGGTGTTGATGTCAGTGACCCCTCCTCTAATTTACTTTTTTGGAGTACATCATTATGGCATCAACACCTGTCAATATTCTCCAGACCGTCCAGACTTATCAAAAAGCTGAACTGGCCTGGTTGTTAAACTCTTTCTGCGGTATTTCATTATCTAACAAGAAGTTTAAAGACTTCAATGATTTAACTGCCAACCTAGGTGACACAGTAACTTTCGATACAACTCCTCGTTATATTTCTTATGCAGGTCTTGTAATTACTGAGCAACCTTCTGTTCAACGTGTTCAATCGCTGATTTGCTCTCAAGCAGCTAACGTTGCAGCAGCTTACACTGATCAACAGTTCATATTCAACGTTCGTGATTACATGGACCGATTTGGTATGGCAGCTATGAAAGAATTGGGTTCATTAGTTGAATCCGACATTCTTCGTAACTTCATTTCAGGTGTAGTTGTTAATGATCCCCAAAATGCTAACTTTGGTTCTGGTCAAGTTAACTCTGGTCCTTTCCGTTTCTATGGTGACGGCGTTACTCCAATCAATAGCTTCACTCAGCTAGCACAAGCTGTTGCTAACTTTGAAGACTTCGGCGCTGCTACCCATAAAATGATAGGTGTCTTGCCTGTAGCTAACATTCCTGCAATCGTTGGAACTGGTTTAAACCAATTTGCAATGACTCGAAACAATGAAATTGCATACTCTTGGGAATTGGGACGTTTCAGCAATACTGACTGGTATGAATCAAATCTATTGCCTGTTCATGTTTCTGGAACAATTGGTAATACTGCTGCTCCTAATAACATTATGACCGTAGTTTCCACTAATGATTCTACTGGCGCTAACGTTACTCAGATTACATTCACTGAGCCCACAGGTGGAACCGATGCAGATGCTGTTAAAGCTGGCGATTTATTCCAGTTTAATGATGGTGTTTCTGGACAACCTAACATGCGCTTTTTAACCTTCATTGGTCATAGACAATCACAACAACCTGTTCAGTTTCGTGCTACTGCCGATGCTGCGTCTGTTGCGGGTTCGATTACTGTGTCTATCCAAACCATTAATGGTGTAGGTTTAGTTTCTGCTCAAAATCAGAATCAAAATATAAACAACGTTATTGCCGCTGGTATGACTGTTACTCCAATTCCAAGTCATCGCGCAGGTTGCTTGATGTCTGGTGACCAGTTCTACTTGGCTATGCCACGCCTTCCTGATGAGTCTCCATTCACTACTGTGAATATGACGGATCCTGATTCAGGCGCGTCTATTAGACATTATTTTGGTTCTCAATTCGGTATGAATAACCGGGCTTATGTCAGAGACGTAATTTTCGGCAGTACGCTGGTCTCTGAGAATTGCATGCGGTTAATCTTCCCACTTTGATGTCGAATTGTAGCCCCTTCGGGGGCTTAACCCAATTAAGAGGATAAAATCATGTCAGTAGTCAATAATGAAGTCTCAAAAGCTTTCCCTTATAGCTCATACATTCCTTTCTATTTCAATGGATTAGGAATTAGTAACAATGTCGCACTTCCTTTGGTTAAATTAGATGTAGCCGCTGGTTCTTGCCTAGATTCTACAGGTACTTTCCAAATCGGTTTATCATCTTCTGTAACCATTAGTATCGCTAACAATGGATTAAATGGTTTAGATACAGGCACTATTGCTGCTAGCACAATGTATGCTGTGTATTTAGTGGCAGACCCAGTGACTCAGCAAGCTAGCGGTTGCATGCTTTCTCTAGCATCTAACTCTGTTCCATTGCTTCCTTTTGGATATAGTGCTTATGCTTTAATCGGCTATGTAGCTATCGATGCTAGCTCTCATATTCTTCCAGGATACTGGTCAGATAATGATTCTGCTCGTCGTTTGTTTGTGTACGATGCCATCCAAGCAACTGCTATTACTGCTGGCTCTTCATCTACATATGCAAATGTGAACTTAATTAGCTTAGTTCCTAATGTTAACAATACTTTGGTTAAAGTTTATACTGACTTTAATGCAAATGCTGCTGCGGATGTATTGGGTTTGCAAGCAGGTAATGCAACAGGCGATGAAATGCTTATCATTGCTCCAGTTGCTGGTAGCTCTGCTCATACAGCTACAATGAGTGAAATATTAGCTCAGCCAGTGACCATTTCTTCTGTTTCTTCCCCAGTTATTAACTATAAGGTTAGTGCTGGCACTGTTGCAGTTGACGTTGCTGGTTATTATTTCGACCTTTAATCTAAACGGAGGTAGTACGTCATGGCTTATACAGCGTTACAGCTCATAACTAGGGCGTATTACCTTTCTCAGGTTGTTGCACGACAACTTGAGACCCCTGATGGAGAACAAATAGCTGATGGATTATATCTCCTGAATGCGGATTTGCAGTATAAAGCTACCGATATTAGGCTAATACCTTATTTTGTTAGATATGAATTTCCAACCATTCAAGGCGTTGAAGAGTATTTTATAGATAATTTGCTCTATGTTGACTCAATGACCTTTAACTTAGGTGATGTGCGATATTCCATGAATGAACTTACGCGTAAACAATATTTTGATTACGCGCGTATTGATAATGTCCAGGCTTTACCCTTTAGCTATAGAGTTGAGCGTGAATTAGATGGCTCGAGAATATTTCTGTATTTCCTTCCGGACCAAGTTTATGATGTTAAGCTTTCAGGTAAGTTTGGCTTTACCACCGTAACATTAACCACAGATTTATCAACTATTTACGATCCTTTTTATATTGAATATTTACGCTATAGCTTGGCTATCAAAATTTGTGAGGAGTTCGGATGCACGGTTCCAGATGCAACTTTATCCAAATATAAAGAAATGCAGAAAAAACTAATGGAAGTGTCACCGCCTGATTTATCAATCCAAAGTCGAACTTACTTCAATAGTCGTCCGCCATCGATGGACTGGCAACAGGTGAATATCGGAAAAGGATGGTACCCTGGATAGATTTACTTATTGCAGGAAAAATCACGAGAGATTGCATGTCATTGTAATGATAGAATAAATAACATGACTTGTGGAGAGACACAATAGTTGACAAATAATAAGCACAGTGTTAAATTAGTGGTTCTTATAGGTGTGGGGATTGATTATGGGTTGGTTATGTATAGCAATAGTATGTGGACTTCTTGCAGCAGGGCTAGACGATCGTCGTTAGATACGTCTAGCTATTCCCAGCATAGCCCTTAAGCTACTTAAGCCTGATACATGCCTAAGTCCTTCAGTTAGCAACTCTCTTAATCTTGCAGATCGTCTATAATGTTCATCTGCATGACGCGCGTCTTCATAAGTTCTATGGAAACCACCACGTTGTAGCTCATCTAAAATAGAATTTCCTAGATCAGCATGTAGATTTTGAGCACCAATTTGTGCACCACCTGGTAAGCTTCGATCTCGTGATAACTGCCCTAGAGTGGTCCTTACCTGTCTTGCTCCGCGATGCTCTCCTTCTAACATTCTTTGCAATCTAGTTCCCATAGGCACGTTATGTTGCTGCAAAAATTGTATTATTTGATCCGTCAATTCTGCAGGATGAGATAATCCTCCGGCACCTTCTTCGATAACTGTTCTTAACTCTCTTGCGTAAGGAGCTTCCATTCCTCTTCTAGTAATAGAGGGTATATTTCTTAATGCGCCTTGAATTGCTTCTGTACCACGCAAGGCATTTAGTCCACCTAGAGCTAATGGAGCATATTCACCAGCTTTTTGTAAGAAATTTCCTGCAGGAGAAGGATTTGGAGACTTTATTTTATTTATTACTTCATTGATATCAGGCTCTTTATTCCCAGAGGCCTCAACAAACTGTTTTTGAATAGGACTAATAAACATGGATTCCAAACCACCAACTGCTCCTTTTGTAAGTCCATATCCAATATCTCGTAAGGAATCAGATATCCCTCTTTTATACTGCTGTGAGTAGTCAGGAGAACCAGAAGATTGCTCTGATTTCTTGGCCGCAATTAATTTAGTCAACTGTTCTTCGCTTAAGTTTTCAAGTTGATTCATTTTTTGGCTCTCCTACGTTTTTCGGCTAGTTGTTTCTCTAAATCTTCGAGGGAGTAATTCTTTAATATTTTTTGTTCAGTATGAGAAAGTTCACTTGTTAGTCCCTTGTCTTTAGGATTATAGTCACCGGTTTCTTTTATTGCATTAATTGCCTCTGGAGTTAAATAACGTGCCCAGTTATTTGGCTTGTATTTATTTAATGCTAATGTTTTTGCATCAGCAACTATTGGATGATGTTTTTGATAGGCAGACCACAATCTGTCCGCCATATTAGAAGAGATTCCAGTGCTTGGATTGGATGCTAATTGGTTAAATCTAGCGTGCTCATTAAGCCTTTCATTGAACGCTTTAAACCTTTCGGTATATTCATGTCGCGCTTCCGGAGTCCAGGATATATCTGGTTTTCTTGCAGTTGCTGTTTGAAGGTCTAAATTAGAAAATCTAGCAGAACCCATTGCATTTTTTAATTCTTCGATGCCGCTTAGGATCATATCCCTTGAAAGAGCTTGAATTTCTTGTCTATGAGCGGTTGGGATCTTAACTTTTGAACCAAAAGGACCAGATAAAAACGTATCATCCATTAATTGATTATACCTATCCAATAGTTGACCGTGTTTATTGGATGCTGCTAATTCATTATCAATACCTTGTGATTTTTTAGAGTATTTATCCCTTTCTTCTTTTATTTGGTCAATTGCTTGTTTTCTTGTGTCCCCATAAGTATCAATGTTAAATAACATTTTACTTGCTAAATCTTTGGAAGTTGGCTGAGGTATCTGAATACCATAAGGAGTGCTTTCATTTGCTTTATGCATTTGAGCTATTTGTAAAAATGGCTCTGTTATACCGGAAGTATTAGGTTGTTGCGCAAGTGAATTTTGCATATTTTGAGCATATGGTGGCAAGCCATTTCCAGGCGATACTTGGACATTGGAAGATGATTGCGGTTGACTAAAATATGCATCTTGCATAGCTTTTTTAAAATTTGTTTCTCGTTCTGCTTGTTGAACTTGCGCTGCCCTTAAAGCCATTTCGGATTCAATATTTCGGCCATAATATTTTGATTGCTGATTGGTGTAACCTGTATTAGCCTCAGTATTTCCAATACGCGCTTCTTCGCTTTGAGGCAAGTATTTATTAATGATTTGGTCATGTTTATTTTGTAATTGAGCCTGCAAAAGAGCTTCAGCCATATTTTTAGGCTTATAAGCAGTATCATAAGAACCCTGAACATTCTTGAATACATCTTGCAGTGCTTGTTGATAATTAGGGGCACCCATATCCTGAGCATCCAATTTCATATTAGGCATTGTAGGCGAATAAACCATGATTAAGCTCCTTTACCTTGTCCACCAAAAACATTCATAAGAGCTGACCATGCAGAGCCAGCTGCAGGACCACCAAAAATACTTGCTCCAGTTGTTCCTAGGCCTGTAAATAAATCGCTTAATCCTTGTGATTTTCTTTGATTTTGTCCTTGCTGACCCATGAATCCATAAGCGCCTTGTTGGCTTAAAACATTTCCCAAGGTATCTGCCATTCCTCGGCTTGCATCAAATCCCTGACTGTTTATACCTTGTTCGCCGCCATAACCAAGCCCATATAAGCCTATTTGATTTTTCAGATAGTCATTGTAGTCTTGTGAAGCTATATCATTAGCTAATTGCATGCTTTGCTGTTGATGCATTGGAGTGCCAAGAGTGCCGCCAGCTGCTGCAGCATTATTGCCTGCACCTAGAGCTTGGCGTAATTTAAACTGATATCCAGGGCTTTCTTTATATCCTGCTCCTAATTGATTTTGAATACCACCAGATAACAAACTTTTATTTTGATTCTGTAAATCACCCAAAGCGCCTTGTCCAGCTTGCATATAAGGAGAATAGTATTGTTGAGTCTGTCCCGGAATCTGACCGATTGACTTATTTGCTATATCAGCGGGATTGGGCTGATGGCCAAATATATTCCAAAGTCCTCCTGCGGACTGGCCCAAGCCACCTCCTATACCTAGGGCGCTTGCCAACCACTCTGGCATTTGATTGTTATCCATAATAATCTCCTAGATTAGGTTAAGGTGACTGTTTTAAATACAGGTATCCCGCTAGAAAGAGGGTCTTCTACAGCTATTTTAACTTCAGCTGTTGTTGAATCATATAGCATTGTTCCAAAAGCGCAGGTATAAGTTGTCACAGATGAGCCTGAATTGCCAATGGGGGTTTCTGTGGTAGCGTCCTGTATTGTTGTTATGTTTGCGGTGGTTTGTTGGGGCATCACCAACCCTTCATTACCTGCAAGTTGCTCCAGAAGAGTTAATAAGGCTTGACGAAAGGTCATTTCCTCATCAGTTGCCTTTCCATTGGCATCAACAATTTGTCCCATTGGAAGATTGGGAATACGGACTGTATTTCTTTGGATTGGGACATCTGTGCTCATTGATATATCTCCACTATTCCATCAGTAACTACAAATCTAGTGGGCCCTACAAATCTTAATTGAAAAGTAGTATCATTTGCTTGCCCTAATCTTTGGTAAATGAATCTATTTTTAAACTTACCTGTGGGGTACATGGGCTTGGGCAAGAAGTTTCCAAATGATTGGGCTCCGTTTCTAGAGACCGCTAAATACACATATGCATCTGAAGTTGTGTAGGTTGCTAACACAGTAGCCGTACCTTCTTCTTCTGTGCCAATCAAATCGTCGTTTTCAGCAGCAATATCGATATCATCTTCTGTTGCCAATATAGTTTCTTCTGTGTCAACAACAGTGTGTTCAGTGACTGTATTTGGTTGTCCTTGTTCTATTGTAAAACTCAAGCTTTTAATTATGAAATATCTTTGTGTGGGCAATCTTAATGGGGCCGTTATACGAATCCTAGGTATTTTCTTGATGTCGTCCGTACTGTATTCGGCATCTGGAAATGTACTGCTGAATTGATAAATATTGCCGCCATTCAATGATACAAAGTAATAATTATTAGTTGGAGCAAAATATACCACTTCCCTAGCAATATGGTAGCTTAAATTTTCATCAGATATACTGAAAAATAATTTAGTTTCAAAATCATAGGCATAACTTATATTGTCGTCTGGAAATGTAAATTGATATATAACATGACCATCTTGTTGGAATAAAAATCCTGTACAATTACTTGGATTTGAAAGATTACCAATCGTGTAATCTATGCCATCTGTAGAAATAGATTCAACTTGGTTGCCTATCATTAGCATTAATACTGGGCCGGATTGTTCATTAACTGCTATCCAGACTATGTAATTTTTTAATGATGCAATCGTGGATGGGTTGATGCAACCAAAGTCAGAATTGAATGTACTATTTCTTTGATACGGAAATAATGCATTCCCAACGTCTTGCCACAGTTCGGCAACATTTCTACCTAAAACCAATAAGTTATTAGCGCCTCCAGGAACTGGAACTGCTGCCTGTACATAATCGGGTTTGGTTTGCAAGCTGCCTACTTGAGCAGGATTTGTGTCCGACCAATCAGTGGCATCATTAAATCCAGATAAAACCCAGTTCGTTGTATTCTCGCAAGCAATAATTAATCGCCCATTTTGAAATGATATATAGCCTGGGTCTTGAAAAGGAAATGAAAAATCAGTGGCAGAAGATAACAAGACTGGAGAAGTAGGTGTTAACCAATTATAAACATAAACATATAGCCCGTCGGTGATCGCTATTTCATTGTTATTGTTTTCATTTATGTACACATCGCCTTGATTTGTGGCTAACTCTCCAATTAATTGAGAGCTAAATATCCCTGTGGTTGAAGAGTAATTAATTCTCTGCACATTTGACCCAAGAACAGCTATCATGAAGCCGCCTCGAGAACTTGAATGCAATCCTCGTCCTTTGTTTGTAGGGTTAACTGTTAGGATATTTTTATATCCAGCATAAGGAACCAAGAATCCATCACTAACAATCATATTCCAAGTTTGTTCATCGCTAATTTTGGGGTAACGACCATAATGTGTGCCGCCAGCTATTTGCAGCGGGATTTCTTGAACATTGTATTGCGTGTTAGGAGCCGGCATTGTCTATCCCAGACTAATGGTTACCTCATTGCATTATAGTAAATAAAGAGTAAAATACATAGCATTGCTTTGACGATTGGAAGAATCAATGGCCGTTCCGCAACGAAATGCGAATGTTGTAGCATTATTTCCGTTACAAGAGACAATTTGGGACAAAGATGGCACAGGTGCTCTTGGAAGCGGCGTTGTATCTTTTTTCAGCGATCCTTTGTTTAGTGTTCCCAAAGACGTTTATCAGGAAACAGATGACCCAGTAACGGGTGATGTTACTTATGTGAACTTAGGCTCAGTACTAATTCTAAGTGGAATTGGAAGTTTTGTTGATGGAAATGGTCATAATTTTATTCCTATGCTGTACCCTTATGAGGGCGCGCCTACAGATACTGTAGTTGGGGATTTTGAGCCCTATTACATAACGGTGTATAATAGCTCAGGCATTTTCCAGTTTTCCACTAACGATTGGCCTCCTAATACTTTTTCTCAATCAGGCTCAACTCAAGCACAAGAAGCATTAACACCGAATCTAATAACCAATCCTCAGTTTTCAGTGGTTTCATTTATTCCAGACCCTGCAACTGGGAAGCATATTTATACTGTATCTGGTACTGAATCTAACTTTCTGGCTCCGGGATGGACATTGGAAACAGAAGGAACCGGGACAGTCACCGTTTCTCAATTGTCTTTAAGTGCATCCATACCTTCAGAAGCACCATATGCACTGCAATTAGAATGGTCAACTGGGTTAACAGAACTTCGGGTGGTTCAACAATTAACAAATAGCCCAAGAATAATTGCAGGTAGTAATGCCTCAGCTTCTTTGGTAATTGCATCTCCAACGGGAGATGATGTGAATGTGCAGATTCATTATATTGCACCTGCTCCTACCGCTATTGATGTTTTGATTGTTGATGATGACACCACTGGTACGAGCACATATACTACAATTAGCGGCACCGAAGCTATCCCAGCTACCAATGCACAGACAGCGGATGGATATGTAAATTTCGTTATTGACATTCAAAGTCTTGCTTCAAGCTCTTCTATAGATATTACAAGCGCTCAATTAGTTGCTGTTGAAACTTCATCTATTATTGCTGATTACATTCAGCAGACTACCCAGGAAAATCTTAATGGGTTGATGTGGTATTATGAGCCTTTATTAGCTTACAAGCCTATTACAAATTATTTGATTGGTTGGGATTTTAAGAATAATCCCGATCAAGCAGGTGCGATAAGTGGAACATCTGGATTAGGTGATAACTTATCAAGATATATTGCCGATCAAACCATTTCATTTGAATCTGTCGGAAACGTTATGACATTTACACTTTCCAATGGAGGATTAGGCTTTACCACTACATCCGCAACACAATTTGCAATTATTCAATATCTGCCCACATCTCTTGCTTATGAATTGCTAGAGCCAGCTTCTGAAAATTCTCTTGCGGTGCAGCTATCCGGGGGAAGTAATTCGTCCTTACAAGGATATGTAAATTTATACTGGACTAATAATGCATCTCTTCCTGATATAACAAGTGGGTCAAATTTATCTGTCGTTACTTCTTTAACCGCAGGGGTTCCAACGGTTGCTAGTGGATGGACGCTTTTAGATAATACAAATGCTGAATCAGGACATGTGCCATTCGTATTGAATGGAGTAGTTAATCTTAATGGTTGGGATACTAGTGGCCTGGTAATTGGGGGCGTTCAATGGTTTGCTGTGGTAATTAGCTTCAAAGAAGTGCCCACTACTGCTGCAGATAACATTAATTACGTCACACTATGTGCTGGATCGATTGCAACCAAACCTGCTCCTATGAACGATGCGCAAACTTTACAAGCACTGCAATATTATTATGAATCATCTTACCCATTGGGAATTGCACCTGGAACAGCAAGCACTGCAGGTGTCGTAGCTGTACAAAAAATAACCCCTGTTAATGAAAACCCAGCAAAATTAATACCTGCGTATTTTTCTATTCCTTTTATGGCTCCTAAAGTTGCGGCTCCTACAATGACTTTTTATTCTCCTAATTCTGGAACTGCAGCTAATGTATATGGAATAGTTTCGCAGAATGGTGCCAATGCTGCTACAGCAGATATTGCAATAACTAATTGGACGGCTGTTAGTGTTAATACTAAATGCGCTACATATTCCCCTAATACTGCTACTGGGTTTGTAAGCACGGGAGCTATAACTATAGATTCAACCCAGGCCTACATAGAAATACAATACACCGCCGATTCTAGGCTAGGCACTTTTTAGGAGAAACAAATGTCAACTAAATTTAATATGATTCGTGATATCTCCGGATACAACGGCTTTGGGATAATTCCAACATACGATATTCAAGGATGCTCCTTAGCTGAAAGTGCTGCGCAAACATTTACTGTGCCAGACAATTATTCTAACTGGATTGCGATATTTAGTTACACTCCTGGTGCAAATATATTCATAAGATTTGATGGCTCTACAGCAACTGTTCCTGGCGCAACAGAAGGTGCAATACATGTTGTATTAAATCCATCTGCTCGCGCAGTTGCTGGCGGCTCTACATTTAGTGTAATTACTCCAGATTCAACAAGCCCTTATATTACTGTTGAGTACCAAATTGTAGCTCCATATCAAAATTAAGGTGAATTATGGGGATTTTACAAAATGCATTAGGAATTAATTTAACCGATCACGATCCGTTGACTGATTCGCCTTTTGTAAATACTCGCGACCAAGGAGAAGGGTTTCCCCCTCCTGGAAGCGAAAGAATGATTACAGAAACTGGGATATTTATGATTACCGAAGCATCATTAAGCTTCATGATTACGGAGTAATATAATGGCAGATATTAAATGGAGTGCGTTTCCCACGACCGCAGCAGGTGCTGCAAGTGGCGATGTATTGGTAGGCCTCCATTCGGCCGCTAACTATCAGTTCACGTTATCTCCGTCAGCTGTTGCATTAGCTGTTATGCAAAGAGACGCTAACAATAATGTTTCTGCCAACAACTTCTTAGAAGGGTATGCCACAACTGCAACTGCCGCGGGAACTACAACACTGCTTGTTGGAAGTGCTTATTTTCAATATTTCACAGGCTCTACTACGCAAACGGTTGTAATGCCAGTTACTAGCACCTTGGCGTTAGGTCAATCCTGGATGATAGTAAATAATTCTTCAGGCAACGTTACCGTTAACTCTTCTGGAGGCAATGCCATCCAGGTTATGGCCGCTAATACGAGCTTATTGATTACTTGTATTTTGACTTCTGGTACCAGCGCAGCGAGCTGGAATGCTTCTTATATTTCAGATGCTGGTGGTTCTGTAGGAACTGGAACAGCGAATCAATTGGCTTATTATGCTTCTGCTGGAAATGCTGTATCTGGCGTTGGACCAGGAAGCTCCGGTCAATTGTTTCAATCCAATGGCTCAGGTTCTGCGCCAGCCTATACTACAGCTACTTATCCTTCGACTACAACTGCAAATCAAATACTTTATAGCTCCGCTACTAATACGATTTCGCAAATAACAACTGCAGCCGGAGGCGTGCTCATTACTAACGGCTCTAGTGTTCCCAGTATTCTTGCAAATCCATCTGCAACAGGAAGATTTTTGCAATCTGTAAGCGCTGGCGCGCCTATTTGGTCTACAGCTGCGTTCCCAACTTCGGTTGGCGCTACAGGAACTATTTTACGCTCAAATGGTACTGATTGGCTGGCTACCACATCTACATTTGCTGATACTTATGCTGCAAGTAGCTTATTGTATTCAAATGGTGCCAACATTGTTACTGGATTATCTACCACTAATCGCGCATCATTATCTACAAATGCAACGGGAGTCCCTACGTGGCTTGCATTGACAGATGGCCAAATAGTTATTGGCTCATCTGCTGGCGCCCCTGCAGCAGCAACTATATCTGCCGGGACTGGCGTATCAGTAACTAATGCTTCTAATTCAATTACCATCGCAAGTACTGGTGTAGGGTCTTTAGTTTGGAATGATGTTTCTGGAACATCTCAAGCTGCTGTTGTAAATAATGGATATGTTATTTCTAACGCAAGCCAAACAACGGTTACAATTCCTGCTACTGCAGCCGAAGGAAGCGTGTTTGGGGTTGTAGGTAAAGGTGCCGCTGGCTGGATATTGCAAATGAATACAGGGCAAGTAGTTCATTACGGGAGCTCTGCTTCGTCCTCAGCAGGAAGCCTTACCAGCACCAATCAATGGGATTCTGTGCAAATTGTATGCGTTACAGCTAATACGACTTTTGCAGTTATTGCCTCTCAAGGTATATTAACTGTAGCTTAAGGAGAATTTAATGGCCACCAATAACAGTGTGAACACAGGTCTTGCAGGTGCGAGTGGTACTGGAAATTTTGCAGGGAATGTGTCACCAAGTTTTACAACTCCCGCACTTGGAACTCCATCTTCTGGCGTTCTAACAAGCTGTACAGGATTACCTGTTTCTACTGGTATTAGCGGGCTTGGGACTGGCGTTGCAACGGCATTAGCCGTTAATACTGGCTCTGCTGGTGCAGTTGCCGTAACATCAGCAAACAACACGTTCACCGTTGCGCAGCGTTTTGCATTCGTGACCTTGACTGACGCAGCAACCGTTGCGGTAGATTTAAGCACGTCGAATAACTTCAACTTAACGCTAGGCGGCAATAGAACGCTTGGAACGCCGACGAATCCTGTAGCAGGCCAATCAGGTGTTATTAGTGTTAGACAAGATATCACTGGCTCAAGAACATTAGCCTATGCTTGGCCTTACATGTTTGTAGGGGGCGCAGCACCAACGTTATCAACGGCCAAGTTGGTTTTTGACCAACTGATGTATATCGTTAATAGCTACAGCACTTCAACGGTTACCGTAACAATTGCAGCGCCTGCAGTAATGACCTGGACTGGTCATGGTCTTGTATCTGGACAACGTATTCAGTTAACTACCACAGGCGCTTTGCCAACAGGATTGTCGACAGCTACAACTTACTGGATAACTGTAATAGATGCTAACACATTTAATTTATCTACCTCACTTGCCAATGCCCAGACAGCAACATTTATTACAACAACAGGTTCTCAGTCAGGAACGCACACGGCAACTAATTTCAGTATAACCCTAACTATTAATCCAGCGGTGGCCTAATATGTTAACAGCAACCATGCATCAAGATACATCTTTTGTATCTACATGGAATACCGAAAATGCAGGTTCTGCGACAAAAACTATTGTGATTCCAACCAACGCTGGCGGCTCGTATGGATGCCAAATCGATTGGGGCGATGGCACCTCAAATACTATGTCTGTTTTTAATGATAGCGGCTTTACACATGTATATGCCTCCACTGGAACCTACACTGTTAAAATATACGGTAAATGTCCTTTTTCTTTCGCCAATGCTGGCGACAGACTTAAATTTCTCACCATTACAAAATGGGGAAGATATACTTTTGGAGGTATTTCAAACACCTATCGGGGATGCGCCAATCTTCTTATTACCGCAACAGATACTCCTATCACAGGGCTAGCGCAATCCTTTGGGCAAATTTTTAGAGGATGTACTGCATTAACAACTGTTCCCAATATGGGGCTTTGGGATATGAGCAAAGTCACGTCACTTACCTTAATGTTTCAAACATGCACGAATTTTAATCAGGATATTAGTGCATGGAACATCGGTAGTTGTACAAGTCTAAATGCCATGTTTACAGGTGCTTCTTCGTTCAATAGCCCCTTAAATTCATGGAATACATCTAGCGTAACAGATATGACGAGCGTGTTTCAGACTGCGACTGCTTTTAATCAAAGCCTGTCATCTTGGAACACAGCGTCAGTTACCTTATTTACAAGTATGTTTAATGGAGCAAGTGCTTTTAATCAAGATGTCAGTACATGGTCAATTGCAGCATTAACTGCCGCAACGACTATGTTTACATCCTCTGGCTTTAATATCACAAATTACGATAAGTTGCTTAATAATACGACAGGCTGGCCATCACAAGGTACGATTAACAATGGCGTGGTATTCAGCGCAGGTTCCGCACATTATAGTGCTGGAGCACCTACTACTGGTCGCGCAGTGCTCACAGTGACTCATACTTGGACAATTACTGATGGAGGAACACCATGACAAGTATTAAAATCAGTAATTTACCGCCCGCTCCTGCTGGTACAGGTACCGGCTCGAGCCAAGGGACCGATTTATTTCCTGCAACTGATACTACAGATACTACTTCGTCTTCTTCAGGCACGACTAAGAAATATACTTTGTCTGAGATATATAATTGGATGCTGCAGGCTCAGGGGCTAACTGTTTATGACGCCGTTTTGGTGGCCACTACTGGCGCATTAACTGCCACTTATTCTAATGGCACTTCAGGCGTTGGTGCTACGTTAACAAATTCTACTACTCAAGCGGCTTTGAGTATTGATGGCGTTACATTGGCGGTTGGCAACAGAGTTTTAGTTTGGGAGCAAACCGACCCTGTTGAGAATGGTATTTATGCCGTTACAAATATTGGGTCTAGTTCTACAAATTGGGTTCTAACTAGAGCAACTGACTATAACGAGCCAGATGACATTGTTCAGTATGGCGTTATGTTGGTCAATCAAGGAGATACGTACGCTAGTAAACTTTTTCAAGAAACTGGTGCAGGCCCATTTACTATTGGTAGCACGTCGATTACTTTTGCATTATATACCGCGGGGACATTGCAAGTTCCTGTGCTGCTTTCTCAAGGCGGCACATCAGCATCTCTGACAGCTAGCGACGGCGGTATATTTTATTCAACGGCATCTGCTGGCGCTATTCTTGCGGGAACGGTTACTGCGAATCAAATACTACAATCTGGCGCTGGCGCTGCACCAAGTTGGTCAACTACCACCTACCCTTCTACAAATGCTATCAATACTATTATGTATGCTAGTTCTGCAAATGTACTAGGGGTAATCAGCCCGGTTAATGATGCTGCACTTGTGTCAAATGGCTCTGGTGTTCCCTCTTGGCAAGCCATGTCCGCTGGACAAATATTAATTGGAACTACATCAGGTGCGCCTGCCGCTTCTGCTATAAATTCAGGCACCGGTATTGTGGTTGCTAATTCTTCAGGCTCTATTACTATTTCAGCAACTGGCGGTGGATTAGCCACTGTATCTATTTCAGGAACTTCCCAGGCTGCTGCGGTTTCAACGAAATATATTGCATTGAACTCAGGACAAACTACACTAACATTGCCTTCTACTTATGCGGTTGGAGATGTAATAGTTTTAATTGGTGCAATCACAAATACTGGTGGATGGGTTGTGCAAGCAGCTTCAGGTGATACCATTAGAGTTAATAATGCAACTACATCATCTGGCGGCTCCGTAACTTGTACAGCAGTAGCAGGGCAATGCATAACCTTGGTTTGTGATATTGTTAACACTTCTTGGGTAATGATGAGCACTTCTAGTGTGCTACTAACAACGGCTTAAGGACTTATTATGACTGCGATAAATTCAGTAGGAAATGCGTTGACTAGTAGCACTGGGAGTGGGGCTTTTGTTGGGGCCACATCGCCTACGATTACGACTCCGGTTATTGCTCAAATTAATGATGTGAATGGTGTTGCTGAATTAGCATTTAGTGCTACTTCAACCGCTGTTAACAATTTTCAAATTACCAACAATATAACAGGCTCCAACCCTATCCTATCGTCTATAGGTGCTGACGCAGATATTGGAATTAATTTTCTAGCAAAAGGTGGCGGCACGTTTCTACTTAAAACTACCGCTTCCGATACGGCTGTAAGATTTAATACAGGTACTGGGTATCAGCATTTAACGTACTTTACCTTTGCAAATACCGCAGCTACGAGAACCGTTACATGGCCAGATGCCGATGGGACTGTCGCGTTTACTTCTGGCGCATCTGGAATAGTAAACAGCGGAACCATAAATCAATTAGCCTATTATGCTTCTAGTGGGACCACGGTTAGCGGTCTCGCTACTGCTGCTTCTGGTGTCCTGGTTACGTCTGCAGGGTCAGTTCCAAGCATTAGTAGTACATTGCCTGCAGGTTTAACAATTCCCACGCCTAAGATTGCCCAAATTAATGATACTAACGGCAATGCGATGCTAGCATTTAGCACCACCTCCAGCTCGGTTAATTATTTACAGATTAACAACAATAGTACCGGGCTCTATCCAGACATGGCTGCTGTAGGCTCTGACTCTAATATCGGGATTAATTTTACAGCTAAAGGAACTGCTCCAATTGGCTTTCAGTCTGCGCTAACAACTAACCAGATAATTTTCAATATAGGGACTTCGCTGGTTCATACTGCAAATTTTTCATTTCCGGTTACATCAGGAAGCACAACGTATACTTGGCCAGATGCCTCAGGCACAGTTGCTTTAACATCTGGGGCTTCAGGGATAGTAAACTCGGGATTAATCAACCAATTGGGTTACTATGCTTCCGCGGGAACTACAATTTCAGGATTGAGCATCGTTAACAACGCAGGACTTTTAACGAACGGATCAGGACTTCCAGGATGGGTTGCTTATACTGGAAGTGGGGCGCCAGTGCTTGGTACGTCACCGACTATTACAACGCCTAAGATTGCTCAGATTAATGATGTTAATGGGAATGAAATCCTAGCTTTGACTCCTCTCGCATCTGCTGTAAATTATTTTACAATTACAAACCAGGCCACTGGAGTTCCTCCAGGATTGTTTGCTTCAGGTTCTGACACAAATATATCTGTTAATATATATCCAAAGGGCACTGGAGCATTACAGCTGATTTCTCAGGCACTCACTTCCCCTTTGGTAATTGAAAACGGCACAAGTGCCCAGCATATAACCGTCTTTTCTTTTGCTAATACCTTGGCAACACAAACAGTAACCTTCCCAGACGCCACAGGCACGCTACTAATGACAGGTCAAGCTATTAGTACGGTTCCGAGTATTGCGTTTAGCTCTACATCTGGGGTCATAGGCACAACTACTAATGATAATGCTGCCGCTGGGAGTGTTGGTGAGTTTGTTTCAAGCGTAATCACCACTGGAGGAATTGTAAATATAACTGCTAGTGGCACCGCTCAAAATTTAACATCCATTTCATTAACTGCAGGAGATTGGGATGTTTGGGGAAATATGTTTTTTCAATCTCAAGGACTTGCTACAGGAGTAACAAATTATCTAGGATGGACAAGCCAAGCGTCTGCGTCAGCTCCTGATGCTTCTCAGCTTTTTGAGCTTAGTGGAGCTGCATTAGAGACAGCGGGTAATCAAAATTTTTGTGTGCCTTATGCAAGATATAGTTTAAGTGGCACTACTACTATTTATTTGAGCGGAACATCTACTTTTTCAACAGGAAATCCAAAGTTTTGTGGTGCAATTTATGCAAGACGAGCTCGTTAATTAACCAAACACGGAGAAAAACTATGTCAGTATTACTAATCCAAACAGCACCACCCGTAGGCCAGACGGCAGTAACATCGCCAAATCAACTATCACAACAAACGTTGCCAAGTCTAATTTACATCTTGACAAACGATACTTTTGCCACTGTTACGGCTACTGGGTATTTAACTTATTTGCAAGCACAAGGCTACACGTTTTCAAATGAACAAATGGCGTTGGTTTATACCACTGACCAAGGCCCTCTGTGGCTTCGTGTTGTTATTACTTATTCTGGCTCTACTGTTTTAAATACAGTTGTTAGCCTAACCGATGTTTCCAACTCAGGTGACGTTGTATTACCTACAATTGCTAATTATCTTGCGCATTTCACAGGTACAACTGGCACGATTTCTTCTGCAGCTGCTAGTGTTATTAATGCCGGTAATATTCAGGCTGGCTTAAGCGGCACAGCTGGTTATCTAGCTTCTTTCCCAGCTACTGCATCTACGGGCAGCTTAAGACTCGTTGCTGTTTCGAATAGTGGCGATACGCTGGTTACTATAAGCAATGCGCTTCACGGACAAGCTAGCGTATATAGCATCCCTGACGCAGCCAATGCTGTTGGTAGATTCTTGGTGGGCGCTACCGCAACTCCTTTTACAAGTGGCAATTTCCCAGTTGCAAGTGGCGTGGCTGGATTGATGGTTGATTCAGGTGTTGCTGCTTCTAATTTGGTATCTAAAATAGCTGCTAATACATTCAGTGGTTCTGGCCAAATTATTCTTGCTAAAGCAAATGGCGTAGAGTCTTCAAATGCTGTAACTGCAAGCGGGAATGCTGGTGTTATTACAACTTCTTCATTAACCACTGCTGGTGGCGCAACCTATGCCATTACTTGGACTAATACAAAAATTACAGCAACTTCAGTGTTGTCTTTTTGTATTCAAGGCGGTACAAATACAGTTCAAAATATTACGTTTACATGTGTTCCTGGCGCGGGTTCAGCGACGTTAACTATTTATAACAACACAGCCGCGACGAGTTTAAATGGAACAATTTTGATTGGCTATATGGTTATGTAATTAATGCGGCGCACCCTTAACTGGGTGCATTTTCACAGTTGGAGATTTAAATGTTAGAACAAATTAAAGCAAGAATAGCGGAAATAGAAAAAGCAATGAGTGATTTAGTTGCGCAACACAATGTATTGAGTGGCCATTTGAACGAAGCTAAGCATCTATTGGATTTGGCTTCTAAATTAGCCGGTGAATTAGCTCCGCATAACCCTGTTGTAGAAGACATGCAAGCTGTAGATAAGACTGTGGATGAGGTTAGTGATGTAGTTGCCCACATTGAAGACGCAGCTTTACCACATGCTTAGTAACAAGTTTTATTTGTTTTAAGTCATTGATTTTGCAGTGGTTAAATGGGTTTTCCACTGCAATTTCTCGCTCAATAACTATAATAAGATTAGAATATATATATTAATTATTATTACATGGACTGTAATATGCCTGATTCACAGCTGGAAAATTGTATAGTCAAGCATGAAGGAATAAAGAAATCTGTTTATAAAGATTCCCTTGGCTATGACACCGTTGGCATAGGTTTCTGCGTGGATGCCAGATTGGACTTAGGATTGTCAGTTGAAGAATGCATGATGATTCTTCGTTCGCGAATCGCGAATCTAGAATCTAGGTTGTCGCAATATCCTTGGTATAACAATCAAGATGATGTTAGGAAAGATGTTCTAACAGAACTCTCATACAACCTTGGTGTTAATGGGCTTTTGAAGTTTGCGAAGTTCTTGGCGGCCATGGAAGCCAAGGATTATCTAAAAGCTGCTAATGAGCTACGTGATTCCAAGTGGAGCCAGCAAGTCGGTAAAGAGCGTTTCAATGATATTTGGAATCGGGTTCGGTTAGGCAGGTATGCTTGAGATTGGGTGCTGAGCAAATTATCCAGATACAGGTAGTAGAGTTTATTCGACAAACTACTGACATTCCTGTAATCCATATAGCAAATGAACGTCGTACAACCCCTCAACATGGCGCAATCCTAAAGCGTATGGGCGTACTTGCGGGCGTTAGCGACCTCTTCTTCCCCAGAAGCAATGGACGCTACCCAGGCATGTTTATGGAGCTTAAAGCCCCTAACGGAAAGCTATCTATAGCTCAGGCACAATTTTTATTAGACAGAACGAATGACGGGTATTATTGTATTGTTTGTTACAACGCAGAAGATGCCATTAAAACTATCCAAGATTTTTATAATTTAGCACCATTAAAGTTAGTCGAATAGCTTCTTGATTAACTTATAGGTTCCATCGGGGTTCATTGTAATGACAATCGAATGTGGTGTCTTAACGCCTTTTTCTAGCATCAGCTGCATTTGCTTGTAATCATGAAGCTTCATATACCATTCGCTGGGCTTATCAATATGGGTACGCACAAATTTTGCATAGCATACATTCTTTGATTTATCTGTATTTGTGAAATACAGCTCAGCGAAATTTGATTGTGAATCAGCGGCATAATATCGGCAGTTGATAATTGGAAATCCTCCTTTTTGTGCTGTTATCCAGTATTCTCCTCTAGATAGACGGACAATATTAGGCTTGTACAGCTTGGCATTTGGGTCAATTAACTCCGCATCACACGAACGACAATGGCGACTAGTAATATCATTTTGTGTCTCACAAACGTGGCAAGCTTTAAAATCAAAATAGAAAGAGCAACGTTTATTATCGTGAACACCCACGCAACGGCGAGCAGTAACCAAATTAAGAGTATTGCAGGTGTAGCAAGGAATAACAAAATCTTTTTCATTTTCTGGCCTTGGTTGAAGAGCTTCGTTAATAATTGGATCGTCTACATCCCCATGTCTATCTAAATTGCCGGCAAAATCCAGAATAATCGCGGATAATTTGCCTGTATGAAGCCTAAGCACACGTCCGATTCCTTGTGTATATAGAACAAGAGATTCTGTTGGTCGCAGCCAAGCACATACATCAAAAGAAGGTATATCAATGCCGACTGTAAGCACATTAACATTAACCAAATAACGAATAACGCCCAATTTGGCGAGCTCAATAATTTTTTTGCGTTCATCATGCGGCGTCTCTCCAGTTATTATGGCAGCCTGCCCTTCTGGTAAACTCTTTATGCATTCTAAACAGTGTTTGCGCGTAGATGCAAAGATAAACGCTCCTGTATGCCCAGCTTCGACTATACGAGTGACTTCTCGCATTATCTCACCTGTTAGACGTTCATTGGCATCAACAATATTAGCTAATTGTTTTTGGTCGAATTTGCCGGTATTCTTTACTCTGAGTTGGCTGAAATCGAAACTCTCTGTATCAGGGATGCCAAAAATGGGTTTTGTTAAATATCCATTTTCGACCAGCCAGCTTGTGGAGATTGAACATGCTTTTTCTTTAAATAACTGTTCTGGACCGACAATTGAAATTCCCTTCCCACGATACGGTGTACCCGTTAGACCTATAAGTTTAAATTTATATTGCTCTATCTGAGCCTTCATAGAATAATGATTAATAATACGCATGTACATGGAGTTTGAATCATGTGGATTAATATTATGGCACTCATCCGTAACTATCAGCTTAAATGGCTGCCTGCTGATATTGCCGTCATTACTGATATCTTTGCAAACGGAGTGTGGGGAAGCGAATATTACAAATTGTTCGAAGTCTTTGGAATTGAGGCCAGCACAGTAAATGCCTGGATTTCCGCCCTGCAGCTTATACGTGTTGGCGTTTTGTTGTATCAAGGTGCTATTGAGCGTCAAGCACAGAGCGCGCCATCCGGCTTGCTCAATCATCAGCAAGATGTCAGCGATAATAAGTGATTTGCCACTACCCACCGAGGCATCGACTAGGATTGGGTCATCTGATTCTCGGAGACATCTTTTTATTGTGTTAACTATAGTTTGCTGGTAAGGGCGCAGAATCTTGGTCATTTGTTCTCTAAAGTCTTAATTGCCTTAGCGCATGTATCCATAACTTTTTTGGCCGCTTCTTGGGCTTCAGCAAAAGTAGCGACTCTTCTTTTTGCATGCAATTTTTCCCAAATCAATTGAGCCTCAATAGCTTCTTCAACGGTGTCATAAATTCCAACATAATGAAGAACTTTTTTCATCCCCATGACGCGCTCTACAAGAGCCTTGTATTTTTCTTTGTCACCTAATTTGTATATATTTCTTGGTAGCTTACGGCCATCAGTTGTCACGCGATTGGGGGTCTTCTTTTTTTGAGCTCTTGCACCTGTAGATTCAGCCCAACTTAAGCGCGTATTAAGATAGTCATCCCAGAAATTAATTGGCTTCTTGGTCATGTTGCGTGTAAATCTCCCTGTCCAAAGTAGCGACCTTGACTTTTAATTGCTCTATTTCAAATTCAGCTCGCCTTAAAGCTGCAGAATCAGCGACAACATCCTTAGCTTTTTGATATTGTTTATAAACCATTCTAAAATGGTAACGCATTATTAACATCAAGGAAGCGCCCCCACAGAAGCCTCCAATAAGACAGGTTAAAAACAAATCAACCTCATAACTGTCCATGCATTTACTCCTTTACCAAGGGATGTCTTGGTTGTCATATTTTGGAGGAACATCACTAATAGTAACTTTAGGAGTTTCACGCTTTATTCCAACTTCAGGTACAAAATTTGGCCCAATTTCATGCACTTCAGTGATATTATTACCTGTCATAAATAAGGATTGGTCAGGCTTGGGGTTCTCACGTTTCATCGACCATTCCCCAATTTTAATACCCATGTTTTTACCAACTAATGATGCATGGTCTTCGTCGGTAGGAACACCTGAATGTTTCGGAATATGCTTAGCTATTGTATAAATAAGTTTCAACATATTCAGTGCGCGTTGACATGTCACTGGCTTTTCATCGAACGCTTTAATCTTTTGGGTGATTTCACGGTTGCGGAATGGGCCGTCCGTTATTTTCCATACAATCTCATATTGATCAATATCCTTGCCAGCTATATTTTTGGAAACTAGCTTGAAGGATTTGATTCTTGCTATGGCGGTGGTGTTGTGTGGAATATTTTCAAATTCAGGCAACAATACATCTTGAAGCATTCCAGTAATTGTTTGCCCTTCTATCCTGCTTTCCCAAAAATTTGTCATTACTCATCCCCGTTAAAATATTCAATCATCCGCTCGCGGACAAATTGAAGGTCGTTGTCAATATACATGTCAGCAAACATGTCTATACTTGTTTTAGCCATATGGAGGCCGTCGAATTGCGTGAGAAACCTAAACTTACCCTCTACTACCCTTGCGTGTAAAACTGTGCTAATTCTTCCCTCAATAGATACTTTATCATCAACCATCTTACCAACTGTCTTAGTTTTGATAACCCCGGCATGGCTAAGCTCAGTGTGAGACATAATAAAACAAATCAAGTCTTCACGAAGAAGCTTAAGTTCTTCTACAATTTCAAAAGTGTGCTTACCAATATCTACAAAACGCTCAAAAGATTTTTCACTTGCTCGATGCATAAACTCGTTAGCTAATACAAAGTTAAAATCATCAATTATCAAATTCTTAATGTTCGGCAACCGTTCATTAATAGCTTTGATATACGAAATGATTTCTTTATAACAGTCAGTCGAGTGATAGTTTTTTAATTCTTTGTTGTATTTGTTTTTGTAGCCCTTGAATGGCAATGGCTTGTTCAGTACATTAATTATAAATGTTTCTTCTGGGTTTAATGTGCGGATGCTGGTTGATTTTCCAGTTCCTGATTCGCCTAAAATTAATACAATATTACTCATTTTCAAACTCCAGGCGAGACCTTCACGTGTAATTTAGACGGCTTCGCAGTAACAAACTTCCTCATAAGTTCCTTTTCTTCTTCAGAGCCATATTTTTCACAAGCCTTTATAATGTTTTTGTTCAGTTCGAACTTTTTAACTTCGGTGACTGGGTTAAAGCCTTTAGGAAGGAAGTGCCCAATAGTTTTGTATTCATCAATATCTAAATTATATATATATCCACTTTTTACAGTCACTTTCCAGCGACCATAAGTATACGTTTTTTGGCAATCATCACTATGCTCAAGCAATGCATTTAATCTTTTCTCAAGCTCTTCTTTTATTCTTAATAATTCAGCAACTTGTAAACTAATTGTGTGCAATGTTAATGCTGTTTCCTGTATTCTTTCTTCGCGTAGGACTTGAGGATTGGGTTCTGGGAAATCGTTCATTGTATTAGTACCTATTCAATTGCGACGGCATTGTCGTAAGGCAATTGTATGTCACCATTATAGACATAGTCAAGCATCTTTGTTAATATATTTTTGGAGGTAACTTATGACACTAGATGAAGTTAAGAAATTTTTTGGTTCTTCTTACAATTTCAATTTATTAACCGGATGGACTCATAGTTGTTATAACAACTGGGCGAAGAAAGGTTACATCCCAATTAAGTCGCAATTTAAAATACAAGAATTTACAAAGGGTGAGCTCAAGGCTCGCATTGAAGATTTGGGGTACAATAATGACACTGCAAGAACAAGCTGAACTAGAAGCCTTACGAGAGTTTAAAAGACAACATGAGCTCCAGCCATTAGATATTGCATTTAATCGATTAGAAGGGCTCCTAGATAAGCCGTATGCCAAAGGATTTGATGGGGTGATGTCTGTTGTGGCTTTTAGAACTATTGCAGAATGTCTTTTGTTAATAAGGGAGAAATTAAAGTGACTATGATAGATGATTGTGAGCACAGATACTCCATTAGGGAGAATGGAAGATATGTGTGCGAGCTATGTAATAAGGTTGCTGGAGTTTTAGAGGATAACGATATGAACACATTAGCTTTTTGTGCATTTCGTTATGGTTTAGGGCGAAAGACTTATGTGGTAAGCAATATCGTACAGGCTTTGATTAATAACAAATATCGTATTAGAGCTGATATCAAGCTTAGAATATGTACTGAGATTCAAGAAGCAATAGACTTGGATAAAGCTGGAATGGATTGCGATATCGCAGAATGGCAACGTGTTGTTGAGGAGTTTAAATGCGCCATATAAAGGATTTTGAAGAATTACGGGAACATTTGTGGGAAGAGCGTTATGACTCTATGGAATCTCTTGCTGACAGGATTGAAGAGCTCACAGAGTTTCAGAGAGGTAGTTATCACGGCGAGATTATGGCCTACGATAATATGATTTCTCTTTTACGAGATATTTTAAAATATGGAGAAGATACACCTTAAATCTTATGATATATTGAGCGACATGGCCGCTATTTGGCGTAGCAGCCCGTCGTGCGCGTAGCGCAATGACATAACCATGCTTGTTTAGGAAGCAGATTATGCATGTATTTTAAACATGTCTGACCTTCTATGCAAGCCTTTTTGTTGGAGAAAGTAGTACTTATTCACGGAACATATTAAAAGGATATTTAATATATGAGCATAGAAGCGATCAACTGGGTATTGGAGATACAAGAGTTATTACCATCTGAAAAATTTGTATTGCTTGCGTTAGCCAATAGAGCCAATGACAAGCATCATGCGTGGCCATCATGGACGCGACTAATGAAAGACACATGTCTAAGTAGAAAATCTATTTATAGAATTTTAGACTCTCTTATTCGCAAAGGATATTTAATCAAAACAGGCGACACTATTCGGCAAGTAAATGTTTACAAAATATGCGGCGTCTTGTCAAAAGAAAATTTAACCAAATTAAAATCTACCAATAAAAAGTTATCCACAACCAGTGTCACCATGACACTAGTGTCACTAAGAAACCAGTGTCACCATGACACGGGTACTAGTGTCACCATGACACCCCCACCCGTGTCACCACGACACCTAGAACCATTAATTGAATCCAAAAAGGAATCATCAGGGAAAAATTCGATTTTTTTAAACACTAAAACCCAAATTCAAAACCAATTAACAAAGAGCGGTATCGAGCCAATTGAAGATATCGTGGCACAAATGGCATACTACGTTGATTCAAAGCCAAGCCAACCCCAAGATCAAACCATACGCGTAGCGGTGAGCAAATACAGAAAAGGCCAATGGAGAACACCTCATGGATATAACGGGATTACATCTAAATCAATTGCTGAAAAAGAAAAGGCTTATGAAGAAGAAAAAAAGATAATGTATAAACAAGAAGCTGAAGCTTATAAAAATATTGTGAAAGAGGCCAGCAACAGAGAAGTAGCTAAAGGCCATTTAGCAGAATTAATGAAATTTTTAAAGCCTACTTATTTAAAAACCGGAGAAAATTGTGAGTGAAGAATTAGAAAATACCAGGAAAAATTTGCAAAATGAAATAATAAATTATTATTCTCAGCTTGCTATTTTTAAACAACTCTTGGCTAGAAAAATAAATCAAATTGAAATAAATCAAGAAGCCACTTTAATCAAAACAATGATGCAGTTAAGTGATATTCAGATTGAATTGAAAATAATGCAGTCTTACGCTCAGTGTATTTGTAGTTTATCTGAACATTTAGCCGATGAATAAGCTAACAGAGCAACAATGCAAATCAATTTTATTCAAATTAGGCATAAAATACGGAATAAGCCCTAGGAAGCTCTCAGAGCAACTTTTGTCTCAAGATGATAAGAACGATATGCTTGAGGGTAGAACGTCGCTAGAAACGCTTAATTTGCACGTTAAACTGTGGATAGAGCAGGGTTGTCCAGATTTAGTTAACATTAAAGGGAAAAATTAAGATGAGTGAAAACACAGTTATTGGGACTACGAAATGGTTTAATAATGACAAAGGCTATGGATTCATAACCTACAATGAAAAGGACTTCTTCGTCTATTACAGCGACATTATAGGCGAAGGATACAAAACCCTTGACGAAGGCCAGAAAGTTAAATTTGTGCCTTCCCAGGGGGCTAGAGGAGGGATTGCTAAGGATGTGGAGGCTCTCTCAATGACTTCTGGTAATCGATGATACGTTGTATTTCTTTGCGATAGACTGGGATGTCTTTAGGGGCTTCGATGCCTAGATGTACTTGTGGCCCATCTACTCTTAGGACAGTTACGACGATATTGTTGTTAATGATGATTTGTTCGCCTGGGTTTCTGTGTAGTATTAGCATGGCTCATCCTTATTTACAAAATTCCGTAATGCTTAGCAACTCTTCATGTAGTTGCTGAATTTGATAGTTTGTTAATACATTGGACATTCCCACTGAGATACATGTTATGAGTATCGTAGTGGCAATCCATTTCGGTAATGTGTAGGACATTACAATCTCCAGTATTTGTTGCAGCGTTTGCAGAAGGCGTGAGGCCATCCGTAATGCTGCAAAGTGTTCTCGAAGTCTAAGTCATGGCCAAATAAGTAGCAATAGATGCGTTTGAACATGTTATCCCCAGATGTGGATTGCTGTGGCGCAGACTATTAAGGTTAGGTTGGTCATTCCAATCCCTCATATGAGACGCAAGCACATTTGTTGCATCTAAACTCTGAAACATTACAATCAATGCAATGGTATTTAGGCTTTCCATATTCATGCTCGCAATAGTTATCAATCATGGATTGGACTCTATTCACTAAAGATTGCAAAGCATCATAAGATGAAAGACAATACCTTTCCATTCCATGTTCCATTAGCCTTTGGATTATCTTTAACTCTTCTTTCGTGAAGTCATTCATCTGTAGAATTCTCCACTAATTCATAGGTAGCTTCAAATATATCTTGCTTACATGGATATATTTCCCCCTTTATTCCCTTAATTATATAGTTGCCTGGATTGGCTAACATGTCTCCTTCCAGAGTCCTAATTAGACATCCATTTTTAACAGCAACTTGTGATAAAATTTTATTGTCATAGTTGTTCTTTAAAAACCATTCTGGGAAATCATCAATTCCAAGCCTGAAGGCTTCAACCACAACTGGTTTTTTTCTGTATTTCATCTGTAGAATTCTCCGCATTTTTTGCATCTATTCATCGAAAAACTACCGCCCCCATCCATTATGACGTGCTCTATGCCGTCTGACTCGTGGTGACATTCTTGGCTAAAGCCTTTAATGTCACCTTCGAATTCAGGTTTGTATTGATTAAGCATGCATTGCATTTTCAACTGATGCCAGTACGCTATTTGCTCTTCGATTAATTCTTCTTTTGATGCGTAGACATCTTTTTGTAGGAAGCTGCCTTTTCCTCGGGCACACTTTAGCTCTACTCTGTAGTCACTGCTTTCTTCTTCCCAGTTAATGGTGTCAACTAGCCATTGCTTTATTTCTTCGTGGAAACATGTCCAAACCTTGTCGTTTGGCTTGAATTTTGGTTCTGGATAACAACATAGTTTTTTAAGTTGTATGATTAGATTATCTAAATTATCAGTTAATCCTATCGATTTGTGGGGGCCATTTTTTACCTCAAATAATTCAATATAGATTTTATCTTCCCAACCAAATTCTACTTGAAATGTATAGTCTGATTGGTTGCATAGCTCATGTGCTATTTTTAGTTTTTCGTAATCAATCATTCCATTTCCTCAAGCTCATTTTGAATCCGCTCATCAACTGATATTATCTGCTTTGCGAAGTAGACAAGGCTCTCCCAAGCTGCCATATGGCTGGTCTCGTTATAAACTGCTACATCTAGTTCGTCTTGGATTTCTATATTGACATGCTTGTTGTCAACAAGTTTTGCCCAGATTGTCATGTCTTCGGACATTAGTTCGTATAGAGTTAGGTCAGTCATTTGTCTCTCCTGTTTTTTAGATATTATGCCTTGTAACAAGACACATGTCAAGCAATGAGGTGTAACATTATTGTGTTGTAGGCTGCGTGTGGGTTTGGTATACTTCTTTCAATATATATCAGGATGCTTATGTATAAATACGAGCCATACAAGGGAAGTTTAGATGCTCTTGATGCGATCACCTTGTACTTAGATTTAGTATGGGCTAAGATTAAGGCATTAAAAGATGCAATGTAGTCGATGTGAGAATTGCCAAGGAAAGGGTAAGATGCTTGGCCTTGGATGTATGTTGAAAGAGTGCACTTCATGTGCTGGGGTTGGGTATGTTAGTAAAGAGCCTGTTCCGAAGAAACGGACTCGGCGCCCTAATGTAGCTAAAAATTTGCAGGAACAGCATCTCGATCCGAAGTTTTGAGCCAACCTCTAGAAATGGAGGAGCAGATATGGTCGATGTCTTATATCTCTCGTTAACTTAAATGTTAACTTGGCTCAGTTTAATTAAGGAAGGGTAATGGAAGTAGAAGTAGAAATTAAGCAGCTTCAGGAAATAGTGGTTAAGCTAGCTAACATGTTGCATTCTAATCAAGAAGCATTAGCAGAACTTCGAGAAGACCATGTGCGGTTGCGTAATATGTTTTCTTGTGGAAAGGTTGTTGGCGTTCCGTCTGCGGAGTAATGTGTGACTGAGCATGATTGGATAGCGCTATATACACTTCTTCAGCATCTAGAGGTATGGGTTAGGTTGTTTCGTGGTGAAGATGCCATAGTCATGCAACGAGATATTAATAGATTAAAAAATACATTGGGCCATCATGTTGAAAGGCTTAGAAAATTAGAAGATGAGCCTGGGTATTTATACGGAAATGATTGAGTCCTATGTTAGGAGTAACTTATGTCTAAAGAAAGAAAGGAACCTTTCGGACGACCTACTATATATTCCGAAGAGTTAGCTGATAAAATATGTGAAGTTGTAGCCACTCATCCCCATGGTTTGCCTAAGCTTTGTAAAATGTTTGATTTCATGCCCTCTCATGAAGCAATTAATGTTTGGAGATGGAAAAACAAAGACTTTGCTGATAAATACACGCTAGCAAAACAACAACAAGCTGAATTAATGGCCGAATCGTCTGAAAGTATTATAGATGAATTAGGCTCTTATGAGTTCGTTGATAAAGAGGGTGCAACTCGAATTGATTCTGGAATGGTGGCTAAAGCTCGTCTTTTAATTGATACGCGTAAATGGCATGCGTCTAAGTTAGCTCCTAAGATTTATGGGGATAAGCAGCAAACTGACATTACTATTAAACATGAAGATGACCTCAAAAGCCTGGAGTGATTTTAATGACTCCAGAAGATAGGGTCATCAAGCAAAGGCTCAAGGATGACTTTGTTCACTATGCTTTAAAATGTTTAAAGATTCGCACTAAATCTGGCGCCATTGAAAGCTTTGTACTTAATAAAGCTCAAACATATATTCATAGTGAACTTGAACGACAAAAAGGGGAAACAGGAAAAGTTCGCGCTTTAATTCTTAAAGGACGTCAGCAGGGTTGCAGCACTTATGTAGGCGGAAGATTTTATCATAAAGTAAGTCATCATTTTGGAACACAGGCGTTTATATTAACTCACGCTTTAGATGCAACTCAAAATCTATATAAAATGGCTCAACGATATTATGAAAACACTCCTGTTCCAGTAAAGCCTCAGGTTACAACTTCAAATGCTAAAGAACTAATATTTGGCTTATTGGATTCTGGTTATAAGTTGGGAACAGCAGAAAACAAAGCTGTGGGCCGTTCAGCTACCATTCAATTGCTTCATGGTTCTGAAGTTGCATTTTGGAATAATGCTCCAGAGCATGCTAAAGGGGTTATGCAAGCGGTACCGAATGCCCCTGGAACAGAGATTATATTAGAATCTACAGCTAATGGGATTGGCAACTACTTTCATCAGGCGTGGCAACAAGCAGAATCTGGATTTTCAGATTTTAGGGCTATTTTTGTCCCTTGGTTTTGGCAGGATGAGTACAAAGTCCCTGTGGACAAGAACTTTGTGCTCAGTTTAGAAGAGGAAGAATTAATTCATCAATATAATTTAACATTGGAGCAATTAGCTTGGCGTCGTTTAAAAATAAGTGAATTATCTGTAAACGGGATTGATGGTGAAAAATCATTTAAACAAGAATACCCTTGCAATAGCACAGAAGCATTCCAGCTTACTGGAGAAGATTCTTATATCAATTCAGATTTAGTAATGCGTTGTCGAAAAGAAAAAGCTGAACCTTATGGTCAATTAATAATCGGTGTAGATCCAGCTCGTTTTGGGGATGACAGAACTGGTATTGTAAGAAGAAAAGGACGTGTTGCATTTGGCTTAGAGAGTTATATTAAAAAAGATACAATGGAAATAACAGGTATAGTGCACAATATTATTGAACAAGAAAAGCCGTTTAAAGTATTTGTTGACATAGGCGGTTTAGGAGCTGGTATTGTAGACAGATTGAATGAATTGGGACATAGAGAGATCGTTGTTGGTGTGAATGCTGGCTCTAGCCCATTAGAATCTCGGAAATTTTCAAATAAAAGGGCAGAAATGTGGGCAGCATGCAAACAATGGATGCTTGATGAACCTTGCGAAATACCTGATAATGATTCCTTGCATGCAGATTTGTGTGGCATTCGATATAAGGTCGATTCCAATTCAAGATTGGTAATGGAAAAAAAAGATGAAATGAAGAAAAGAGGTATTCGTTCTTCAGATTTAGCGGATGCTTTATGCTTAACGTTTGCTTATCCTGTGTCAGCCTTAGATGGAGAGATGGTTTCATCGAAGAAAGCTGCTACAATACTTCAAAAGCAAAAGTCAATACTAAGAACTAGGAGTTCGCTGTATGGCGGTGATAAATCGAACGGTTTCGGATAACCTTGAGCGAGTTCGTAAGAACGTAGCTTCTTCCTACATATACTTCAAAGACAACGCTGTTCGCTTTCGGGAGTTTCGACAATATGTCTTCCGCGAATCGATTAACACACAACAAAAAACAATTCTTCAGCAGCTCAATCGACCAATTGTTGAATTCAACATGCTCGAGGCTTATATTAGTCGGTTACTTGGTGAGTTTTCTAAGCATGAGCCAAGCATCGAAGTTTCACCAGCCGAAGGTGTCCCTATCGACCAGTCAGTGCTGGATATTGTCGAAGGACACATCCGACATATCTTCCATCAGGCAAATAAAGACTCTTTTGCATATGAAATCTATAAAGATTTGCTTTCTGGTGGATTTTCAGTAGCTAAAGTATGGACTGATTATGCTGGCCCCATGAGTTTTAATCAGCAGATATTCTTGAGCAGGGTATTCGATCCAACATTGGTAGGTTTTGACCCGCTTGCTCGGGCGCCCCATAAAGGAGATGGGCAGTTTAGTTTTGAAATATATCCCATGCTGGAAGAAGATTTTAAACGTGAATTTCCAAAAGCGTCTGTGTCGAATATTGGCTATATGCGTGATATTGAAGGCTTTAATTGGTCATACAAAGACATTCTTAATCAAAATATAGTCTTGGTTGCTGATTATTATGAGAAGAAGAAGCGCAGAGTTAGAATTGTGAAGCTTGCCAATGGCCGTGTCATGACAGCCAAAGACTATGAGAAGCTTCAGGAGTATTGGCAGAAGGAACAGTTTATTGAACAGATTCCTGTGATTGTTGGCAAACCTCGATGGACTGAGCTTGAGATTATTTGTCAATATAAATTCGTTGAGAATGAAATTCTTGAATACAAAGAAACGGATTATACTTATTTGCCGCATGTATTCTTTGATGGTAATTCAATCATATTGACTCAAGGAACACAAAATACCACTTACCAAATGACTCGTCCTTATGTTTATCATGCTAAGGGCGTGCAAGATATGATGAATTTTGCTGGCCAAACCATGTGCAATAGCATGGAAAATTTGATTCAGCATAAATTTATTGTAATGAAAGAAGCTATACCTCAGGAACAGGATTATCTTGAGGCGCTAAATGATATTCAGCGCGCTAATACAATTGTTGTTAATGCCTATTCTGAGAACAATCCTGACAAACCAATTCCTACACCAATTCGTGAAGTACAAAATGTTCCATTGCCTCCTGAAGTAACGGCTACTTTCCAAATGACTGGCGGAGTAACTCAAACTATTCTTGGTTCTTATGCTAGTAATTTAGGCAAGAATGATAATGATCTTTCTGGAAAGGCTGTAATAGAATCTTCTAGTGTTGGCAATGCTGCTGCAATGCCTTATGTTGTGGGTTATTTGCAAGGGCTGACCCAGATTGGAAATATTATTGTGGATTTGATGCCTAAGTATTTGGTTGGCAAACGCTCTATCCCTATTGCTAAAAAAGATGGCAAGAAAGATTACCAAGGCGTTAATCAACCTGGAAGTCCTTTCCTTGATTATGATGAAAAAGCAATTAGAGTAAATGTTGATGCTGGTGTTAATTTCCAAGTACAGAAGAACCAGGCAGTTGAGCAAATTATTGCATTGATGCAGGCTAATGAGAAGTTGGGCCAGTTCTTTAATGACGAAGATGGCGGCCTGCCAATTCTTGTTAGAAATTTAACTATTTATGGAGCAGATGAATTACCAGAAGCAGTTGAGAGATGGTCTGCTAAGATACAAATGCAACAACAACAAATGCAACAGCAACAGCAGCAAGCCATGATGATGGATCCAAGAATGCAAAGAGTTGAGGTCGAAAAACAAAAAGTTCAATTAGATGCTCAGCAACAAATGCTTGACCAACAGCAAAGACAGTTTCAAAATCAAATTGAAATTGCCCAGCTCCAAGTGGATAAAGAAATTTCTGATGCCAAAATATTAGAAAGCGAAGCCAAGGTTAGTCAGGCTCAAATTGATAGTGCGATTAAATTAGAAGAATCAAATACTTCGCATTTCAATCACGCTATTGATGCTTCCGTAAAATTGGCAGAAATTAAGTCAAGAGAACATAACGACCATTTGGCTACGCATAAATTAGTTCATGAGATTAATAAAACTAATAAGGATGATAACGATGACAACGCCGAAATATAAAATCACCCCAACAGACCTTGAGACCCCCGGGAATATTCAAAAGCTTGAAAGAGATGGTCATAGCAATCAAGCCATCCATCAGGCTTTATACAAGCATACTCAAGGCGCTTCGCAGCGTTATCGTGAACAGCTTATGTCTAAACTCTATGATAGGAGGAAATAGACCATGGCAACTTTATCAGCAAAAGCCCGCAAAGCCATACCAAAGAAAGAATTTGGACTGCCTGGTGAAAAAAAGTACCCGATGCCTGACCGCGCTCACGCCGCGAATGCTAAAGCTCGTGCCAGTCAAATGGAAAAAGCAGGGAAATTATCGGCATCTAGTAAGTCTAAAATAGATGCGAAGGCTAATAAAATATTAAAAAAGGGGAAATAATCATGATGGGAAATGATAAGAAATCAAAAGCTAAGTTGAGTGAACAGCGTAAAAGCAGCAAAGCTGACGAGATGAAAGCTTCTAAACCTGGCAAGAAAGACTTGTCTTTTGAGAAAGCCGCTAAGATAAAAGTTAAATCTAAACCGATGATTAAGAAGGACCGCATGTAATGCCGCTGAAAAAAGGTGCTCAGCCTGGCAGCAAAGATTTCGGTAAAAATATTAGCGCCGAAATTAAAGCTGGCAAACCTAGAAAACAGGCTATTGCCATCGCCTACTCTGAAGCTGGCGAAAAACGTAAACCTAAAAAAAGGAAATAATCATGGCATTAGTCAAAAAACCAGCTCCAAAAGATACCAGGCTTAAGGTTGGCGCAGATGACAACTACAAGTCTGCTGTAGTTAAAGGGAAAGGTCCAAGTAAAAAACAAGATATTAAAGCCGCTATTAAAAATGAAGGCGGATTAGGCGGCAAGAAGAAAAAGAAGTAAACTATTATCCCGTAGATTAGCTCAGTCTGGTAGAGCATTAGCTCCTAGAGCCCTGCCTGTTGTGTGGGAGGTCGATGGTTCGAATCCATCATCTACGGGTTTTCATAAGGTCGTCAGGCCTCTGCTGACTGCGGAACCCTACCGCTTTAGAACAACATGCACAAATTGGCGACCGCTTTAACTTTTCATATTCATTCTTTCTTTAAACCAGCTATCAGTTTCAACTAATGGGTAAAGTACGCGCCCATTATCTGTTATTTGAACAAACTTTGGCCCAGTTCCGTTAGCTCTGGCCTTTAGAAACCAGGACTGCGAATAACCATATCTCTCTGAGGCTTCTTTGTCCGTTATAAATTGCTTTCCTAACATATTTATCATGCTATTCCTTGGTGAGGTGGAAGCAGGATGGAATCGCACCATCTACGGACCGCCTTAGAGTGCTGTGTTATCTATCCTATCCAGGTATCGGACCGGTCCATTCTGAGCCTTAGCACTACCGAGTGTTTCACTGTCAACACCGCTACTTCCATATAATTTTATTACTATATAGTACAACCATACATCTATCTTTGCAATCCTTCTGTTAAATGCGTAAATTCAAAACATACGTCGCCACACGAGAACTTGGCCGAATCTTTGCGCGATATGCATTGTTATTTACGGTGACACCGAAAAACGTCAAGAAGAAGGGTTTAAATGACTGACATGGAAGAGATTGAAAACCAGGGTGAAGTTGCTCCTGTTGAGCAAGCTCAAGAATCGGCACCAGATGACAATAGCCCGCTTGCAAGAGATGTGGTCTCAAAGATTGTCGAACGTGAACGAAAGAAAGCTTACGAAAAAGGACAAAAGG
>Ga0105248_10000788_pt1 | contig 35553 bp, 26 predicted proteins | sample KBSS34metaG_FD_81524 | JGI IMG/M metagenome (GOLD analysis project Ga0105248, IMG submission 81524) | Switchgrass rhizosphere microbial communities from Kellogg Biological Station, Michigan, USA - KBS S3-4 metaG | ecosystem: Host-associated > Plants > Roots > Rhizosphere > Soil | place...
GGAGCCGGGAGCAGGCTGGGGCATCCTGGATTCTCAGGGCTATCCCAAGGCGCCCTACTGGTTTTTGAAACGGGCCTTGTCCCCGTGCGCGATCTGGACGACCGATGAAGGATTGAATGGTGTTGACATCCACGTCGCCAACGATCTATTCATGGCATGGGAAGTATGGCTGCGCGTTGCACTCTATCGCAACGGGGAGCTTAAGATAGCTGAGTCAGAATGCGCGATCACGGTTCCGAAGCATACGACGATAGCTTTCGGAGTGGAAGAAATTCTTGGACGCTTTCTCGATGCTTCCTGCGCTTATCGCTTTGGCCCTCCGGGACACGATCTGATCGCGGCTAGCCTGCATAGGGAACGCGGCGATATTCCCCTCGCACAAGCCTTTCGCTTCCCCAGCGGGCGGAGTACGCAGAGGCGTCCAATCGCTGAACTCGGTGTGATGGTGGAGTCCCGCATCCTCGATGACGAAACCATGGAGTTACTCATCAGTTCGCGATGCTTTGCATATGGCGTAAAAGCGGCTGCTCCTGGTTGGATGCCGGATGACGCATATTTCGGGATTGAGCCTGGCGTGAAACGACGGGTCACATTGCGGACTCTTCAACCGAGTGAAGTTCCGGCCAGTCTCGTGATTACCGCAATCAATGCGGAGGGTCGCTTGCCGGTTGCCGTCATGAGGGCTGCATGAGCACGATTCATCGCTGGTTCCGTTCCGGCGCGTATTCACTGCTGGGACACATCGATGCTCTAGAGGCCCGCCAAAATCTGGGCGTCCTTATCGTTCCACCTTTCGGTTGGGAAGACGTCTGCTCCTACCGGCCCTTGCGGTTTCTTGCTAAGACATTGGCCGCTAACGGAATCCCGGTGATGCGTTTCGATCTTCCCGGAACCGGCGATAGCTCGGGCAATGCTCTGGATTCCGGACTGTTCGAAGCGTGGGTCGAATCGATTGATGATGCGGCTGCCGAACTGCGCGCCGTTGCCGGCGTGGAACAAGTCGCGGGGTTCGGTATCCGGCTGGGTGCGCTGCTTGCGCTAACGGCAGCGGCGCGTGGGTCCAGTCTGCAAGACCTGATTCTTTGGGGAGCGACGGCGACCGGGCGTGCCATGCTCCGCGAGCTGCGTGCTTTCGGAAACCTGGAGCGCCTGGAATACGGCAACGGCGACTCCACTGCTTCTGCCCCTTTGCCGGGCGTCGAAATTGGCGGCTTTTTGATCTCTCCTGAAACTCAGCATGCTCTTGAACATCTGGCCTTGTCTCCGCTTCCCGGCATGCCGAGCCGCCGTGTGCTTTTGTTATCCCGCGACGATCTCCCTGCGGACGCTAAGTTGGCTCGTGCCCTCCAGTCTGCAGGATGTGGGGTCGAGGACGGAAACGGGCGTGGCTATGCGGCCGTGATGGCCCTGCCCCACGAAGGAATTCCACCCTTTGCCGTGGCGCGCACGATCGTCGATTTTTTGAATAGGCGGAGTGTGCCAGCGGTGAGGGCGACGAATTTACCGAAACGAGCGGTGATCGAAGGCGCGGGTTCGGGAGTGAACGAGACCGTCTATACCGTGGATCAATCGTCTGACCGGCTCTTTGGGGTTCTTACGGAGCCTGCGCCTGCTGTTCCAACCGCCGAATGGTGCATCTTATTTCTAAATGCAGGTGCGGTTCGCCATTCCGGACCTAACCGGATGTGGGTGGAAGCGGCGCGGCGCTGGGCATCACGTGGCGTGACTTCACTGCGACTGGACCTTACGGGGATTGGCGAGAGTGACGGACAGGAAACGCTCGGCACCGAAGGCTTGTACCAAGATCATTTGGTGGAACAGATTCAACTCGCAATGGACTCCCTACGCTCCCGACTGGGTGTGCGGCGATTTGTCGCCGTCGGGCTGTGTTCTGGTGCTTTTTGGGCGTTCCAGGCGGCTGTTCGCAGCGCGGAGATTCGCGCGGCCATCATGTTGAACCCACGGCTGTTTTTTTGGGATCCCGAGGTGGACCGCCGCCGGCTATTGCGGCGCACCGTAAAGGGTCTGAGCAAATGGGGCGACTGGTGCCGTCTGTTTCGGGGAGATGTTCCCCTTGAAAGTATCAGGCAAGTGGCGCGTATCGCGCTCGAAAGAATGCAAGAGGCTGCCGGCAATCGTCCGTTGCAGATTCCGAGGGAACGAATGGCTGAGGCCTGGGCGGCAATCCAACGCAACGGCACCCGGATGACGCTCGTATTCACGGAAGGCGAACCGTTATTGCGGGAGATGGAGGACGAAGGGCAATTGCCACCGGAAACATGCTCCCAAGTGCAATGCCTTCGAGTTCCAAACGGCGGACATACCTTCCGTCCACTTTGGGCACAAAAGTTGGCTCATGAACTGATCGATCGGGAACTCGGCGCAATCCTCCAGAAGAGCCAAACGGGAGGTAGCCATGGAGATTCAGAACCGCAATGGGCGACCAGCGAAGCGTAGAAACTCCCGTTGTCCCCTGCGCTGCCAAAATTGCGAATCGGCAGGATGAGATCAACAGGGCGGTATATAACTCTCCTCGTGTGTATCGCTGCTATCTGGCCGATCAACTGACTGCAGCAGAATCAAGCTGTCTATCCAAGTATCAACTCTACATTCAAGAAAAAGATGTCCTGGATATCGGAGTCGGGGCCGGACGCACCGCCCTTTACCTGGCGCCTCTGGCGCGACGGTACGAGGCAGTGGATTATTCACCAGTGATGGTGGAATACGTCCGGAAAGTGATGCCGCAAATCGGCGTGCGTCAAGCAGACTTTCGGGACTTGACTGTCTTCGCCGACGGATCCTTCGATTTCATCTTGGCGACAGACAATGTAATTGATGCACTGCCGCATCAGGATCGATTGCGGGCGCTGAGTGAGGCTCGCCGGGTTCTCCGGCCGGGCGGCGTATTGGCGTTTTCTTCCCATAATATTCGCTACAAAGAAGCGTTTTCCGGTCCTCAATTGAAGTGGTCTTCGAACCCAGTGCGGCTTGCCTCCAACTGTGTGGGCTACATCTTGAGCCGGTGGAACCACAGTCGCGTGGCCCCGCTACGAACCTTGACACCAGAGTACGCCCTCTTAAACGACCCTGGGCATCGGTATGCCTGCCTGCATTACTATGCGGCGCGATCGACAGTGGCTTCTCAATTGGCGAACGCAGGTCTACGGTATATCGAAGCCTTTGGGCCGAGCGGTCGGTCCTTGGCTGAGTTCGCGGACGACAGCGAAATATCGAGTCTTCTCTACGTGGCGGAGCGTTGAGGGGCGCTTCCCGCGGATGGCCGGAAACTGCCTGGGCACAGGGGGGCGGACGTTCAAACCGCGCCGCCCCGTCCAATCAATACAGAGCTTCTAGAGACAAGGGTTCGCGGGGCCTTGGCCCTCGGACTTTCCGCCTTCGCGACCCACATTCGTTCGCTCGTATACAGCACCATTCGCGCTGACTTAGGAGATGACAGCACGGTTGGCGGGAAGAAACGGACAACAGGCGTCTCCCCGCGTGTGATGAACTGTTACCGCATCGGCACTGGCTATACGCGACTCCTGTTATCAATCACTTAGCAGCGAGACCTCAGAACCTCGGTCCTTAGGGCGAATAACCCGAATTGATAAGGTCGCTTCCGAATAGCCGGACGAGAGTATTGAAAGTACCATTGTGGAGTAACAAAGCGTTCGAGTAGTTGCTGGTTATCGACGTTGAGGTTATCCATGCCGCTTTTGCTTCACTCCGCTCCCCGATTTGGTCCTCTGTGCAAAGCGCGCATTTCGAAACACCGCATAACTCCACTTTGATTCCAAACTGAACCCTTCAACACTAGCCCTGACTGGCTAGCGATACGTGTGTTTGTGCTCGAACGGCTCCGGCAACAACCGGAGCAGATTCCAATCATATGAGGTAATTCGTGACATTTAAAGCGATTTGGACAAGAACCCTTCAAGTACTTCTAACCTGGTCCCTTGTGCTAGCAGCATTCGGAATCGCAAACGGCGCAACCTACTACGTCGCGACCACTGGAAGCGATTCCAATTCAGGCGCGCAGACCGCGCCGTTTCGTCATCTCAGCAAAGCCGCAGCCGTCGCCCAGCAAGCGGGTGATACGGTCATAGTGATGGACGGCACCTACGATAATGAGGGCGTAGTAGCGCCCAATTACGTAGTCAATCTTTACTACAACGGAACGGCCTCTAATCCCATTACGTTTAAGGCACAGAATCGCGGGAAAGCCATTCTGGATTCAATGAACACAACCACCGGCACATCCTGTAACGGTGCGAGTGCGTACTTCAACCTGCACAACGCGGCCTACGTCGTCATTCAGGGCTTTGTGATTCAACGCGGCTGCGACGAAGGCATTCATAGCAACGACAGTGCTCATGACATCACGATTCGATGGAATGAGATCCGCAATATCGCCAACCGGACCGTCACCGACCAGATCGGGCGCGATGGGATTTATCTCAACACCAGCGAATACAACTTTACCTTTGACGGCAATGTTTTCCACGACATCGGCCGCACCTCAGGCACGACGCAACTCCACTTTGACCACGGGATCTATTCTCATGCCGACAACGTCACCATCATCAACAATATTTTCTACAACATGAACCGCGGCTGGTCGGTTCAGTTGGCCGATGGAGCAAATAACTGGCTGATCGCCCACAACACGTTCGCCTTTGGAAATGCAAATGGCGAAGCGGGTCAAATCATGTTTTGGGGCAGTAATACCAACATCACAGTCCGTAATAACGTCTTCTACCTTCCCAACAGCGCTGCCATGACGCGATACGCTGCCACCCTTTCCTGCACCTTCGACCACAACATGATTTACGGAGTCAGCAGCGTCATGTCGAGCACCACTGGTTGTAACGTTGGCAGCAACCAGATCGGAGCCAATCCGAATTTTGTCAGCCCTTCAAATTTCGATTTTCATCTGCAATCTGGCTCCGCGGCCATCGATAGTGGACTAACTTTGGCGGCGGTTCCTATAGACATCGATGGAATCACCCGTCCGCAGGGACTCGCCTCGGATCTCGGTGCACGGGAGTATACGTCTTCGGTGGTCATCAACCCACCGGTCGTTTCCGGTGTATTTACTTCGTCCATTTTGTCCAACTCGGCTGTAATCAATTGGTCGACGGATAAGCCAGCGTCCTCGTATGTGCAGTACGGTTTGAGCGCCTACACCAACACCAGTCCGGTGGATGGAACCCTGGTCACCTCCCACTCCGTGACTCTTTCTAACTTGACTGCATCCACGGTTTATCACTACCGAGTGGCATCGCAAGATTCTGCGGGTAATTTGGTGTTCTCTCCTGACTCCACGTTCACGACGGCCGCCGCGCCGGTCGTTCCTACCAGCTTCTCCCTCGCGGCCGCTGCACAGAGCCTTTCGATAGCGCAGGGCAAAACAGTAAACGATGGACTCACCGCCACTCTGGTCTCGGGGAGCGCCATTCCTGTGTCGTTCACGAATTCGGCTTTACCAGCCGGCGTCACTGCTTGGGTCTCTTCTTCCAGCTGTACTTTGACTTGCAGCACAACACTGACCCTGGCTGCATCAGCTACGGCAACCACGGGCAGTTCCAACGTGGTCATTACGGCGACGGGATCCGGAGTCTCGGCATCCACGACGATTGCTTTAACCATTACAACTCCCGCGAGTGCCGGGCCAGTCCCTGTCGCATTGTGGAAGATGGACGAAGGCAGCGGGACAACTACCGCTGATGCTTCCGGAAACGGCAACACCGGAACTCTCGTCAAGGCGACTTGGGCTACGGGCGCCTACGGAAAGTCGATTGCATTATCTGGTAGCTCCAGTTATGTATCCGTCAAAGAAAGCGCCAGCATCGAAATGAGCAAGCAGTTGACGGTCGCGTTCTGGATGTATGGCACCTCCAATGCAAACATCGATCCGCGCGTCGTGACCAAGCTATATAGCTGGGATGTGAAGCTGAATACCACCAACCGCTATCCGCAATTTTCCTCCGGTGGAAAATACGCCATGATGAGCACTCCCGTGCCGCTGAACGCTTGGCGTCATATCGTGTTCACCTTCTCCTCGGGAGTCGTGAAAGCATATGTGAACGGAGCACCGGTAACGCTTTCGACCAACACGTTCACGGGTACCGAAACAATTCCGCTGCAAATGTATGGCCTCTTCATCGGTACAGATCCGGCTAAGACTGCATCCTTCACTGGAGATGTGGATGATGTCCGACTGTACAACCAGGCGTTGAGCGGCACGGACGTTCAAGCCCTGTACGCCGGAACCCTCCACTAAAGCGGGAGGAACATTGCTACACGTTGCGCCGGCCTGCCCCCGAAAGGGAGCGGCCGGCGCTCGTGTGTTCAGGGGTCGTCATGCCCGGGAAAGGACTGAGCGATCTCCTGTCGCACTCAACGTAAGTGAACCCTCGAACCTGGCGTAAGTTGCCTAAGCGGATCCTCGGTCAACTCTTCGATCGTCACGAAGCATCCTGCCGCGCCTGCGTCGAAATTGGTTATCAGCGTGGCGCTCAATCGTACTGGAAATGCTTCACCGGAGAGCCGGATCAGCCGTCCTTCGAACTGGATCGATAGGCGTTCCCGAAAGAACAGCGAAGCGAACTGACCGGCCATGCGAATGCGCTCCGCTGTGTCGAAAAACGACAGGACCTCAATGCCGTCGGCCATTCCCACGCGCATCCGAAGCATGGCGCACGCCGCTGGATTGGCCACTACAATGTGCATTTCGGAGTCCGTCACCAACAGGGCCGCTGGACTCTCATCGAACATCCGCTCGAACCGCGTCTCTATTTTCTGAAGTGACGCCGCCGAATACTCCGCGCTCCTCCCGATGACGCGTAGCGCCTTCCATGAGGGGTCGCGCACGATGTAGGCGTGGTCCGCCACTTGCACATAGGTCCCGTCCGGCCGCTGGACGCGGTAGACGTATTCGCACTCCTCGCGTCCGCTCTCCACTGCGCGCCTCAGAATGGCACGAATGCGGGCGCTATCTTCCGGCTGCATCCTTCCCAGCCACAACGAAAAGCTCTCCTTCGTTGGCAAAGCTCCGGATAACTCATGACGCAGGTTCGACGTGCGCATTACCTGGTCGCTTTCCAGGTCCCACTCCCACAGCACGTCCCGCGAAAGGCTACGCACCGCGCGAATGTCTTCGGTCCAGCGAAGAATCAAGTCCAGGTAATCGCGAGCCTGCCGCGTCTTCTCCGTAGCCATCTTGCGAAGCTTCGGCGCGTTTCCCACCAGGAGCGCCAACAGACAACCTTCTGTCCCAAACAGTCCGAGCCGGACGGCGTCCTGGAAATTGGTGACGGCAAACGAGCCAGCCGGGGCCAGGAAGAAGTATCTCGCGGCGGCGGTCGACAACGACACTGCGACGATGCCGTCCAGCGAGCCGGCGATCCATGCACTAAAGGTGATCGCGACATAGAACAGGCTAAACGGAACCCCGTCAGCCACCTTCGGGAAAGCAGCCATTTTGAGAGCCGTCGCGGTGGCGACGGTCGCGGGGGCCGCCAGATAAGCCCAGCGGCGAATCTCCAGCCCCTCGCGCGTCCTGCGGACCAAACGCGCGAACAGAACGGTCACAACTGCTTCGACGAAAAACAGGATGAACCGTTTTCGTTGCGCCGGCAAATCAACACCGAGCGAAAACAGGGGTGCCAGCGAAAAGTAGGCGGCACTCAATGCCGCAAGAGCCACGGAGAACAAGCCCGGTCCCACACCGCCGATTAGAGCGCTGAGAAGCACGGCTACAATCAAGGCGAAGTAATGTGTATCCTGGCCTGCCGCCGGAGTCCACGCAATGAAGTTAAAGAGCGTGGCAAGTCCCACCAAGGCGAACCCACATGCATAGGTTGTCCAGTGCGGCCATGACCTGCCGGAAAGATCCGTCGGAACGTTCATTTTTCTCATGAGATGCTCCGGCCGCCAACCTGAAACAAAATGTTTCCAGGGAGTGATCGCAATCCAACCAACCCAGACCCTGTGGAGACTTCGCTACTCAAAAGCAGATCATAGCTTGGAACAGGGATAGCCTGACGAGGTACATCGATTCCACGCCGCATTGTGCCGCGACGGTCATCAAGAGAGGTAACCCATTTGGAATCCTGATTTTGACTGGACAGAGCGCCACTGGCACATGGCATGCAAGTCATCGCGCAAGTGACGGGCCTCCAGTATCGCCGTGGAGTGGACGAGTTGGAAACCGCGGAGTCAAACAAAGCCAGTTCCTTCGAGGCTACGACGGTTCGCGAGGTCTTTGAGTCCTCGGCTTCGTTGTGGCGGGAGGTCTTCGCCGCGGACGATGTTTAGCTGCTTGTGCCAAAGGCCGCCATCCACCGATTCTTGAGCCTGGCTGGGCATTTGTATGGAGGTCTAAATCATGAAACCAAAAAAAACAGTTGACTCATCCCGTGGTCCTGACACTCTTCATACCAAGGACTATCTCAGCTTGATCGGGGTGGCTGAACTGCCACCGCGTACAAGTCCTTTCGATCCGGGCTACGATCCGGCCACTCTCGAATCGCATCTGGATCAAAGCAAGCACCTCATGTCGATACTGAAAATCTCCATGGCATGCTGGCTGGTCGCCGACGAAACCTCCAGCCGCAGGAAGATTGCGGCGGCGAAATCGCATGGGGTGCCCACGGTCACGGGTGGCGGCCCCTTCGAGATTGCGGTGGCGCAAGGCCAGTTGGAAGCGTACTTGGACCTTTGCGCGGACATGGGCGTATCCCGAATCGAGTGCGGCGAAGGCTTCACTGACTTGGACCTGGAGCCGCATGAGGTGGTTCGCAAGATCGCACGCCGCGGTCTGGAGGCGCAGTTCGAGCTGGGCAAGAAGCACACCGGCGCCTTCACCGGGGACACCGTGGCCGAGTGGATCGACCAGGGCAATCGCTGGCTCGATGCAGGCGTCCGCCAGCTAGTTGTGGAAGCTCGAGAGAGCGCGCAGGGAGTGGGACTATTCGACGATGCAGGCCGCTTCAACGCCGGTTACGCTGACCGTTTCGCAAAGGCTTTCGGCTTCGACGTGGTGACTTTTGAGGCTCCGAATAAGCCCAGCCAATTCGCGCTGCTCAATCACTTCGGGAATTGTGTCCAACTATGCAACGTGAGGCTGGAAGAACTCTTGCGTGTTGAAATCTATCGACGCGGCCTGCATTCGGACGCCTTCGGAAAAGACAACTTGCGCCCGGCAATTCCGGCACGCTCAGCGGCTTAGGGTTTCTTATGATGCACAATACTTTTCGCATCGACTGTTTTCCGGAAAGTGCGCTGCGTTGCAAGGACGGTTTTGCGGTGGTTGCCATCGATGTGATCCGGGCCACCACCACGGCTGTGACAGCCTCGGCTCTGGGATTACGCTGCTACCCCGCCGGTTCAATGGAAGACGCGTTACGCGTCGCCGCGAGGCTTGATCATCCGCTTCTGGCCGGCGAAATAAACGGGGTGAAACCGGCGCAATTCGATATGAATAACAGCCCGGCGGCCCTGCTCGGAGTAAGCCATAAGGGGCGCCCACTGGTGCTGCTGTCCTCCTCCGGAACACGGCTGATGCTCAACGCGGCAGGCTGCGATGCAGCGTATCTGGCGTGCTTCAGAAATTCATCCGCGACCGCCGACAGGCTCATCAGCGAGAATTATTCGCGCATCGCCCTGCTTGGCGCCGGAACGCGGGGAGAGTTTCGCGAGGAAGATCAGATCGGCTGTGCGTGGATCGGAGCGGACCTGGTACGCGCCGGATACAGGCCGGAGAACGAAGCCACGGCCCAGGTGCTGCAGCGGTGGGCCAGCGCGAAAGCAACAGATTGCCTGATGAGCGCAAGTGTGAACTATCTCCAGAGATCAAATCAGGAGGACGATCTGCGCTTTATCCTGGAGCGCATCGACGATCTCGACGATGCGTTTATGCTCCGCAATGGCCAAGTCGCCATGGTTGCAGCGGCAGTCCTGGAGCCGGAGCCGGTGGGGACGCCGAGCACCATTCCCGCATGATCGATGCAGCGACACCAGCCGTCATCCTGAGATCGGGACGGCACGGCGGTCTCTGCGTCACCCGCAGTTTGGGACGGCTGGGAGTTCGGGTTTACGCCGCCGATAGCGATCCCGCGGCGCTCTCGTTCTATTCCAAATATTGCCGCGGCAGTTTCGTCTGGGACTTGGACAACCTTGCCCCGGAGCAGTCTGTCGAGCATCTAATCCGCATCGGCCGCCAGATCGGGCGGAATGCAGTGCTCATTCCGACCACGGACGCCGCCGCGATGCTGGTTGCGGGCTACGCAAGCGAGCTTGCTCATCAATTTGTGTTCCCCCACTTGCCCGTCGACCTGGCGCCTAGCCTGTGCAACAAGAAAGCCATGTACCTTCTTGCGGGGAGCCTGGGAGTGCCGACTCCGCGCACCTGCTTCCCGGCCTCCAAATGCCACGCGGCGGAGTTTGCGGATGAAGCGGCATTCCCGCTGATCCTGAAGATCAGCGATGATACGAAGGCAAAAAGCGAGGCGGCTCGCATGAAGGTTATTGTTCGCACCAAGACCGAACTGCTGGAACATTACGACCGGATGGAGGATCCGGAGTGCCCGAACCTGGTGTTGCAAGAGTACATCGCTGGAGGAGAGGATAGCAGCTGGATGTTCAACGGATACTTCGATGAGAACTCGCGGTGTCTATTCGGCCTTACCGGCAGGAAATTGCGCCAGCATCGCCCCTATGCGGGCATCACAAGCCTGGGCGTCTGCGAACCGAACTCAATGGTGGCGGAGACGACGAAACGCTTCATGGCCGCGATCGGTTACCGTGGCGTCCTCGATATCGGATATCGATTCGATGCCCGCGACGGCCTGTACAAGGTCTTTGACGTGAATCCTCGCGTGGGATGCACCTTCCGCCTATTCGTGTCCCAAGGCGGGATGGACGTTGCGCGCGCGATGTATCTGCACCTGACTGGTCAGCCCGTAGACGCCGGCGAGCCGCCTGTGGGCCGGAAATGGATGGTGGAGGACCTCGACTTCGCGTCGTCGCTCTATTATTGGCGGGAAGGAACCCTGACACTGGGAGACTGGCTGGCATCTTTCAAAGGGGTCCAGGAATCGGCGTTCTTCGCGAACGACGACCTTCGACCGGCGTTCCGTGTATGCATCAACGACTTCAGACAACTGTTCCGTCGTGCCGGACGGTTCTTGGGCACTCCGCAACGACCATTGGAATGTTGCCACGAGCGCGCTCCCGTTGGCGCTGGCCGTGCGTCAGGTCAAGATGCTGATCGTGATTGACAGCAAAGATTGACGTTAAAGGCGTCGAGGAGTTCATGGGGGCTGCTAGCGGCCATGGCCAATGGCCCGCTCGCGGCTATGTCCAAATTCGTCATGTTTTTTTGGGCGGGCGACTCCCTCCTGGCCGCTCAACTCCCATCGATGGAGTTTGTTTAGAAGGGATTTGTAGCAGATGTTCAGCCGCCGTGCCGCTTCTCTGCGATTCCAATGCACCTCCGTTAATGTGCGCTGGATCAGTTCCCGTTCCACGTTTTCCGCGGCGCTCGCCGCCAAGTCCTTGAGTGAGAGGTTTCTAGGACCGACAAGCTCAGCCAGATTGGGAGGAGCAGCCGGCGCAGCCGGTATCTCGAGCGCGGCCAGCGCTTGATTCACATCCGGCAGAATCAGGAACCGGCGGATATAGTTCTCGAGTTGGCGAACGTTTCCGGGCCAGTGGTAGCGGGAAAAGGCTTGCATAAGTTCGTGCGGCAGAACCGTGACCGCACTCTTGTAGCGGGCGCGGTATTGCTCCACGAAACGGGTGCAGAGAGCCGGGATATCCTCAGGACGTTCGCGAAGGGCCGGAACCTCAAGCGTGATCACGTTCAAGCGGAAATAGAGGTCTTCGCGAAACTCCCCCGTTTCGACTAGAGTATGCAGCCTTTTGTTGGTCGCCGCAATAATTCTCGCTTCAGACCGGAGGGGCCGGGTTCCCCCGAGCCGCGCGTACTCGCCATCCTGCAGGACATGTAAGAGCTTGGCCTGCAGCGAGACGATCATCTCGCCTACTTCATCCAGCAAAATAGTCCCGCGGCCGGCTTGTTCGAACTTTCCGGGTTTCTCATTCTGAGCGCCCGTGAAGGCACCGCGCTCGTGGCCGAACAGTTCGGACTCCAGCAAATCGGTCGGAAGAGCCGCGCAGTTCACCTTCACAAAAGGATCGCGGCTGCCGGACTGCGCGTGAATGTAACGCGCCACCACTTCCTTGCCCACGCCCGACTCTCCCAAAATCAGGACCGGAACATCCGTGCGAGCCACCCGGTCGCACACGGCTTTGATCTGGAGCATGCGCGGATTGGAGCTGACGAAAGCCACCTCTTCCGGTGCGAAGGTTTCGACGTGCTGTTCCAGAGCCCGCGCGATAGCCGCCTCGAGGGCCTGTTCGTCTACCGGCTTGACCAAATAGTCAGCAGCGCCGAGCTGCATGGCCTTGACTATGGCGGAAACCTCCCTGAACCCGGACAAGACGATGGAGGGAATGTGCCGCCCGCGTTGTGCCAGATGAGTCAGCAAGTCCAAGCCGCCGACGCGAGGTAGCCGCGGGTCCAGAAGTAAAATCGACGGTTCACAGCCGTTGGCGGCACTCAGTTTCCGCAGAACCTGATCTCCGGAGTCCCAACACATGACGTCAAAGCCCCGAGAGCTGAGAAATTTCGATAGTCGGCTTCGGTTTGCGTCGTCGTCGTCCACTACCCAAACACTTCGTCGTTCGCCTGGCATTAACTGCACTGACATCAGAAATGCCGCATTGTGCTTAAAATATTCTAATGTTGTATTCAGCGAGCCAACTCATTGAATAATTTGAGGGGTCGCGTAGCGGAAGACGAGCGATGCGCCATCGGTTCTCGTTTCTTTCGCCTTCCGGGCTGGGAACTTTACCTCGGATCCCGGAAAGAATCGAATTTGGTGATGGAATCTGCGTCCACGCCGCCATTGGGGCCCGTTTTGATTCTTTTTCAACTAGCTCGCGTCAGAGCCGCGTGAGGCCGGCGAACCCGGTAGGTCGCCACAATATGCTTCACGCTGCCTATGACGTGCCGGACCTGCGCCTCTGTCAGGGCCGGGTAAAGTGGCAGAGAGACCACCCGCTGGTACAAGTTCAGTGCTTGATCGCAGCGGCGAGCCGCCCAGGGCATTCTGGAAAAGTACGGGTGAAGCGGGATGGGGATGAAATGCACGCTCGCGCCAACTCCCCTGCGCCGTAGCTGTTCGATAAATCCCTTACGGTCGATCTTCAGGGAGGACAGGTTCAGGCGCAACATGTACAGGTGCCAGGAGTGACGGCAATGCGTTCCTGCCGGTGGAGTCTCGAGTTCCTCAAGCTCAGCAAACGCCTGGTTATACATTTCCGCGTAGCGGGCCCGAGCCTGTATGAAGGAGTCCAGTTTACGCAGCTGGTGAATTCCGATAGCCGACTGAATGTCGCTGAGATTGTACTTGAAACCGCTAGCGACAACTTCGTAGTACCAACTTCCATGTTTGGAATAGCGGTTCCAGGCATCCCGGCTCATCCCATGGAGCGCGAGTATCCGTATGCGGGCGGCCAGCGACTTGCTGGGCGTGGTGATCATTCCTCCCTCCCCAGTGGTCATGTTCTTAGTTGCGTAAAAGCTGAAGCATACTGCGTCGCTGACGTCTCCCGAATCACCGGCGGCGCCGATGGACCTGCCCCGGTAATACGTGCCGGCAGCGTGCGCGGCATCTTCGACGACCAGCAGGCCGTGCCGCCGCGCGAGACGCCAAATGACTTTCATTTCACAAGGAAGGCCGGCCAGATGCACCGGCAGGATGGCGCGAGTGCGGCCCGTGACGGCTTTCTCGATCTTTTCCGGATCGATATTCCCGTCCGCCCGCACATCCACCAGGACGGGTTTCGCGCCGGTTTGAAGAATGGCATGCACCGTCGAGCAGAACGTAAGGGGTGTCGTGATCACCTCGTCGCCTTTGCCCACACCCAGCGCGCTGAGAGCGGCGTGCAATCCCGCCGTGCAGGAACTGACGGCGATCGCGTGCGGCGTGCGAACATAGCTGCCGAACTCCTTCTCAAATTGCGCGGTTCGTGGTCCGGTGGTTAGCCACCCGGACCGGAGGGTGGATTCCACTTCTCTCACCTCCTCGTCGCCGATGGAAGGCATGTGGAATGGAATGAACGTGTCGGGGTGCATGAGGGCTATTTCGTTCCTTTCAAGGAGCTTCGGCTCCCAGGGCGCGCAGCACTCGCTCCCGGTCGAAATTCCGCGGGAAGATGCTGTAGCGCGCCGTGAGCCACAACAGCGTCAGATCGCGCGGTAGCGATCGCGATTCTCGATAGCGCAGGGCGATGCGCAGCTTGGCAGGAAGCAGTGTCGCGCGATAATACGAATCTGCGTCCGCGACACTTTGCAGCAACTGCTCCTCGTCTCGAAACACCAGCGTTGCGGCATCCGTGATGCCCGGCCGCACTTCGAGTACGGAGCGCCACAAAGCGTCTTGATACTGAACGTACTCCGGCATTTCCGGCCGTGGCCCGATGAAGCTCATTTCTCCCCGCAGCACGTTTACGAACTGGGGCAGTTCATCCAGCTTGAACTTGCGCAAGATCGCTCCGGTGTATGTAATCCGTCGATCGCCCGCGACTGTTAGCGGCAGCTGCGCTGCATCGCTGGAACACATCGTGCGGAACTTGAGAATCTCAAATAAGTGGCCGTTCCTGCCGACCCGCTTCTGGCGGAATAGCACCGGTCTGCCGTCAACGAAGAAAACCAGCAGCGCGAGGCCGGCGAGAACCGGTGACAGAAGCAGCAAGGCCACCAACGCCCCTCCAAAATCGAGGATGCGCGCGATGAACTCCCTGATGCGATCCGATCCGAAAATCTGCTGCGTTCGCATTGCCCGGCCCATTCGTCCAGCACAGCTTGTGCCAAAGGTGTTAAGCATTGCGCCGGTGGAAGAACCAGGTGTTTATGCGGAGCGGGGGAGGGCAGCGGCGGTATCAGTTGTGGAAACGGACTTCCTCGGGGGCCACCCTTTAGAGCGGGGGCCGCTCGCAAACGTATCGTTGACGTATAGCGTGATCTTCGATCTTCCCTGGCAGTACGATTGCAAGTAGCGTACGGCGGTGTTGTGAGTGTCTGATGAAGGGATTTGTCAGTGTCTGGGTTCTCACGAGATCGATTTCATTCCACAATTCGTGGACCGGCAGCAAATGCATTGGACGACTTGGCGGAGCACGCTGAAGAGATCTTTGCTGTCTGGTATCGCCAACTTCAGGCTCTGGATCTGAATCCGCACGACTTTTTGCCCTGCGCCGCGCCGGACCTTGGCGCGTTTGCAAATCAGCTTCGGGGCTGGTCGTACCCACAATTCCAGCACCATATCGAACAATTCGGAGTGGCTTTGGCGCGGAGGGCTAGCTTGGATCAGACGGTAACTGCATTCAACCGGCTTTTCGAGATCTGCCTCGAAACACTATTGCGGGACGAGAGCAAGCGCGCAACTCCCGTCCTCTCGCTAGCCAGGATGTTTGCACTAGCCGGTTTGCTGATCGTATCGGGTTATACCGGCGACTGGGCGTCAGGTGAAAAAAGCCTGGCGGAAGCTACTCTCTTCGAGTCCGCAGATCAGATCCGCGATGCCTCAGCCTACATCACCCGCGTTTATGAGCAGGAGCGGCGCAGTTTGGCCCGGAACCTCCACGATGAGATCGGGCACGATCTGATGCTCATGAAGCTGCACCTGGAAATGATCGCTCTGGATTGCCAAAAAAAGCGGGATAAGGGGGTGTTGGAGTTTCAGCCGCGGGTAGCGGAGGCCCTGGCACTCGTCTCGCACTCGATCGACTCGATTCGGCGGATTGGACTGGATCTGGGACCCGCGGTGTTTGACGACCTGGGGTTCGTCCCGGCGGTCAGAACTTACGTCAGCCAGTTCTCGGCCCGGACCAAAATCAACGTTGTATTGCAGGAGGGATACTTGCCTCCGACGGTGCCAATGGCCCACCAAGTGGCGCTCTACCGGCTCATTCAGGGTGCTTTGGCCAACGTATACAAGCACGCTTCAGCGAAGAACGTGGAGGTATCGCTAGGGAGCCGGAAAGGCTCTGTGCTCGTCATGATAATAGAGGATGACGGTATTGGCTTCGACGCCAAGGCCAGATTCGGACCCGGCTCGTTCGGACTTACGGCAATGCGGGAAAGGGCGGAAGTTCTGGGTGGTAGAGTGCATATCGAATCCCGGCGGGCTGGGACGTCGCAACGACAAGGTACCAGGATCGAAGTCGACCTTCCCCTTCCAGAAGGGCGCAGGCGATGAAAACCATACCCAAGAAGATTAGGGTCTTGGTGTGCGACGATCATCAACTGTTTAGAGAAGGCGTGAAATCGATTCTTAACGCGCAGCCGACGCTTGAGGTCGTCGGCGAAGCGAGTGACGGCAAGGAAGCCGTGGATATGGCGTTGAAGCTGGATCCGGACGTAGTCCTGATGGACATCTCCATGCCCGTGCTCAGAGGATTTGAAGCTACACGACGGCTCAAGCGTGCCCGCCCTTGCATTAAGGTTCTCATCCTCACCGTATATGGGGACGAGGACCTGGTGACGCGATGCCTGGATGCCGGGGCTGCTGGTTATATTCTGAAAGACACGCCGCCCGTACAACTGGTATATGCAATTGAGGCCGTGAATCAAGGCCAGCAGTATATGAGCCCCAGCATTTTGAAAGGATTAGTGCGCCAGCATATATCGCAGCCCTCCGGACTCAAGAGCGGATATGAACTGCTGAGCGACCGCGAGCGTGAGATTCTGGTGCTGCTCGCCGAAGGGGAATCCTTGAAAGACATCGCGACCCGTCTCGATCTCAGCGTAAAGACCGTGGATGCCCACAAGACCAATCTCATGCGCAAGCTGGATCTGCACGATCGGAGCGAACTGATCCGCTACGCGATCCGCAAGCACCTAGTGGAAGCGTAGGCTGAGAAGAAATATTCCATTTAGTGAAACTCGCTTTCTCCATGGGGGAGACATTGCACTAGGGAAACGTTCTATTTGCGGCCGCAGATTGGCACTACACGTGCCACTCACAAGGAGGAGTGGCATGGTGAGCGTCGAGATACCGCAGGACTCAACCGCCGCCGGTTTGCAGGCAATGGCCCCGCTCCAACTGTTCTCTACTTGCCCCTCGTCGGCAGCAAATCCAGACCGTTACGTGGATCGGATCACCCAAATCGCACAATGGAGTGAGAAGGCCGGTTGCACCGGCATCCTCGTGGGCGCAGACAATTCCCTGGTGGATCCTTGGCTGGTTTCCCAGGTCCTGATCGAGAACACGCGTTCTCTGTGTCCCTTGGTGGCGGTCCAACCCATCTACCTGCACCCCTATGCCGTGGCGAAGATGGTATCGACCCTGGGTCTTCTCCACGGTCGCCGAGTCTTCCTGAACATGGTAGCGGGCGGCTTCAAGAATGACCTTTCCGCGTTGAACGACACCACGCCCTACGACGCCCGCTACCCGAGACTCGTGGAGTACACGCAGGTTATCCAGCAAGTCTTGAAGGCCCGGGCACCGGTAAGCTTCGCAGGCCGGTTCTACCGTGTGACGAATTTGATGGTGAATCCAAGTCTTGCGCTGGAACTGCAGCCCGGCGTTTTCATGTCCGGCTCCTCTGAGGCGGGCATGGCCGCGGCTCGGGCAACAGGGGCAGTCGCCGTGGTGTACCCGGAGCCAACCAGCCGGAAGGAGGCTGCCTTGCCTGCGGGCAGCGGGCCATGTGGCCTAAAGATCGGCATCATCGCTCGGGCTGGCGACGACGACGCCTGGAAAGTGGCATTCACGCGTTTTCCTACGGAACGGAAGGGTCTGACGCCGCGCCAACTCGCGGCCAAGGCCTCGGACTCCGCCTGGCGGCATCGGCTTGCCGAGAGCAGCGCCGATGCCGGTGGCACGCGGCAGACGTACTGGCTTCACCCTTTCGAGAACTATCAAACCAACTGCCCGTATCTGGTGGGCAGCTACGCGGACGTCGCCGCCGAAATAGGCCGCTACAGGGAGCTTGGATACAGTACGTTCATCCTAGACATCCCCGCATCAGAGGAAGAATTCGAGCACACCGGCATCGTTTTCGAAGCGGTGCTGAAACGGCGATCCACTCTCAACGCGCCTGAGGCCATGAGTCTCCGCCCGCCGAATCAGAACCTAATGTGAAGGCTCAAAAGCAGGGACACGCTGCCGCGGCGTTGGTCGTCGATAGCATATGCGGGTAAGGCGAGGTCCTTGACTCCAAGCGAGGAGAATCCTCGTTCCCATTCTCACCCCCCATCTGTACTCCCCAGTACCACTGTGCCCGGGCCCTGCAATCGGCTTTCGAGAAGAAGTTCGTTTAGACACGAACATTTTGACGCTTGGGACCTTCGGTGGCATCTTTCGTGCACTGTTGTTTGACTTGACTTGCAGGTCTTAGTGGGGCGAAGGAAGCCCAGACTTGAGAGAGCGGTAGCTGCGCCCAATTGGGGAGGAATCGTGGAACCGGTGAATGTCGAGGATTGGTTTGCTCTCACGGTCAAGCCCAGGCACGACAAGGCCGTGGCCAGCGGGCTTCAAGCCAAGGGTTTTGAAACCCTGCTGCCGACCTACAAGACATGTCACAGGTATGCCACGCGTCTAAAAGAGTGGGAGCTGCCGCTATTTCCGGGCTACGTCTTTTGCCGTTTCAATCCCCGCTTCCGATTACCGATTCTGACGACCCCGGGCGTTGTTGGTGTCGTCGGCGCGGGGTCTAACCCCGTCCCCCTTGATGAGGGAGAACTTGCTTCTCTGCGAAGCGCGATCCGGGCTCACGCTCAACTGCAGCCCTTTGCATTTCTGCCGGCTGGCCAGAAGGTACGCATCGAGAGAGGCGCTTTCAGTGGGGTTGAGGGCATCGTCGTGCGCGTGAAGCCAAATCCGGCGCTGGTCATTTCCATCACGCTTCTTCAGCGCTCCGTGCTGCTCGAAATTGAGCCGGACTGCGTGACCCCAGATCACCCTGTCGATTCTCTAGCCGTGAGGTAAGACCACATGCCGGAAAAAGCAATTCTCATGTTCATCGTGCTCATTTTCTGCACCGGGTTGGGAGCGCAATCCGTTCCGGCTCCCAGCCCACAGAAGCAGAACCTGGCTCAGTACCGCCTGGGAGCGGGCGATCAAGTCAAAATCTGGGCCCTGGGACTCGAGGAGTTCTTCAACGACAAGCCGCACCGGGTTGAGCCGGGCGGAGACTTGGATCTTCCTCTAGCAGGAAAAATCCACGCCGCCGGAATGACCGTTGACGAATTGAAAGCGTTCCTGGTCGAACGGTTGGCGAAAGAGGTTCTAAGACCCGAGGTTTCGATCGAAATCGCGGAATTCGGCAGCGAGCCGGTTTCCATCCTCGGCGCGGTGAATCGTCCGGGTGTCCATCAAGTGCAGGGTCGCAAAACGCTGGCCGAGGTCATCTCGCTGGCTGATGGTATTAAGGACAATGCCGGGCCTCGCATCACCATCAGCCGGCAAATTGAGAATGGTCCCATCCCCCTGTTGAACGCCAAAACCGATCCAAGCGGAAGATTCAGCGTCGCCCAGGTGCAAACGAAAGGCTTGCTCACGGGCACCCATCCAGCTGAGAACATCCTGATCTGTCCCAACGACGTCGTTACCGTGCCTCCCGCAGAATCGGTGTTCGTGATTGGCGAAGTTCACAAGCCCGGCGAAGTCCCCATGCGTGATTCGGACACGCTAACCGTTCTGCAGGCGCTCTCCCGAGCGGAAGGATTCGGACCCACGCCGGCTCCACACCATTCAAGAATTATCCGCTTCATTCCTGGCGCCAAGGAGCGGCAAGAGATTCCAGTGGATTTGAATAAGATGCTTGCCGGGAAGGCGGAGGATCTTCCTCTGCGGGCCAACGATATTCTAGTCATTCCACCGAACACCGCGAGGAAAGTTGCCGTTCGGGCCCTGGAGGCGGCCGTCCAGACCGCCGTTGGAATGGCTATCTGGCGAATACCCTAGCGCGGAGAATCTGACGCGCTTTCCGGCCAGAGCTACTTTGGGCTCGCCAATAGGCACAGCGCGGATTCGGAGGCGCGGCCAGAAGATTAGCGTCCCGCAGCGCACCACGACCTTACGACACGTCGGCGAAATCGCGATTCTGCAGGCCGAAAGGAAATTACCTCATGCAAGCTGAACAATTGCGTGACCAATCGAAAAGGAGATGGCATGCTTCCTAAGCGCACGGATCATTCTTTACTGCACGGACGAAACACTCCGGAGATACGGCGTCCCGCGGTCTCGACGATTCAGATGGCGGCAGTGTCCGAGGAAAGGCCCGGAGACCCTGTGGGGCTCTCGGTGCTGGCGGCCGCCCTGTGGCGCCGAAAGATGGCGATTGCCTTCGGCGCGCTGCTCGGGGTCATCGCCGCGTTGGGTGCCGGACTGTTCGTCACGCCTGTCTTTCGGGCGCACACCACGCTCCGGCTGGAGGGTTTCAATGAGGAAGTACTGCGCGGAGTTTCGCCGGTCTCACTGCAGATCCCCAACGCGTCCGTGGAGAACTACCTCGTCAACGAAGTCAAGGTGCTGCAGAGCGAAACGCTGGCGAGGCGCATCGCCGACCGGCTGGCGATTCAGGGCGAACAAAACGCAGGAAAGCTGGAGACGGTCGAGGCTCGGTTGCGCAGCCTCTTTCATCGCGGCGACTCGGCTGGCGACGGAGCCCAGAGCGACTCTAGGAGGGACGACGATCGCATCGCGAGAGTTCGGAAAGCGCTCACCGTCGGGACCTCGCTGCAATCCCAGGTGATCGATCTGTTCTATGAGTCTTCTAACCCGCGCCAGGCCGCGCAAGGCGCCAACACGGCGGCGGCCGAGTTTATCGAGTTGAACCGGGAAGCCCGCGAACAATTGACAGACAACACCACGGAGTGGCTGCACAGGCAGGCGTCCCACCTCAAGGGCAACCTCGAGAGCTCCAACACCAGATTGCAGGATTTCGCCCGCCGGAACGGTCTGATTTTCGCTGGAAGCCAGAGCACGCTGGCGCAGGACCGCGTCCGCGAATTGCAGCTCGCGCTGGCTCGCGCCGAAAGCGACCGCGCGACCAAGCAAGCCCGCTACGAGGCCGCGATCGCGGGCTCAGCGGACCTCACCTCCGAACGATCCACCAGCGGCCCGCTTCGTCAATATCAGACCGACTTGGCGGTCATGCGGCGCCAGCTGGCAGAGCTGAAAACCACGTACACGCCGGACAACTTCAAAGTAAAGCGACTGGAGGCGCAAATCGCGGAGACCGAAGCCACCGTGCGGTCCGAACGCGCGGACATCGTCAGCGCGTTGCGCAGCGACTATATGGCGGCCGCCGGCCTGGAGCGCATGTTGCAGGACGCACAAAACCAGCAGTTGAAGACCGTGGAGCAGCAAATGGAGAACGAACGGCGCTATAGCGTCTTGAAGAGCGAGGCCGACACGACGCAAAAGCTGTACGAATCCCTGTTGGAAAAATTGAACGACGCCGGCGCCGCATCCGCGTTGAGGATGACCGCCGTCCGCGTGATCGACCCGGCGCGCGTGCCATTCGCGCCATATAGTCCCAACCTACCGCTCAATGCCGCTGTTGGCTTCGCCATCGGGGTGCTGGGGAGCGCTGGCCTGGTTCTCGCGCGTCAGCGGTCCGATATTGTCAAAGTCCCTGGCGAGGCACAGGTTCTAAACATCCAGGAACTGGGTGTTATTCCGTCCGCGCGAGCTTCCCGGCTTCTGGGCCTGCCCAGTGCAGGCCTGGAATTGACGCCATCAGCGTGGGAGCAGGCCCCGGTCTTGCGTGAGTCTTTTCAAGCCGCCTTGACTTCGATCCTGTTTAGCCAGGATTTGCATGGTGCCGGTGGCGACGGCGCAACCCGCGCTCCGCGAGGCCGGGTGGTGACCGTGACTAGCATCGACGCCCATGAGGGCAAAACCACGGTATTGACGAACCTCGGAATGGCCGCGGCGAGCCGCAAGCGGAAGGTGCTCCTGATCGACGCGGACCTGCGTAAACCGAGGCTGCACGATCTGTTCAAGCTCCCCAACGACTTGGGAATCACGGACGTGCTACCGCGTTGTGCTGCGCCGGATTTTCTGGAAAACGCGCCGCTGGAGGCCCTGGTGCGGCGGACTCAGATTCCAAATCTCTGGGTAATGCCCAGTGGTCCCGGCAGCGCCACAGTGGCGAGTCTGCTATCCTCGCCGGATCTCGGCATCCTATTACAGCGGTTCCGCAGGGATTTCGACTTGATTTTTATCGACACGCCGCCGCTGACGATGTACGCCGACTCGCGCATCATCGGCCGGCTCTCGGACGGCGTCGTAATCGTCGTCCGCGCCAATACGAAGAGCCGCGAAGAGCTCAAGAGCGCTTACGTCCGGCTGATGCAGGATCAGATCCAAATTTTGGGAACGATCCTCAACGGCTGGAGGAGTGACCCGAGTAAAACTCGGGCCTACCGTGACTATAACTACAATCAACGGCCAGCCCCGCGGCGTCGCGCCTAGGCGACTGGAGAAAACATTCCGTGACTTCGGCGAGTTTACGCATCGGCAAACGACAGAAGATCGATTTCGCGTGGGTTCTGTCGGGAAACGTACTTTACTCCGCCTGCCAGTGGGGGATCGTCCTGGTTCTCGCGAAATTGGGCACGGCGGTGCAGGTGGGGGAATATGCATTGGCGCTTGCGGTCTCCGCGCCAGTCGTACTGTTTGCGAACCTCCAACTCCGGGTATTGCTGGCGTCTGATATCAAGAACAAATTTTCCTTCGGGCAGTACCTTACGTTTCGTTCCGTGTCGCTTGCAGGTGCGATGGTGGCCGTGGGGGCCATAGCCTGCACCCAGGCGGATGCAAGGCGCGCCAGTCTGATCTTGCTGATGGGCTTCGCGCAGGTTCTGGAGATCGTCAGCGATATTTACTACGGATTGATGCAGAAGCACAACCGAATGGACCGTATCTCGCATTCGCTGATCCTCAAGGGCCCGTTATCGCTGGGAATGCTTGCGGTCGCGATGTATATGACTCGAAGCGTTGCTTGGGCAGTAGCCGGTTTAGCGCTCGGACGCCTTCTCGTTCTGGTGAGTTTCGATGTGCGCCTCGGCTTTCTCGAAAACGCGGGAGGCGCGCGGCCCACTCATCTCTGGGAATGGAATGCGGGCAATATGGGCCGCCTGCTGCGGACGGCGTTTCCCCTTGGTGTCATCTCCCTACTGGTCGCGTTGAACTCGAACGTGCCGCGTTACTTTGTCGAGTCCTATGCCGGGACGGCGGATCTCGGGATCTTCTCCGCCATCTTTTCCTTGCTGACCGCAGGCAATCTGGTGGTGGGGGCGTTCGGCCAGTCAATCTTCCTCCCGGTGGCTATGGCGTGTGCGAACTTCGATCGCGCCCAATATCGGGTGTATGTTGCGCAGGCCGTGGCCTTGGGTGGCGTTTTGGGCGCAGGTGGGATCCTGGCGGCCACATTCTTCGGCGGCTTCATCCTCAGCAACCTGTTCCGGACGGAATACGGCGCGCGCGCCGACATATTTGTCTGGTTGACCATCGCGGGGACGATCGGATTCATGGCGTCCGGCTTGGGGTACGTCATGACAGCTGCCCGAAGCATGAAGCCTCAGATTCCGCTACTGGCCGCGACTGTACTGGCCGCCGCGGCGGCTTCGGTGTGGCTGATCCCCCGGTACGGCCTGCAAGGCGCTGCCGTGGCAGCCCTGGTAACGGCGATGGTGCAACTGGCGGGTAGCGCGTTGATCCTGATACGAATCGACAAGCAACTCAGGCCGGCGCCCGGTGAAGTCGGGTTGTTCCACGGCTTGGCGGCTCTCGAAGCAAAAAGCGTTCCGGAGAGGATTGAAGCGTGAGCACGATAGTCTCCGACCCGCCACTCAGACAGCATTATGCACCCGATTCCGCATCCTGCGTGATGGAAAGGGCGCTTGAGCAACTGGCGTACGTGGCTCTTTGGGCTTTTGTTTTCTGCATACCGTGGGCCGAGGACCTTCCGGTGATGGCAGGTTATGGAATCGGCCGGTGGATGGGATTAGTGGCGCTTGGAATCGGACTCATGCGGTTGGTGGTGAGCCGGCAGGGCAGACGCCCGTCTGTAGTGCATTACGGAATGGGGGCCTTCGTTTTATTGTCTTCGATGAGCATCTTCTGGAGCATCGACGCGGATGCGACCACCACCCGCATGGGGACATACCTGCAACTACTGGCTGCGGTTTGGTTGATCTGGGAGTTGGCGGCGGTGGAAGCCCGGGTTGTGGGATTGCTTCAATCCTATGTGCTGGGAACGTACGTCTCCGCGACAATCGTCATTCTCAACTTTTTTAGCGGGCGCACAGCCGCTGACGTCTTTTACGAACAAACCGGAAAGCAAAGATGGCACGACTCCCGGTTCACCATCACGGGCATCAATGAAAACGACCTTGGTTTGATGCTTGCGCTGAGCTTGCCGATGACCTTTTATCTGCTCGCACGGCGAAAAGGACCAGTCACGCTGCTCTACTGGCTGCAGATTCCGCTGTGCATCACAGCACTCTTGCTGACGGGATCTCGCGGCTCAGCGATGGCCGCGATGGTGGCATGCACGATGTATCCACTGACCTTGTTACGGCTGCCGCTCGCGCAACGATTCGTATCGATCCTCGTATGCTCTGCGGCAGTGGCGGCCGGCGTCTTGCTCGTTCCAAAAGACACCTGGATCCGAATCCTTTCGTTCGGAACGGAGGTCTCCGAGGGAACATTAACCCACCGCACCGTGATATGGGCGGCGGGGCTGCAGGCGTTTCGTGACCATGCCTTCTTGGGTGTCGGAGCGGGCGCCTACGGAGCCGCTGTACTGAGCGCCATCGACATCCCGTATGTAGCGCACAACACGTACCTTTCCGTGCTAGTAGAGCTCGGGGCCGTCGGCGGGCTGGTCTTGGTCAGCCTGCTGGCCAGCGTGATTTGGTGCGCGGTGCGAATGAGGGATCTTGAACGGCGTCTCTGGATCACACTCCTGTTGACATGGGGAATGGGGGTTTCCTCTCTGACCTGGGAGTATCGCAAGCCCACCTGGCTGCTGTTCGCCTTGCTTGTGGCTCATGCTTACGCACCCCGTCGAGAAAAACCCGGTTTGAACCGGCTCCCGGGTTTCCCACCAATTTCCAGGGCCACCTTGAGGCGCCGCGAATTGCCGCCAGTCGAGGTTTCATGAGTTTTCTGGGCTCAGAGCTGGGGCGAATCGCTGCCGAGTACGAACGTCGCGACCGTGAAGTTGCGGATGATTTCTACGGATGGAACAAGCCGGCAAATCTTATGTTGCACGGGCAGACAGTGCGGGGCTGCATCCGGCTGCTGGATCGCGCATTGTTTTTTCCGCTGCACGGGCGCAGGATCGCGGATATCGGCTGCGGAGACGGGACCTGGCTGCTGGAGTTCGTCCAATGGGGGGCGGATCCAGCCTCACTTTCTGGCGTCGACCTGAGCGCGCGCCGGGTGGAGCGCGCGCGGCGGCGCCTCCCGCAAGCCGATCTGCGAACCAGCAGCGCTTCGGAGCTCCCATGGCCGGACCAGTCGTTCGATCTGGTGACTCAATTCACTGTCTTCACGTCCATTCTGGATCCCGCGCTCAAGCGAGCCATCGCGCGCGAAATGCTGCGGGTTCTCCGGCCTGGCGGCGCGATCTTATGGTTCGACTTTCGCATCAGCAATCCGCGAAATTCTCAGGTGAAGGGCGTTCCCGCGGCGGAGATTCGGTCTCTGTTTGCCGAATGCAGGATCGACTTGGTTCCGGTGTTGCTGGCGCCCCCGCTGGCCCGCCTGGTTGCTGGATGGTCGCTGCCGCTGGCGGAGGTGCTGAACGCCGTGCCCTTGCTTCGCACTCATTATGCGGGTCTGATCCGCAGAAAATAAACCGTGCCACAACCCTTCATTTCCCGCGTTCCGCCCGTATCAGAACGGCTCCTCGTTCTTCAGATTCTGCCCTCCTTCGGGGTGGGCGGCGGCGCTGAGAACATGGCGAATCATTTGATGCTTGGCTTGGCGCAATCGCACGACGTGGTAGGTGCGAGCCTGTACCCAGTTCGGGGCACGCCCAATGAGTTGGGCCTCAAACAGGCCGGGATTCCCATGTGGCATCTCGGGAAGCGCCCGGGATTCGATCCGAGGATGTACTTCGCAATCGATAATCTACTGCGCACTGTTCAACCGGACGTCGTGCATACCCACCTGTCGGTTCTGAGGTATGTGTTTCCGGTATTGCTGCGGCGCCGCGTGCCGCTGGTCGTGCATACTCTACACAATCTGGCCGAGTACGAGACCGATGCCGTGGGCCGCGCCGTTCACCGCTTGGCATTCCGCGGCACAGTGCTCCCAGTCTCGATTTCCCGAGAGTGCGGGGCCAGCTTCCGCCGGGTGTATGGCCGGGAATGTCATTCCGTCATCCCCAATTGCATTCCGGTCGATCAATACCGGAGAGATGTCTCCGGTCGTGTCGAATGGCGTCGGAAATATGGATTCGATTCGTCGGCCGTCCTATTCGTTTGCGTGGGACGGCTGGAGCCGCAGAAAAATCCGCTCCTACTGGTGCAGGCCTTCGCGGCCCTTCGCGACCCGCGAGCCCATCTGCTGTTGCTGGGCGAGGGCAGCCTCCGGGAACAACTCGCGGCCAGCGTTGGGTCATACGGGCTCGAGCAGCAGGTGCACCTGCTCGGAAAGCGATTTGATATTCCGGAATGGCTGGGCGCCTCGGACGTATTTGTTCTCTCGTCGGATTGGGAGGGGAATCCGCTCTCGGTGATGGAAGCGATGGCAGCCGGCCTGCCTGTGGTAAGCACATCGGTGGGAGGGGTCCCCGAGCTTGTCGAACCGGGACAGCAAGGCTTCCTTGTTCCTCCCGGCGACCGTCGGGAGTTCACTATGGCTATGCGGCGTCTTTTGGAGAATCGTGAACTGATGCTGGGCATGGGGGATGCGGCTTGTTGCCACGCTTCGAAATCGTTTCGAGTGGAACGCATGGTTAACAACTACGCGCGCTTGTACGAATCCACGCTGGCAGGCTCCCGCCGGCGTTCTCACTGCCGAACGCCAAGCTCAGCCGATCAAGCATGCCGCCCGGGGGTGCCGGCGCGATGCGGATCTTGTTCGTAGCTGCGAAACTGCCGCATGGCGCCGATGAAGCGTTCCTTGTCCCCGAATTCAAGCAACTGGAGCGCATCGGGCACCAGGTCTTGATCGTCCCGCGTTCGCCCGTGGGCCCGGTGATTCATGGCCAGGAACTTCTGAGGAATGCATGTTGCGAAAGCCTATATTCGGGCCGTGTTCTGAGGACAGCGGCCGCGATTCTTCTGGGCGCGCCCGCGCGGACCGCCGCTGCCACCTGGTCTTTGCGGAAGAGCCGGTCGCTGACCGTGGGGCTCAAGAACCTTGCGATCGTGCCGAAGGCGCTGTGGCTGGCGAATCTCGCCACACAATGGAAGGCCGATCACATCCACTGTCATTGGGCCGGCACCACGGCGACTATGGCTATGCTCGCCAGCCGGGTGTCGGGAATCCCATGGAGTTTCACCACTCACCGGTGGGACATTGTGGAGAACAACCTTCTGGTGGCCAAAGTGAGAAGCGCAAGTTTCGCGCGCTTCATTTCAAAGGATGGTCTGAGAATCGCAAGGGAACTGGGAGTGGACCCCGGTGAAAACGTGCGCGTTCTTCATATGGGCATCTCGATTCCCCGCAGCGTTGAGCAGCGAGCGCAGGATAAGGCTACCGTGCTGTGTCCGGCGCGGCTGGTGCAAGTGAAGGGGCATCGTTTCCTTCTGCAAGCCTGGCGAATCCTGCGGGATCGCGGCGTAGACGCAGTACTGAAGCTCGCGGGGCAGGGCGAACTCCAGCCTCAGCTGGAAACCTTTACGCGGGCGCTGGGCCTGGTGGATCACGTCCGATTTCTGGGGGGAGTGCCGCACCACCAGCTTATGAACCTCTACGAAGAGAGTTGCGCTGTAGTCGTGCCCAGCATTGACCTTGGCAACGGACTCCATGAAGGCATTCCCGTGGCGCTGATGGAAGCCATGAGTCGTGGCGTTCCGGTGGTCGCAACCCGGACCGGAGGGATACCGGAGCTTGTATCTCCCGGAACGGGACTGCTTGTTCCTCCGGGCGATTCTATCGCCTTGGCGGACGCAATCCAAAGTGTCCTCGAAGATGCTGGGCTGCGGGAGACGCTGGCCCGCTCCGGGCGGAAACGGGTGATGCAGGCTTACGACATCGTAGAGGTGGTTTCGGAACTATGCAGTGCGATGGGAGCCGCTGGGCAACCGAAGCGGTAACTTCGCGTCAGCCACTAACCCGAGGAGGAGAACAATGTTCAGCATTCGAAAAATCATTCTGCTGCTTTCACTGGCGCTGGCGGCCGCCTTGGCTTATATCGGAGCGTTTCTGCTCCGCTTCGAATTTACGCTCCCGGCTTCGGTGGCAGGTGTGTTCGGAATCGGTTTGTGCATCTTCGTTACCGCTAAGATCGTAATGTGCTGGGCGTTTGGCCTCCATGAGAACCGGTGGCAGCTGGTAGGCCTCGTTGATTTGTGCCAGATAGCTCTCGCCAATTTCTGCGCGTCCCTCCTCGCGGTTACGATGACCGCAATGTACCTGGGACCGACGTTTCCACGCTCCATCTATGTCATAGACGCGATGCTCTGCTTCCTGGCGACTGCGGGAATTCAATTCAGCGCGCGCCTGTTCCGGGAAGTCCTTTTGCCAAGTCGGAAGCGCGGCAAAGGTAAGCCGATCTTGGTTTATGGCGCGGGAGCAGCTGGCCTGCAACTGGCGAAGGAGCTACATTCACGGCGGCTGGGGATCGATATCGTAGGCTTCCTCGATGATGACCCAGGAAAGCAGAACACCTCCTTGAACGGCTTGCCGATTCTGGGGACGGGCCGCGACGCCGTCCGGCTTGTCACGCTCTTCGAGAAAAATCAAAAATCGATTTCAGAGATCATCATCGCCATGCCCTCGGCGAACGGCCGTTTGATGCGGACTGCGATCGCCAACTGTCGCGCGGCTGGCGTTCCCTTCAAAACGTTGCCGAGTGTTTCCGAACTGCTCAACGGCCACATCAGCCGGCAGATCCGCGAAGTCTCTCCCAACGACCTGCTGGGGCGAGAGCCCGTTTATATCGACGAGAGCAGGATCGGCGAGGCCATCACCGGACAATCGGTGTTGGTGACAGGTGGCTGCGGGTCGATCGGGTCCGAGCTATGCCGCCAACTGGCGAAATTTTCGCCCAGGAAGTTAGTAGTCTTCGATCAAGCCGAGAGTGAGACGTTTATGCTGGCCATGGAGCTCCGCTTCCGGTTCCCGGCTCTCGATCTGGTCACCGAAATCGGCGATATCGTTCGTTCGTCCCGCGTGGAGGAAGTCATGACGCGCCACGGGGTCGAAGTTGTGTTCCATGCCGCGGCGTACAAGCATGTGCCCCTGATGGAGGCCAACGTACCAGAAGCGGTCGAGAACAACGTGCTCGGCACCTACAATGTGGCCCAGGCAGCCTGCAACCACGGAGTGAAGAAATTTGTTTTGATTTCTTCCGATAAAGCGGTGAATCCGACCAGCATCATGGGATTGACCAAGCGGGTTGCGGAAATCATCGTTTCCGCCATGCCGCTGGACTTCCCAGCCGCAGCGAGCGGATTCGTTTCCGTGCGGTTCGGTAATGTTCTCGGCAGCTCTGGCAGTGTCCTGCCGGTCTTCCGGCGCCAGATCGTGGACGGCGGTCCCGTGACGATCACCCATCCGGACATGCACCGTTATTTCATGAGCATTTCCGAGGCTGTGCTTTTGGTGCTGCAGGCGTCCACGATGGGGGAGGGATCGGAAGTGTTCGTACTGGACATGGGTGAGCCGGTTGCGATCATCGAATTGGCTCGCAACATGATCCGGCTCGCCGGGCTGGTGCCCGACGAGGATATCGAGATTCGCGTGACCGGCCTGCGCCCCGGCGAAAAGCTCTTTGAAGAGCTCACGCTTGACGACGAAGAAGTTCAGCGAACGGAGCATAACAAGATTCGGAGGCTTCGCTCTGGGAGACCCAATCCGAATTCGGTGCGCCGGTGGCTTGAGAACCTGCACGTTCAGCTGATGGAGGGGAATGTCGACGAATTGGTGTCGCATATGACACTGCTGGTGCCAGAGTATCAAGGCCGCTTCCGGGACAATGCGGGCAGGGAAGCCCTCCAACCTGCTGCCGCGGTACAAGGCTTCGTCGAACCCGCGGTACTGGAGGCGACAGCTCTGTGATGGATATCAATCTCCTACGGCGACTGGTAGGGCGACTTTCGGGTGGGTTTGTGCTTGCCTTTCACGACATTCCACCTGAGAAAATGGGCGAATTCGTCGAATTGCTCCAGCCCGCTCGGCCGGTTCCGCTATCCGCGCTGGTACGACGAAGCACGCAGGGAAAGCGCACCAGGGGACTGTTCGCGATTACGGTGGACGACGGCGTCGGCGAAACCGTTCGGACCCTGGCGGATCTCTGCCGTGCCAAAGCGTGGCCTGCCACGTTCTACCTTCCGACCGACTATATCGACACGGGAAACGGTATGGCGTTTCAGTTGTGGCGTGTTCTGAAGCCTTTGCTTCCGCCCAAAAGGCTGCAGCTGAAATCCTCCGTGGTCGATCTCACTGCTTCCGGCGCGGTGGAGGAACTGTCCAGAAACATGGAACGCGCCTGGCATTTGCAGCGGCTTGAATCCTATCTTCCGGCAACTATGGAACTCGCTGAAATTGTGGCGCGCGAAAACGGGATTACCGCTGCGTCAATGCGGCCGGCTGCGCCCATTTCCTGGGCCGAGGTCGAGTCTCTCAGCAAGAATCCCTTGCTCCGGTTCGAGAGCCACGGTGTGTCTCACGCCGCAATGTCGTCGCTTCGGGAAGACGAACTTGAGTTCGAGATGAGGCATAGCCAAGATGTCGTGACGGAACACACAGGGCGCCCGTGCCGGCATCTGGCGTACCCTTTCGGAAGTCCGACGAGCATCGGAGACCGCGCTCCTGCTGTTGCCAGGCGATTCTATGACTCAGCGACAACCATGTTATTGGGTCCGGTCGACTCAGCTGACCCTTGGATGCTCCCGAGGATCCCTCTCTATCCCGAGAACTCATTATTGCTCGCGCGAGTCAAAATACTCTTAAAATGTACGAGCATGCGCCGCATTACACCGGACTGGGCCACCCGGGGAGCCACTCACGGTTGCGGCATACCGGGTCAAACGTCGCGGCACGGGCGAATTGCGTGACCAAGGATCGGCAACAGGAATAAGAAATTCACAAGCCTGCATTTGAGCCTGACACCGATCGGCAGCGAGAGTAGGGGTGTCAATTCGCCACCTCTCTTTCGCGTCGATTGAGTCCGTAGGCCGACGGGGCAGGTCCGCGTGCGGGGAGTTTTGCCGAGAGCAAGTAGCCACGGAAAAAAACTTATACGAACGGCTACGGACACGCGTACGAGGGTCAGCGTAATCGCCCCACAACTAGTCTTGGAGGCATCGAACAGAATCCAATGAAGATATCGGTTGTCATTCCGTGCAGGAATGAAGAGCGGCACATCCGTGAATTCCTCGACTCAATCCTGGCGCAAGAGCACGAGCCCGACTGGGAAATGGAGGTCTTGGTGGCGGACGGCCGGAGCGACGATGGCACCCGCGAGGTATTGCGCCAATATATGGAAAAGTCGCCGAACGTGCGCATGATCGACAATCCGGAGCAGATCGTCTCCACCGGATTGAATGCTGCCATTGGCGCGGCCACCGGCCAGATCATCATTCGCATGGACGCCCACACCACCTACGCCCCCGACTACATCCGGGAGTGTGTACGGACACTTCAGGCATCCGGGGCTCAGAGCGTCGGCGGCACCTGGGTAGCCGTCGGCCGGGGCTGGGTAGGCAAGGCGATCGCAGCGGCATTTCGTTCGCCGTTCTGCACGGGGGGCGGCAAGGCCCACGATCCGAGCTATGAGGGAGAAGTAGACACGGTCTACCTAGGATGCTGGAAACGGACTATATTCGAACGAGCCGGTCTATTCGACCCGAATCTAGTACGGAACCAGGACGACGAATTCAACTTCCGGCTGCGCCGTCTAGGCGGTAAGATTTGGCAGTCGCCGCGCATCCGATCCGCATATACTCCGCGGGACTCCATCAGCGCTGTGTTCCGCCAGTATCTCCAGTATGGATTTTGGAAAGTGGCAGTCATGCGGAAGTATGGGGCGCTGGCATCCTGGCGTCACGCCGCACCAGTACTGTTCGTGTGCTCCCTGCTTTTATCGGTCATCACGATCCCACTGACCCTAGCCATGGGGCTGCGCACCGCCACAGTAACGCTCGAAGTAGCGCTCTCAGTGGAGCTTGTTGTCTATCTAGCGTTCATCGCGGCGGCGGTGACGTTCTCCGGCCCATTAGAATGGCGGGCGCGTCTGATCTTGCCTGGTGTAATCGCGGTCTACCATGTCGCCTACGGGCTTGGTTTTCTCATCGGCGTCATGACGCCGGCCGGGGGCGGTTTGAGGACATCCGGGCCACGCGGCTTTTTCACAGCCCTGACACGATAGAGTCCTTAGCTCATCCACAAGGAGTACTGTTATGAACTTTTCTTACTGGTTCGCGTTTGTAAATTTGGCCGCGATCGGACTAGGCGGGAGTGTCTACTACGTGGCCGTAACTGGAGATGACTCCGCCATTGGGTCGGCCGACGCGCCGTTTCGCACGCTCATGCGCGGCGTCGAGGCGGCTGGGCCGGGCGATACCGTCCTGGTCCGCGATGGCACCTACGACCATGTGAACGCAGTTTCTGGGGGGGACGACAGTTCCGTCAACGCGAGTCCCGTCATCTTCAACCATTCCGGGACTCCCTCGGCGTGGATTACGGTCCAGGCCGAGCACAAATGGAGGGCCATCTTGGATTGCGAGTTCCTCTGCGACTCTTACATCGATCTCCTCAATGGATCTTTCATCGTCATTCAGGATTTTGTGTTTACGCGAGGCTATAAAGAGGGCATCCACAGCAATGATGCAGCTCACCATATCTCACTGCGGCGCAATCGAATCGAATTCATTGCGAACCGACCTAGTTCAACGAATTTTGGGCTCGACGGGATGTATACCAACCCAAACTGCCACGACTTTATCATCGATGGAAATATCTTTCATGACATCGGTCGCACGGATGTAAGCTGGCTGGATCACGGACTGTACCTGCGCGGGTCAAACTTCACGATCATCAATAACATCTTCTACAACATCTCCAGCGGCTGGGCCATTCAAATGGCCGACGGCCTGAATAATGTGCTGGTAGCCAACAACACATTCGCGTTCGACAAGGGTGGACGGGGCCAGATCATGCTCTGGAACACTTTGTCGCACATCACGATTGAGAACAATATCTTCTACGGCCCTGTGTGGCGGGCTCTCGCCACCTATCAGGCCTCGATTACGTCTTGCAGGGTGGATCACAATATTGTATTCGGAGCCGATGCCGTCTTTCTTGACAACACCGGGTGCACACTGAGCAACAACTTGATAGGAGCTGATCCTGGGTTCGTGAACGCCAACCTTCCTCCTTACGACTTTCATTTACGCGCCGGTGGCGCCGGCATTGACGCCGGCACCGAAGTTCCCGGTCTTAGCTCGGACTTCGACGGCGTAGCCCGCCCGCAAGGCGCAGCCACGGACATCGGTGCGTTCGAGTACGGCGTGCTCAGCAAGAATTCAAATGGCGGCGCTGCATCACTTTCAGCATGCGGTAAGTACCTGACAGTGGATGGGCATTGCCGGAGAATCGCAATCCTTCCCTGGTTCGCTGGAATGCCGGGACAATGGGAAACCGACCTGGAGTTGAGCCCGGGCTCCAATGCAATCCAGTTTGGTTATATTACGTCTCAGGCTTTTGCTTACGATGGGGTCGGTCACAACCTACTTCTGGAAGACTATCGGGGCAGTTTTAATGCCGGAAGCGTCTACGATCTAACAGGAGGAACCTATTCGGCGCGGATACTGGCGGGCGTCGACTGCTATGGCCAGCTTTTGGGATGCCAGACTGTGGCCAGCTTGGGATCGTTAGGCCTTACCATCGACGGTTCCAACGCCGCAGCACTGGAGGGCGCGCAGATCCGGGAGACGTGCAAGCTGCTCGCACGCGATGGCTCGATCGCGGGGCAAATGGATGCTCCCGTGATCTTCAGAGACCAGGCGTCGGCCCGCTGGAGTGCTGACCTGCTTGAGACTCCCCTTAGTCAGCAGACGCATGCCGGCGCGACAGTTACGGCGTTTGCCGTGGTCAATCTTTCTCTGTCTCAACAAGCCGTGGTCGTCAAGGTCTTCGATCAGTCCGGCAACGTGGTCGCATCCGCAAAAACACCCGTGTTGAACGGCGCACCTTCGTTGGGTGCCGCTTTTGATAGCGTAGCGTCTGTGGGCGGCGTGTATGCGGCGGTGCTTTCGAATCTTCTGGGAATCGACCTTGCCCCGAGCCCGGGGAGCGCGAATTTTCAAGGCACCGTCACTTTTGAAGGCGAAGCGGGCGGAAAGATCGCCCCTCAGGTTATCCAAGGGAGCTGGCCGCCAATTGCATCGGTGCTTGTTACTGCGGAATGATCCACTCCTGCCCCCATAGCGAAGTGAGAATTGGGACGCTAATGAAAAATAGATGCTGCTGAAGCCTCCGAACTATCCTCCCCCGGGGCACCGCTCAGTTGGATCACAGCTGTCTAAATCGCTGAATCTCCTGAGCCCTGAATGCAACAGCGCCGGCTGCCCGATTTCGGGGCAGGCCGGCGCAATGGGTAGTAATGTTCCTCCCGATTAGTGGAGAGTTCCACCGTACAGGGCTTGAACGTCCGTGGCGCTCAACACCTGGTTATACAGCCGGACATCATCCACATTCCCAGCAAAGGATGAAGTCTTGCCCGGATCGGTACCGATGAAGAGGCCATACATTTGCAGCGGAATTGCCTCAGTACCCGTGAACGTGTTGGTCGAAAGCGCAACCGGGGCTCCGTTTACATATGCTTTTACAACTCCGGAGGAGAAGGTGAACACGATATGACGCCAAGTATTCAGCGGCACGGAAGTGCTCATCATGGCGTATTTCCCGCCGGAAGAAAATTGCGGATAGCGGTTCGCGGTATTCAGCTTCACATCCCAGCTGTATAACTTGGTCACGACTCGCGGGTCGACGTTTGAATTGGAGGTACCGTACATCCAGAACGCAACCGTCAACTGCTTGCTCATTTCGATACTGGGGCTTTCTTTGACGGAGACATAACTGGAGCTACCGGATAATGCAATCGACTTTCCATAGGTGCCCGTGGCCCAAGTCGCATTGACAAGAGTTCCGGTGTTGCCGTTTCCGGTAGCATCTGCGGTAGTCGTTCCGCTCCCTTCGTCGATCTTCCACCATGCCGCGGGGGTTGGCCCCGCACTCGCGGGAGATGTAACGGTCAAAGCAATCGTCGTGGATGCCGCTA
>Ga0105248_10000789_pt1 | contig 35531 bp, 30 predicted proteins | sample KBSS34metaG_FD_81524 | JGI IMG/M metagenome (GOLD analysis project Ga0105248, IMG submission 81524) | Switchgrass rhizosphere microbial communities from Kellogg Biological Station, Michigan, USA - KBS S3-4 metaG | ecosystem: Host-associated > Plants > Roots > Rhizosphere > Soil | place...
CGACCAGCGGCTGTCCGTGCGGGCCATGTTCCACCCCCTTGTCGAGGTCGCCCGCGACCCGGCCGGCCGGCGCGCGTCTGCGGGCCGCAAGCGGCGCGAATCCATGATCCAGGTGATCCTCGATCCGATCGGCGCCGACCGCGAGGCGGCGCTGAAGGCCGGCGTCGAGGCGACCCTGGCCGACGTCCACGCCGCGGTCGACGACTTCAAGGCCATGCTGGCGCTGCTCGACCGGACGCTCGACGAACTGCGCGCGCGGCCCGGCAAGGCGACGCCCGAAGAGTTCGAGTTCCTGGCCTGGCTGCAGGCCGAGCAGTTCGTCTTCCTGGGCGCCCGCGCCTACGAGTTCCCGAAGCTGGCCAACGGCGACTATGCGGCTGAGGAGCCGCTCTACCAGGCCAAGGACGGGCTGGGCGTGCTGCGTGATCCGGAACGCACCGTGCTGCGCCGCGCCAACGAGCCCGCCGTGCTGATGGGCGCTGGCAAGGACCGGATCTTCCGCGAGCCGGCCGTCACCGTCGCCAAGGCCAACACCAAGAGCCGGGTCCACCGGCGCGGCTATCTCGATTACGTCGGGGTCAAGCGCTACGACGACGAGGGCCGGCCCTATGGCGAAGTCCGCTTCGTCGGCCTGTTCACCGCCGAGGCCTACGACGAGCCGGCGACCGCCGTGCCGCTGCTACGGGAGAAGGTGGCCCACGTGCTGGCGCGCGCCCACGCCGCACCCGGTGGCCACAACGAGAAGCGGCTGAAGAACATCCTGGAGAATCATCCCCGGGACGAGCTCTTCCAGATCGACGAGGACGATCTGCTGAACCAGGCGCTCGGCATTGTCCATCTCTATGACCGTCCGCGCGTCGGCCTGTTCGAGCGGCGCGACCCGCTGGACCGCTTTGCCTCGGTGCTGCTGTACCTGCCGCGCGACCAGTACGATTCCGAGCTCGAGCGGAAGGCCGGCGCCATCCTCGCCAAGGCCTATCAGGGCCGCGTCTCGGCCGCCTATCCCACCGTGCTCGACGCCCCCGTCGCCCGCGTCCACTACATCATCGGCTTTACGCCGGGCGCGCACGTCTGGCCGAACCTGAAGGCGCTGGAAACCGCGATCGCCGAGGCGGCGCGCAGTTGGCGCGACCGCTTCGAGGCCGCCGTGCGAAGCGGCGGCGTCGCCCAAGACGCGGTGGCCGAGACCCTGGCGCGGTTCGGCGACGCCTTCCCGCCCGGGTACCAGGACCGCTTCGACGCCGCCGAGGCCCTGGCCGACCTCGAGGTGATCGCGGGCCTGGACAACGCGCCGGTGCGCGCCCGGGCCTATCGTCACACGACGGACGGATCCACGCAGTTTCGCTTCAAGCTCTATCGCGCGGGCGCGCCGGTCCCGCTGGCCGACGTCCTGCCGATCCTGGAGAACATGGGCCTGAAGGCGATGGCCGAGGCCGGCTTCCCGGTCGGCGGGCCCGGCGAGCCGCCGGTCTGGGTGCACGACTTCGAGATCGAGGACTCGCACGGCGAGCGGCTGGTGTTCGCCGAGGTCAAACAGGCCTTCGAGGAGGCCGTGGCGGCGGTCTGGACCGGCCAGACGGAGAACGACGGCTTCAACCGGCTGGTGCTCGAACTGTCGATCCCCTGGCGCGACGCCGCCCTGGTCCGCGCCCTGGCCCGCTTCCGCCAGCAGTCCGGCCTCGACCCCACCCAGCGCGCCCAGGAAGAGGCGCTGTCGAACAATCCCGGCGTCGCCCGGCTGATCCTCGATCTGTTCCGCACCCGCTTCGATCCGGCGATCCGCGCCGATCTCGCGGCCCGGCGCGAGCAGGCCATGGAGGTGATGACCGAGATCCTCGCCGCCCTGCAGCACGTCGACAGCCTGGACGAGGACCGGGTGTTGCGCCGGCTGGCGACGCTGGTGATGGCCATCCAGCGGACCAACTACTATCAGCTGGACGCCGAGGGCCGGCCAAAGCCGCACATCTCCTTCAAGGTGGCGAGCGGCGAGCTGGTCGACCTGCCGGCGCCCAAGCCGTTCCGCGAGATCTTCGTCTGGGCGGTGAACGTCGAGGGCGTGCACCTGCGCTTCGGCCCGGTCGCCCGCGGCGGCCTGCGCTGGAGCGACCGGCGCGACGACTTCCGCACCGAGGTGCTCGGGCTGGGCAAGGCCCAGCAGGTGAAGAATGCGGTGATCGTGCCGGTCGGCTCGAAGGGCGGCTTCTATCCCAAGCGCCTGCCCAAGGGCGGCGCGCCGGACGCCGTCCGCGCCGAGGCGATATCCGCCTACACCACCTTCCTCCACGGCCTGCTGGACCTGACCGACAACCTGACCCCGGACGGCCGGGTGACCCACCCGCAAGGCGTCATCGTCTACGACGGCGACGACCCCTACCTGGTGGTGGCCGCCGACAAGGGCACGGCGAGCTTCTCCGACATCGCCAACGGGGTGGCGGAATCCTACGGCTTCTGGCTCGGCGACGCCTTCGCCTCCGGCGGCTCGGCCGGCTACGACCACAAGGAGATGGGCATCACCGCCCGCGGCGCCTGGGAGGCGGTGAAGCGGCATTTCCGCGAACTCGGCAAGGACATCCAGGCCGAACCCTTCAGCGTCATCGGCGTCGGCGACATGTCCGGCGACGTGTTCGGCAACGGCATGCTGCTGTCGCAGCAGACCCGCCTGCTGGCGGCCTTCGACCACCGCCACATCTTCCTGGATCCCGACCCGGATCCGGCGCGCAGCTTCGCCGAGCGCCAGCGGATGTTCGCCCTGCCACGGTCGTCCTGGGACGACTACGATCGCACGGCGCTGTCCGACGGCGGCGGGGTCTACGCCCGCACCCTGAAATCGATCCCGCTCTCGGCCCAGGCTCGCGCCGTCCTCGACGTCAAGGTCGAGGAGCTCAGTCCCTCAGAGCTGATCACCGCCATCCTCAAGGCGCCGGCGGAGCTGCTCTACCTCGGCGGCATCGGCACCTATGTGAAGGCCGGCCGGGAAGCCAATGTCGACGTCGGCGACAAGGCCAACGACGCCGTCCGCATCAACGCCCGGGACCTGCGGGTCAAGGTGGTCGGCGAGGGCGCCAACCTCGGCGTGACCCAGGCCGCGCGCATCGAGTTCGCGCTGGCCGGCGGGCGCATCGAGACCGACGCCATCGACAATTCCGCCGGCGTCGATTCGTCCGACCACGAGGTCAACATCAAGATCCTCACCGGCATGCTGGAGCGGTCGGACCAGCTGACCCGCAAGCGCCGCGACACCCTGCTGAAGTCGATGACCGAGGATGTCGCCACCCACGTCCTGGCGCACAACTACAGCCAGACCCTGGCGCTCTCGCTGATGCAGATGGACGCCCCGGGCGAGCTGGAGCCCTACGCCCAGTTCATGGCCCAGCTGGAAGCTGACGGCCGTCTCGACCGGACGGTGGAAGGCCTGCCGAGCCCGGCCGAGATCACCGTGCGGGGCGAGGCGGGCCAGGGCCTGACCCGGCCGGAACTGGCCGTGCTGCTGGCCTACGGAAAGCTCGAGCTGAAGCGGAAGATGGCCGCGGACCTGGAGACCGACGATCCCTGGTTCGAACGCCAGTTGGAAGGCTATTTCCCCAAGCCGCTGCGCAAGTACGGCGATGCGCTGCGCCGGCACCGGCTGCGCCCGGACATCATCGCCACCGTGATCGCCAACGACGTGGTCGATCGCTGCGGCCCGACCTTCCCCTGGCGGCTGATGCGGGCGGCCAACTGCGATGTCAGCGCCTTCGTCGCCAGCTATGAGGCGGCGAAAACGGTGCTGGACCTGTCCACCCTGTGGAGCCAGGTCTCGGCGCTCGACGGCCGCGCCCCGGCCGCCGGCCAGATGGCGCTCTATCGCCAGCTCGTCGCGGCCCTGCGCGGCGCCAACTTCTGGCTGGCGCGGCGGGCGGCGCGCGACAAGGCCGGCGTCGAGGCCCTGGTCTCGCGCTATGCCGACGGCTTCCGCAGCCTGCGGACCTTCGCGCTCGAGGTGGCCTCGCCGGTCGAGCGCGAGGCCATGGCGGCGCGCGCCCGCAGGCTGGTCGAGGCTGGCGCGCCCGAGGACCTGGCCCTCGCCGCCTCGGTCCTGCAGTCGATCAGCACCGCTGCCGATCTCATCGACCTGGCCGAAGGCGGCGGCTGGCCGCTGCGCAACGCCGCCCGGCTCTATCACGCGGTCGGCGAGGCGTTCGGCTTCGACCGGCTGCGCGACGCGGCCGCCGGCTATGCAGTCGGCGACAGCTTCGAGCGCACCGCGCTGCGCCGGCTGATCGAGGAGCTGCTGGCCGAGCAGGCCAGCCTCGCCCGGGCGGTGATGGGCAAAAGCGAGGCGCGCAAAGCCGCCGACGCTGACGGCGCCCGCGCCGCGGTCAAGGCCTGGAGCACGCCGCGCAGCGACCAGGTCGGCGCCGCCCGCCGCACCCTGGCGGAGATTGAGACCGCCGCCGGTCCCTGGACCTTCGCCAAGCTCACCATCGCCAATGCGGCGCTGCGCGAACTGGCGCTGACGGGCGAGACCCGGCGGCGGAAATGAGATGCTCCCCCTCAGGGGGAGGAGCTTGGCCTCAGTGCCGGAACACCCGCACGCCGGTGAAGACCATGGCCAGGCCGCGGTCGTTGGCCGCCTCGATGACCTTTTCGTCGCCGATCGAGCCGCCGGGCTGGATCACCGCCGTGCAGCCGGCGTCGGCCGCCTGGAGGAGCCCGTCCGGGAAGGGGAAGAAGGCTTCTGAAGCGCAGGCGGATCCCGTCAGGTCGAGGCCGAAATCGGCGGCGCGCAGGGCGGCGATGCGGGCGCTGTCCTTGCGGTTCATCTGGCCCGCGCCGATGCCCAGGGTCTGGCCGGCCTTGGCGTAGACGATGGCGTTCGACTTGACGTGCTTGGCGATGGTGAAGGCGAACAGCATGTCGCGGATCTCCGCCTCGGTCGGGGCGCGCGCGGTCACCACCTTGAGGTCGGCGGCGGTCAGGCGGGCGGTGTCGCGGCTCTGCACCAGGAAGCCGCCGGCGACCGAGCGGAAGGTGTCCCCCGGTTCATTCGGATCCGGCAGGCCGCCCGTCGTCAGCAGGCGGACGTTCTTCTTCTTGCGGAACAGGGCGACCGCATCCTCGTCGGCGTCGGGCGCGATCACGACCTCGGTGAAGGTCTCCAGCACCTTGGCGGCGGTGGCCGCGTCCAGCCGGCTGTTCAGGGCGACGATGCCGCCGAAGGCGCTGACGGGGTCGCAGGCCAGGGCCCGCTCATAGGCTTCCAGCAACGAGCCGCCGGTGGCCAGGCCGCAGGGGTTGGCGTGCTTGATGATGGCGCAGGCCGGCGCCGCCGCCGGATCGAACTCGGCGATCAGCTCGTAGGCGGCGTCGGTGTCGTTGATGTTGTTGTAGCTGAGCTCCTTGCCCTGGAGCTGTCGGGCGGTGGCGACCCCGGTCCGCGGAGCGGCGAAGCGGTAGAAGGACGCCTGCTGGTGCGGGTTCTCGCCATAGCGCATGGTCTGCACCAGCTCGCCGGCGAAGGCGCGGCGGCGCGGCGCCTCCTCGCCCAGCGCCTTGGCGAACCAGCCGGAGATGGCCGCGTCATAGGCGGCGGTGCGGGCGTAGGCGCGGGCCGCCAGCCGCTTGCGCAGCTCAAGGCTGGTGGTCCCGTCCGCCTGCAGCTCGGCCAGCACCTCCTCGAGATCGGCGATCTCGGTGCAGACCGCGACATAGCCGTGGTTCTTGGCCGCCGAGCGGATCATCGCCGGGCCGCCGATGTCGATGTTCTCGACCGCGGTGGCGTAGTCCGCGCCCGAGGCGACGGTCGCCTCGAAGGGGTAGAGGTTGACGTAGACCAGGTCGATCGGCCCGATTCCGTGCGCGTCCATCGCCGCCTTGTGCTCGGGCGCGTCACGCACGCCCAGCAGGCCGCCGTGCACCACCGGATGCAGGGTCTTCACCCGGCCGTCCATCATCTCCGGGAAGCCGGTGAGGTCCGAGATATCCTTCACCGGCAGGCCGGCGTCGGCGATCGCCTTGCGGGTGCCGCCGGTCGAGACCAGCTCGACCCCTCTGGCGGCGAGCGCCCTGGCGGCCTCGACCAGGCCCGTCTTGTCGGAGACCGAGATCAGGGCGCGGCGTATCGGGGCGCGGTCGGGCGCGGCGGGAAAGTCGGGCGCGGCAGGCATGGCGTTCTCCTTGCGGGGTCTTAAGGAAAATGCCCAGGCGAGCGGCGGATCAATTCTGCGCTCCCCGGTGGTCGCCCACCTTACATCGCCAGTCACGCAGGATGAGGCCGGACTTAAGGCTCGGTTATGCCGGCGTCAACGCGCGCCGACGCCGAGAGCTTCCAGCGGAGCCGGGCCCCCTCGGCGATCCGCGCCTGGCCGCGCAGGACGATCTGCTGCGAGCGGCGTGGCTGGCCCAGCCGATAATGCAGCGACGGCTCAAGCACGACCTCGACGGCGTCGTTGCGCAGCCACCAGCCGCGATCGTCGCCTTCCGGCTTCAACAGCACGCTTTTTTTGTCCCGGGCGATTTGCGCCTGCACGTCCGGGTGCAGGTGGAAACGCACCATGAAGGGCACGAAGCGCCGCCCGTTCGGCTTGACTGGACCGACCGGTACAAAGCTGTCCTCGCCGCGCAACTCGTCGGCCTCGACGTCGATATAGAGCCGCCGTTCATGCCGCAGCCCGAACCGCTCGACCCAGCCGTCGTGCGACTGTTCCAGCCAGAGCGCGCCGGGAGCCTCGCGCCGGCGGGCATCGATGCGGCGCACCGCGCCGGTGAGCTGGGGGCCCAGCACCTTGGCCGCAAAGCCGCGCAGCGGCTCGCCGCAGGCCGCGTCGCCGATCGAGGCGGTGGAGGCGGCGTCGACCAGCCGCATGGCCTGCGGCGCCTGGGCGTCCGGCGACCAGCCGCCGCCGACGATCAACCGCCGCTGGCCAACCAGCACCTCGATCGCCAAAGGCTGAGCGCAGGCCGCGACGCTCCAGGCGCCCGGGGCGCAGGGCGCAGCGTCGGCGCAGATCTGCAGCGAACGGGCTTCCAGCCGGTGGTAGCCGTTGCGGGCCGCGGGCGCGGCGCCGTCCTGGGCCCCATCCTGAGCCCGGGCGGCCGCGACATAGCTGCGCTCGCATTCCTCGCCACCCTGGAAGGCCGCCAGCCGGCCGTCGGCCAGGGTGAAGAACCGCACCGCCCCGGACAGCCGATCGATGGCGCGCAACAGCTCCTCGGGCGCCGAAAGGCCGCGTTGCGCGAGCGCGTCATCAAGCGTGGAAAGATCGAAATAGAGCTCCAGCGCCGCCTGCGGATTGCGCGAGGCATGGCCGCCGTCGGGCGTGACGGTGACCGGCAGGGCGCGCTTCAGCCGCGCCAGCCCCTGGGCCAGCAGCCGCTCGCCCGCGCGTCCGGATAGGGCGGCCCCGGCGATCGCCGCCACGGCCGCGCGCTCGGCCTCGCGCGCCGGGCCGTCGTCGATCTGCAGCAGGCGGCGCGCCTGGCGGCACAGGTCCAGGGTGATGCGCGCCGCCTCCGCGTCCGAGGCGCGCGCGCACAGCGCCCGCGCCGCGCAGGCCAGGTTGTAGACCCGGCGCTCCAGCACCTCGGGACTCCAGGCGAAGGCGTTCCAGCGGCCGAAGACCCGCGACCAGTCGAGCGTCAGCCGCAACCCCTCGCTGGCCCCGTCGGGTCCGGCGGCCAGCAGGTCGCGCATCCAGCCGAACCGGTGCAGGACGACCGCGAAGCGGCGGCTCGGGCTCGCCCGGTTCCAGGGATCGCCACGGACGCCCGGCGCCAGGGTCTCGCCGCCGAGGACGAAGGCCCCGGCGAGGATCTGGCGGCCGGCGCTCAGGCTGGCGGGCCGCAGGTCCTTGGGCATGGCGGCGAGGCCGTCAGGCCGGCCGCGGGCGAGCAGCCAGCGGTGCGGCGGCGTGCCGGCCCACTCCTCGCCCAGTCTGCGCCGCGCGGCGACGCCGACGGCGATGACGAGATGGCGGCCGGGCAGTCGGTCGATGACTGAACCTCCCGCCATGCTTTGCGCCCTCAGCCGCCCCGCAGCGCGCGGATGTTTTCGGCGTATTTGTCGGGGCCGCCGCGGAAGACGGCGCTGCCGGCGACCAGCGCCGTGGCGCCGGCGGACAGGCAGGACGGCGCGGTCTGCGGCGTGACCCCGCCGTCGACCTCGAGGATGATGTCGCAGCCGCTGGCGTCGATCATCTTGCGCAGGCGCTCGACCTTGCGCAGCTGCGAGCTGATGAAGCTCTGGCCGCCAAAGCCAGGGTTCACCGACATCACCAGCACCAGGTCGATGTCCTCGATGATCCAGTCGATGGCCGAGGGATCGGTCGAGGGGTTGAAGACCACCCCGGCCTTGGCCCCCAGCTCACGGATCCGCTTGACCGTGCGATGCAGGTGCGGACCGGATTCCGGATGGACGCTGAGGATGTCGGCGCCGGCGGCGACGAAGGCTTCGAGATAGGGATCGACCGGCGCGATCATCAGGTGCACGTCGAAGGGAATCTTCACGTGCGGCTTCAGCGCCTTCACCACATCCGGGCCAATGGTGATGTTGGGCACGAAATGCCCGTCCATCACGTCGATGTGCAGCCAGTCGGCGCCCGCCGCCTCGACGGCGCGGATCTCCTCGCCCAGCCGGGAAAAGTCCGAGGCGAGGATGGAGGGCGCAATGATCGGCGACGCAGACATGCAGTCGACATAATCTGATGCGCGGCCCGCGGCCAGAGTTGTCTACCCAGGGTCTCTCATGACGGCTCAGCTGCGCCTTAGACGCGCGGCGTAGAAGCCGTCGACACCGCCAGGGCGATGGTGCGGCAGGATCCGCAGCGTCCCGTCCGGCCGCAGGCTGGCCTCGGGCGCCCCGCCCTCCCCGGCGGCGATCGGATCGATCGCGAAGTCCGGATGGCGCTGCAGGAAGGCCGCGACCTGGGCCTCGCCCTCCTCGGGCTCCAGCGAGCAGACGCAGTAGACCAGCCGGCCGCCCAATTTCACCTTCGCCGCCGCGGCGTCGAACAGGCGCGACTGCAGGGCCGCCAGGCTGGCGACGTCGCTGGGCTTGGCAGCCCAGAGCACGTCGGGGTGGCGGCGAAAGGTGCCGGTCGCCGAACAGGGCGCGTCCAACAGCACGGCGTCGAAGCTCCGGCCATCGCGCCAGGTCGCGGCGTCGGCGACCACCACCTCGGCGGCGAGGCCAGTGCGGGCGAGGTTGTCGGAGAGCCGCGTCAGCCGCGCCGCCGACTTGTCGAGCGCGGTGACCTGGGCGCCGGCGGCGGCGAGCTGCAGCGTCTTGCCGCCCGGGGCGGCGCAGAGGTCGAGCGCCGTCTGGCCGGGCTGCACCTCGAGCAGCCGGGCGGGGATGGCGGCGGCGGCGTCCTGCACCCACCAGACGCCTTCGGTGAAGCCCGGCCAGATCGCGACGTCGCCGCGGCGGCCGGTGCGCACCGACCCGCCGGCCAGCACCTCGCCCTCCAGCTCCTCGGCGAAGACTTCGCCCTGGGCCGGGTCTTTCAGCGACAGGTCGGTCGCCGGCTCGGCGGCGATCTGGGCGGCGATCTCGCGCGCCGCCTCCGCGCCGAAGGCGGCGGACCAGCGGGCGTAGAGCCACGGCGGCGCCATCCGCTCGGGGTCGTCGAGCTTCGGCGGCTCGCGGGTCAGGGCGCGCAGCACGGCGTTCACCAGCCCCTTGAAAGGGCGGCTCTGGTTGTGCTGCTGGGCGAGGTCCACCGAGCTGGAGACGGCGGCGTGGGCCGGGGTCTCCAGCACGAACAGCTGGGCGACGCCGAGCCGCAGGATCTGCACCACTCGGTCCGGCGGGGCCTTGGCGACGCGCTCCTGCAGCGCCTGGTCGATCGGGCCCAGCCGCCGCAGGGTCGCCATCGCCAGGGCGCGGGCGAAGGCCCGGTCCCGCGGCGACAGCGCCGCCAGCGACGGGTGGTTGAGCCCCTCCTCCAGGCCCGCGCGGCGCGACAGAGCAGCGGTCAGGAGGTCGAGGGCGGCGGCGCGCGCGGGAAGGCCGGCGGTGTCTTGCGGTTCGGACTGGCTCACCCCCGCCCGCCTGCCCGCTCAAGGCCGGCGGTGCAAGGACTTTACGCGCCGGGCTGCGCGTCCAGGCGATCCGCGGCGACAGCGACGCTGGCTTTTGCTCCGCGCGCGACCTAGATGACGGAGATGGATGAGACCCCGCCAAACGCCGCGCCCGGCAAGGCGCTGACCCCCGCCGCCCTGCGCGCGCTCGAGGAGGCCGAAGCCCGGCGCCAGGCCGACGCCGCCGCGGCGGAAGCCCGGGCCGCCGAGCAAGGTGGCCCCCGCGGCCCCGAGCCCACCCGCTTTGGCGACTGGGAACGCAAGGGCATCGCGGTCGACTTCTAGGATTGCGCTATCCCTTCTGCCTTCCGGAAACGGCGATACTCCGCAGAAGAGAAGAGGGGACCACGAAATACACGAAACGGCCGGTGCTCGAAGCGTGCGCCCGGCCGCCGTCGTTGCAATCACGGATCGGCTTCTGGCCGGTCGCTCCTGGTCTCACGGGCAGCGCTGCTCCCGCGGCCCCCTTCGTGTATTTCGTGGTCTCTTCCTCTTCGTCCTACCAAGCGCTTCGGCATGAACCACGTCCGATAACCGCCAGCGGATCCGCCCGCCGGCGACTATTCTCCGCGCATGATCCAGTTCGCCATCTTCGAAACCGCCCTCGGCTGGGCCGGCGTCGGCTGGACGCCGGCGGGCCTCGCCACCGTGCGCCTGCCGCAGCGCGAGCGCCATTCCGTGCTCGCCGCCCTGCAGCGCCGACTGCCAAACGCCCAGGAAGCCGAACCGCCGCCGCCGATCGCCGCCGTCGTCGCCGACATCTGCGACCTGCTCTCTGGCGGCAAGCCGGACTTCGCCGCCGCGCCGCTCGACATGGCCGAAACGCCGGACTTCCATGCCCGGGTCTACGCCCTCGCCCGCGACATTCCCCCGGGTGAAACCCGCACCTATGGCGAGATCGCCGAGCAGCTCGGCGACAAGCTGCTGGCCCGCGACGTCGGCCAGGCCCTGGGCAAGAACCCTTGGCCGATCGTCGTGCCCTGCCATCGGGTGACGGCGGCCGGCGGCAAGCTCGGCGGCTTCTCCGCACCGGGGGGAGCTGCGACCAAGCTGAAACTGCTGGCGATCGAGGGCGCGGCGGCGGCCGCGCAGGCGGACCTGTTCGGTTAAACGAAAATGCTCGCCCTCGGGGCAGCTGTCAGCGAAGCTGACTGAGGGGGCTTCCGCTCAGAAGCCTGGGTGAGGCGGATCTCGCGGCGGTCTGAGTGGAAGCCCCCTCCGGCCTTCGGCCACCTCCCCCAAAGGGGGAGGATCCAGTCCTAGACCCGGGTCAGCCGTCGGCAGATCTCGTCGAGCTGTTCGAGGCTGGTGTAGCGCACCCGAACCTCGCCGGCGCCGCCGCGGTCGGCGATATCGACGGTCATGCCCAAGGCGTCCTCGACATCGGCTTCCAGCGCCGCGGTGTCGGCGTCCTTGGCCGGGCGCCGCGGGCCCGACGCCTTCTTCGGGCCGGCGGCCTTGGTGCGCACCAAGGCCTCGGTGTCGCGCACCGACAGGCCGCGGGAAACCACCTGCTCGGCGACCGTCTCCTGGTCATCGCTGGCGAGGATCGCGCGCGCGTGTCCGGCCGAGAGCCGCCCGTTCAGCACATGATCCTGCACGGGCGCCGGCAGCTGCAGCAGACGCAAGGTGTTGGCCAGGTGGCTGCGGCTCTTGCCGACGGCCTTCGCCGCCTGCTCCTGGGTGTAGCTCATCCGGCCCATCAGGTTTTCGTAGGCGCGCGCCTCCTCCATGGCGTTGAGGTCTTCGCGCTGCACGTTCTCCAGGATGGCGATCTCATAGGCCCGGTCGTCGCCAAGCTCGCGCACCAGCGCCGGGATGACGGTGATGCCGGCCCGCTGGGCGGCGCGCCACCGCCGCTCCCCGGCGACGATCTCGAATTCCCCGGCGCGCGTGGGCGATGGCCGCACCAGGATCGGCTGCAGCACGCCGGCGTTGCGGATCGACTCCTCCAGCTCGGCGAGCTCATCCTCAGAGAAATGCTGCCGCGGCTGACCGGGGTTGCGGTGGATCAGCTCGAGCGGAATCTCTCGCGCGCCCTCGAGCCCAGGCTCCCGCGCCGCCGGCCGGCTGTCCGCCACCGCAGCCGCCTCGTCCTCGGCCTCGCCCAGCAGGGCCGACAGTCCCCGGCCCAGTCCCCTGCGGCTCTCCGCTGCTGCCATCGTCATCTCCTCAGGCCGCGCCGGCCGCAAGCACCTGGCGTCGCGCCCGCTCGCGCAGCACCACCTCGCGGGCGAGCTTCAGATAGGCCTGGCTCCCCGCACATTTCAGGTCATAGACGAGCGCCGGCTTGCCAAAGGACGGCGCCTCGGAGACGCGCACGTTGCGAGGGATCACCGTCTGGTAGACGGTCTCGCCGAAATGGCCGCGCACGTCGCGCGCCACCTGTTCGGACAGGCTGTTGCGCCGATCATACATGGTCAGCACGACGCCTTGGATCTCCAGCTTCGGATTGAGGCTGCCGCGCACCAGGTCGATGGTCCGCATCAGCTGCGACAGGCCTTCGAGGGCGAAGAACTCGCATTGCAACGGCACCAGCACGGCGTCGGCGGCGGCCATGGCGTTGACGGTCAGCAGATTCAGCGACGGCGGGCAATCGATCAGCACATAGGTGTAGCCGCGGGCGGCGCGCATCGGCTCCAGCGCATCACGAAGCTTGAAGGAGCGCCGGGACTGGTGGCCGATCTCCAGCTCGACGCCGGACAGATCCGGATCGGCCGGCACCAGGTCGAGGCCCGGCAGATCGGTCTTCACCACCGCCGCGCTGACCGGCTTCTCGCCCATCAGCACGTCATAGAGGGTGTTCTTGCGCAAGGCTCGGCCGACGCCCAGCCCCGTCGAGGCGTTGCCCTGGGGATCGGAGTCGATCAGCAACACCTCTTCGCCGACCGCAGCCAGGGCGGTGCCCAGATTGATGGCGGTCGTCGTCTTGCCGACGCCGCCCTTCTGGTTGGCGATCACGAGGACGCGCAGCGGCCGATCAGACTTTTCGGGCACGACCCAGTCTCCTTAGGCGCACGATCTGGCCTCGGGGATCACTGAGAGACGGTATCGTATCCGCCTCAAACTCCCAAGATTTAGCCGCCTCTTCCAGCTCCGCCGCTACATCTTGTCCTTTGAGGAACAGGCCGAGCGCGCCGGACTTCAGATAAGGCTGCGCGTACCCGAGCAGGCGCGCGAGCGGCGCGCAAGCGCGCGCGGTGACGATGTCCACAGCAAGCTGCAGGTTTTCCGCACGCTCGTTATGCACCGTGGCCGGCAAGGCCAGGGCGGCGGCCACCTCCGAGAGGAAGCGGCAGCGCTTGGCCATGCTTTCGACCAGGTGGATGTGGAAGCCCGCTCGTCCCTTGCCGAGGATCGCCAGCACCAGGCCGGGCAGGCCCGCCCCGGCCCCGAGGTCCGCCCACACCAGCGCGTCGGGCGCGAGCCTGAGCAGCTGGGCGGAGTCCCAGGCGTGGCGGTTCCAGAACACCTCCAGGGTCGCTGGACCGACGAGGTTCATCTTCTCGTTCCAATCCGCCAGCAGCGCGCGGAACTGCTCGAGATCGCCGATCTGCTCGGGCGTGGCGCCCGTGGCGCGCGCGAAGCTCTCCGCGTCGGTGACGTCCATCCGGCGGCGGGCCTCAGGCGGCGCGGCGGCGAACATGGGCCAGCAAGGCGGTCAGCGCGCCAGGCGTCACCCCCTCGATCCGCGCGGCCTGGCCCAGAGTCAGCGGGCGCACCGCCGCGAGCTTTTCGCGCACCTCGTTGGAGAGGCCGCCGACGGCGGCATAGTCGAGGTCGGCCGGCAGCCGCAGGTCCTCGTCGCGCCGGAAGGCCTCGGCGTCGGCGGCTTGGCGGTCGAGGTAGCCGGCGTAGGCGGCGTCGATCTCCAGCTGCTCGCGCACCGCCGGCGACCACTCGCAGGCCTGCGGCCAGATCGCCGCGAGGTCGTCGAAGCTGATCGACGGATAGGCCAGCAGCTCGAGCAGGTTCCGCCGCTGGCCGTCGGCCTTGACCGGCAGGCCGGCGCGGGCCGCTTCCGCCGGGCTGAGTTTGAGCGCGCGGGCCGCGTCGCGGGCGGCGGCCAAAGCCGCCGCCTTCTCGCCAAAGACCGCCGCACGTGCCGCGCCGACGACACCCAGTTCGACACCCCGGGCGGTGAGCCGTTGGTCGGCGTTGTCGGCGCGCAGCGTTAGCCGGAATTCCGCGCGGCTGGTGAACATACGATAGGGCTCAGTGACGCCGCGGGTGACGAGATCGTCGATCAGCACGCCGATATAGGCCTCGTCGCGCGCGAACTGGCAGGGCTCGGCGCCGGACGCCGCCCGCGCCGCATTGAGGCCGGCGACCAGGCCCTGGGCGCCTGCCTCCTCGTAGCCGGTGGTGCCGTTGATCTGGCCGGCGAGATAGAGCCCCGGCAGCGCCTTGACCTCCAGGGTCGGATAGAGCTCCCGCGGGTCGACGTAATCGTACTCGATGGCGTAGCCGTGACGCCGCACCCGCACCTGCTCCAGGCCGGGGATGGTGCGCAGGAACAGATCCTGGGTCTCGGCGGAGACCGAGGTGGAGACGCCGTTCGGATAGACGGTGTCGTCGTCCAACCCTTCCGGCTCGAGGAAGATCTGGTGGCTGGTCTTGTCGGCGAAGCGGACGACCTTGTCCTCGATCGAGGGGCAATAGCGCGGCCCCTTGCCGGACACCCGCCCGCCATAGACCGCCGATTCCGACAGCCGCTCGGCGATGATCCGATGGGTTTCGGCCGTGGTGTAGGTGACCCCGCACTGGATCTGCGGGGTGGTGATGGCGCGGGTCAAAAAGGAAAACGGAACCGGGTCCTCGTCCGCCGCCTGCATCTCCAGCTGATCCCAGGCGATGGTGGTCCCATCGAGCCGCGCCGGCGTGCCGGTCTTCAGCCGGCCCATCCGCAGGCCGAGCGCATAGAGCCGGTCAGCCAGGCCGATCGCGGGGGCGTCGCCGACCCGACCGGCGGGGATGCGCTCCTCGCCCCGATGGATCATCCCCTTCAGGAAGGTGCCGGTGGTCAGCACCACCCGGCCGGCGGCATATCGTTCGCCGGACCCCCCGACGACGCCGGCCACGCGCCCGTCGTCGATGATCAGGTCTTCCACCGCCTCCGCCCGAACGGTCAGATTGGCGGTGGCGGTGAGTTCGGCCTGCATGGCCTGGCGATACAGCCGGCGGTCGATCTGCGAGCGAGGGCCGCGGACGGCTGCGCCCTTCGACCGGTTGAGCATGCGGAACTGGATGCCCGCCTGGTCGGCCAGCCGGCCCATCAGCCCGTCCAGGGCGTCGATTTCCCGGACCAGGTGACCCTTGCCGAGGCCGCCGATCGCCGGATTGCAGCTCATCTCGCCAAGCGTCTCGATCTTGTGGGTCAGCAACAGGGTGCGCGCGCCGACGCGCGCGGACGCCGCCGCCGCTTCGCAGCCGGCATGTCCGCCCCCGATGATGATCACGTCCCAGCTCACCGACGCCCCGCCTCCAAGCGCAGACGCCCCCGGCGAGCGGGGGCGACGGCGGCCTATATAGCGGATCCGCGGAGGGAATTCACCTGGCGAGAGGGCTTGTTTCACGTGAAACTTCGCGCTAGACCCAGCGCCTGAATTTCGCTCACCTCTGCTTTATACAACGCAGCTTTGTTTCACGTGAAACACGAGCCTGTGGATAAGCACCCTGTTTCACGTGAAACAGCGTTACGCCAGCACCTGGGCCTACTTCCTGAAGACCGAAGATGACCGAGTAAAACCTTCGGAACTACTTGCCTATGCAGAAGGTCGAAAAGATCCTTCCCAGGACCTCCTCCGGGTCGATCCGACCGGTGATCCGATCCAGCGCCCGGCACGCCAGACGCACGTCCTCCGCCGCCAGCTCCAAGGCCTCGACCTCGTCCGCCGCATGCCGCAGCCGGGTGGCCGCCTCCTGCAGCAGCAGCTTGTGGCGTAGCCGTGTCGCCGCCGGCGGCTCCGCCCCGGCCAGGGCGGCGACCACCCGCTCCGCCAAGGTGCGCTCCAGCCATGCGACATCGTTGGGGCTGCGCGCCGAAAACGGCGCGGCGGCCAGGTCGGCCCTCCCCTCGCCCAGATCCCTTTTGGTCAACAGGACCAGGTCATCCGGCTGCAGGCTCGCTGGCGGCGCGGGCGTAACGTCGGTGGTTCCGTCGACCAGCCAGATGCGCAGGTCCGCGGTCTCGGCCCAGGCGCCGGCCCGCCGGACGCCTTCCGCCTCGATTTCGTCGCTGGTCTCCCGCAGGCCGGCGGTGTCGGCGACGACGGCCTTATACCCGCCCAGCTCCAGCGGGACCTCGATGATGTCCCTGGTCGTACCGGGGATGGCGGTGACAATGGCCGCTTCGCGTTTGGCCAGCACGTTGAGCAGGGTGCTCTTCCCGGCGTTCGGCGCGCCGATCAGGGCGATGCGATAACCCTCGCGGATCCGCTCGCCACGATCGACGTCCGCGGCGGCGGCCTCGAGCTCGCCGATCAGCTCCGCCAGCACCGGCTGGGCGCGCACCGCCACGTCTTGCGGCAGCTCCTCGTCCGGAAAGTCCACCGCCGCCTCGAACAGCGCCAGCGCCTGGGTCAGCGCCTCGCGCCAGCGCGCCTGGACGCCGGACAGCCGGCCATCCAGCTGAGCCAGCGCCTGGCGCCGCTGCGCCTCGGTCTCGGCGTCGACCAGATCTGCGACGCCCTCGGCTTGGGCGAGGTCGAGCTTGCCGCCCTCGAACGCGCGGCGGGTGAACTCTCCCGGCTCGGCCAAACGCAGGCCGATCGCCGACAGCGCTTCGACCAGGGCGCCGACGACGGCGCGTCCGCCATGCACGTGAAACTCGGCCGCGTCCTCGCCGGTGTAGCTGGCCGGTCCAGGGAACCACAGCACCAGCGCCTGATCGATCTCCTCGCCGGCCGGCGTAAACAGCCGCCGCACGCCGGCGCGGCGCGGCGCCGGCAGGCCGCCGGCCAGCATCCTGAGCGCGACCTCGGTCCGGGGACCGGTCAGCCGCACCACGGCGATCGCGGCGCGGCCCGAGGCGGTCGCCGGCGCGAAGATGGTGTCTCTCATATCTTCTGCGAGGCCGCCGCCATGCCAGCTTCCATCAGCTTGCGAAACTGCTCCTGCGCGCCCTGCCCATAGGCCATCCAGTTCTTCACCAGCTCATCAGGCGCCAGCATCGCCAGGTTGGACCCGATCTGCTTCTGCATCTCGCTGACGATATGGTCGTTCAGCATGCTCACGTCCGGCAGACCGAGGAATCGACGAGCCTCTTCCGGGGTGCAGTCAATCTCGATGCTCATCTTCATCAGTGGTGCTCCTTCGCATCTCTTATGGCGGCCTGACGGGCCGCGGCGCTAGGGTCATTGCCGATCCCGAAGGCCGAATAGCCTTGCTGCAAGGCCCTCCAGCAAAGACGGCGTGCGGTCTCGCCGCAGAAGCGGCGCCTCCTCCTGCGGAACGCGGCGTCTAGGCGAGCTCGGACGAACTTCGGAATCGATAAGGACGCTAGCCAAGTATAGGACTCTAGTGCGCCTCCGGGATCCGAAGTTCGCCCCGCCCGCGCGCGCCAGGGCGAGCGAACGGCGGACGCACAACCGGCGCCCCACTATCATTGGAACGGGAGATCCTCATGGGTGAACAGACGACCATCACGACATCGGACGGCTCCTTCTCGGCCTATGTCGCGCGACCCGCAGCGGCGCCGAGCGCCGCCGTCGTGGTGATCCAGGAAATCTTCGGCGTGAACCAGGTGATGCGCGACATCACCGACGGCCTCGCGGCCCAGGGCTTCCTCGCCATCTGTCCCGATCTCTTCTGGCGGATCGAGCCTGGGATCGAACTGACCGACCAAAGCGACGCCGAATGGCAGCGGGCGTTCGGCCTGTTCAACGCGTTCGATGTCGACGCCGGGATCAGCGACATCGCCGCCACCATCGCCGCCATCCGCAAGGATCCAGGCTGCACCGGCAAGGTCGGCGCCGTCGGCTTTTGCCTGGGCGGCCTGCTCGCCTATCTCACCGCGACCCGCACCGACGTCGACGCCTCCGTCGCCTACTATGGCGTCGGCATCGACAGCCGCCTCGCCGAGGCCGAGACGCTCGAGCGCCCGTTGCTGATGCATATCGCCGAGGAAGACGCCTTCGTGCCGAAGGAGGCCCAGGCGAAGATCATCCAGACCCTCAACGACCACGCCTTCGTCGAGATCCACACCTATCCGGGTCGCGACCACGCCTTCGCCCGCGTCGGCGGCCAGCACTACGACGCCCTGGCGGCGGAACTTGCCGGCGAGCGCTCCCTGGCCTTCCTCCACAGGTATCTCGTCTGATGCGCGCCGTTCGCTTCGACCGAACCGGCGGGCCAGAGGTCCTGCAGCTGCAGGAGGTCCCGACGCCCGCGCCGGGCCCCGGCGAGATCCTGATCCGCCACGAGGCGATCGGGGTCAACTTCATCGACACCTACCACCGCACCGGCCTCTATCCGCTCCCCCTGCCCTCGGGCCTGGGCCAGGAAGGCGCCGGTGTGGTCGAGGCGCTTGGCGAGGGGGTGACGCGCTTCAAGGTCGGCGATCGGGCCGCCTACGCCATGGGGACGCCGGGATCCTATGCCGACTACAAGGCCGTCGCCGGAACGCGTGCGGTGCGGGTGCCGGACGGCATCGACGCACGCACCGCCGCCGCGGTTCTGCTCAAGGGCATGACCGCGGAGTTTCTGCTGCGCCGGGCCTGTCCGCTGGCGCCCGGTCAGGTCGTGCTGATCCATGCCGCCGCAGGTGGCGTCGGCCAGTTGCTGACCCAGTGGGCCAAGGCGATCGGCGCCACCGTGATCGCCACGGTCGGCAGTCCCGAAAAGGCAGAGGTGGCGCGCCGTCTCGGCGCTGACCACCTGATCCTCTATCGGGAGCAGGACGTCGCCGCCGAGGTGCGGCGGATCACAGACGGCGCGGGCGTCGCGGTGGCCTATGACGCTGTCGGCAAGGACACCTTCGAGGGCACCTTGGCGAGCTTGGCGCGGCGCGGCCTGTTCATCAGTTTCGGCGGCGCCTCGGGACCGCCGCCGCCGGTCGAGGCTCTGCGGCTGATGCGGGCTGGCTCACTGTTCTTCACTCGCCCGGCTCTGGCCGACTACGTCGCCACCACCGAGGAGCTCGACGCCAGCGCGGCGGCGGTGTTCGAGATGGTCGGCTCCGGCCGCATCCGCAGCGAGATCGGTCAAACCTTCCCGCTGATCGCCGCCGCCAAGGCTCACGAGGCGCTGGAAGGCCGCCATACCCAAGGCGCTACGCTCCTCACCTTAGAGTAGCAGAAGGCCGGCTAGAACGCGGAACGACCCAGTAGTGTTTCACGTGAAACACCCTTTATTCGGACTAACGACGTTCTCCACCAGAACGGGTGGTCACGGTCATGCCACGAACAACCGGGCGATCGCGGCCTGCATCTTGGCGGACTCCCGGCGGGTCTGATCACCGAGGTTCTTAATTTCCTCGGCGATCACCGAAAAAGCCCCGACCGGAATCCCCCGCGCTCGCCGCCTCGATCAGGGCGTGGAAGGCGATCAACCGGATGTGCAAACATCGGCGACACCGCCGCCCGCAGCTTCGACATTCCGCCGAGGCTTAGTTCCGCCGACCGTGCTGCCGCCCGGACGGAAGCGCGATGCCCTCGCGCGGCCTGTCCGGCCGCGCGTCAGGTGTTCATCGACTGGAAGAAGTCGTCGTTGCACTTCGACTGGCGCAGCTTGTCGAGCAGGAACTCGATCGCATCCTGCGCGCCCATCGGATTGAGGATGCGGCGCAGGATGTAGGTCTTCTGCAGCTGCTCCTTCGGCGTGATCAGCTCTTCCTTGCGGGTGCCGGACTTCAGCACATCGATGGCCGGGAAGATCCGCTTGTCGGCGACCTTGCGGTCGAGCACGAGCTCGGAGTTGCCGGTGCCCTTGAACTCTTCGAAGATGACTTCATCCATCCGGCTGCCGGTGTCGATCAGGGCGGTGGCGATGATGGTCAACGAGCCGCCTTCCTCGACATTGCGCGCCGCGCCGAAGAAGCGCTTCGGCCGCTGCAGGGCGTTGGCGTCGACGCCGCCGGTCAGCACCTTGCCGGACGACGGCACGACGGTGTTGTAGGCGCGGCCGAGCCGGGTCACCGAGTCCAGCAGGATGACGACATCGCGCTTGTGCTCGACCAGCCGCTTGGCCTTCTCGATCACCATCTCGGCGACCTGGACGTGGCGCGTCGCCGGTTCGTCAAAGGTCGAGGACACCACCTCGCCCTTCACCGTGCGCTGCATGTCGGTGACTTCTTCCGGCCGCTCGTCGATCAGGAGGACGATCAGGTAGCACTCCGGATGGTTCCGCTCGATCGACTTGGCGATGTTCTGCAGCATGACCGTCTTGCCAACCCGCGGCGGCGCCACGATCAGGCAGCGCTGGCCCTTGCCGAGCGGGGCGACGATGTCGATCACCCGGCCGGAGCGATCCTTCAGCGTCGGATCGTCGATCTCCATCCGCAGGCGCTCATCCGGATAGAGCGGCGTCAGGTTGTCGAACAGCACCTTGTGGCGCACGTTTTCCGGCGTCTCGAAGTTGATCTGGTCGACTTTGACCAGGGCGAAATAGCGCTCGCCTTCGCGCGGCGCACGCACCGCGCCGTCGACGGAGTCGCCGGTCCGCAGGCCGAACTTCCGGATCTGCGAGGGGCTGACGTAGATGTCGTCCGGACCCGGCAGATAGTTGGCTTCCGGCGAGCGCAGGAAGCCGAAGCCGTCCGACACCACCTCGAGCGTGCCGGAGCCCGAGATCTCCACGCCTTCTTCGGCGAGGGTCTTGAGGATCGCGAACATCATGTCCTGCTTGCGCATGGAGTTCGCGTTTTCGATCTCCAGCGTCTCGGCGAAGCCCAGCAGGTCGGCCGGCGACTTGTCCTTCAGCTCCTGCAGGCTCATGCGAGTGAGCCCCAGGGCTGCGATCGCCGAGGAGACCTCCGAGGGCTCTTCGGCGGCTTCCGCCGCGCCATTGGACTCCTCGGCGGGCTGGGCCAGGCCGACTTGCGGCTCCAGGACGTCGATGTCGGTGGGAATATCGTCTTGCATTGGATTTGACTCGTTGAAGGCGGCTCGCGGACGGACTCCGGGCGCGGCCTCGTAAACTGGGAGCGCGTTCAGCGCTGATGTGGCCGTCTCAGTGGGAGCCGGCGTGCCTGCGCCTGTAGCGCGGACGGCCGGAAAAGATGCGGGGCGCGCCGGACGGTTCGCCGACGCGTGGCTCGATCGGAACCACAGGCCGCGGGCGGCGTCAAGCCGATCCCGATCGCCGCCCCGCGCCAAGAGTGGGTTATTTGCCGAATTCCGTGGTGACAGCAATGACCATGACGATCGCCGCCAGGAAGGGCAGCTCGTTGGTCATCCGCCAGAACGTGTTGGACCGCGGGTTGCGGCCCTCAGCGAACGCCTTGCGCGCCACCGCCAGATAGTGATGCCAGCCGATCAGGAAAAGGACCCCGGCGAGCTTCACCACCATCCAGGGCTCGGCCAGGAACCGCCAGCCGCGGATATGGCCGTCGACCCAGATCAGGCTCAAGCCGAACGCAAAGGCCAGAACGAAGGCCGGGTTCATGATGATCTTCAGGAGTTTGGCTTCCATCGTCCGGAAGGTGAGATCCAACTCCGATCCCGCCGTGGCGTTCGCATGGTAGGCGTAGAGCCGCGGCAGATAGAGCAGGCCGGCCATCCAGGCGATCACCGCCAGGATATGCAGCCCGCGCAGCAGGTCATAGTGGGCGATCAGCCAGTCAGTCATCGCCGATCTCTTCTATCGCAGGCGCATTTGGCGAGGCCGGCTGGGCACAGCCAGGGCCCGTGCGGCTGGGCGTCGGCGAACCGGTTCAGCGCGATCAGCGCCGCCTGGGCGAGATCGGCGATGAAGGCCGGCCGCACGCCGGGCGTCGACGCGCGCAGATAGGGCTTACAGCCGACCTCATGCGCCAGGCGGGCGTAGTCGTGATCCAGCTCGACCAGGGTCTCGACATGCTCGGAGACGAAGGCGATCGGCGAGATCAGCACCCCCTTACCGTCGGCGCCGGCCTGCCGGATCTCCGCGTCGGTCGCCGGCGTGAGCCATTTCAGCGGACCGACCCGGCTCTGGAAGCAGACCCGCCAGTCCGTGAACTCGGGCATCCGGGCGGCGATCCGCGCCGCGGTCGCCTCCACCTGCGCCCGGTAGGGGTCGCCCGCGTCGACCACCTTCTGCGGCAGGCCATGGGCCGAGAACAACAGCCGCAGGTTCGCCGGCGAGCCGGCCTTCTCCCACGCCTGCCGGATCGCCTGGACGTGGGCCTCGACCAAGCCGTCGGCGGCGGGATAGCAGCAGATCGCGCGCGAACGCCCCGGACCCCGATAGGCTTGGTACCAGTCCTTCAGCGACGATCCGCTGGTGGTCGTCGAATACTGCGGATAGAGCGGCAGCAGCACCACCTCGTCCGGCGCGAACGCCGTCACCTGCCGCGCGGCCTCGGCGGCGAACGGCTTCCAGTAGCGCATGGCGATGAAGACGCGGGCCTCGACGTCGGGGGCCAGGCGGGCCAGCTCGGCCTCCAGGGCCCTGGCCTGGGCCTGGGTCTCCGGCAGCAGGGGCGAGGCGCCGCCCATCAGGTCGTAGTTGGCCTGGGCGGCTTTCTCTCGGCGCTTGGCGACCAGGCTGGCCAGCGGGTGGCGGACGATCCCTGGCAGGTTGATGATCGCCGGGTCGCGAAACAGGTTGGTCAGGAAGGGCCGGACCGCCGCCGGATCATCCGGACCGCCGAGATTGAAGAGGACGACCGCCAGCTTCATGCCGGGGTCCAGGTGCGGGCGCCGGTGACCCGCTCGACGACCCGGGCGATGTGCGCGATCGGCGTGTCCGGCAACACCCCGTGGCCGAGGTTGAAGATGTAGGGGCCCTCCCCCCACTGGGCGAGCAGCTGGTCGACGCGGGCGTCGAGCGCCTGTCCGCCCTGCCGCAGCAGCAGGTTGTCGAGTGCGCCCTGGATGGTCTTGCCCTGCGCCTGCAGGCGACGGCCCAGGGCCGCGGGCGCCTGGGTGTCCAACGCCACGCCTTCCACAGGCACCGCCTCGGCGTAGGCCTCCACCAGCGCCCCTGCCCCGCGTGGAAAGCCGATGAAGGGGACACTCACCCCGGCGGCCCGGACCTGTTCGATGATCGCCACATGGGGCGCGACGACCACCCGTTCGAAGACGTCTTCCGCCAGCCCCTCGGCCCAGCTCTCGAACAGCTTCAGCGCCTGGGCGCCGGAACGGGCCTGCATGATGAGGTAGCGCGCCGTGGCGTCGACCAGCACCTCCAGCAGAGCGTCGAGCTTCTTGGGCTCGGCATGGGCGAAGGCGCGCGCGGCCTCGCGGTCGGAACCGCGGCCTTCGATCATATAGGTCGCCACCGTCCACGGCGCGCCGGCGAAGCCGATCAGCGCCCGCTCGGGCTCGAGCTCGGCGCGGACCCGCTGCAGGGTCTCGCCGATGGCCGCCAGCCGCCCGGTGGAGGCCTCGATCTGCTCGGCCAGCGCCGAGATCGGCGGCAGAGCCGCCAGCCTGGGCCCCTCGCCGGCCTCGAACCAGACGTCCTGCCCGAGGGCCCGCGGGATCAGCAGGATGTCGGCGAAGACGATCGCCGCATCGAACGGAAAGCGGCGCATCGGCTGCAAGGTCGCCTCGGCGGCCATTTCGGGATTGTGGCAGAAGGCGATGAAGTCCGCCGCCTTGGCGCGCAGCTCGCGGTATTCGGGCAGCGATCGCCCAGCCTGCCGCATGAACCAGACCGGTGGTCGATCCAGCGTCTCCCCGGCCAGGGCGCGGAGCAGGCGGGGCATCATTTGATCGGGTGCAGGCGTCATCGGCCCTGGTTAAATCGTTTTGCAGTCGATCGCTCAAGCCCGGCCATCAGATCCGTCCGCTCGCCTGTCTCCCTTCAAATCTTAAGAATCTTGAAATGGATTGAGGAAGGGAAGGGTAGGGCCTGTCGAGAAGGTGGAGAACTTCGCCGCCCCGACGACGCCGCAGGCCTTCTCCCCAGCTTATCCAACCTCACGCGGGGCGGTTGTCCCAGGGCTGTGGATTGCGGGGACGCCGGCCAACCCCTTTTTCGGCTTAAGATTTCGTTAAGGAATGGCGGTATGACCAGGCGTCCGACGGCGGTCATACCCGGCCTGTCCATGGTTCCGGGGCGGCGTTCACAGGACCGTCACAGCGAGTGGATTAACGAGCCGTAAACGGAGCGATCCGTACCGTCCATTCACCGGGGTCCGGAAACGACCTTCAAGCCACGGCGCCTATCCCCAATCGGGCCGGCGTTCGCTAAGAGGGATTCACAGGATCTGTCCCCAGGCTTTTTTGAAGGGGCCGAGACGTTGCCCAACTCCGCCGCGGCCCGACTGGCCACCTATTTCCACGTTCACCTGGTCTCGGACTCCACCGGCGAGACCCTGAACGCGATGGCCCGCGCGGTCTGCGCGCGCTTCGACAACGTGCTGCCGATCGAACACATCTACGCCCTGGTGCGGTCGCAGCGGCAGCTCGACCGTGCGCTCGGCGATATCGAGGAGGCGCCGGGCGTCGTCATTCACACCATCGTCGACGAGACCCTGCGCCAGGCGCTGGAGGACGGCTGTCGCCGGCTCGACATGGCCTGCATCCCGGCGCTCGATCCGCTGGTCTCGGCGCTGTCGCGCTACCTGGGCGCCTCGACCACCACCAGGGTCGGCGCGCACCTGCGGCTCGACAACGACTATTTCAACCGGATGGATGCGCTGAACTACGCCATCGGCCACGACGACGGCCAGGGCGGGCAGGACCTCGACCAGGCTGACGTGGTGCTGGTCGGGGTATCTCGGACGTCGAAGACGCCGACCTCCATCTATCTCGCCCACCGTGGCGTGCGGGCGGCCAATGTGCCGCTGGTGCCCGGCCGCCCGATCCCCGAGAAGCTGCTCAGCCTGAAGAACGCCCTGGTGGTCGGGCTGACCATCTCGCCGGACCGGCTGATCCAGATCCGGCGAAATCGGCTGCTCTCCCTGCACGAGCGGCGGGAGTCGACCTATATCGACAACGATGTGGTGCGCGACGAGATCATCCAGGCGCGGCGTCTCTATGAACGTCATGGCTGGCCGACCATCGACGTCACCCGCCGCTCGGTCGAAGAGACGGCGGCGGCGATCATGAACCTGTTGCACGGCGGCCACGGCCAGGTGGAGGTGTTGGGTTGAGCCTTCCGGTAATCCTGGCGTCGAAGAGCACGGCCAGGCGCGCTGTCCTCGAAGGCGCAGGCGTCCGTTTCGAGGCCGCCGTCTCCGGCGTCGACGAGGACGCGGTGAAGACCGAGTTGCTGGCCACAGGCGGGACGCCGCGCGAGATCGCCGAGGCGCTCGCTGAACGCAAGGCGGTGCGCATCTCGCAGCATCAGCCCGGCCTGGTGATCGGGGCCGACCAGACGCTGGAGTTCGAGGGCGGCCTCTACGACAAGGTCGACAGCCTCGCGGCCGCTCGCGAGCGACTGCAGCTGCTGCGGGGCAAGCCTCATCTGCTGCATTCGGCGGTTGTCGTGGCCCGCGACGGGGCGCCGGTCTGGCGCGAGACGGTCAGCGCAAGCCTGGCCATGCGCGATTTTTCCGACGCCTTCCTGGAAGCCTATCTCGCAGACGAGGGCGACGCGGCCCTGGGTTCGGTCGGCTGTTATCGGCTGGAGGGACGCGGCTCCCAGCTCTTCGCCCGGATCGACGGCGACTATTTCACCATCCTGGGCCTGCCGCTGCTGGGCCTGCTCGATCTTCTTCGCCGACACCAGGTGCTGACCGCATGAGCCGGAAAATTGCCGGGGCGACGAGGATCACCGGGGCGACCCTCGTGGCGGGCGTCGCCGGCGCGCCGGTGCGCCACTCGCTCTCGCCGATCATCCAGAACGCCTGGCTCGAGGCGGCCGGGATCGACGGCGTCTATGTCCCCTTCTCACCCTGCGGCGACGATTTCGCCCGTTTCGCCGAAGGCCTGCGGGGCGGCGTCATCCGCGGATTGAACGTCACCCTGCCGTTCAAGGAAGCCGCGCTCAGCGTCTCCGACGAGGTCAGCGAACGCGCCGAGCGTGCGGGCGCGGTCAATCTGCTGGTGTTCGACGCCGACGGGCAGATCACCGGCGACAACGTCGATGGCCTGGGCCTGCTGGGTGCCTTCGAGGCCCAGGCGCCGGGCTTCGATCCCAGGCAGGGACCGGTGGTGATCATCGGCGCCGGCGGTGGCGCGCGCGGCGGTGCGGCGGCCTTCGTGATCGCCGGCGCGCCCGAGGTGCGGATCGTCAACCGCACCCTGGCCAGGGCGGAGATGGTCGCTGGCGCGCTTGGCGACAAGGTTCACGCCTACGGGCTCGACGAGGCGGCGGCCGCCTTCGCGGGCGCTGCGGCGGTGATCAACGCCACCTCCGCCGGCCTGGCCGAGGAAACCTTCGACCTGCCGCTGGAGGCGACGCCGGCCGAGGCGGTCATCATGGACATGACCTACAAGCCGCTGGAGACGCCCCTGCTCGCCCGGGCCCGCACCCTGCAGCGGCGCACCGTCGATGGGCTGGAGATGCTGATCCGCCAGGCCGCGCCTTCGTTCTCCGCCTTCTTCGGCCACGCGCCGCCGGCCGATGTCGACGTGCGCGCCCTCTGCCTGGCGGTGCTGGAGGATCAGAGCTCGGGGAGCAAGGGGTGATCCGCCTGGGGCTCACCGGCTCGATCGGCATGGGGAAGTCGACCACCGCGGCGATGTTCCGTGAGGCCGGCGTGCCGGTCTATGACGCCGACGCGGAGGTCCATGCCGCCTACGCCAAGGGCGGCGCCTGCGTGGCCCCGCTGGACGCGGCCTTTCCTGGCGTGGTCAAGGATGGCGCCGTCGACCGCGAGGCGCTGCGCCAGGCGGTGCTCGGCAAGCCCGAGCAGATGCAGCGGCTGAACAGCGTCGTCCATCCGATCGTCGGGGCGCTGCGAACCACCTTCTTCGACGACGCCAAGGCGAGCGGCGCGGATTTGGTGGTGCTGGACATTCCGCTGTTGTTCGAGGGCGGCGGCGAGCACGGCGTGGACGCCGTCGCCGTGGTCACCGCCCCGCCTGAGATCCAGCGCGCCCGGGTGCTGCAGCGCGAGGGGATGACGCCGGAGCGGCTGGACGCGATCCTGGCCCAGCAGATGCCCGACGCCGAGAAACAGGCCCGCGCCGACTTCGTCATCGACACCGGCCAGGGTCTCGAGCCGGTGCGCCGGCAAGTCGCCGAGATTCTCGCCGTCATGCGCGATCCACAGCGCAGACCCCTGGCCAAGGCCCGTACGGCTTGATCGCAGGCCGCGAAGCGGGCGAAGACTGAGCCATGGCGCGTGAGATCGTTCTCGATACCGAAACCACCGGCTTCGAGCCGCACCTTGGCCATCGGCTGGTCGAACTGGCCTGCCTGGAGATCGAGGACTTCATCCCCACCGGCCGCACCTTCCACACCTATGTGGATCCCTGCCGCGACATGCCGATCGAGGCCGAGCGCGTACATGGGCTGTCCGCGGCCTTCCTGCGCGGCAAGCCGCGCTTCGAGCATCCCGAGGTGGTCGACGCCTTCCTCGACTTTGTCGGCGACGCTCCGATCGTGGCGCACAACGCCGGCTTCGACCGCGCCTTCGTCAACTGGGAGCTCAGCGTCATCCACCGCGAGCCCCTGCCCGAGCCGCGCTGGGTCGACACCCTGGCGCTGGCGAAACATCGCTTTCCCGGGATGCATAACTCCCTGGACGCGCTCTGCAAGCGCTTCAAGATCTCGCTCTCCGAGCGCGACAAGCACGGCGCCTTGATCGACGCCAAGCTGCTGGCCGCCGTCTATCTCGAGCTGAAGGGCGGCCGCGAGCGCCGGCTGGAGCTGACCGCCTCGGCCTCGGTGACCGCGATCGCCGCGACCAAGCAGAACGAGTACGGCGCCCGCCCTCGCCCACTGGCCCCGCGCTCCACTGACGCCGAGCGCGCGCTGCACGCCGCCTTCATCCGCGACGTGGTGAAGAGCGACGAACTCTGGAAGAAGCACGGGTTCTGACCGCACCTTGACCGCTGCGGCGAGATAGTTCGTTATACGAAGCATATCGCACCGGAGCACGGCGATGAATTTCTGGCGATCGACCTGGCCTGGGCGGGCCTGCGCCTTAGCAATGACCGTCAGCCTGATCGGCGCGCCCGCGGCCGCCGAGGCGCTTCAGACCCCCGCCGCCAAGACCGGCGCGCCGCCGTCGTTCTATGGCGGGCAGATCCCGACGCCCGCCGAAGCCGGGGCCATTGCGTTGCTGAAGGCGCCGGTGAAGGCGCGCTATCCCGAGCAGTGGGGGGACCGGGGCAAGAACGACCGCAGCATCCGCAATGTCTCGAATCCGACGCTGACGCCCTTTCTGCCCGACCCGGCCAAGGCCACCGGCGCCGCCGTCATCGTCGCCCCTGGCGGCGCCTTCTTCATGTTGTCGATCGACAGCGAGGGTTACGACGTTGCGCGCTGGTTGGCGGCTCATGGCGTCGCCGCCTTCGTGCTGAAGTATCGGACCCAGGAAACGCCGCCCGACCCGCGAGAAGCCAGCCTGGTGATGGCTGCGCGGATGAAGGCGGCCACGACCGGCAGGCCGCTCGAGACCCCGGCCGAGGCCCTGGACGACGCCAAGGCCGCGGTGCGGCTGGTTCGCGCCCGGGCGGCGGAGTGGCGCGTCGATCCCGCCCGCGTCGGCTTTACGGGTTTTTCCGCGGGCGCGATGGTCGCGCTGGGCGTCGGCCTAATCGACGACAGGTCGGCGCGGCCGGACTTCATCGCCCCGATCTATCCGCCGATGAGCACTCGGCCCGTGCCCGCCGACGCCCCGCCGATGTTCGTGGCGATCGCCCTTGACGATCCACTGTTCGCCAAGGGCAAGAGCCTCGGCCTGATCGACGCCTGGCGAACCGCCGGGCGGCCGATCGAGGCGCATCTCTATGGCCGCGGCGGCCACGGCTTTGGAATGAACAGCCGCTCCGCCGCTCCGCGGCTGTGGATCGACGAGTTCCAGGCCTGGATGCAGGATCGCGGCCTGCTGCGGCCCGCCAGCTAGGCGAGTCGCCGCGTGTCGGCTGGCAACCGATCCGCCTTGCCGCCGCCGCGGAGACCGCGCAACCTGCAGTGATGCGCACCTTGGTTCTCGCCGCCTTGCCGGCGCTCTTTGCAAGCGCCGCGCTTGCCGCCGCCCCGCCCGACGCCGCCATTGCGCCGAAGACCGTCGCGCCGGTGACGGTCATGCCCAGGACCGATCCGCCGAAGATCGCCAGCTCCTTTCCGGCGTCCGGCCAGGTGGTCGCCGCCGGCGTGCTGATCCTGCACATCACCTTCGATCAGAAGATGGACGAAAAGGGCTTCGCCTTCGTCGCCGCGCCGGGCGGGGCGATGCCCAAATGCCTGAACACGCCGCGGTTGCTGAACGACGAGAAGACCTTCGTCCTGCTCTGCACGACGCTGCCGAGCAGCAGCTATGCGCTGGCCTTCAACGCCGCGCCGCATGGCGGATTTGCGAACATCGGCGGCACGCGCGCCGTCCCGGCCCTGCTGAGGTTCGCCACCAGCAGCGACGTCGGTCCGCGCAACCTGGACGACGCGCTGAAGGTCGCCAACCTCACGGGGGAAGATGTGCCGATCGCGATCGCGCCCTGAGGCCGCCGGGCGGATCCGAGATCGGTTCGTCACAAGCGGCCGCGGCCCGCGCGAACCGGATCTTCGCCGGCGGCGGCGCGGGCCTCGCGAGCAGGCTCCAGATCACCAGCAGCCAGATCGCCACGCCGCAGAGAACATAGCTGACGCGATCGGGGGTTCCTTTGGCCATGCGGGAAGCTCGGCGCTTGGTCGCCCGCCAGCAATCGACTATCCACGCCCACGATGTGAGGTGAAGTCACATGCGACGCCCGCTGCCCGCGCTGACCGGCCTGCGCGCCTTCGAGGCGTTCGCACGTGCAGGTTCGATGACCGGGGCGGCCGAGGAGTTGCACGTCACCCATGGGGCGGTCAGCCGTCAGGTCCGCGTGCTGGAGGCCCGGCTCGGCGCCCGCCTGGTGGTCGGGCCGCGCCATGATCTTCGCCTGACCGACGCCGGGCGAAGGCTTGCCGGCGCCCTGAGCGTGGCCTTCGACCAGATCCGCGCCGCCCTGCCCGGCGCCGAGGCGGACGACGAGCTGGTGGTGTCGTGCCTGGGGACCTTGGCCATGAAATGGTTGATCCCGCGCCTGCCGACCTTTCTCGACCGGTATCCGGCCCTGCGCCTGCGCATTGTCGAAAGCCACGCGCCGGCGGATTTCAGCCAGGGCGGCATCCACGCGGCCATCCGTATCCTCGGCGAGCGGCCGCCTGAGGGCGTCGCGGCGACGCCGTTCATGGACCATCACCACGGGCCGGTGCTCTCACCGGAGCGGTGGCGGGCCTGCGGCGGCGCGCTCGCCGAAGTGCTGAAACTGCCGCGGCTGTACAGCGAGACCTTTCGCCCGGCCTGGACCGAATGGGCGCGGCGCGCGGAGATCAGCCTGCCACCGTCCTGCGACGACCGCGAGTTCGAGCACAATTCCTACATGCTCGCGGCGGCCTCGGCGGGGCTTGGCGCCGCGGTCGCGCCCTGGGCGTTCGCCGCGCCCGACATCGAGGCCGGCCGGCTGGTGGCGCCGTTCGGCTTTAGGCGGGGCGAGGCGCGCTATGTGCTTCTCCACCCCGCCCGCGCGCCGAACGCCGCGGTGGCGGCCCTGGCCGATTGGCTCCGGGAGGTGGGGGCTGAGACGCCGCCTCCGCCGCCTCCGCTGGACGTGGCCTGACCCCGATTTGGTGAAGGCCGCCCGCTCGCCTATATTGCCGGCTCTTCGGATAAGGAATTTCAGTCCCTTGGGCGTGACCCTCGACCTTTCGCGCGCGCCGCAGGCGCCGTCCGCCCCAGCGCTCGTCAACCTCGCGGGTCTCACCCGCGCTCAGCTGGTCCAGGCCCTGATCGACGCCGAGGTCGTTCGCCCCGACAAGGCCAAGATGCGCGCCACCCAGCTATGGCGCTGGATCCACCACTACGGGGTGACCGACTTTGCGGCCATGACCGACGTCGCCAAGGAGACCCGCGCGGCCCTGGTGGAGAAATTCACCCTCGCCCGGCCGGAGGTGGTCGAGCGCCAGGTCAGCCGCGACGGCACCCGCAAATGGCTGATCCGCATGGCCCCGGGGATCGAGGTCGAGACCGTCTACATCCCCGATGTCGGCCGCGCGGGCGCGCTGTGCGTCTCCAGCCAGGTCGGCTGCACGCTGAACTGCACCTTCTGCCACACCGGCACCCAGGCCCTGGTGCGCAACCTGACCGCGGCGGAGATCGTCGCCCAGGTGCAGGTCGCCCGCGACGACCTCGAGGAATGGCCCTCGCCCAAGGAGGACCGCCGGCTCTCGAACATCGTCTTCATGGGCATGGGCGAGCCGCTCTACAATCTCGACCACGTCGCCGCGGCGATCGACATCATCGCCGACAACGAGGGAATCGCCATCTCGCGGCGGCGGATCACCGTCTCGACCTCGGGCGTGGTCCCGGAGCTGACGCCGCTCGGCGAACAGACCCAGGCGATGCTGGCGATCTCGCTGCACGCGACCAACGACGAGCTGCGCGACAAGCTGGTCCCGCTGAACAAGAAATACCCGATCGAAGAGCTGATGGCGGCGATCCGCGCCTTTCCGGGCCTGTCGAACGCCCGGCGGGTGACCTTCGAATACGTCATGTTGAAAGGCGTCAACGACAGCGCCGCCGAGGCCAAGGCCCTGGTGAAGCTGCTCAAGGGCGTACCGGCGAAGATCAACCTGATCCCGTTCAATCCCTGGCCGGGCAGCGAATACCAGTGCTCGGACTGGAAGACGATCGAGGCCTTCGCCGCCATCCTCAACCGCGCCGGCTACGCCTCGCCGATCCGCACGCCGCGCGGCCGCGACATCCTCGCCGCCTGCGGCCAGCTGAAGAGCGAGAGCGAGAAGATGCGCGCCAGCGAACGCCGGCGGCTCGAGGCCCAATAGCCGGGCCGCCGACGCCCGGCGCGTCCAGCGGCGCTGTGGCCCGGGTTCCGTGCTAAGCACGGCGCGATGGTTTTCGGGGCGTTCCGGGGGAGAATTGGATGCCGACATCGCCTGAGGTGCAGGCCTTCGCCAGCGGATTTCCGATCACCCTGCTGCACATCGCCGTCAGCGTGGCGATGCTGCTGTCGGCCGCCGCCATCTACATCGTGCTGACGCCGCACAAGGAAATCAGCCTGGTGCGGGAGGGCAACGTCGCCGCCGCCGTCGATCTGGGCGGGGTGCTGGTCTGCCTGGCCATTCCGCTGGCCTATGCGCTGAAGGGATCGACCAGCCTGGTCGACGTGGCCCTCTGGGGCGTGGCGACGGTCGCCGTGCAGCTCCTGGTGTTCCGGCTGGTCGATCTGGTGCTGCGCGACCTGCCCCGGCGGATCAGGGACGGCGAGATGTCCGCCGCGGCCCTGCTGCTCGGCGCCAAGCTGGCGACCTCGATGATCGTCGCCGCCGCCGTCGCGCCCTGAGACCAGGCCCGGCCGCCCATGTCGTTTCCACGCCCGCCTGACTGGCTGATCTATGTCGCCGTGGTCGGCGGCCTGCTGTACGCCGCCGTCAGCCAGCGCGAGCATGTCGACGCCCCGCCCCCGTCCTCGTTCTCGCCTGTGACGCCGCCGGTCGGATCGGCGCAGGGCGCCCTGCTGGCGCCGGCCTCGCCGTTCGATCCCTCGGTGACGGTCGACGTGGCCGATCGGACCGGCCCGTCGACCGGAACCGCCTTTTCGGTGGCCTCGTCGGGCGTCTGGATCACCGCGCGCCACGTGATCGACGGATGCCGCCAGGCCGCCCTGGTGGTCGGTGAGGGCCGCGGGGTCGCGGCGCGCGCCCACATCGACCCGCGGGGCGAGGCGGCCTTGCTCTCCACCGAGGGCGGCTCGCCGGCCCTGCCCCTGGACCTGGCGGCGCCCCTCCGCGAGGGGGAGGCCGCCTATCATCCGGGGTTTCCGCAAGGGCGGCCGGGCGAGACCGCCTCGCGCCTGCTGGGCCGCGAGAACCTGGTGGTCCATGGCCGCGGCGCGCGCACCGAACCGGTGCTGGTCTGGGCCGAGGTCGGCCGCACGGATGGATTGAAGGGCAGCCTTGGCGGGCTTTCCGGCGCGCCGGCGCTCGACTCCCAGGGCCGGGTGCTGGGCGTGACCATCGCCGAGGCGCCGCGCCGCGGGCGGATCTACACCACCACGCCGGAGACGGTTCAGCGCCTGATCGAGGAAAGCCGCACCACGCTGCCGGTGGTCGCCGCGTCCGGTACGCCGATCACGCCGCAGACCTATGGCAAGGTGGCCGACGGCCTGCGCCGCGACCTGCGGGTCGCCCAGGTGGTCTGCTTGACGTGAAGCCCTATGCCGCCGCGGCGGCGTCGCGGCGCGCGTGGACCCGCGCCAGCAGGATGAACAGCACGAGCGACGGAATGGCGATCAGGCCGGCGCCGATGAAGGCCGTGGCGTAGGCGCCGAGCAGGCCGCGTCCTGGCGTCATCGCCTCGACGGTCGCGCCGGAGAAGCCCTTCAGGAACTTGCCGAGCAGGGCGTAGGTCGAGGACAGCAGCGCGTACTGGGTCGCCGTATAGCCCAGTCCGGTGAGGCTCGACATATAGGCGACCAGGGCCACGCCGGCGTAGCCCTGGGCGAAGTTGTCGGCGGCCATCACTGCACCGAACAGGCCGGGGTGGGCGCCGAGATAGGGCAGCAGCGCGAAGGCGGCGACGCCCAGCCCCTGCAGCACCGCGCCGGCGATCAGCGTCGGGAACAGGCCGAGGCGAACCGTGCTCATGCCGCCGGCGGCGATGCCGACGACCGCGCCCAGCAAGCCGACCGAGCCTCTGACCGCCGCCACCGTGTCCTTGGTCAAGCCAAGGTCGTGGTAATAGGGATTGTACATCGGCCCCATGACGAAGTCGGGCAGCCGGTAGAGGGCGACCGCGGCCAGCATCAGGAAGCCGAGCGTCTTGTGGGTGGCGAAGAAGTCGACGAACGGGCCGATCACCGCGTCGACGAAGCCGCGCGGCGTCCAGAGCGGCGCCTTGCCCTGCAGCACCGCGTCGGCGCGGGCCGGTTCGACGGCGAACCAGGTGGCGGCGACGCCGATCAGCATGGCCGCGGCGTAGATCAGATAGGAATGCCCCCAGCCGACCCGGGCGGCGATCGCCAGGATCAGGGCGTCCGTCGCCAGCATCGCCCCGCGGTAGCCGAGCTGGTAGGCGGAGGCGAGCAGACCCTGCTCCTCGGCGTTGTCCGCAGCCTCGATCCGCCAGGCGTCGATCACGATGTCCTGGGTCGACGAGGCGAAGGCGGCGACCAGGGCGAAGGCGCCGATGGCCGCCAAGCCGCCGGCGGTCCCCACCAGCGCCATGCCGACGAGGCCCGCCGCCACCAGCATCTGGGACAACAGCATCCAGCCGCGCCGGCGGCCGAGGCGGCCGAGCAACGGGACGTCGAGCCGGTCGACAAGCGGCGCCCAGAAGACCTTGAAGGTGTAGGCCAGACCGACCCAGGACAGGAAGCCGATGGCCTTCAGGCTCGTGCCCTCGTCCCGCAGCCAGTAGCCGAGCGTGTTGCCGGTCAGCAGGAAGGGAAGACCAGAGGCGAAGCCCAGGCCGAGCATCACCCCGACCTTTGGCCGTCGAAGCGCTGTGAGCACCTCCACGGCCGAACGTTTGCGGCGTGGCGCCGTGGATGCGGCCTTGGCGTCGGCGGTCATAGGCGGACTTTCGTCGGAGCGCGCCCCCCGCGCCCTGGTCAGCCGACCTTGGCGCGCACCGTCGTCCGCGTCCAGCCGGCGGCGACCCAGCGCGACAGCACAGTGCGCAAGGCCTCCGGCTGCAAGGGCTTGACCAGGAAGTCGTCCATCCCGGCGTCCAGGCAGGCCCGGCGGTCGTCCTCGAACACATTGGCGGTCAGGGCGACGATCGGCGTTCCGACGCCGTCGTCCCGCAAGCGGCGAGCGGTCTGCTCGCCGGAGAGACCCGGCATCCGCATGTCCATCAGGATGATGTCGTAGATCCCGACCTTGACTGCTGCCAGCGCCTCCTCGCCGGCGCGGGCGTGGTCGACCTCGCAGCCCTCGCGCGCCAGCAGGGCGCGGGCCAGCAGGGCGTTGACGGGATTGTCCTCGACCAGCAGGACCCGCGCGCCCGGCGCGGCGGCCGGCGCGATGCGGTCGTCCTCCACCGCCTGCCCGGCCAGGGCCGGCCCGGCGCCGGCGGCGACCAGCACCCGCTCGGCCAGCGACCCAGGCCGCAGCGGCTTGATGAGGTAGCCGGCGAAGCCCGCCTGGCGATAGGCGTCCAGCCGCTCGCGCTCGTGGCTGGTGAGCAGGATGATGGCGCGTCGTTGCGGCGCCGGCGCCAGCAGCGCCTC
>Ga0105248_10000790_pt1 | contig 35522 bp, 38 predicted proteins | sample KBSS34metaG_FD_81524 | JGI IMG/M metagenome (GOLD analysis project Ga0105248, IMG submission 81524) | Switchgrass rhizosphere microbial communities from Kellogg Biological Station, Michigan, USA - KBS S3-4 metaG | ecosystem: Host-associated > Plants > Roots > Rhizosphere > Soil | place...
GCGGGTCAAATTCGAGTTGATCGATTATCGCCTGCTCGACGAGCAGTTCGACCGCATCGTCTCGGTCGGCATGTTCGAGCATGTCGGCGCGAAACATTACGATGAATTCTTCGCCAAGTGCCGCGACCTGCTGAAGCCCGACGGGGTCATGCTGCTGCACACGATCGGCAAGCTCGGCGACATTTCGACCGGGCCCGACCCCTTCACCGACAAATATATCTTCCCGGGCTATCATTTGCCGTCCGTCAGCGAGATGACCGCCGCGAGCCAGAAGTTCCGCATGATCGCGAGCGACATCGAGAACCTTCGGCTTCATTATGGGCTGACGCTCGAACATTGGCTCGACCGCGCGATGAAGGCTCGCAAGGAGATCGAGGCGATGTACGACGAGCGCTTCTTCCGCATGTGGGAATATTATCTCGCAGGCGGGATCGTGATGTTCGAGGACGGCGCGGCCTGCAATTACCAGGTGCAATATATCCGGGACCGCCGCGCGCTCCCCATCACGCGCGACTATATGGCGGAGGCAGAAGAGCGCTACCGCAAGCTGGGCGCGGAGGCGGCGGCCCCTACGAGGGCCTCCAAGGTCAAGGCGTCCGCCGCCGCCTGAATCGTCGCGGTCAGCTCCGCTGGCCGTGCATCATCTGATGCGCCTGCCGGCGCTCGTCGGGCGTGAGTTTGCCGTCGTGATTGAGGTCGGCCTGGTCGAAGTGGCGCGCGGCGGCGTCGGTCGCTTCGGCGAGCGAAACCCGTCCGTCTCGATTGGCGTCGGCCATCTCGAACAAATGGCCCATCATGCCGAAGCCGTGCCCGTGCATGCCGGCCTTCTCGCCAGCCTCCTTCATGATGACCACGCGCTCCTGCCGGACTTCAGGGCGTGCGGCCATGAACTCGTCGCGGCTGATCGTCCCGTCGTGATTGGCATCGAGACGCGCGAACACCGCCGCGCGATCCGGCATATCGCCCGCAGCAAAGCGATGAGACCCGGCGCCGTCCATGCCCCTCATATGTCCGCGGGCCCCGTCAGTCTCTTCGCGCGTGAGGAAGCCGTCTCGGTTGGTGTCGAGGCGAGCAAAAAGCTTGCGGACGTGATCGACCATTTCGTCGCGAGTCACGACCCTGTCGGACATCATCATCATTCGCCGGTGCTGCTCGACCCGCGGCGGAGTCGGGGCGACGCTTTGCGGAGTCGGTGCCGGAGGTGTTTGCGCGAGGGAAGACCCGGTTCCCGCGACCAAGGCAATTGCGGCCGCGCCGATGTGGAGCTTCGTCATGACTTCCGCCTCCATCCTGTTTCGCGGAGCCTATGAAACGACAGCTGTATGGCGGTTGAATGCTGCTCTAGGCGCAATTTCTAACCTCGCTGTTAACCAAGATTTAGAACTTGGCCGACACCTTGGCACCGTCAGTCAAGACGGGGAAAGCAATGCCAGTTAAAAGCGAAGCTGCGGCCGATGTCGCGATCATCGGTGCGGGCCCTGCGGGGCTCACGGCTGCCTATCAGCTTACCAAGGCTGGCTATTCGGTCATCGTGATCGAAAAGGACCCCGTCTACGTCGGCGGCATCAGCCGCACCGTCGAGCACAACGGCTTCCGCTTCGACATCGGCGGACACCGCTTCTTTTCGAAGTCGCGCGAGGTGGTCGATCTCTGGAACGAGATCCTGCCCGACGACTTCATCCAGCGGCCGCGGATGAGCCGCATCTTCTACGACGGCAAATATTATTCCTATCCGCTGCGCGGGTTCGAGGCGCTTCGCAACCTCGGGATCGTCCGCTCGGCGCTGTGCATGGCCTCCTACGGCAAGACCCGGCTGTTCCCGCGCAAGGACGTGAAGTCGTTCCAGGACTGGACCATCAACCAGTTCGGCGAGCAGCTCTTCAACATCTTCTTCAAGACCTACACCGAAAAGGTGTGGGGTATGCCGTGCGACGAGATTTCGGCGGACTGGGCGGCGCAGCGGATCAAGGGACTGAGCCTCGGCGGCGCGGTGATCGATGGGCTGAAGCGCTCGCTCGGCCTCAACAAGCGCCCGAACGACGGCATGGAAACGAAGACACTGCTCGAGACCTTCCGCTATCCGCGGAAAGGCCCCGGCATGATGTGGGAAGCCGCGCGCGATTTCGTCGTCGCCAAGGGCAACACGGTCCTGATGGACCATGCGCTCCAGCAGCTTTCGTTCGACAAGAAGCTCGACCGCTGGCGGGTCGCGGCGAAGACCGGCGCCGGCAAGAATGTCGTCATCAGCGCCGCGCACGTCATCTCGTCGGCGCCGATCCGCGAGCTCACCAGCCGAATCCACCCGCTGCCCAAGGCGGCGGCGAATGCGCTGAACCTCCGCTACCGCGACTTCCTGACCGTCGCGCTCATGATCCGCTCCAAGGACATCTTCCCCGACAACTGGATCTACATCCACGATTCGAAGGTGAAGGTCGGCCGCATCCAGAACTTCCGCAGCTGGTCGCCCGAAATGGTGCCCGACCCAAGCCTCGCCTGCGTCGGCCTCGAATATTTCTGCTTCGAGGGTGACGGCCTGTGGACGTCCAGCGACGAGGAGCTGATCGAGCTCGCCAAGAAGGAAATGCAGGTCCTCGGCATGTGCGACCCGGCCGACGTCGAAGGCGGCGTCGTGGTTCGCCAGGAGAAGGCTTACCCGGTCTACGACGATTATTATCGCGACAATGTGGAAGCGATCCGCGACGAGCTGGAAACCGCATATCCGACGCTTCACCTGGTCGGCCGCAACGGCATGCACCGGTACAACAACCAGGACCATGCGATGATGACGGCGATGCTGACCGCCCGGAACATCGAGGCCGGACGCCGCGCCTACGACATCTGGGCCGTCAACGAGGATGCCGAATATCACGAGTCGGGCGACGAGGGCGAACAGGCCGCTCTCGCTTCCGAACGCCTGGTGCCGAAGCGGCTGAAGGCGGCTTGAGGCCGATGCTCGACCAGCTTTACACCCGCTACATCGGCGCCAGCGTCGCATCGCTTGGCGTCGATTTCGCGATCTTCATGACGGCGCTGTCGCTGGGCGTTCCGCCGGCGCTGGCAGCGGCATGCGGCTATATTGCGGGAATCGTCTGCCACTGGCTGATCTCGAGTAGGTTCGTGTTCACCGAGCAGGTCGCCAGCGAGGGCGCGGCCCGGCGCAACCAGCAAGGGCTGTTCGTCCTTTCGGCGCTGGTCGGCCTCGGCATCACCACCGCGATCGTCGGCCTCGGCAGCCGCTTCGGCCTCGATCCGCGCATCGCCAAGGGCGTCGCGATCGTCGTCAGCTTCCAGGCGACCTACATGCTTCGCAAGAAGGTCGTGTTCGCTTGAAAGGCGACCTTGCGCCGCAACTGACCTGGAAGCGCCAGCAATGGCTGGTGCTGGCGATGTGGGTCGTCGTCGGTGCGTGGATGATCAGCAACGCGATTCCGGCGCTCACCGAATGGACGTTTCCGGATCCCGACGATCCAATGCGCCTGATGCAGGTGCGCGACTGGCTCGCGGGGCAGAGCTGGTTCGACGTCACCCAATATCGATTGAATGCGCCTGCCGGCGGACCGATGCACTGGTCGCGGCTGGTCGACATTCCGATCGCCGCGGTGATCCTGATCGCTCGCCTCTTCACCGACCAGCATGGCGCGGAGACGGCGGCGCTGATCGCGGTGCCGCTGCTGACTCTCCTCATCGCGATGCTGCTGATTCATCGCATCGCCTACAAGCTCATGGGATCGCCCGCAGCTTTGCTCGCCGTGTTTGCGACGCCGCTGTCGCTCGGTGCGATGAAGCAGATGCGGATCCTACGCATCGATCATCACGGCTGGCAGATCGTACTTGCGCTGGTCGCAATGCTCGCGGTTCTCGATGAGCGACCGCGGCGGTCCGGCCTAGTCGCCGGTGCGGCGATGGCGTTCTGGTGCAACATTTCCATCGAAGCGCTGCCGTTCGTCGCGGCGCTCGGCGCCTGGTTCGCTTTCCACTGGCTTCGCGACGCCTCGGCCGGAGAGCGGCTGAAGAGCTATCTCACGGGGCTGGCGAGCGCGAGCCTGCTGCTGTTCGGCCTGACTCATGCGCCGTCGGTGTGGTTCGGCCACCCGCATGACGCGCTCAATATCGCGCATCTCGTCGGGTTCGGCGTGGCAGCGTTGGGCTCCCATGTCGCAGTCAGGAATATTGCCGATTGGAAGCTGCGGCTGGCAGCTCTTGCGGCCGTCGGTGTCGCGGCCGTCGCCGCGATGTTCGGCGTCGATCCACATTTCCTGCAGGGACCATTTTCGTCGCTGGACCCGCTGGTCGCTCGCGAATGGTATCAGGGCGTCGACGAAGGGATGCCGGTGTGGCGCCTGGCGCCGGGCGACGCGTCGGCAGGCTTTGCGCAGCCGCTCGTCGGGCTCCTCGGCGCCGCAGTCGCAATTGCGAGGACCGAGGGCGAGCGGCGCGAGCGCTGGACCGCCTTTGCCTATCTGCTCGGCGCGGTGACGCTGTCGGCGGTGATCGTGATTCGCGAAGCGACGACTGCAAGCACGATCAGCCTTCCTGGGACCGCCTTCCTCTGCCAGCTCGCGCTGACCCGCGCGCGGACCGTATCGCTGGCGCCGGCGCGGATCGTCGCGACCGTGGGCGCTGTGTTCATCATGGCGCCGGCCTATGCCGGGCCGGCACTGGTCATGCCCGACAACCCGCAGCTGGTGAACGCGTGGAACCAGGCGGATTTCTGTACGAAGCGCAGCATGATCCAGAAGCTCGACGTGCTGCCGGGGAGCAACCTCGCGGTGCCGCTCGACATCACGCCCGCGATCCTTGCCAGCAGCCATCACAGCGCGATCGCCAGCGGCTATCACCGCAACGACGGCGGCATTCACGACGTGATCGCCATGTTCGCTGGGCCGCTGCCGAGTGCTCGCGAGATCATTGCGAAGCGGCACATCGATTATGTCGTCATGTGCCGGGGCGCAGTCGAATCGATCCGCTGGGGCCACCGCGGGCCCGGCGGCCTCGCGTCGCTGCTGAACGCCGATCGGCCGCCCGAGTGGCTGGAGCCTGTCGCCATTCCCGGCCTCAAGGGCTTGCACGTATGGCGCGTGCGCAAGGACATGGTCATCGTCCCGGCCGCCTAAATCGCCGCTTAAGAAGCTGTAATCCCGCCCTTCCGTGCATGGACAAATGACCCGATCCCGCTAGGAGCGCGCGGGTCGTGAATTACGGTGTGAAAAATGGGGGTTGAGCGGAACTTGGCGGCCGACGTGGCGGTCGAGGTGCGCCCGTGGTGGGAATCACGGCTGTGCCTGGCGCTTGTCGTGCTCGCGACGATGATCCCCCTCGTCTACCCGCCGATTCCGCCGCTGGTGGACCTGTTCGGTCATATGGGCCGGTACCGGGTCGAGCTCGACCTTGCCCATTCGCCCTGGCTCCAGGCCTATTACGACTATCACTGGGCGGCGATCGGCAACCTCGGCGTCGACATCCTCGTCGTCCCGTTCGCCAAGCTGATGGGGCTCGAGTGGGCGGTGAAGGCGATCGTGATGGCGATCCCGCCGATGACTGCCGCCGGCTTCCTGTGGGTGTCGCGAGAGGTGCACGGGCGGATCGTGCCGAGCGTCTTCTTCGCGCTGCCGTTCATCTACGGTTACCCGTTCCTGTTCGGCTTCGTGAACTTCACGCTGTCGGTGGCGCTCGCATTCCTCGCCTTCGGCCTGTGGCTGAGGCTGGGGCGGCTCGAACGGACGGTGCTTCGCGAATGGCTGTTTGTCCCGATCTCGATCGTCGTCTTCTTCTGCCACACTTATGGCTGGGGGCTGCTCGGCCTGATGTGCTTCTCGGCCGATGCGGTCCGTCTTCACGACCGCGGCCGGACCTGGTGGCGCGCCGGGCTTGAGGCGGCGCTCCGCACCTCGGTGATGGCGTTGCCGATCCTCGTCATGCTGATCTGGCGCAGCGAGACCCACGGCGGCCAGACGATCGACTGGTTCGACTGGAAGATCAAATGGCGCTGGATCTATTCGGCGCTTCGCGATCGCTGGAAATGGTTCGACATCGCCTCCTTGATCGCGGCGGCGCTAGTGTTCGTCTACGCGATCTTCAGCCGCAAGATGACGCTCTCGCGCAACCTCGTCTTCTCGGCGATCGTGCTGCTGGCCGGCTTTGCGGTTATCCCGCGGATCGTCTTCGGCTCGGCTTACGCCGACATGCGTCTCGTGCCTTACCTGCTGGCCGTCGGCCTGATCGCCATTCGATTCAAAGGGGCGCCCGACCGCAGGACCGCGCATGTCCTCGCGGTGCTCGGCCTCCTGTTCTTTGCGGCGCGCACAACCGCCAACACGATCAGCCTTGGAATGGCGGGTGCGGACCAGCGCGCGAAGATGCACGCGATCGACCAGATGCCGCGTGGCGCGCGGGTCATCAGCCTCAATGGCATGCCGTGCACCGAATATTGGCCGCTGCTGCGAAGCGGTCACCTGGGCGCGATGGTGATCGTTCGGCGCGAAGGATTTTCGAACGACCAGTGGCTGCTGGAAGGCGTGAACCTGCTCGACCTCAAATATCGCGCGGCCGGCTATTTTGCCGCCGATCCGTCGCAGCTCGTCAGACCCGATCACTGCCGCGACCGGCTTCACCGGACGATCGGGGCGTCGCTCGCCACGCTGCCGCGCAGTGATTTCGACTACGTCTGGCTGATCGACGTCCCGCCCTATGACCCCAGCCTCGTGGCCGGGCTACAGCCGGTCTGGCGCGGGCCGGGGTCCATCCTCTATCGTCTCCATTGATGACTGCGCTTTCGATCGTCGTTCCCTGCTTCAACGAGGAAGCATGCCTGCCCGCTCTCCTCGAGCGGCTGAGCGCGGCCGCGCGCTCGGCCGTGCTCGACGATTATGAGATCGTCCTCGTCAACGATGGCTCGCGGGACCAGAGCTGGCCGATCATGCGGCAGATGGCGGCGGACGATCGCCACGTCGTCGCCGTGAACCTGTCTCGCAACCATGGGCACCAGCTGGCGCTGACCGCCGGTCTGGATCTCTGCCGGGGCGAGACCATCCTCATCATCGACGCGGATCTGCAGGACCCGCCCGAGCTGCTTCCAGCGATGATGGAGACGATGCGCAGCGAGGATGCCGACGTGGTCTATGGCGTTCGCGGCAGCCGGTCCGGCGAAACCGCGTTCAAGCGCGCCACCGCGCACGGATTCTACCGGCTGCTGTCACGTGCGACGGAAGTCGACATCCCGCTTGATACCGGCGACTTCCGGCTGATGAGCCGCCGCGCGCTCGACACGCTTCTGGCGATGCCGGAGCAGGCGCGCTTCATCCGCGGCATGGTCGCGTGGATCGGCTTCCGGCAGGTGCCCTTCGTCTACAACCGTGCCGAGCGTTTCGCCGGCGAGACCAAATATCCGTTCAGCAAAATGCTGCGCTTCGCGCTCGACGCGCTGACGGGCTTTTCGTCGGCGCCGTTGAAGCTGGCCAGCCACGTCGGGCTATGGCTCTCGGTCGGGTCCGTCCTCCTTATCCTCTACATCGCTTATGCCTGGGCCGCGGGCCGGAACATCCCCGGCTGGACCTCCCTGATGCTCATCGTCGTCATCATCGGCGCGGTGCAGATGTTCGTCCTCGCGCTGATGGGCGAATATATCGGTCGCCTCTACAATGAGGCGAAGGGCCGGCCGCTCTACATCGTCCAGGAAGTCGCCGGCGACGGGCGCGGCGACGCGCGGCTCGGCTATATCGCGGACGCGACCGCGAACAGCGACAGCCCCGGCGGCAACGGCAATCGCCCGACTAGGTGACGTTCGGCGCGGAAGACCGCTTCCAATGCGGCGTTGAGCGGCCGCGGCGGAAGCTTCACATCCGCATCGTCCTTGCCGCGTACCTTAGACGAGACGCGTTGGGCGACAGCGAGCGGGAACAGCAGACTGTTGAAGTAGCCGACCTTTTCGAGCTTCATCGGTGAGCCTTCGATCAGCCGCCGAAGCTGCGATTTCGAATAACGGCGCTTGTGATGATTCACGACATCGTGGGCGGACCACATCCAGCGGTGCGCCGGGACGGTCATCAGGAACTTCCCGCCGGACTTAAGCTTGCCAGCAATGGCGGCAAGGGCAGCGTCGTCGTCCTCGATATGCTCGATCACATCGAGCGCGGCGATGAGGTCGTAACCATCGTCGACGCCGGCAAGCTCGGGGAGCGGGGAGTTGATGACTCTGCGCCCGAGCCGCTGTTCCGCGATCGCGCGCGATTCATCGTCGAGCTCGACCGCATCGACATGGCCAAACGCGCCGAGCATCGGGAGATTGTGTCCCGTCCCACAGCCGATTTCGAGGATCCGCGCGTCCTTGTCCAACTTGACCTCGCGGCGGATAAGGTCGGCGAGAACGTCGCGCCGCGCACGGTACCACCAGAGCTTCTGGTCGAGCTCGGCCATCTCCCGGTAGGCGTCGCGCTCCATCAGCCGAACACCCACTGACGGTTGAGAAGGTAGGTCGCGAACGGCGTGACGAAGATGGCCGGAACAAGCGGCCACCAGGTCGGACCGTGGAAGAGCGGGCCCGTCAACACCCAGGTGAAGATCTCATTGACGACGAAGCCGGAGGTCTGGACCGCGAGAAACTTCACCTTCATCCGGTGATCCTCGGACTTGCCGTGGCCGCGGAAGCTCCAGCGGCTGTGGAGTACGAAGCCGATGCTGACCGAGACGAGGAAGGCGATCACGACGGCGGCCATCGGCGGCATCACATAGGTCGCGAGATACCAGTAGATGACCGAGTAGACGCCGGCGAGGAAGAACCCCACCAGCGCGAACCTGACCAATTGTCCGAAGCTTTCGTGACTGACGTTTAATCTCGAGGCCATGCCGGGCTGCTTGCCGTTTGTAGTTTGACGGCTACAGCCCGAAAAATGCTGCAAGGCAAGGTACTCAAAAGCCAATATGACAAGGCCGAGCGGTGGATGATCGCCACCGTCGAGCGCCATTGGCGCTGGATCGTGCTTGCTGCCTGGCTCGGCGTGTGCGCGCTGTGGATCTTCGAGCGGTGGTCGAACATCCGCTGGTTCGTCCTGACCGATACCGACGACAATATGCGCATGATGCAGGTCCGCGCCCTGCTTCACGGCCAGGGCTGGTTCGACCTCCGCAATTACCGGATGAACCCGCCCTTCGGCGCGAACATCCACTGGTCGCGGCTGGTCGACCTGCCGATTGCAGGCCTGATCCTCGGCTTGAGGCCGTTCCTCGGCGGAGCGGGTGCGGAGCGCTGGGCCGTCGCGATCGCGCCGCTGCTGCCGTACGTGGTGCTGCTCTTTTCGCTGGCGCTGACCGCGCGGCGCCTGATCCACCCCGCCGCCTATCCGCTGGCCTTCCTTGCGATCTTCTTCGCCGACTCGACCAACGGCATGTTCATGCCGGAGCGGATCGACCATCACGGGTGGCAGCTGGCGCTCCTCGCGGCCGGCATGGCGGCAATCGCCGATCCGAAGCGGATGCGCGGCGGACTCATCCTCGGCATCACGTCGGCGTTGTCGTTCGCCATCGGGCTCGAGATGGTCATCTATCTCGCGCTTGCAGGGTCAGCGATGGTCCTGTTCTGGGTGGCGGACCGCGACGAGGCGGAGCGGCTGCGAGCCTATGCGCTTTCGCTCAGCGCCGGCATCGCGTTCAGCTATCTCGTCTTTGCTTCCTACGACAATCGCAACGCCGTCTGCGACGCGCTCTCGCCCGTTTATCTGTCGGACCTGCTGCTTGGCGGTGCGCTGATGTACGCGCTGGCGTGGGTTTCGCCGGCGGACTGGAAGCGCCGTCTGCTCCTCGCCTTGTTGGCCGGGGCGGCCATCGCGGGTTTCCACGCGGCGATGTGGCCGCAGTGCCTGCAAAAGCCGGAGCATATCTCGCCCGAGGCCCAGCGGCTGTGGATGAACTATGTGAAGGAGGCGAGGCCGATCTACCGGCACGGCTGGCGCATCGCGTCGTCAATGGTTGCGCTCCCGATCACGGCGCTGTTTGGCTGGCCTCTCCTCGCCTGGATGCGGCGGCGGGACGCCGATCTCCTGCGGCGCATCATCGCGGTTGCCGTTCCGGGCATCGTCGCCTCCCTGCTGCTGCTTTGGCAGACCCGCACCGGACCGCCTGCCCAGATGCTGTCGGCCGTCGGCGCGGCGGCGCTCATCTGGGTCCTGTTCCCGTTGTTCTGGCGATCGAGGCACCCTTCGTTAGGAGTGATCGGCGCCTGCGTCGCGGTGGTCGTCGCGGTCGGCGCGATTGTGCCGTTGGTGCTCGAGTTCTTTCCGGCGAAGCCATCGACGGCCTATGAGAAGTCGATCGGACGCGCCAACAGCCTGTGCTCTTCGCTGTGGGGCCTCCACCCGGTCGCGCTGCAGCCGAAAGGGCTGGTATTCACCTTCGTCGATCTCGGGCCGCGCCTGATCACGCTGACGCGCCACGACGCCATCGCGGGCCCCTACCATCGTAATTACCAGCAAATCGTCGATGTCATGAAGGCCTGGCGCGGCGACGAGCCGAACGCGCACCGCATCATCGTCGACAAGTACCATTCCAACTACGTGCTGACCTGCCCGAGGAGCTCGACCACGACGATCTTCATGTCCGAGACGCCGAAGGGCTTCTATGGACAACTGGAGCGGGGGCATGTCCCGACCTGGCTGCAGCGCGTGCCGCTGCCCGCTGACTCGCCGTTCAAGATGTGGAAGGTGGTCGGTTAGGCGAGGACGTGGGGGAAGCTTTGCTTCAGCCCGTCGATCACGAACTGGGCGGCCAGCGCGGCGAGGATCACGCCGAGGATGCGCGTGATCACCGCTTCGACCTTGTCGCCGATCAGCCGCATGATCGGGCCCGCGGCAAGCAGCGTCACCATCATGATGAGCATGACGGCGGTGATTGCAGCAAGGACGACGGCGACGTGAAGGGGCGTCTCGGCGCGCGAGACCCACAGCATTGCGCTGGCGATCGAGCCGGGCCCGGTGATCATCGGCATCGCCATAGGGAAGACGCTGATATCTTCCGCCTCGGGCGTGCCCTCGATCTCCTCGGCGCGCTTTTCCCGCCGCTCGGTGCGGCGTTCGAACACCATGTCGATCGCGATGAAGAAAAGCATGATGCCCCCCGCGATCCGGAAGCTCGCAAGGCTGATGCCGAGCCAATGAAGGAGCGGCCGCCCGAGCAACGCAAAGAACATCAAGATCGCCCAAGCGATCAGTGACGAACGGATCGCCATCGCCCGTCGATGCGCGGGCGTGGTGCCCTTGGTCAGGCTCGCGAAGATTGGCGCGCAGCCGGGCGGGTCGATGATCACCAGGAAGGTGATCAGGGCCGACCCGAACAGCTCGATCATGAAGCAGGGACGAGGTTGTTCAGCACCAGTTTGTAGCGCTTGCCGTTCCACTGGTAGACGCGGAAGTGGCGGTCGCCCTTCGCGCCGACCTTCCAATCCCAGCCCAGCGTTTTGTCGGCGGACTGGCCGCGGCCGTTATCTTCAGGCGTGGTCCGCGCCTGCTTTCCCGTCAGCGGGGGCGGCGGGATGATCGGGGCACCCGGCGCGCGGCGGCTGCACGAGGCGCGTGTGACCTTGGGCGGCCCGGCGGGCGGCGCAATCTTGTTCGGTCCGCCGCCGTCATATTCGAAGCGCCACGTCGTGCCGGTGCGCTGCCAGACGGTCGTGAAGTAACCCGCGAGCTTGCCGTCCGGCGTGAACCACGGTCCGGTGTTGACCGCCGTCCGCCCGTCGCAGGAGACGTAGCTTTGCGCCGGCTGCCAGGTGATCGCCTTCGGCGGGTCCTTGCGGTCCTTCAGGAAATCGCGCGCCCACACGGCCTGCGGCGAGAACATCACCGCGTCCTTGTCGGCATATTTGCGGAAGGCCGACCACATGCCCATCGACTGGGCGTCGCGCGCGAAGGCGCGCTCAGCATCAACGGCACTCGGTGCTGCGGCGGCAAGGAGCAAGGCTGCGATCATAGGTCCTCCGGAAGAGGGAAGCCGTCACGGCGGGATGCCGAGACGAGGGTGTTGCGGATGAGGCAGGCGATCGTCATCGGGCCGACGCCTCCCGGAACCGGGGTGATAGCGCCAGCGACTTCCACCGCTTCGTCGAAGGCGACGTCGCCGAGGAGCTTGCGCGTGCCGTCGGGCTGCTCGACCCGCTCTTGGCCGACGTCGATCACGGTCGCGCCCGGTTTCAGCCAGTCGCCGCGGATGAGCTCCGGCCGTCCGACTGCGGCAACGACGATGTCGGCGCGACGTACCGCCGCCGGCAGGTCGCGCGTGCGGGAGTGGGCGACAGTGACGGTGCAGTTCGCCTGCAGCAGAAGCTGCGCCATCGGCTTGCCGACGATGTTGGAGCGGCCGACGACCATCGCGTCGAGGCCCGAAAGATTGCCCAGTTCCTGCTGCAGCAGCATCAGGCAGCCGAGGGGCGTGCAGGGAACGAAGCTTGGCAGGCCGATCGAGAGCCGCCCGGCGCTGACGGGGTGGAAGCCGTCGACATCCTTGTCGGGTGAAATGCGCGTGATGATCGCGGTCTCGTCGACCTGCTTCGGCAGCGGCAGCTGGACGAGGATCCCGTCGACAGCGGGGTCGGCATTGAGTTGGTCGACGACGGCGAGCAGCTCGTCTTGGCTGACCGAAGCAGGCAGGCGATGCTCGAAGCTCTCCATCCCCGCTTCGCGCGTCGCCTTGACCTTGGACCGGACGTAGGCTGCCGAGGGCGGATGTTCGCCGACGAGCACCACGGCGAGGCCTGGCGCGCGTCCCTTGGCCTCGCGGAAGCGCGAAACCTGGTTCGCGACACGCTCGCGAAGCGCGAGGGCCGCCGCCTTCCCGTCGATCAGCTTCGCGGTCATCCGCCGAGATAATATTGGGTGACGACGCCCGCGAGGAGCTTCTTGATCACTTGGATCAGGATCAGGATCACGAGCGGCGAGAAGTCGATTCCGCCGAAGTCCGGGAGCATACGCCGGATCGGCCGGTAGAGCGGGGCGGTGAGCCGGTCTAGGGCGACCGCGAAGCTGCGGACGCCGTGCGATCCCGTGTTGAGCACGTTGGCGACGAGGAGCCAGCTCAGCACGACCTGGATGATGATCACCCAGCTGAGGATCGTCAGTAGCAAGTTGGCGATGTCGACGAGGGCAAGCAGCATTGCGGAGGCTTAGCGGGGCCGTTGTTACGGCGCAAACCTCTCCGGCTCGGCGACGGCTAGGATTTCGGCGAAATCCTCGGCCTTGTCATTCCACTCGGCGACTGGCGTCCAGCCGCCTGCGAGCAGCAGGACGCGTCCGCCACGCGGCCCGTACTTGTGGCTGTTCTCCGTGTGGATCGAGGACCCTTGCGCGAAGCGGAAACGCTGGCCGGCGATGGTGAAGGCGACATCCCGCGTCGCGACGAGATGCATCTCGATCCGTGACAAGATGTCGTTCCAGCGCGCTTCGTGGCGGAAGGCGTCGAGCGGGATGTCGCCGTCGAGCTCGCGGTTGATCCGCCGAAGGAGATTGAGGTTGAACTCGGCGGTGACGCCTTCGCGGTCGTCATAGGCGGCGAGCAGCCGCTCGACCGGCTTCACCCGGTCCATCCCGATAAGTAGCTGCGATCCGGGTCCGAGCAGCGCGCGGAATTGCCGCAGCAGGTCGGTGGCGCTCCACGGCACGAAGTTGCCGATGGTCGATCCCGGGAAGAAGCCGAGCTTCGGCAGGTCCGCAATCTCCGGCGGCAGGCTGAAGGGCCGCGCGAAATCCGCGACGACGGGCAGGATGCGTAGCCAGGGTAGGCGCTCCTGCAGGTCGGCCGCGCTCTGCTCGAGATAGTCGCCCGAAATGTCGACGGGAACGTAGGCGGAGGGCGCGATCGCATCGAGGAGGATCGGGGTCTTGGTTGCCGACCCCGCGCCGAATTCCACGACGGCCGCGCCCTTGGGGACGCGCGCCGCGACCTCAGGCATGATGTCGTGGAAGATCGCCGTCTCGGTGCGGGTCGGATAGTAGGAGCTGAGCCGCGTGATCTCGTCGAACAGCTCAGAGCCGCGGAGATCGTAGAGCCATCGGGCGGGGATGGCGGCCGTCGACGCCGAAAGGCCGGCGAGCACGTCGTCGCGAAACGACTTCGTCTGGGGATCAAGCGTCGCGAGCAAGGCGAACTCCGGTGAACTGCCAGCGCGCGGCCGGCGGGAAGAAGTTGCGGTACGAGGCCCGGCTGTGCCCGCGCGGCGTCGCGCAGCTCGCGCCCTTGAGCACGAACTGGCCGCACATGAACTTGCCGTTGTACTCGCCGACCGCGCCCTCGGCGGGCGAGAAGCCGGGATAGGAAGCGAAGGCGCTCTGCGTCCATTCCCAGACGTCGCCGAAGATGCCACCGCCGGGGCGAGGCACGGCGGCACCGGCTTCGTCGAGTTGGTTGCCGATCATCGGGTCGGCGGATGCCGCGAAGTCTTCCCATTCCGCTTCGGTCGGCAGGCGAGCGCCGGCCCAGCGCGCGAAGGCGTCGGCCTCGAAATAGCTGATGTGGGCAACGGGCGCGGTCCAGTCGATCTCGCGGAGTCCGCCAAGGGTGAACTCGGTGCCGTCCTCGCGCCAGTAGAACGGCGCAGCGATCGCTTCGCGCTGGACCCAGTCCCAGCCTTCCGACAGCCAGAGGGTCGGCTTCGCGTAGCCGCCATCGTCGATGAACTCGCGCCACTCGCGGTTGGTGGTTCGCCGGCTGGCCAGCTCGTGACCGGCGAGGAATTCGCGGTGGCGCGGGCGCTCACAATCAAACGCAAAACCCGCGTCCGCCGCGCCCATCTCGACGATGCCCTCGCGCCCGCGGTGCCACGACAATGGTTCCCCGGCGAAGCAGGTTGGCGCTGAAGACTCGGCATAGGCCGGCTCCAGCGGGTTCTCGGCGAAGGTCGCTAGGAGGTCGGTGAGGAACAGCTCCTGGTGCTGCTGCTCGTGGTTGATCCCAAGCTCGATCAGCTGCAGCGCCGCAGGGGAAAGGTTTGGCAGTGCGCGCTCGAGCGCTTCGTCGACGTGCGCTCGATAGGTTCGCACTTCGTCGAGCGAGGGGCGGCTGAGCATGCCCCGGCGCGGGCGCGCGTGGCGGGGCCCCTCTGCCTCGTAATAGCTGTTGAAGAGGAAGGCCCATCGCTCATCGAAAGCGCGATAGTCGGGCACGTGATCACGCAGGATGAAGGTCTCGAAGAACCAGGTCGTGTGCGCGAGGTGCCATTTGGCTGGCGAGGCGTCGGGAAATGGCTGGATCGTCGCATCGGCATCGCTGAGCGGCGCGGCGAGGCCGAGCGTCACTTTCCGCGTCGCGAACAGTCGCGATGCGAGATCGCCTGCTGGCTCAGGCCGGGGGCGTGTCGCCATCATCGCGCCTCTAACGCATTACGGCCGTAAAGTCGCCAGCCCTGACCTTAGTCCCGTGTTGCTCCGGGCTTCCATAGGACATCCCCGCCCTCGCCCGCAGCCACGGAACGGGCGGCGACGAAGAGGTGGTCGGAGAGGCGGTTGAGATAGGCGAGAAGGTGCGGGTTGAGCGGTTCGTCCTCGTTGAGCGCGACCGCGGCGCGTTCGGCGCGGCGAGTCACCGCTCGCGCGAGATGGAGGGCCGCGACGCCGGCGGACCCGCTCGGAAGGATGAAGCTGGTGAGGGGCTCGAGCGAGGCGTTCATCTCGTCAATCTCGCGCTCGAGCCGTTCGACTTGGCTCGCGACGATACGAAGGGCGCCGTCAATGTCGCCCGGCGTGGCGACGTCGGCGCCGAGGTCGAACAGGTCGTTCTGGATCGGGAGCAGCGCCTTCGCGACGTCGCCTTGCCCGACCGCGGCGATCGCCACGCCGATGGCCGCATTGGCTTCGTCGACCTCGCCGATCGCCGTCATTCGAAGGCTCGACTTGCTGACCCGGCTGCCGTCGACCAGCCCGGCGCTGCCGCTATCGCCCGTGCGCGTGTAGATCTTGTTGAGCTTGACCAATTAGTGGCCCGGGCTGCCCGCGAGAGCCAGCAGGGCGAGCACGATGAGCACGGCGAGGCCCTGGAAGAGGACCCGGCGCTGCATCCATTTCTGCGACTGCTCGCCGGTAACGTCCTTACCGGACGCCATGCCGATGACGCCACGAACGAGCACGTAGAGCACCGCGGCCATCGCCAGCAGGAGGAAGATTAGGAGGACGATCCGCATGGCGCCGATTTAGGCGTCGATGAAGCTGAAACCAAGGGGAAGCTTGCCCCCCAGCAGGTCGCTCGCGAGGGCCAGGCCGTCGACGCCTTCGCTCCGCATGGCGGTCAGCGTCGGCGCGAGGTCGCGCTTGGCGAGGCGGTGGCCGTCGGCGTGAGCGACGAGCGGGTGGTGAAGGTAGGTCGGCTCAGGCAGCCCGAGTAGCCGCTGGAGAAGCCGCTGAATCGGCGTGGAGGCGCGGAGGTCTGCGCCGCGAACGACCATCGTGACGCCGCTCGCCGCATCGTCGACGACGCAGGAGAGGTGGTAGGACGCCGGCGCGTCCTTTCGGGCGAGGATCGCGTCGCCGATGTCGCTCTCGGTAGCGGTGAGGGCTTGCCCGTCCGCTTCCTTCCACATGGGCATTCCGGCGATTTCGAGCGCCTTGGCTGAATCGAGACGCCAGCAGTGAGGCGTTGCCGCTCGGCGCTCCGGGTCGTCGGGGAGCGGACGGCACGTGCCTGGATAGGAGGTGGCAGCGTCCCCGTGCGGCGCGGTCAGCGACTGGGAGATGTCGGCGCGGGTGCAGAAGCAGGCATAGGCGAGCCCGCGCGCCTTCAGCGTCTCGAGGGCATGCTCGTACGCCTTGGTTCGCTCCGACTGGACGAAAACCGGCTCGCCCCAATCCAGCCCCAGCCAGCGAAGGTCCTCATAGATGCCGTCAACGAACTCGCGCCGCGTGCGCGTCTGGTCGAGATCCTCGATCCTCAGCAGGGACTTCCCGCCGCTTGCTTGCGCGCGCGCATGGCCCTGGACGGCGCTATAGGCATGGCCAAGGTGAAGCCGCCCGGTCGGAGAAGGCGCGAAGCGGGTGATGAACATTTCAACCGTTACCGAAAGGACTCTTGACGCTGAGTCATTGAAAATGCTGTCATACGCATGTCACGCCGGGTTGGCATCCGGTGGGCAACAAGGGAAGCGGGGCCGGGTGCCCTCTCCTCCTTGAGTGCGACGGGGCCGGGGAGCTGCAGTTCGGACCAACCGAACGAAAGGCTGCTGTCGCTCGCATGTATCATCCTGAGCTGATCCGACATCCCGAAAGCTGCCCGGCGCTGGTCCTCAACGCCGATTACACGCCGCTGTCTTATTACCCGCTGTCGCTGTGGCCGTGGCAGACTGCGGTCAAAGCGATGTTCCTGGAGCGCGTCGACGTGGTCGCTCACTACGACCGCGAGGTTCACTCGCCGAGCATGGCGTTGAAGCTGCCGAGCGTGATCGCGCTTCGCGACTATGTGCGGCCGAACGAATATCCGGCGTTCACGCGATTCAACCTCTTTCTCCGCGACAAATTCCGGTGCGTCTATTGCGGGTCGCACAAGGAGCTGACCTTCGACCACGTCGTTCCGCGCGCCCAGGGCGGACGAACGATGTGGGAGAATGTCGCTACGGCCTGCGCGCCGTGCAACCTGCGCAAGGGCGGGCGGACGCCGGTCGAAGCGCACATGCATCTGATGCGCGAGCCGATCCGGCCGACGACCTGGCAGCTGCAGGAGCATGGGCGGGCGTTCCCGCCGAATTACCTGCACGAAAGCTGGCGGGACTATCTCTATTGGGATGTCGAACTGCTGCCGTAATTCCGTTCTTCGTCATTCCAGCGAAAGCTGGAATCCATGAACACTCCGGGTTTCAGTCCTCGAACGCGGTATTCATGGATCCTGAAACAAGTTCAGGATGACGGTTGTGAGGCGAGAAACTCGCGCACGGCCGGGTTCACGTCGCACCGCTGCAGCGCGACCGCGAGATTGGCGATAACGAAGCCCGCAGCGCTCCCACAGTCGTAGCGTTCGCCCTCGAAGCGGTAAGCGTGCATCGGCTGCTTGCCGACCAGCTTCGCGATCGCGTCGGTGAGTTGGATCTCCCCGCCGGCGCCGGTCTCCTGCGCGTCGAGCGCGCGCATGACGTCCGGCTGAAGGATGTAGCGGCCGGGGAGCATGAGGTTGGATGGTGCGGTCCCGGGGGCCGGCTTCTCGACCATGCCGCGGATCTCGGTCAGGCGGCCGTCGGTCGCTCCGGGATCGATCACGCCATATTTGTGCGTCTCGCTGTCGGGCACTTCTAGCGCGGCAACGATGTTGCCGCCGACCTTTTCATAGGCCTCGACCATCTGCGCGAGACAGTTGGGCTTGCCCATCATCAGCTCGTCAGGGAGCAGCACCGCGAAGGGCTCGTCGCCGACGATGTGGCGCGCGCACCAGACCGCGTGGCCGAGGCCGAGCGGCTGTTGCTGGCGGATGCTGACCACCTCGCCGAAGCCGGAGCGCGACGGCTCGAGCGCGTCGAGCCTCTTGCCGCGCTCCTTCATCGTCGTCTCGAGCTCGAAGCCGATGTCGAAATAATCGTCGAGCGCCGCCTTGCCGCGGCCGGTGACGAAGATCAGCTCTTCGATCCCCGCCTCGCGCGCTTCGTCCACCGCATATTGGATCAGCGGCCGGTCGACGACCGTGATCATCTCCTTGGGAATGCTCTTGGTGGCGGGGAGCAGGCGGGTGCCGAGGCCGGCGACGGGAAACACCGCCTTGCGAACGCGGGTGGGCATGGGTGGTCAGTCTCCTGGAGTGACCGGCGCGGTATCGTTGGTCGCCGGCTGGGCCTCGCCGGGCGGAAGCGACGGCGCGCCGCCGCCGGTCGGGGGCGGCAGGTCGAACGGGTCTTGCTTGCGCGGCTCAGAGCGCTTCATCAGCTCATCGACGCGGTCCGGCTTCGCATAGGTCGGGATGGTGAGGAGGTCGTCGGGCGTCGGAGTCGATTTGGCCATCAGCGGCTTGACCGGCAGGGGCTGGCCCGCCGCCGGCTTGAGGTCGACCTGCCGGCCGCAGCTGGCGAGCAGCAGGACGGCGGCAATGACAAGCAAGCGCTTCATGCCTGCCGACTAGCCGTTTGCCCGCGCCTAGGCTAGCGCCCGCGCCCATGCGGTTGCTCCTGATCGGCTGCGCACTTCTCGCGCTCGCCTCGTGCCAAAAGCCTCAACAGTCTCAGGCGAATGAAAGTGCTGTGGTCGCGCCCGAAGAAACGGGGAAGGGCATCGACCGAAGTCACAAGGGAAGACCTGCTCCGAAGGCGGCGTTCAATGATCCTGATGGGGGCGAGACGAGCCTCAAGGCCTTCGCGGGGAAGCCGACGCTGGTGAACATGTGGGCGAGCTGGTGCGCACCCTGCGTCAAGGAGCTCCCGACGCTCGACAGGCTGGCGGAAGCGCAGGCCGGCAAGCTGAACGTCGTCGCGATCAGCCAGGACGACGGGCCACATGCTTCGGTCGAGGCATTTTTGAAGACGCACAAGATCGCGACGCTGGGTTCCTATCAGGACCCGAAGATGGGTCTTTCAGGCGCGCTAGGGGCGGAGGTCCTGCCGACCTCAGTGCTGTACGACGCGAACGGGCGTGAGGTCTGGCGCTACGTCGGCGACCAGGACTGGACCAGCCCGGCCGCTGCTAAGCTGGTTGCCGAAGCCGGCGCTGCGAAAGGCTCGTAAGCAGCCGTCCGTCGATCGCGGCGAGGCCGAGGGCGATCAGGCCGAGCCCGGCGAAATCCTGAGGGGCCAGCGTTTCGCCGAGGAACATGGCGCCGAGAACGATCGCGACCGGCGGCACGAGTAGCGTGACGAGCAGGGCGTTGGTTGCGCCGGCGCGCTCGATGAGGCGGAAGTAAAGGACGTAGCCTAGCGCAGTGCAGAGCAACGCGAGTGCGATGATCGCTCCCCAGGCGCTGATCGGCGGGAGAGCGCGCGTCCACGTGTGATCGACGGCCAGGGACACGGGCAGCATCATGAACGCGCCGGCGGTCAGCTGTCCGGTGGTGACGCTGAACGGCGAGATGCCGAGCTTCTTGAAGCGGCGCGCCCAGACCGCGGCGAGCGCGTAGCTGAGCGACGCGACGACGCAGGCCAGCTGCGCCAGCGCCCCGGTGCCGAGGCTCGACAGCAGCGACGGTCCGATCATCGTCGCGACGCCGCCGAAGCCAAGCAGGACGCCGGCAAGCTTGCGCGGGCTCATCCGCTCGTCCGCGGTGAGGAAATGCGCGACGACCACGCCCCAGATCGGCGTCGTCGCGTTGAGGATGGAAGCGAGGCCGCTTGCGATGTGCGTCTGGCTCCAGCCGAACAGTGCGAACGGCAACGCATTGTTGAGCAGCGCTAGCAGCAGGATCGCGCCCCACACCTCGCGCGGCAGGCTCATCCGCTCTCCGCGGACCAATAAATAAGTCCATAGCCCCGCGGCGCCGATGGCGAGACGCAGGAAGACGTAGGTCAGCGGCGGGACGTGACGGACGGCGACCCCGATGAAGAAGAAAGCGCCGCCCCAGATGAGGGCGAGGACGAGCAGAATCAGCCAGTCGCTGCGGTTCATTTGTGAGCGGATCATGGGCAAGGTATCGCCCGGAGCCGCAGCGAGCGCTTCCGCTTGGTTGCGGTCAAACGCATGGGGATCGACCGGTTTCATGACGTGGAAGGTACGGCCCGGGCCGGAGCGGCGCTAACAAATGCTCGGGCCGCGCCGATAAGCTGGGCTTATCAGTACCTCAGCAGCTCGTTGATGCTGGTCTTCGACCGCGTGCGCTCGTCGACGCGCTTGACGATCACCGCGCAGGCGAGGGAGGGGCCCCCGTCCTTTCCGGGCAACGCTCCCGGCACGACGACGGAATAGGCCGGCACCCGGCCATAGTGGACCTCGCCGCTAGCGCGGTCGACGATCTTGGTCGAAGCGCCCAGAAACACGCCCATCGACAGCACCGACCCGCGCTCCACGACCACGCCTTCCGCAACTTCGGAACGGGCGCCGACGAAGCAATCGTCCTCGATGATGACGGGGCCGGCCTGGAGCGGCTCGAGCACGCCGCCGATCCCGGCGCCGCCGGAGATATGCACGTTTCGGCCGATCTGCGCGCAGCTACCGACGGTTGCCCAGGTGTCGACCATCGTGCCTTCGCCAACATAGGCCCCGATGTTGACGAAGCTCGGCATCAGGACTGCACCGGGCGCGATGTACGCCCCGCGGCGGACGATCGCGCCGGGCACCGCCCGGAATGCCGCCTCGGCGAACTCCTTCTCGCCCCAGCCTGCGAACTTGGATGGCACCTTGTCCCACCAATGCGCGCCGCCGGGCGCGCCGGAGATCGCTTCCATCGGGTTCAGTCGGAAGGACAGGAGTACCGCCTTCTTGAGCCACTGATGGACCGTCCAGCCTTCGCCATCCTTCTCGGCGATCCGCGCTTCGCCGCGGTCGAGCGCGGCCAGCGCGGCGTCGACCGCCTGGCGCACATCGCCGCGGGTGTCCGCTCCCAGCTGCTCGCGTTCGTCCCAGGCGCGCTCGATGATCGCCTGAAGCTGCTCGTTCATTCAACGTCCCCCAGAATAGTCTCTAGCCACTCGCCGACATCGCCGATGCGCTCGTCGACGATGCGTTCGTCATAATTGTGGTTGCCGCGTTCGGAGCCGTTGTCGACCCATATCGTCGTCATCCCGAGCGCTTTTGCGGGCGCGAGATTCTGCACCATGTCGTCGACGAGCAGCGCTTGCGTGGGATCGATGCCGAACCGCTCGCAGAGAACCGCATAGCCATGCGGGTCGGGCTTCGGACGGTAACTGCTCGCGTGAATGTCGTGGAGGTCGTCGAAGTCTCCGCCGATCCCGATTCGGCCGAGCACACGCCGCGCATAAGGCGCGTCGCCGTTGGTGAAGACGAAGCGGCGCCCGGGCAGCCGCGGTAGCAGCCGGCCGAGCCGTTCATCGCAGCTCACGCGGTCGAGCTCTATGTCGTGCACGTCGGCGAGGAAGTCGTGGGGATCGACCTCATGCTCCTTCATGAGGCCCGCGAGCGTGGTTCCATGTTCGTGGAAGTGCGCCTTCTGGACGCGCTTGGCCTCCTCCGGCCCGCAGTCGAGCAGCCGCTGGATATAAGCTGACATGCGCTCGTCGATGAGGTCGAACAGCCCCGCCGACGCCGGATAGAGGCAGTTGTCGAGGTCGAAGATCCAGTCGCGGACATGGTCGAAGCGGGGATCCATCGCGCCAAGCCCCTAGTGAATTCAACAGCTTAAGCAAATTGAAAGGATTTGATAACCATAATTCAAACTAGGAAGCCGTGCGTTTTCAACGGCTTGAGCGGGAGGGCGTCGATGACGAAGCGGCTTTTGGGGACGACCGCCTGCGCGGTGGTGCTCGCGTTCAATCTGTCGGCTTGCGGCGGCGCCGGCGGCGGCGTGTCGCCGATTCCGCGCGCGCCCTCCACGCCTACGCCGACGCCTACCCCTACCCCGACACCGACGCCTACCCCGACACCGACACCGACGCCCACTCCGACACCTACGCCTACGCCAACGCCGAGCCCGACGCCAACGCCCACCCCGTCGAGCTTCGACACGACGGAATATCATGCGTCCGGCTATGCCGTGGTCGCCAATGCGATTGCCGCCTACAACGCCGGCGCCTCTGGCAAGGGCGTCAAGATCGGCATCGTCGACAGCGGCATCAATCCGGCGCTCAGCGACTTCGCGGGGAGGATCGATCCCGCGAGCGGCGACGTCGTCAGCAATCGCGGAGTGAGCGACGAAGGCGGGCACGGAACCGCCGTCGCCGCCGTCGCCGCCGCGGCTCGCGACGACAGGAACACCATGGGTGTCGCGTTCAATGCGACGATTGTCAGCGAAAGAGCCGACGACCCTGGAAGTTGCGGAAGCAAGGACGGTTGCAATTTCTACGACACCGCGATCGGCGACGGCATCGACGCCGCCCGCATCGCCGGCGCGAAGGTGATCAATCTCTCGCTCGGCGGCGCCGCGCCCGGCAACTATCTCCTAAACGCGATGCAGCGAGCAGTGAACGCGGGCATCGTGATCGTGATCGCGGCCGGCAACGACAGCACGCCCGATCCGGACCCGTTCGCCCTGACGCCTGCGCAAAGGTTTCCGGGATCAGTGATCATCGCCGGCTCGATCGGCACCGACAGCAGCGATACCGAGATCTCGGATTTTTCGGACATGGCCGGAAGCGGCGCGGGATCCTACCTGATGGCGCTCGGCTACCAGGATCGCGCGCCCGACGAGAAAGGAACGCAGTATCTCTGGTCGGGCACGAGCTTCTCGGCGCCCACGATCAGCGGCGCGGTCGCACTGATGGCCGAGGCTTTCCCCAACCTGACGGGCAAGCAGATCGTCCAGATCCTGTTCGACAGCGCGGACGATCTCGGCGCGCCTGGCGTCGACAGCGTCTATGGCCACGGTGCGCTCGACATCCAGCGCGCGTTCCAGCCGCAGGGCACGATGTCGATGGCGGACAGCCAGGTGCCCGTCACCGGCGCCACGGGCGATCTTCCGCCGGCTAGCGGCGACTCGACGAGCGGCCAATCGATGGGCGCGATCATCCTCGACGGCTACGACCGCGCCTATGTGCTGAACCTTGCGCAGACGCTGCGCCGCGCAGCCGTCGACCGTCCGCTTTCGCGCTCGCTCCAAGGCGACATGAAGGTGATCAGCGGCAGCGCCGGGCCGCTGAATATCGCGATGACCGTCCGTGAGCGCCACGACATGGCGCAGGGCTTCTCGCTCGAGCGGATGACGGTCGGTCCGGAAGACCAGCGCAAGTCGAGGCTGATCGCGGGTTCCGCCGTTGCGATGCTCGACAACAAGACCGCGGTCGCGTTCGGCTTCGCCGGCGGAGCGAAGGCGATGGAGCGCCAGCTGACGGGCGCCGCATCGCATGGCTCGTTCCTCGTCGCCAACGACGTAACCGGCCACCCGGGCTTCGCCGCGCAGCGCAAGGGCAGCGTCGCGGTCCGCCACCAGTTCGGCGGCACCGGCATCACCGTCTCGGGCGAGAGCGGGAACGTCTGGCAGGAGCTGAGGACGACGGCGACCGGTTCGCCTTATCGTTATGCGAGCGTTGCCGTCGACCACAGCTTCGGTGGGAGCCGGCTGCAAGTCGGGCTCAGCCGCCTCGACGAGCGGCAGTCGTTGCTCGGAGGCCGGATGAGCGCGGTGCTCGGTGGCGGCGGCGCGAGCTCGCTGTTCCTCGACAGCGAAGCCAGCCACGACTTCGGCAGCGGCTGGAGCGCGACCCTGAGCGCCCGGCGCGGCTGGACCGACTTCAACGGCGGCAAGTTCCAGACCGGCGCCTATGGCTTCGACCTCGCCAAGGCCGGGCTGCTGACCGGTAACGACAAGCTAGGCCTCAGGATTGCTCAGCCGTTGCGGGTGGAGCGTGGTGGCTTCGCGATGATGCTTCCGACCTCGTACGACTATGAGACCGGGCTCGCGACCGACACGCTGCAACGTATGTCGCTGAGCCCAAGCGGCCGCGAGGTCGACGGCGAGCTCAGCTACGGGCGCAGCCTGCTCGACGGGAAAGCATGGTTCGGCGGCAATCTCTTTTACCGCCGCGACCTCGGGCACATCGCCAATTCGCCAGACGATGTCGGCGCGGCGATTCGGTTCAGCCTCGGATTTTAGAGTTTCAGAGCTGGGGAGGGGCAGGCGGTTGGAGCTTACGGGCTCCGCCGCCTGACCATCATTTGCCGACGCCGTATCTGACGATGACGGGCGACACGCAGCCGCCGACTCGGCGGTAGACCGCCTTGTAGACGTCGGCCATCGGAAGCTGGTTGAGGAGCTCCGGCTTGAGCTTGCCGCCGCGCCGCGCCGCCTCATAGCGGCTGATCGGCGGACATTGCGGATTGCTGGCGCCAAGGTTGTAGACCGGCATCTTGTCGGGATTTGGCTGCGGCGCGGCAGCGGCCGTGGCGGCGAGGAACAAGAGGAGCATGGGACAGTCTCCTTCCGCCCCGCCTCATACCACCGGGCGGTCAGACGGTGAAGCTTTCCCCGCAGCCGCAGGAGCCCTTGGCGTTCGGGTTCTCGAACACGAAGCCGGCGGCGAAATCGTCCTCGCGCCAGTCCATGACCGAACCGATCAGGTACAGAACCGAGGCGCCATCGACATAGAAGGTGCCGCCGGGCGTCTCGATCTTCTCGTCGAACGGTTGCTCCTCAGTGACGTAATCGACTGAGTAGGCGAGGCCCGAGCAGCCGCGGCGCGGGGTCGAGAGCTTGACTCCGATGGCGCTCTCGGGAGCGCGTCCCATCAGCTCGGAAATGCGCGCTTCGGCCCCAGGGGTCAACGTGATCGCCGCCGGGCGGGCACGAATTTTGGTGTCCTTGTTCAATGCATCACTCCAGAAACCGTTCGTCCTGAGCTTGTCGAAGGGCGCTGGCACAGCGTTGGTGCAAAACGCCCTTCGACTGCGCGCTTTGCGTTCCGCTCAGGACGAGCGAGATTCATCCTACAACATCCCCAATTCGAGCCGCGCCTCATCGCTCATCTTGGAAGGGTCCCACGGCGGATCCCAGACGAGGTTGACCACGGCATCGCGGATGCCCGGCACGGACAGCACGCGAAGCTCGACCTCGTTCGGAAGCGATTCCGCGACGGGGCAGTGGGGCGTCGTCAGCGTCATCGTGATGGTCGCGTCGCCGTCCTCGCTGATCTCGACATTGTAGATGAGACCGAGCTCATAGATGTCGACCGGGATTTCGGGGTCGTAGATCGACTTCAGCGCATCAACGACGCTCGCCTGGAGGTCGCTGCCGGGGCCTCCCGCGGGTTCGTCATGCTTCTCGCCCGAAAGGAAGCCCGCGAGATAGTCGCGCTTGCGCTCGAATTCCGGCGTGACGCGCGCGCGCGGCGGCGGCGCTACCGCCTCCACTTGTTCCGTCTCGATCTTGCGCTCCTCGTTCATCCGAAAATCCGCTTCACCTGCTCGATACCCTTTACCAGCGCGGCGATGTCCGAGCTGTCGCTGAACGCGGCGAAGCTCGCGCGCGCGGTCGCCTCGACGCCGAGCCAGCGCATCAGGGGCTGCGCGCAATGATGGCCGGCACGGACCGCGACGCCCGCATCGTCCAATATGGTGGCGGTGTCGTGCGGATGCACGCCGTCAACGTTGAAGCTGACAATCCCGGCGCTGTCCACGGGACCGTAGACCGTCACGCCGGGAATAGCGTGGAGCGCGTCACGGCATTCGGCGACCAGCGCGCATTCGTGAGCGTGGATGGCATCTAGTGAAAGCTGCTCGACCCACTTCACCGCTGCATTCAGGCCGACGGCGCCGACAATGTGCGGCGTGCCGGCTTCGAACCGAGCGGGCGGATCGAGGAAGGTCGTTTCCTCGAACATGACCTTCTCGATCATCGCGCCGCCGCCCTGCCACGGCGGCATCGATGCGAGCAGTTCCGCCCGGCCCCACAGCGCGCCGATGCCGGTCGGGCCGTACAGCTTGTGTGCGGAGAATGCGTAGAAGTCGGCACCGATGGCGGCGACATCGACCGACAGTCGCGGCACGGCCTGACAGCCGTCGAGCAGCAGCAACGCGCCCTTGCTGTGCGCAATCTCCGCAGCGCGCTTCGCATCGAGGATCGAGCCGAGCACGTTCGACACGTGCGCGAAGGCGACGACGCTATGCTCCTCGGTGAGCATCTTTTCCGCCGCGTCGAGATCGATCTGTCCGTCGCTCGTGAGCGGAACTGCGTCGATTTCGTAGCCCGCGAGCTGCCACGGCACAATGTTGCTGTGATGCTCGAGCTGCGATAGCAGCACGCGGTTGCGACCGTCCTTCGGAAGCGACCGTGCGACGAGATTGATGGCTTCGGTCGCGCCGCGCGTGAAGATCAGTTCGTTGGCTCTGCCGCCGATCAGCTTCGACGCCGCCGCGCGCGCGGCTTCGTAGCTCTCGGTCATGACGGCCGACCGCTCGTACACGCCGCGATGCACGGTCGCGTAATCGCGCGCGTAGGCCTGGGTGATCGCGTCGATCACCGCCTGCGGCTTCTGCGCGGTCGCGGCGCTGTCGAGATAGTGCCAGCCGACAATCGCCGGAAACTGGCCGCGAACGCTGAGGGCCGAGTTGATCCGGGTGGGGGCGTTCACACGACCCTCCGAAGCGCCTCGCGCGCCGCTTCACGAATGTCGTCAGCGTCCTTCGCCGTGTCCCACAGGAGCATAACGAAGCCCTCGAGTAGCAACGCGCGAGCGCTCGCCGGATCCATGCCGCGGCTCTCGGCGTAGAAGATCTGCATTGCGTCCAGCTCGCCGACGCTGGCGCCGTGCGCGCACTTCACGTCGTCAGCGTAGATTTCGAGCTCGGGCTTGCAGTTCGCGGTCGCGCCGCGGTCGAGGAGCATGGCTTTCACCGACTGCTCGCCGTCGGTCTGCTGAGCGCCGCGCGCCACCTCGACCTTGCCGAGATAGGAGCCGACGGCCTTTTCGTTCAGGACCGAGCGGATGGTCTGGCGCGAGCGGCCGCCGGCGCCGATGTGGCGCACGTTGGTGACGAATTCATTTGTCGAAACGCCAGTGCCGATGTTCGCGCCGAACAGCTCGAACTCGGCGCTTTCGTCGAGGCTCACGTCGAGCTCGATGCGGCCGTAAACGGGCGACGTGTTGAGCGCGAAGATGCGCGCTTTCGCGCCTGCGCCCAGCGCAAGGTGCACGCGCCGGACGCGCACATCTTCAGCGGCCGGTAGCCACACCTCTTCCAGGCTTTCCCCCGCACCGACCGTCAGCGTCACCGGCTCGGCGAACTGTTCCCAAACGGGCTTCAGCGCATCGAGGTCGGCGTAGCGCCACTCCTCCTGCCGGCGGGTGGGGAAGGGTGCTGTCACGCAGCCGCCTCCGCATAGCCCTCGCGCTCGAGGTCGCGGGCGAGTTCGATGTCGCCGGAGCGCGTGATCTTGCCCGCCTGCAAAACGTGCACGCGGTCGGGCCGCACATGCTCGAGCAGGCGCTCGTAGTGCGTGATCAGCAGCACACCCTTGCCGGCCCCACGCATGATCCGGTTGATGCCTTCGCCGACGATGCGCAGCGCATCGATGTCGAGCCCGCTGTCGGTCTCGTCGAGCACCGCGAACTTTGGCTGCATGATTCCCATCTGCACCATCTCGGCGCGCTTCTTCTCGCCGCCCGAGAAGCCGACGTTGACGGGGCGCTTCAGCATCTCCGCGTCCATGCCGAGAAGGCCCGCCTGCTCGCGCGCGAGCTTGATGAACTCGCCGCCGGAGAGGTCGGGCTCGCCGCGCGCGCGGCGCTGCGAGTTGAGGCTTTCGCGCAGGAACTGGAGGTAAGAAATCCCGGGGATCTCGACCGGATATTGGAAGCCGAGAAACAGGCCTGCCGCGGCGCGTTCGTGCGGCTCCATACCGAGTAGGTCATGGCCGAGGAAGCTGACGCTGCCGTCCGACACCTCATAGCCTGGCCGCCCTGCAAGGACGTAGCCGAGCGTCGACTTGCCTGCCCCGTTGGGTCCCATGATTGCGTGCACCTCGCCCGCGGGGACGTGCAGCGACACGCCGGTGAGGATCGGCTTGTCGGCGACGGTCGCGTGGAGGTTGGTGATGTCGAGCATCAGCGTGCCTTCGCCTCGCCACCGCCCGCTGGGCAGTTGAGCAGGAAATAGTGGCGCATCGAGTCCATCGCGTCGACGCGAATGCCTTCAAGCAGGCGTTTGTCATTGACCGCCTTCTGACGATCATCGATCGCCGCCTGCTGGAGGTCGAACTGCTTCTCCGACTGCTTGCGCTCCGCGACCTTAAGATCGGAATTTTCGCGAAGTGCGCGCTGCTGATCGGTGAGCGCTAGCCGGTCCGCGACGATGCCCGCCTGTTCGCGATAGGCATCGAGCAGGAACTGGCTCCGACGCGCCGCTTCGCCCGCGAACATCGGATTCACCGCGCTGCGGTCGCACCGCGCTACGGACTGATCGAGCGCGTCAAGATCGGCAGACGCCGCGGCGAGAAACAACAAGGGCATCATCCAACCGAACCTTCCAAACTAATTCCGAGTAGCTTCTGCGCCTCGACCGCGAACTCCATCGGCAGCTGCTTCAGCACCTCTCGCGCGAAGCCGTTGACGATCAGCGCGACGGCCGCCTCTTGATCAAGCCCGCGGCTCATCGCGTAGAACAATTGGTCCTCGCTGATCTTCGACGTTGTCGCTTCATGCTCGATCGTCGCGGTCGGGTTCTTGACCTCGATATAGGGCACGGTGTGCGCGCCGCAGTCGCTGCCCAGCAGCAGTGAATCGCACTGCGTGAAGTTGCGTACGTTCTCGGCGCGCGGGAGCACGCGCACGAGGCCGCGATAAGTGTTGTTGGATCGGCCCGCGCTGATGCCCTTCGACACGATGGTCGAGCGCGTGTTGGCGCCGATGTGGATCATCTTGGTGCCGGTGTCGGCCTGCTGGCGATTGTTGGTCAGCGCGACCGAATAGAATTCGCCGACGCTGCCATCGCCCTTGAGGATGCAGCTCGGATATTTCCAGGTGATCGCGCTCCCGGTTTCGACTTGCGTCCAGCTGACCTTCGAGCGGTCGCCGCTGCACAGCGCGCGCTTGGTGACGAAGTTGAAGATGCCGCCGCGGCCTTCCTTGTCGCCGGGATACCAGTTCTGGACCGTGGAGTATTTCACCTCCGCGTCCTCGTGCGCGAAGATCTCGACCACAGCCGCGTGCAGCTGGTTCTCATCGCGCATCGGCGCGGTGCAGCCCTCGAGGTAGCTGACGTAGCTACCCTTGTCGGCGACGATCAGGGTACGCTCGAACTGGCCGGTGTTTTCGGCATTGATGCGGAAGTAGGTCGACAGCTCCATAGGGCAGCGAACGCCCTCGGGAATGTAGACGAAGGTGCCGTCGGAGAAGACGGCGCTGTTCAAGCAGGCGAAGTAATTGTCGCGCTGCGGGACGACGCTTCCGAGATACTTCTTAACCAGCTCGGGATGCTCGCGAATCGCTTCGGAGATGGAGAGGAAGAGGACGCCCGCGGCGGCCAATTCCTTGCGGAAGGTGGTGGCGACGGAAACGCTGTCGAACACCGCATCGACCGCGACCTTGGCCGCGCCTTCGACGCCCGCGAGCACCTTCTGCTCCTCGATCGGAATTCCGAGCTTCTCGTAGGTGCGGCGGATTTCCGGGTCGAGCTCGTCCAAGCTCTGAAGCTTCGGCTTCGCCTTGGGCGCCGCATAATAATAAGCGTCCTGGTAGTCGATCGGCGGGATGTCGAGCTTGGCCCAGCTGACCTCCTCCATCTCGAGCCAGGCGCGATAGGCTTTCAGCCGCCAGTCGAGCATCCACTCGGGCTCGTTCTTCTTGGCCGAGATGAAGCGGACCGTGTCTTCGCTGAGCCCCTTGGGCGCGAACTCCTGCTCGACGTCGGAGACGAAGCCCCATTCGTAATCCTGCGCGATCTTCTCGCGAATCTCGGCGTTCTTGACGGCCTCGTTCATCGCGCGGGCCCTCCGGCGGATGCCGGACCGCAAAGAGAGGTCAGACTGACCGCGCCGAGCGCGCCGCGCACCGCGTTGCCGACAATTCCCATGTGGGGCTTCACCCTGCAGTGGGCGTCCAGCGCGCAGTCGGTGCGGCCTTCCGAGCAGACGGTCATCGCGATCGGCCCTTCGACCGCCTCGACGATGTCAGCGAGCGTGATCTGGGCGGAAGGTCTCGCGAGCGCGAAGCCGCCGCTGGCGCCGCGCGCGCTTGTGAAAAGGCCGGCCGCGGTGAGCTGGCCCATCAACTTCTGAGTCGTTGGAAGCGGGACGCCCGTATCAGCCGACAGCTCGGTCGCGCTGAGGCGCGCCCCAGCGGGCCGGCGGGCGGCGGCGGTCATCAGGACGACCGCATAATCGGCAAGGTGACTCAGGCGCACTGTCTCTAAACGCAATTAGGAGCTTTCCGCTCCGATTTAGTAGGTTGCGGCTGAAAACTCAACCGTTCGGCTGACGAGGGGCATCGCCCGTGCCATAGCGAGCCCGTGTCGCTCTACTCGCTCCTTCGCCCGCTGGTGTTCAAGCTCGACGCCGAGAAGGCGCATCGGGCGACGATCTCAGCGCTCAAGTTGCGCAGCGGCACGGGTGTCACGCCAGAGCCCGATTGGACGCCGACGCTGGAGACGACCGTCGCCGGGCTGCGTTTTCCCAACCCGGTCGGCTTGGGCGCGGGCTTCGACAAGGACGCCGAGGTGTTTGGCCCGATGCTCAATCTCGGCTTCGGCTTCGTCGAGGTCGGCACCCTCACCCCGCGACCGCAGGCCGGCAATCCCAGGCCCCGCTTGTTCCGGCTCGAGGAGGATCGCGCGGTGATCAACCGCATGGGCTTCAACAATGAAGGCCAGGCCGCGGCGCTCGAGCGGCTCAAGGGACGCACCCGCAATGGCATCGTCGGGGTGAACATCGGCGCCAACAAGGAGAGCCCGGATCGAATCGCGGATTATGTCGAGGGCGTTCGCGCCATGTCGCCCGCCGCCGATTACCTCACCGTCAACATCAGTTCGCCCAACACGCCGGGACTGCGTCAGCTGCAGGACGAAGGCGCCCTTCGCGCTTTGCTGGGGGCCGTTCGCGAAGCTCGTCAGGCGGCGCGGCCGCCTATCTTCCTCAAGGTTGCGCCTGACCTTGGCGAGGGCGAGCCGGACCAGATCGTTCGCGTCGCCATCGAGAACGGGGTCGACGCGATCATCGTCGCTAATACCACCGTGTCCCGGCCGCAGCTGAGGTCGAGCCGCTCGGGCGAGCAGGGCGGCTTGTCGGGCGCGCCGCTGAAGCCGCTGGCGCTTCAGGCGCTGCGCAACTTCCGGGCGGCATCCGGTGGAAAGATCCCATTGATCGGTGTCGGCGGCATCGGAAATGCGGACGACGCCTGGCAGCGAATCCGAGCGGGCGCGAGCCTCGTCCAGCTCTACAGCGCGATGGTCTACGAAGGGCCGGGCCTCGTCCGCCGTATCAAAAAAGGGCTGATCCAACGGCTCGAGCAGGAAGGACTTGCCAGCATTGCCGAGGCAGTCGGGACCGAGTAGCCGACCGGTGATGTTCAAGCGTCTCCCGTCAATCGCTGCCGCCCTTCTGCTTGCCGCCTGCACAATTCCAACGCACGCCGAGAAGATAGACCTCGACGTTGCGACGGGGCCTGTCGCGACCGGTATGGTCAGCGCTTCCGACCCGCGCGCGGCTGCCGCCGGGGTGCAGATGCTGAGGCAGGGCGGCAGCGCTGCCGATGCGGTCTTTGCGACCTTGCTCGCGCTCAACGTTGTCGAGCCGCAAAGCTCCGGAATCGGTGGCGGTGGCTATCTTCTCTATTCCGACAAGGGCGCCGCGCCGATCACCTTCGACGGCCGCGAGATCGCGCCGCATGCGGCGACCCCGACAAGGTTTTACAAGAACGGCCAGCCGATGCCGTTCAACGACGCGCAGCCGGGCGGCAAGAGCGTCGGCGTTCCCGGCAACGTGCGGATGATGGGCGAGGCGCACCGACGTTTCGGTAAGCTGCCGTGGGCGGCGCTGTTCCAGCCCGCGATCCGCCTCGCGCGCGGCGGGTTCAAAGTAACGCCGCGGCTCTTCAATGCGCTGACCAAATATCCGGTAACGGGCGCGCTCTCCGCCGAGGCGCGGACGATCTTCTACCAGGCCGATGGCCAACCGAAGCCGGTCGGAACGCTGGTCAGGAACCCGGCCTTTGCAGCTTATCTGGAGCAGCTCGCGCGGCTGGGTCCGGACAGCTTCTACGTCGGGCCGAATGCGCAGGCGATTGCCGCGACGGTCAGCAACGCGCCGCATAACCCTGCGCCAATGACGGTCGGCGACATCGCCGGCTACGACGCCAAGCCGCGGACGCCGCTCTGCGGCACGTATCGGGGTTACCGCATCTGCGGCATGGGGCCGTCATCCTCCGGCGGGTTCACCGTCCTCGCGACACTGAAGCAACTCGAGCGCTTCGACCTTTCCGTGCTCGGACCCCGTTCGCCCACAGCGTGGCACCTGATCGCGGAGTCCGAGCGGCTCGCCTACGCGGATCGCGACAAGTATCTAGCCGACGCGGATTTCGTGTCCGTGCCGCTCGTCGGCCTGCTCGCTCCTGCCTATCTCGCCAGCCGCTCGGCGCTCATTTCGCCGACCGCGACCATCACGAACCTCAGTCCGGGTGCGCCGGCGGGCGCGAAAGCCAAATGCTCGTCCGCAATGCAGCCCGAGCGGGGGACGTCGCATTTCGTCGCGGTCGATCGCTGGGGCGATGTCGCGTCGGAGACATCGACCATCGAGAGCAGCTTCGGCTCGGGGCTGATGGTCAATGGCTATTATCTCAACAACGAGCTGACCGACTTCGACTTCGTTCCCGAGAAGGATGGCTGTGCGGTTGCGAACCGGGTCGAGGGCGGCAAGCGGCCGCGCAGCTCGATGAGCCCGATGATCGTCTACGGTCCGGACGGCCGCGTGGTGCTGGCGGTCGGCGCCGCGGGCGGATCGACGATCCCGGCCCAGGTCGCAAAGGCGATCATCGGCGTACTCGACTTCCATCTTTCGCCGCAGGAAGCGATCGCGCTTCCGGTCATCGTCGCGCCGGGCGGTGACACCGTCTATCTCGAAAGCGGGACGTTTCTTGCGGATATGGCGCCGCAGCTGGAGGCGCTAGGGCAGAAGATCGACTATCGTCCGCCGGTGACGTTCAAGGCCAATGCGATCGAGTGGCTCGACGGCCGCTGGGTTGGCGGCGCCGACCCGCGCAGCGAAGGCGCGGCAGTGCCGGAATAATTTCGAACGGGGGAACTGTGGCCAGGCAGCTCGAACGCTTTGACAATCTCGTCTCGATGTTTCTCGCGCGCGCCGCGGAGAAAGGCGAGCAGCCCTTCCTGTGGGCCAAGCGCGATCGCGAGTGGCGGCCGACGAGCTGGGCCGAGGCCGCGAGGCAGGTCGCTTCGCTCGCCGCGTCGCTGAAAGAGATCGGTCTCCAGCCCGGTGACCGCGTCGCCCTGGTCAGTGAGAATAGGCCCGAATGGCTGATCTCCGATCTCGCGATCATGGCCGCTGGCTGCGTGACCGTCCCGACCTACACGACGAACACCACGCGCGATCATTTGCACATCCTCGAGAATTCGGGCGCGCGTGCCGTGATCGTCTCGAACCAGAAGCTCGCGAAGAACCTCATCGCCGCGGTGCTCACGTCCAGCGACTGTCATCACGTAATCGGGATGGAGCCGCTGCGGTCCGGCCAGACGCCGGACTGGGTGAGCGCTCATGACTGGAACGAGCTTGCGTCCAGGAAAAGCGATGTCGAAGCGCTTCGACAGCAGATGACCTCGGTGGCCCGCCGCGACCTCGCCTGCCTCATTTACACGAGCGGGACAGGGGGCGCGCCGCGCGGGGTGCGGCTGCACCACGGCTCTATTCTCGCCAACATCGAGGGTGCGACCGATGTCATCTCGACGGACTTCGGGTGGGACGATGAGATCTTCCTGTCGTTCCTGCCGGCGAGCCATGCCTATGAGCATACGGGCGGACAGCATTTCCCGATCGGGCTCGGCGCCCAGATCTATTACGCCGAGAGCCTCGAGAAGCTCGCGTCGAACATCGAGGAAGTTCAGCCGACGATCATGATCGTCGTTCCGCGGCTGTTCGAGATGCTGCGGACGCGGATCATGAAGTCGATCGAGACCAGCGGCGGCTTCTCGAAATATCTCCTCTACCGCGCGCTGAAGATCGGCGGCGACCGGGCCGGGGGCAGGGTCAAGCCATGGGACCTGCCAATGGACGGCTTCCTGTCGCTGACGCTGCGCAAGAAGGTACGGGCGAAGATCGGCGGGCGGCAGAAGGCATGGGTCTCGGGCGGCGCGCCGCTCAATCCGGAGGTTGGTTTGTTCTTCGAATCGCTCGGGATCACCTTCCTTCAGGGATACGGCCAGACGGAGGCCGGACCCGTCATTGCCTGCAACCGGCCGAGCGCTGGAATCCGCCTCGACACGGTCGGCCCGCCGGTGAAGGGCGTCGAGGTGCGCATCGCCGAGGACGGCGAGATCATGGTCCGCGGCGAGTTGGTGATGCACGGCTACTGGCGCAATCCGGAGGAGAGCGCCCGGGTGCTGCGAGACGGATGGCTCGCGACTGGCGACATAGGGCACATCGACGAGAAGGGCCGGATCAAGATCACCGACCGCAAGAAGGACATCCTCGTCAACGACAAGGGCGACAACGTCTCGCCGCAGCGCGTGGAGGGGATGCTGACGCTGCAGCCGGAAATCGCGCAGGCGATGGTCTACGGCGACCGCCGGCCGCACCTCGTCGCGCTCATCGTGCCGGATCCGGAGATTGCGTCAGCTCCGGACCGTGACGAGCGGCTGAAGCGCGCGCTCGACCGGGTCAATGCCGACGTGTCCGTGATCGAGAAAGTGCGGCGGTTCATCCTCGCGGACGAACCCTTCACAATCGAGAACGAGCAGCTGACGCCGTCGATGAAGATCCGCAGGCACGTGATCTCGGCGGTCTATGGCGACCGCCTGAACGCCCTTTATTCGCGCTAGGCTTCGACTAGC
>Ga0105248_10000793_pt1 | contig 35462 bp, 30 predicted proteins | sample KBSS34metaG_FD_81524 | JGI IMG/M metagenome (GOLD analysis project Ga0105248, IMG submission 81524) | Switchgrass rhizosphere microbial communities from Kellogg Biological Station, Michigan, USA - KBS S3-4 metaG | ecosystem: Host-associated > Plants > Roots > Rhizosphere > Soil | place...
ATCGTCCGCGAGCTGCAGATCTGGGGCTATGCGACGCCGCTCATCCTGCTGACCGCGGCCTTGGGCGCGCGGCGCGCGCCGGTCGCCGCCGCGGCCGCGCTGGCGATCGTAGCGACCCTCTCGCTCGTGCCGCACAAGGAGTATCGCTTCCTGTTTCCGGCCATTTCGCTGCTGATGGTGCTCTGCGGCCTCGGCGCGGCCGAACTGGTCTCCTACGCCGCCAAGGTCGGCGGCCGCCGGGCCGCGAGGGTTGCGACGGCGGCGCTGGTGCTCGGCTGGAGCGCCGCTTCGCTCGCGCGCGGCGCATCCGCTGAGATGCGCCTGCTGTGGACCCGCCAGGGCGCCACGCTCAAGGCGCTCGCCGCCATCAGCCATGACCCGGCGAGCTGCGGCCTGGGGGTCGCGCCTGGCCAGGCCTGGTACCGGATCGGCGCCTCGCGCCTGCGGGCCGACATCCCGCAGTACCTGTATTCGCCTGCCACCACAGCGGCCTTCAACTACGTCCTGGCGTTCGACGCGCCGGCCCCGGCGGCGGCCTTCCGGCGCCTGAGCTGCGACGCCGCCGAGGGCTTCTGCCTCTACAGGCGCGCCGGCGGCTGCGCCGCGGCGGCCGGCCTTCCCCTCACCGCCCCGCCGCCGCCGGCCACGCTGGCGGTGCTGCAAAGGCTTGGGCTGATGCGGGGCCGCTGAGTCAGACGGCGCTGAGCTTGAGCGGCGCTGGGCGCCAGACCGAACGGCGCTGGCGCTCAGGTGGTGCCCCCGGTCGGGCTCGAACCGACACTCCTCTCGGAACCGGATTTTGAGTCCTACACGCCTGCAGATTTATGTTGATTCTATTTGGTTTTTTGCGATCGGCAAGCCGAATGTGTAAGAGATTGTGTAAGTGCGACGGGGCAGCCCCGACGCTTCGCGCCCTGCGAGCCCACCCCTCGTAAAGGCTAGCCTCTACCGGCGGCCGCCCTGGGCGGCCGCCGGCGAGCGGTCCGTCACGCGGCCTCGCCCTTGTCGAGTTCGGTCCGCTCGGTGATCGCCCGCAGAACGAGGCGCCCTTGCAGCGGGACCGCATCGCACTGGAGGCTGAAGCCCAGGCCGTCCTTGTTCGGCCAGGCGGCCCCGATCGGGGTCCAGCTCGCGGCCTTGCCGTCGCCGAGGACGCGGTAGAGGCGGTGCGTCGGCTTGCGGCCGGGCAGCGGGGCTTGGGTGCTGAGGCCGGGCATGGTGGTCTCCTGGATCCGCCGCGGGACCATCCCGCGGCTTCATGGGGAGCCCAAGCGCCAGGCCAGGAGCCGGCGATCACACCCCGCGCGGCAGCGCGCCCGCAGGGAGCGAGCTGCACGGAGCGTAAGCGGAGGAAGCGAGCTGGGTTGATCGGCGGCGGGCCTGGCGCACAACGCTCACCAAACGAAGCCGGGTGGTCCTGGACAGATCTGGAAGCCGGCCAGTTCGCCGTCACCCGCCATCGGCCGCGCACCGTCAGGCTCTCGTCCAGGCTCGGCCAGCGGACGCCCCCCAAGGCCAACATCACGAACGACCGAGAGGGCGAAGGGGGCCATCGGTTTTGCGCCCGCAAACGGGACCTCTCAGAGTCCGCCATGTCGAAATGCGGCCGGCTAGGCGTGAACCGCTCGTGGACCGGCGTTGAGATTTGGCTCAGACCATCGGCCCAAACAGCTGGAAGAAATCGGCCCGGAACTCGCCCCAGGCTAAATTCACGAAGACACCGCACAGTTGTTCCCGAACGATGTCGGTCGACCTCGCGGTGCGCTGCTCGACGTACTCCATCAAATCCCTCGTTGCAGTCTTGGCATCATTGCGTAACTGACCGCCCTGAAGCGTGGTATTGTACCGGCCGACGATCTCACCAATCCGCAACTGGTTGTCGGCGCAGCGCTGGCGCAAGCCCTGTTCGAAGGCCTGCAGATTGGCCGCGATGTGATTCATTAGCCCGACTTCAGGGGTGAACGGCAGGAACTTGATGTCGTTTTGAAGCCGCTGGAATTTGGCGAGTTGGGCGTGGTTATTCTGCTGTCGCCAATGCGCCAACGTCTCGGACGAAACGTCGTCATCGAGCACCGCCTTCTGTGTGACGTGATCGGGCAGCACCGACCGGTTCCGGTCAAGGAAGGCGACGACCTCTTGGAACCCGCCAACCGGCACCATCTTCGCCGTCGGTCGCGCGGTGGGATCATCGAAGCGCTCATCGGCGAACTTCTCGAAAAAGGCCGAGAGCATGTCGCGCGCGAACACGTCTTCAACGTAGAGCATCAGGTCCGGAAGTGTCTCCTCTTCAGAGGCGATGTTCCCGATGGCATAGGTTGGATAGCAGCCGTAGATCGGATTGACCTCTCCGTTGTCCTGCTTGTCGAGATAGATAATATGCCGCCGATCGATGGTCTTAAGAAGGGTAACGGAGTGAGTGGAGAAGATGATTGTGAGTGATTTGGCCTGCGCTTGATCCTCCAAGTATCGCAGCAGCTTCACCTGCGCGCGCGGGTGGAGAGCCATCTCCAACTCATCCACAATGATCATACTGTTATTGTTGACGTCTTTCAGGAGGCGCAACAGCTTAAGAACGCAAAGCTCACCCAGGCTGAAGTGCTTTTCGGAATGGTACGTCTGAGGATTGCCATCAATAGCCAGGACGAACGCATCGTTCCCAACGCCGCGGGTCAGATTGATCGTCCGCAGCATCGAGAACTTGGTGGTTTCGAAGATCGCGTTGGCGGCATCGATGATAACCCGACTCGCCGCCCGGATGTGACGTGTGTCGAAGTCTTCCGGCCTCGGCGTGATGCGATCGGCCGTTGCTCCCATATAGGTGACGGACGCATAGCCGAACCTTTGGAAAAGGTGTGAATTAGTGCGCGGTCTCGGCGTCCACCGTTCCCCGCGATAGGCATATTCGACGGTCTCGCCGTTGATCTCGTAGGTGACGATCCCGTTCGAGTGGTTATCTAGCCTTTCCGACCGGAGAGATGACGGGAAGTGTACGGGGAAGGCGTTGGAGTGGCCGATCCGCCGTAGGCAGGCGAGGAGCGACGTTTTGCCGGCACCGTTGCCTGCGGTGAGCAACCAAACGCCGCGATCCGGAATCTCGAAGCGAAGCTTCCCGATATTGCGCAGGTTGATTATTTCGACGGTGCCGGCCATTCGCCCCTTCAATCGCAAACGGTAGCGCTAGTCGAGCCCGGGCTCCCTGGGCCGAGCCGCCTCTCCATATTGGGATCTCGGAGTCGATCATCGCCAGCGGATCGACGTTGTCGCAGATTGTGACGCTGCGGTGCGGAGCACCTGGCGATACGCTCTCGCGGGTGTGAGAGCCTTTAGGACGGGACGCCGGACCTTCGGCGAGCCCTGTGCCATCGACGCGGGGCTGATCAGCCCTGCCGACAGTGTGGCCACGTGTCCGATCCAGTCGCGGTGTTCGCACAGACCAAACCATCCGTAGATGAGACCCGAGGCGACTCGCGGCAAAGGGTGGCGCCCCAGACGCCGCCGCCGCCCTGACGTCGGCATCGCCGCCATGACCTGTCGCCATGCCCACGAAGCTTAGCCCGCGTTTTCCTCGCATCATCAGTGCCTACACCCGCCAGCGCCTGGCGCCTCTGTTTCCGCCACGGGAGACAGAACGGATCGAGGCTTACCTGCAGAGCTGCTTCCAACTCGCGACGATCCCGCCAAGGAGCGGCCGCGGTTGGTCCTGGGGCGTGATCGCCGGCGAGTGCGGGTTAGATCCCGAAGGCCTGAGGGCGCAGCGCCGCACCGTCGAGCCCATCCTGCTCGCCCTGGCGCGAGAGATCGAGCGCGCCCCGCAGCGCAAGCCGCAGGGAGATAAGGGCGAACGCGGCGGAAGCTCGGCCTCGTCTCGACGAAGCGAGCCAGCCGGCGCGCGTGCCGTCGAGCCAAGACGCGGGCGACGCTCCGAGGATGCGCCGCTGCAGCGGCCCGGATCGGCGAGACCGTTATGGGACGCCTGGGACGAGCCGGACAGCTTCTGCCAAGCGCTCGACCTTCACATGCGCCGGCACGGCGAGACGAGCACGGTCCTTCATGCCGCCATCTGCGCGCCCGGCGCGACCCTGAACAGGTCGACGATCGCCGCATGGCGTCGCGGCGCCAAGTCGCCCAAGACCGTCGAAAGCCTGCGGGTACTGGGCCGCATTGAGACGCGCTACGGCTTGCCGCCCGGCTACTTCAAAGCCAAGCTGCCGCACCCCTGCCGGTCGGCGACCGGCCACACCCTGGCCGGCATCTCGGTTTCAGAGCGCCGCCGGCTGGCCTGGCACCTTCCGGACGACTTCGACAGCCGGCCCCCGGAGGAACAGGAAGAGATCCTGCAGTGGGTCCGCCACACCATCATTGCCGGATCGACCGAATATCGCCGCTTCCAGGCGGCGGCGATGAAGACGCGGTACGCCGTGCGGTTCGCAGACCGCGCTCGCGATGCCGCGGCCGCCTTCGAGGATGCGGCGGAAGAAGACGAGGCAGCTCCGGAGCGCGATCCCGACCTGGTCTCCGGCGTGGTGCCGGCGCCGCCGGCGCTGAACGCCGAGATGGCGCGGCTCGTCGCGTTCAAGACCTCGACCCTGACCGCGCTGGGCTATCAGCGGAACGGCGTCTGGGGTCATGAGACGGCGGCACAGAGGGTGGAGCACCTGAGCCTGCTGTTCGGCGCGTTGGCGGCAAGCCCGCGCGGCCCAGTCCGCGGCTATGGCGCGCCGCTAAGGGATATCTGCTTCGCCCATCTGGTCTTTCCGACGGTCTGGGACTGGTACGTGCAGTGGCGGGAGCGGCGGCGCGGGTTTTACACCCGCTGGGAAGTCAACATGCTGCAGGTCGCCGCCGCGCTGACGCGCGAGGGGACCGGCTGGTTGCGGCAGAGCCCGGACCTCAGCCAACGGCTGAAGCCGATCCGCGGCTTGGTTGCGGCCGAGGACATCGCGCAGGCGAAGGACGATTGGGCCGGCGCCTGCGCGCAGATGCACCGGCACGCCCTGGCGCGCCTGAAGGAGATCGAGCGCGTCGCGCGCGTCCATCGCGATCCCTTCGAGCCGATCCTGCCGGTGCTGGAGGCCGAAAGCCCGCTCGGCGAATACCGCAAGATCGTCGACGAGATCGTTCGCCTCATGCCCGACGAGCGGCGCTATCCGATCGCCGCCGCCGAGGCAGTCCGAGCCTTGCTGATGATCCGCCTGGGGCTGCACACGGGACTTCGACAGCGCAACCTTCGCCAGCTGCTGATCTGCCCGCCCGGCCACGAGCCCACGACCGAACGCCAGCTGGCCGCTTGGCGCGTCGGCGAGCTGCGCTGGAGCGAGCGAACCCGCGCCTGGGAGGTCTTCATTCCCGCGGCGGCGTTCAAGAACGCCAGCTCCTCGTTCTTCGGCAACAATCCGTTTCGCCTGGAGCTGCCGGACCTCGGCGGCCTCTACGGCTACATCGACAACTACCTGGACCGCCACCGGCCACGGCTGCTCAAAGGCGCGGCCGATCCCGAGACCTTCTTCGTCAAGACGGTGAAGGTCACCTCGCAGAACGCCGCCTACGATCAGAACACCTTTTACGAGGCCTGGCGACTGATCACTCAGAGGTATGGGGTCTACAACCCTTATACCGGACGCGGCGCCATCAAAGGGCTGCTGCCGCACGGGCCGCATAACGTCCGCGACGTGCTCGCGACCCACGTCCTGAAGCAGACCGGCTCTTATGAGCAGGCGAGCTACGCCATCCAAGACACCCCCGATGTCGTGGCCAAGCACTACGGCCGCTTCCTGCCACGGGATAAGGCCGCGCTCGCAGCTCAGGTGCTCAACAAGGTCTGGGAAGCGGCATGATCCTGTCCGGCTGGACAGCCTCACCCAATAGCCAAGCCTCAGCCGCTTCCGCGAAACCAAACCCACCGAACGTGTGGGCCGGGAGCAGCAAATGAAGACTCGACTGGTAGCGGACCTCTCCGATCGCCCGTTATCGCGGCGGCGCTAGTCGCGAGCGGTGCCTGGCCGGCGCGCCGCGCGACACTCGCCGGGCATGGTCCCCGGTTGTCGCCCACAACGCGGGCCTTCGACCGCAAATTTCTTGAGCCGCCAACCTGTTTGGTGTCGCTGGACACTATAGCTAACACAACATATATAATCTATTCCTGGCAACGAGCTCTGGTGGCGGGCAAATGACGCGCGATGAAATGGACGCGGTTGCAGCTGGGTTGCGCACCAAAGCAGCAAAGATCCGTGCGCTTGATCGCTGCGGCGTCAAGCGCGCTGAGATCGCAAGATATCTAAATATACGTTATCAACATGTCCGAAACGTGTTGGTCCAGCCGCCGCCCGCTCGAGGCGAGACGCTCTCTGAAGCGCCCTCGCCCAAAGCGTCGCTTGCATTGACGCTCGATGAAGCCAAGCAGGGGCTCGCGAGGCACTTCGGAGTGCCGGCCCACGCGGTGGAGATTACGATCCGTGGCTAGCCGCATGGATCGCCGGACGCAGAACAGCTCGATACGAACCTTCGCGGCGGCGGGGATCGAGGCCCCCCTCCGGATGCGGCGGCACCAAAGAGTCGCGCTGGCGGCGGGCGCGACGTTGCGGTTAGTAGGCGAATGACCGCGCACCCCCGATCCAGCGATCCCCCGGCGAGCCCAGTGCTCCGGGACGCCGATATGCGGGCTCGCCTAGAGGTCTGGATCCGAGTGCTCCATGGCGACACTCCGACCGTGATCCTTCACGAGCTGAAGATCCCTCGCCCCTCGGCGCGGGTCGATGTGGCCGTCGTCAACGGCGAGCTGTCGGCGTTCGAGATCAAAAGTGACGTGGACAGCCTCTGGCGCCTCCCGCGCCAAGTGCGTTCATTCGACTGCGTGTTCGACCGGGTGTCGCTCGTCACAACCGAGAAGCACCTTCAGCGGGCGCGTACCGTCATCCCGCGCTGGTGGGGCATCGTTACGGTCTCGTCGGCGACGGCGGATATCCGGCAACGCAGGCAGGCGCGGGTCAATCCGCGTCGTCAGGTGGCGAACCTGCTCCACGTGCTGACCCGGCCGGAACTTCTGGTTCTGGCGACCCACGAGGGGCTTCAGAAGGGATGCTCGGGCCTCCCGCGTCAGGCCCTTATTGAGCGGCTCACCTGCGTGCCTGCAGTACGGTTGCGCGGCCATGCGCGCGACCTGTTGGCCGCCAGAGCGTGCGTCACCACCTACCCGTCGTCGCCCCCGTCCTCGTCATCCTCGCCGCCCCCACCGGGGTCGGAGAGCTGTACCGCGGAGTAGCGGATCTGCCGGTGCAGGTGGAGGTTCACCTTCGCCGCGGTCCAGAAACGGGCAGAGTCGGCCCCGTCGATGTTTCCGTCGGCCGCTGAGGCGATCAGAGCGGCTCCCCAGGCATCCGGAGGGGGCGCATAGTCGGCGTGGCTTATGATCGCCTCCGAACCTTCAACCCAACCCGCCGGGTCATTGAGGTTCGGAGACCGGTAAATGAGCCAGGACTCCGGCAGGGGGTAGGTGACCGTCGCCCGCCAGTCGCGCGGGACGAAGCTGCTTTGGGCGCCCGCCCGCGGCATGGCTCCATAGTCGCCGAAGGCAAACGGAAAGACTTCGCGAGCGCTGCGCCAAATCCGCCAGTCCAGGTTCGGCAACGGCCGCATGAGGTCGTGGTTCGGCTGGAGCATGGAATTGCTCATGCAGACTGCCCGCACCTCGGACTGCTGGGTGACATCCAGCTCTCCCAGGATCGCCTGGATCGTGTCACGCGCGAAGGCGGCGCGGTCCGGGAGATGAATGCGGCCCTGACCACAGTCCAAGATGATCAGAAGCTGGCCCGGTTCATCCAAGATGGAGATGATCTGGGAGATGACCTGCCGCGCCGCCTCCGCAGCGCCCCGACGGATCCGCACCCCAATCGAAGCTCCGTTCCGGGAGAGCAGCGCCGCCTGCCTGAGCACGCTTCGGGATTCAGACTGCAGGTCGGAATACTGCAGCATCGGTATCGCATTCGGGAAGCGGCTCACGACATCGCGCCACGCTGCGAACCCGTCGCTGGATGAGAGCAGTTGCGCCAACAGGGCGTTGTACCGCTCCTGTATCTCGCGCTCGGCCTGGACTCGTCGGGCGTCGGCCTCGGGGTCGGTGGGGTTGCGAGCCTCGTAAGGCGGCGGCGCGGGGCGGTGGTCGAGGTCCAGAAGGAACGGCCGAGCTGCCGCACTGCCTGTGATCAGCTGGATCGCATCTGAAAGGTCAGGCGAGCCGCGGCGGTGTGTCAGCCCGAAGATGGGGATGAGACCATCCTTGTCTTCGTCACTGAGCCGCCTGTAGCCCATCTGCTCGCTCCCGGTGGCGAGTAGGTCGGGGAAGTACGTGAAGGGGGCGAAATCGACGGCAGGCATCTGAATGCCCCTCAGATCAAGCGAAGCCGTCAGGGTTTCCTATATGTTCCCGATTCGCAAGGTCGCGTACGTCAAGCTTGACCTTGAGCTCAGCCATAGCGACACGTCAGTGAGCTGCCGCGTTGGAACATCGCCTTGCTCGACTACCCTTTTACGCCGGAACAGACGGCCCTGTTGAATTGCGCGCGCACCACGTGGGAGCGTCGCCGCATAGCGAAAATCCGCGGATTGTCGTTCGGCGAAGAGACGATCACCGAGACCATTCTGATGGACTTGGCAGAGGCATTTCCTGGTCATCTTGAAATCGTCCAGTTTACTAAGAACCAGGAAGGTAAACGTGGCGCCGACTGGGCTTGGGCATTCCGAGACGCATCCGGAACCCAGAACCTGCCGATGCTAGTCCAAGCCAAACTGCTGGATAAGCAGGATCTCGAATACCATGAGATTGCGCGGTTCGTAGGAAAGAAGCTTCCGCCGGTGCGGCAGATCGACCGCCTTATCGCGACCGCCACCAAATATGGTTGGCCGGCAATCTATGCCTTTTACAACCACCTCGATGACCCGCGTCGCATTCCGAATAACTGCGGGACGGTACCCAACGCCGGTCTGGTGATGCCGGAGAGTTGGGGTATTTCGGTCGCCCTGGCGGATCAGGTGCGGGACGCTCTAGATCCACGCAAGGACCAGCTTTTCGATACACACTCGCGGCACTCAATGCCCCTGCATTGCCTTCTGTGCTCGCGTGCGCGTGGCGAACGCCCTTTCGAGGGGGGACCACTGCAGATATTGCAATCACTGAGGAGATTGGGACGCCTGCGCGGCGGCGGCGAAATTGATGCGGACGCAGCGCTTCCTGCGCTCCGCCTTCGAAAGGCGCTGCCAGACCTCTTTAAGCGTGCGGTAGCCGCCGCAAGCGCAGATGAGGAAAAACCCGAGGGCCGCCGCGTGGAGGCGCTGGCCAGATCTTATCCGCGTATTGCGGGGGTCGTCGTCTTGCAGGACGCCGAAGGTGAACCAGCGCCGCCAAAATACTCCCGAGCTTGAAGACGCGCCTAGACCCGTTCAGCTTCCGTCGACAGCGGGCGTGAATGTGCCGACTCTGGGGGGCCGACTTCGTTAGTGGCGCAATCAACATCCGCTGGGATGGATAATACGACTGCCAGCGCACGCGCGCGCCAGCGCGATAATCACGAGGGGTCAGTCTCCGCCGCGCCAACGACCACCCTACAGCTTTGCGCCTTGCGCGCCTTGTCCGCCGCGCGCAGGCAAGCTTCCAAGGTCTTCTGATTATCGCCCCAGAGCCTGGACGCGGTGATGACCGCCTTCCACGAGGTCGGATCGACCGACTGCATCAAGCGGGAACCAGCGGCCCAACGGTCCAGGTGGAGTGTGGCCGCAGCTAGCTTCTCCGGAACCTGCCAGCTATGCGGCAAAGCGCGCGCGAGCGGGCCGGAGAACCCGGCCCAAAGAACGACGCCCGCAGCGGCTCCGACGCCGGCGGCATAGACCAGCGCCGCGCGCTGCTCGCCTCGCGTCCGGACACGGCTTGGAAACTGGCTGATCTGGTCGGACGCCCGGCGCACCGTGTCCATCATAGGTCTCAAGTCGGACTCGATTCCGCGCCGCGCCTCACTGGCGGCAGCTTTGACCTCGGACGCGTAGGTCTGGGGAGGAATATGCAGCGCCGGGTGCTCACTGATCGTCTTCAAGGCCTCGCTGATCGCCTTCAAGGTCTTGTGCATGGCCCCGAGGGTCGGTGCGTAGTCCGGAGGCTCAGCCGGCGCGCGGGCGGCGAGCGTCCCGATGGCGGCGCGCAGCAGGGCGACCTCCGCCCGGAGCGCTTCAAAAGCCAGGCTCGCGTCCTGGGCCTGATCGTCATGGGCCATGGGCTCCCCCGTCAACGTTCCAGACCGCGGCCCCGGCTCAAGTTACGCTGCAGCTCACGGGCGATGTCCTGGCCGGGCGAGCGCGCAGGATCCAGGCCGAGCTGCCGGCGGCGGCCGTCCAAGGCGGCGTAAAGCTCCGCGTCGCGCCCAAGCCCGTCGATCATGGCCGTCATTCGACGCTCGGTCTCTGCGCGGGTTTGGCGATGCTGGAAGCCCTGCAACTGCTCGCGCCGGGTGCTTAGCGCGGTCCAATCCTTGACGAAACGGTCGGCGCGAAGCTGAGGATCGCGGCGCACCTTCGCTTCCACCGACATCGCCTGGGCCAGCGCTTCCACGCCGCCGGGGTGATCGACTTGGCGGACCAGGTCCGGGTGCCGCAACAGGGCGCTCTTCAGGTCCTGAAGCGCATGGGGCGAGGCCTTGGCGAGAGAGGTCTGCGCCCGCTCCAAGGCGACCCTCTGGTGCGGCAGGACCGGCAGATCTTCTCTGCGCATGCGCAGGATGTCGCCGACGGCGCGGGTGTAGTCGCGCACAGGCGCATCGAGCGGCGACGGCGTGAGCGCCGCGGACACCGTGCGCTGCGTCGGCGGCGCCGGCCTGAAGTTGGCGAACATCCCGCGTGACGGCTGGCGGTCTGTTTCGCCCAGCCCCAGGTCCCGCACCATCATCGCCGCCCGCTGGATGCCGCGGCGGCCGGCGAAGGCGTCGCGATAGTCCAAGGTGACGTCCTTGGCCCGCTCGCGGCCAAGCACCCGGGCCAACTCGCTGCGGTCCTTGAAGTCGTCGGCGCCATAGTGGACGGCGAGCGCGTCGCGATGCCGGCTCATGCCGACATAGGCGGCATGGCGATCCAGGCCCTCCGTCGCCAGCAGATGCGCGCGATCGACGGTGACCCCTTGGCTCTTGTGGATCGTGGACGCGTAGCCGTGGTCGAAATGGGCATAGTCCTTCAGGTCGAATCTCACCCTGCGCGCCTCGCCGGCGAGCGGGTCGGCGCCGTCCAGGCGAACCGTCAGGCTGGTTCCCTGGATCGCTTCCACCGTTCCCAAGCTCCCATTCTTCACCCCGAGGGAGCGTTCGTTGCGCAGGAACATCAGCCGATCGCCAACCGCGAAGGCGCGCTCGCCGCGCTCGGTCTTGAGCACGTGATCGGCGCCGAGCTCACCCGCTTCGCGCCGCCGGACCCGCGCTAGGTCGTTCAGCTCGGCGACGTCGGCGCGGGTGTGCGCCAGCATGATCTGGCTCGCGCGCGGGTGCTCCCGCCGCGCCGTGTCCCACCCGGCGACGAGCGCGTCCTTGGCCTCGTCGCGCGTTGCATGCGCCCGGACCATGCCGGCCGATTCGTAGCGGTCCAGCGCCGCCGCGGTGCGGCCGGTCGCCAGCTCGCGGGTGGCATCTCGCTGCCAGTCTTCGCGCTGGCGCCGGATCTGCGTGATCTCGGCCGCGCCGTGGCGTTCGGTCAGCGCGCGGAACGCCGCGCCGGCCTCGATCGCCTGCAGCTGCTCGGCGTCGCCCACGAGCACCACCTTGGCGCCGGCGCGCTCGGCCGTGGTGAGCACGCGGTCCATCTGCCGCGAACCGATCATCCCGGCCTCGTCGATCACCAGCACGTCGCGGGACGTGAGCTGCTCCCGGCCCTGGCCCCACGCATGTTCGAGGCTGGCGATCGTGCGCGAGGCGATGCCCGAGCCGCCCTCCAGGCCCTCGGCGGCGATGCCGGACAACGCGGCGCCGCGGACCTGATAGCCTTGGGCCTCCCAAGCGTCGCGTGCGGCGCCCAGCATGGCGCTCTTGCCGCTGCCGGCGTAGCCGACCACCAGGGTGAGATCCCAACCGCCGGTGACGTGCCGGAACGCGTCGGCCTGCTCCTGACCGAGCCGCAGTCCACGGTCATGGGCGTTCGCCAGCGCGCGATCCTGCGCAGGCCGCCCCACGCGATGGCCGCGCCGTTCGGCGAGCGCCGCCGAAGTGCGCACCACCCGCTCTTCCGTGGCGAGCATCTCGCGCGTCGTGAACCGATCGCTGCCGCGGCCGTCCTTGCCGAGCGCCAGCAGCTCGGGCGAGGTGCGGACCGCGCTCATCGCCTTGTTGAATTGGGCGGCGTCATCGGTGTGCCGATGGACGAAGCGCGCCAGGTCGTGGTCGGTGAACGTGCTTTGCTGATGCGTAATGGCGTCCAGGGCCAGCGTCGGCTCGGCGATGATCCGCTCGCCGTTGCGCCGCGCGATTGCCCGATGGTCGGCGGCGCGCTCCGCCGCTTCGCCGCGGTCCTCTCGTCGTGCGCCGGCTGGGCCGATCTTATGCTGCGGCTCCAGCGCGATGCCCTGCGCATCCAGCGTCCGATGGTCCACACGCACGTCGAGGCCCAGGTCGGCGAGGCGCTGGTTCACATGTTCGGCCCAGCGCTCGCGCCACTGCTCCAGAACCTCCCGCGCGTTCCAGGCCCGGTTTTTGGCGCCGAAGCCATCCGGCCCGGCGTCGCGCATCGACAGCATGACGTGGGCATGCGGCTTGGGCTGGCCGTCCGACCCCTTGTCCCAATGGACATTGAGGTCGGCGACCATGCCCCGGTCTACGAACTCCCGCCGCACGAAGTCCCGCGCCAGCTCGATGCCTTGCGCCGGCTCAAGCTCGCGCGGCAGGGCGAACTCCACCTCGCGCGCGAGCTGGGCGTCCTTGCGCTTCTCCAGCGTCTCCACCTCGTTCCACAGCGTCTCGCGGTCGGCCCAGCGCTCGGGCGCGCCGTCCGGCGCCAGGATCTCCGAGTGGATGACGCCGGCCTTGTTGGTGAAGTCGTGGTCGCGGCCGAGCCGTTCGTCGTGCAACCGCGAGGCCGCGCGATAGGCCGCGGCGGCCACGGCGCTGGAGCCGTTGGCCCGGCTGATCACCTTCGCGCTGAAATGGTAGATGGCCAAAACCGCCTACCCCGCCTGCTCCAAAGCGCACGTCGCGAAGCGACGTATAAGCGCGCACTCACGACCTATCGCTCGCTCGTGACGGGCATTTCGCCGCAAATTGACTCTTGGCGCAACCTCTACGTGTTGTTAGCTTGAGTTCTGGGGGCGCAACGCAACGAGCGGAGCGAACCCCATGCGCAAACCCCGCGACATCGATTCCGAACTCAAGGCGCTCCAGGACAAGGCCAAGGGCCTGAAGGCGCGCAAGGCGACGCAGCTCGGCGAGCTGGTCGCCGCCACCGGCGCGGACCAACTCGATCCCGAGACTCTGGCGGGCGTGCTGCTGGCGGCTGTGGAAGCGGAGGACGCCGCAAGCCGGGAGGGTTGGCGACGGCGTGGCGCCGCGTTTTTTCAGCGGCAGGGCCGAGCGAGAAAGGCTGCGGCTTCGACTGCAAACGGCGGATCGCGCGCTTCGGCGGACGACAGCCGCCATGCGCCGGGCTGAAGCGGCGCGGGCCCGATCCGATACCCGGGACTGGGCTGTCGAACGCCGCGCCCGCACGCGCCATCTCATCGAGCTGGGCGGCCTGATCCAGAAGGCGGGGCTCGTCGACCTGGTGAAAGACGACCGCGCGACGCTCTACGGCGCGCTGCTGGAGCTGGCCTACCAGCTGCGCGGCGATCAGGGCGCGCACGTCGCCGAGCTTTGGCGGCGGCGCGGCCGGCGAGCGTTCGAAGCGGACGCTGCGGAGCCCCAATGAAGTACGCCTCGCTCGTAGGCCGCTTGTTCGTCGGCTTCCTGATCGGCAACACGATCGCGGATCTCGCCGTGGCGATTGCGGCGCCAGCTTGGCAAAATCACGCGCCCCAGGCGGCGATGATTTTGCTGCTCGGCGGCTTGGGCGCCTTCCTCGGCTTCGGCTTGTGGCGACTGAGGTATGCGCCCGTCGCGACCGACGTCCACGGCTCAGCCAAATGGGCCGATGCGCGCCAGGTCCGCGCCTCGCTCGGCGGGTCATCTGGCCTGATTGTCGGGCGCGAAAACAAACGCGGGGGACAGCTGCTTCGTTATGCCGGGCCGTCGCACCTTCTGACGATCGCGCCCACGCGTTCCGGAAAGGGCGTCGGCTCGATTATCCCCAACCTGCTGACGGCGGAGCGGTCCATCCTCTGCATCGACCCGAAAGGCGAGAACACTCGCGTCGCCTTCGCAGCGCGCGAGCGCTTGGGGCCGGTCTACGTCTTCGATCCCTTTGACGTCTCCGGCGTGCCGAGCGCCGCGTTCAACCCTCTCGACCGATTGGAAGCTCACAGTCTGGATGTCGCCGAAGACGGCGCGCTCCTGGCCGACGCCCTGGTTTACGATCCACCCGGTCAAGTCGGCGAAGCCCACTGGAACGAAGAGGCGAAGGCGCTGATCGCGGGCCTGATCCTGCACGCGGTCAGCGATGGCGACCAGTCCGCTCGAAACCTGAGCCGCGTGCGTGAACTGCTGACGCTCGCTCCGGATCGTTTTCATGCGCTGCTCGGCGGAATGCAGGCGAGCGGGGCGGCCAACGGGCTCGTCGCCCGCGCCGCCAACCGCCACCTCGCCAAAAGCGGCCGCGAGGCCGCGGGCGTTCTGTCGTCAGCGCAGCGCCACACCCACTTCCTCGACAGCCCGCGCATGAGCCGCGTGCTCGGTCGCTCCGACTTCCATTTCGAGGACCTGAAAGACGGCGTAGTGACCGTGTTCCTCGTGCTTCCGCCCGACCGGCTAAACACCCACTCACGCTGGCTGCGGCTGATGGTGGCTCAGGCGATCAACGCCCTGTCGCGCTCCCCCGCGGGCCCAACCGCCCCGGTGCTGTTCCTGCTGGACGAATTCGCCGCTCTGGGCCGCCTGGAGCCGGTCGAACGGGCATTCGGCCTCTTGGCCGGCTACGGCGTGCAGCTTTGGCCGATCCTGCAGGACATGCACCAGCTCTGGGGCACCTATGGCGAGCGCGCCGGCACGTTCCTCTCGAACGCCGGCCTGGTGCAGGTCTTCAACGTTGCGGACATCGACACCGCGAGCTGGGTGTCGCGCTCCGTCGGCGCCACGACGGTCGCTTACGAGACCGCCGGCACGAGCACGTCGCGTGCGCCCTCGCAATTCTTCAGCACGCATACGGCGTCCACGACGACGCACCTCTCCCGTCGCGACCTGCTCACGCCTGACGAGGTCATGAGGTTGGATTCAAGCCTCGAACTCCTACTGCGCCAGGGTCAGGCGCCGGTCGTCGCTCAGAAGGTGCGATATTTCGCCGATCCGGAGTTCCGCGGATTCCAGGGCCGCGGGTAAGAGCGTTTGAGGCGGAGGCCGCTTTCGCATCGTGGCCAGCACCGCTAGACAGACGTTGGCGCAACGTGGGCCCGGGTGGGATTCGTGAACTTCGCTCCAATCGTCAAATTGGTTCGCGCCTACGACGCCACCGAATGGGAGATTTTCATCTCCGAATGGCAGAAGGGCCTGCAGGGGTATCACGCCGTCAAGCGGCTCGGCGGAGCTGGTGATCACGGCCGCGATGTGATTGGGCTTTGCGGGCCAGAGGCCTGTCAGGGCGTCTGGGATAACTTCCAGTGCAAGCACTACGAAGGCCCGCTCTCTACACCCAAAGCCTGCGAGGATGCGGGAAAGATTATCTTCCACGCCTATCGCGGCGAATTCCGGCCGCCGCGGCGTTGTTCGTTCGTCGCGCCGCGCGGCCCCACGACCGAATTGCGCGACCTGCTTTTGAACCCTGACAAGTTCAAGGCCGAGCTTATCGCGACATGGAATACCCGCGTGGCTGGCCGGGTGGTGGCCGGGGAGAAGCATCTCTTGGAAGGCGCTCTCGCCGCCTTTGTCGAGGCGTACGACTTCTCCAGCTTTGAATACGCCACGCTCGACGAAATCCTGGATGACCATCGACGCACGGCCTTTTGGGCGCACCGGTTCGATGGCGTCCTGCCGCCGGCTCCCAGCGGGATCACGCCGGACGCGATCGCGCCGGGCGAGACGGTCTATGTCGGCCAGTTGCTGGAAGTCTACTCGGAAGTGACGGGGGCAAACCTTAGCTCGATTCAAGACTTGGATGCACATGACAGCTGGAGAAGCGACCTCCAGAAGCAACGCATTCGCTTCTATGACGCCGAGGCCTTCATGGCGCATTATCGGGATCAGACCGAGCCAGGCACAATCGAGGATTTTGCCGAGCAGATTTTCGACGCAATCGAACCTTCAGTCGCCGCGCATACCGGCGCGCATCCCAGGTTGACGGCGGCGCTTACTACGGCCGGTCAGGCTTCGCCAGCCAGCGTCCTAGCCCCGCGCGCGAAGGTGCGTGTGAAGCAGGGCGTTTGCCATCAGCTGGCGAACGAAGATCGCGTGCGCTGGAAAATCTGATGACCGACGCGGCGTCCCCTCGATCCAGGCCTCGGATCTTCAACACTGCTTTCGAAAGCGGTTTAAGATCGTTGGTGCTGTTGACCGCATGTTATCCGGTCAGGCTGGGCCTGAGGCGGCTCGTCGTGCTGGACCACCTTGTGGTCCATACGGGCGACATCGACGGCCCGGAAAGCCTACATCCGGAGGAGGAGTCCCGTGCCGCGGAACTCCTGGTCCGTCGTCAACTGGTGGACTCGGGGCTTTCGCTGATGGGAACCCGCAGCCTGATCATTCGACATGCTACCGCGGAGGGCTTCCGGTACGAAGCAGGCGAGGAAGCGGGCTCGTTCGTCGATCTGCTCCGAGCCGACTATACTGTCAGGTTGAAGGAGCGAGCCGCGTGGCTGAGCGAGAACGTCATCCCCCTCTCGGAGGATAAGATCAACGATCTGGTCCGACACCGGGTCGACCGATGGGCATCGGAGTTCCAGGTCGACCACGGCGTGGCGACCTGACCATGCAGCTGCGGTTTCTTCTCGTCACCGGCCCTAGCAGTGAACCGGCTCTCGTCGAGTTCGGTCCAGGTCTGAATGTGATCTACGGTGGCTCGAACACCGGCAAGTCGCATGTGCTGCGGCTGATCGACTACGTCCTCGGCGCGAAGAAGCCCCCCCAGCCGATTGCCGAGCAGGCCGAATATGACCTCGCCCATCTCGGCGTCGTCCTCGACGATGGGACCGAGCGCACCTTCGTCCGCGCCCTTCAAGGCGGCAACATCAGCGTGTTGGAAGGGCTCGTCCACGATCGACCCACGCCTGCACAGGGCATGTCGGTTTCCGCTCAGCACGGCGCCCAAGCTTCCTTGTCGAAATTGCTGCTGACGCAGGTGGGTGCAACGGACACTCGAGTTCGTACCGACGCATCGGGGAAAACGCGCGAGCTCAGTTTCCGGGATCTCGAACGCCACGCGCTCGTCAGCGAGACGAAGATTCAGGACGGCTCATCGCCCGTACTCTCCGGTCAGTTCGTCACCAAGACCGCCGAGACATCGGTGTTCAAGTACATGCTGACCGGCGTGGATGACTCGGCCCTCGAGATCGCCAAGCCGGATCCGGCGCAGCCGATGCGGCAGGCGGCCCAGCTCGAACTGCTTGAGCGGCAAATTCGTGACGTCGAGCGGGAAATCGCTGAGGCGGATCAGGATCAGGAAGAACTGCAGAGGTTGGACACCGCGCTGGACGAAGAACTCAGTCGAACCTTCGTCGTCCAAGAGACCACCGAGACGAGCTACCGGGAGCTGACCGCCAGTCGGCTCGACCTGCGCCGGGAATATGAAGCGGTGCAGGATCGGCTCGGCGAGATCGATACCTTGCAGGCCCGCTTTGCACTGTTGGCCGAACACTACCGATCCGATGAGATGCGGCTAGCCTCGATCGCCGAAGCTGGAGCGTTCTTCACGCTTGAGGACGGGTCGGTCTGTCCGGTTTGCGGAGCTGCTCCGGACCACCACCGGCCGGATCAAGCCTGTGAAGGGAATGTCGGAGAGATCATTGCAGCGGCGACGGCGGAAATGGCCGAACTGCGCGAACGGGCCGTCGAACTGCAGATCACCTTGGAGGGGCTCGTTGCAGAGCGGGACGCGTTAGCGGCGCGCGCGAGAGAGCTTCTCCCCGAACTTGAGAAGGTTCAGGCAAACATTCTGCGGGAAGTCCCGACGGTCCAGACGATGCGCTCGCAGACGAACCAGGTAATCGCGCGCAAGCTCAGCATTCAGAAGGGATTGGAGCTCGTGCGCCGGCGCGATGCCCTAACGGTGCAGCGCGATGAACTGGGGGTGAGCCCAGGGTACGACAGCAGCACGATTGTCGCGCAGCAGCAACTCGATGGGGCGACCCTGGACGCCTTCAGCCAGGTGGTGGAGGCTGAGCTGCAATCCTGGGAATTTCCCGAGGCGAGGCGTGTCTTCTTCGAGGTGCCGAAGATGGACATCTCGGTGGCCGGCAAGTCGCGAGGCGCCAACGGCAAAGGGGTGCGTGCACTCCTTCACGGTGCTTTCAGCGTGGCCTTGATGAAGTACTGCAAGGGGCGGCGGCGGGCCCATCCGGGCTTTGTCGTCCTGGATTCACTCTTCATCACCTATCGCGATCCCTCCGACGCCGAGGACACGGCCATGGCGACGACGCCTTTGAAGGACCGGGCATTCCGAGCGTTCGCAGCCCTGCCGGACGACATGCAGCTCATCATTCTTGAGAATGTGGATGTCCCCGATTGGCTGGTGGACGAGGCTCAAGTCATCCACTTCACTGGTAGTTCCACAGTGGGTCGCGCAGGCTTGTTTCCCGTCTCAGCGTCACCGCGGCGGGGCCTGCCCTGACCATAGTGCGTTGCGCTGCCGCCGACAGGCGCTGCAGCTAAAATGGCCCGGCCCCCTGTCGTCTGGCGGAGCTGACGGGAGGAACGATGCTGCCAACCTCCCGGTTTGGTTCTCCGCTTAAATGCAGCGGGTCAATATCCGGAATTGGTGTATCGACGCCCTCCGCCGCCAGCACCGACCGCCGTGCTACGACTGGATCGACGCTGACGAACGGGATCGCCTGCGTCCCACGGAGCTGGTCGACGATGGCGAGCCGCTATGCGTAACCTCGCGATCCCGCCGAGAAACTTTGCGCGGCGTAGCAGCCTTTCGTACGTTGATCGCGGTGGCGTCGAGCGTGTTCTTGATGTGCGAGGCATAGAATTTCTCGATCATCTCAACGCTCGTCCGGCAGTTCTTCGCGACTTGATAGATGTCCGCCCCTTCCATCAGACGCAGGCAGATGTAGGTGTGGCGCAGGCTGTAGGCCGTCCGCGGCGTGCCCTCCCGATCATGCTTGAGGTCGAGTTCGCCGAGGATGGTGTTGAAGAGCTCGCGCTGGACCTTGCCGAACACCAGGTCCGCTACAGAGGGATTGCCGCGCTGGCGCAGGCGCTCGAACGGCAACACCGCGCCGGGCATGCTCTTGCAGTAACCGACGCCACGCTTGCCGCGGACCTCGATCTCTAGGATGCGGTCGCCCGTGGCTTCGTCGGTGACGATGGTTACATCGCGAAACTGAAGGCGGGAGGCCTCGTCTGGTCGCAGGCCGGTGTTCGCCATAAAGAGGACGTAGTCGTGTAGCTTCTCGCACTCTGGCCGCCACCGTTCTTTCTTCGGTGAGCGGGCCCGCTCTCGTGTCGCCTCGTAGAGCCGCTTGTACTCCTCGGGCGAGAACCACGCCCGGTGGGAGATCTTGCCGGACTGCTTGTAGGGCGCGGACATGTCGGGCAGAGCGGCGATCCAGCCCTTGCGGTTTGCCCACTTAAGGATCTGCCGCAGGGTCACGAACTCCTGGTGCAAGGTGGCGCGAGCGGGTCTCCGATAGGCCTTTGGATCGACGCCCTCGGCCGGCGTGACCCGGCTCACCCGATACTCCTGAACACAGCCGGCGGTGATCCGTGCGAGGGGCATGTCGCCGAAAAAGGGCAGCAGGTATTTGCGGACGTGCCTGGACTTCCCCGCGACATAGATCTCGCTCCGTTCCCCGGCCGTCAGAACCTTGTACTCGGCGAGGAAGCCCTCCGCGGCTTGCTGGAACGTCGCGCCCTTGGCGCGCGGCCGCAGCGATGGGCGGAACGATCGGGACTCTTCAACAACCACGATCTCGCTGCCGCGGCTTCGAACACGGTGCTCGGCAAAGCGATCCATGTACCAATCGCGAGCGAACTCGGTGGCGAGGGCGAGGTTTTCATGGCCTGTGGATTGCCGATGATTTCGGCCGCCGAGGAAGGTGGAGCACTGCCAGAAGCGGCTGTTCTCGCGCCGATAGACGTGGACCTTTCCGTCCAGCAACGTGTGATGATCAGCGGTCGCCATCGCCCGCCTCCCTGCCCGGCCATGCCCACCCAAGCCGCCCAATTAATCCCGCGGAGATTGAGCCAGGCAACCACGTTCGTGCAAGGTTGCGCAGACGCCGCGCCCTCGCGCGACGTCTGCGGAGCAGTTGCCTCAACCGTCGGGGCGAAGCCCGCACCCGCCGGCGCGTCTACTCTCCGCGCTCGTTGACAGGCGCTGCGTATTCACGTTTTGTTCTTATGGCGCAGCACCTCAAACTTCATGGCCGAGCTCGAGTCGTGGAGTCGCGCATGCTAGCGTCTTGGATGGGAATGCCGATTCGGAGCGTGGAATGAAAGTCGCGGGACTGTTCGCGGGGATCGGCGGATTCGAGCTGGGCCTGCAGCAAGCCGGCCATCGCGCCGAGTTGTTGTGCGAGATTCTGCCGACCGCGCGCGCGGTGTTGCGGACACGGTTTCCCGACCTCGAGCTGACCAGCGACGTCCGCGAGCTGGACAGCCTCTCCGCCGACATCGACGTCGTCTGCGCCGGGTTTCCGTGCCAAGACCTCAGCCAGGCCGGCCAGACACTCGGCCTCGATGGCGAGCGCAGCGGACTGGTGGGACAGGTCCTCCGCCTGCTACGCAGCGAGCGGCCGGAGTGGCTGATTATCGAAAACGTGCCGTTCATGCTCCAGCTGCGCGGCGGCGACGCCATGCGGCGTATCGTCGACGCGATTGAAGACGTCCCGGGCTATTGCTGGGCCTGGCGCGTTTTGGACACCTTCGCCTTCGGCCTGCCGCAACGGCGCGAACGCGTCTACCTGGTGGCGTCGCGCGTCGGCGACCCCGCGGACGTCCTGCTGGCAGATCAAGCCGAGTTCGAGCGGCCCCTGACGTCCCTCGGGCAATTGGCGCACGGCTTCTATTGGACCGAGGGGCGCGGCGGTCTCGGGTGGGCGGTGGACGCGGTGCCTACCCTCAAGAATGGATCGACGATCGGCATTCCCTCCCCGCCAGCCATCCTTCTCCCCGATGGCCGCATCGTCAAACCGGACCTGCGCGACGCCGAGCGTCTGCAGGGCTTCGCCCCGGATTGGACGCTGCCGGCCGAGGACGTCGCCAAGCGTAGCGCAAGGTGGGGGCTGGTCGGCAGCGCCGTGTCGGTCCCGGTGGCCGCCTGGGTCGGCGAACGCTTGGCACGTCCGGGTCGCTACGAGCGCCGTCGCGATCGCGCCTTTCCAACGATCGGAAAGTTGCCGCGTGCAGCGCGTTACGATGGCAAGACGCGTCATGCGGTGCACATTGGAGCCGAGCCCATCGCCGCTCGGGCCGTGCATCTGGCGGACTTCCTCGACCATCCCGGCGACCTGCTGAGCTATCGCGCAACCGCGGGCTTCCTCGCCCGTACGCGCGTGGCCAAGCTTCGTTTCCAAGACGGGTTCATCCGCGCGGTCGAAAACCATCTGGCGGCGATGGCGCCGCCGCCGGAACGCGCCGCCGCTTAAGGGATGGGTAGACCGAGCGCCGCACTGATCACGCAAGGCAAATCGGCCGGCCGCCGAGCGGACACTACCGTCAGATCGAGATAGTCGCCGCTCTCTCCGCGCGTAGGCCCGGCGTCAGTCGGCACGAAGAGGGCGACCTTGGGCCGCTGCTCTGGCGGCCAAAGCGCGGCGAAGTCGTAGAGATAGCCGAAGCCCTTATAGACGGAGTCGCGCAGGTAGCGGCCGACGCCGTCCGCGCTCGGCAACTTGACCTCCAGAAAGAAGATCGACCGGCTCCGGTCCGGCTTGTGGCGCACGAGAACAATGTCGGGGCGGCGATCCGCCGCCCGGCCGAGCCCTTCGTGACGGCAAAACACCTCCGAGTACGGCGTCTTCGCCTCCAACAGGAATGCGGGGGTTCGATCGAAGTAGAGCTCGACAGAGCCGCCGCGCCGGTCGTCGAAGGCGGCGATCGGCCCGCTCCGCGCGTTCGATCCAATGCGCATCCAGAAGGATCGGGCCGCGCCTAACGCCAGATCGCTCTCCAGGGCGTCGAGTACGCGCGCCAGGGCAAGGAGTTCGAAGATTTCCTCCGGATCGGCGGGCGCGAGGCTTGCCGAGCCCAAGGCCGCGCCGTAGGCGCTGCGCCGCCAGCGACCGAGGTCGTCGACACCCGAGAGCGCGAGCCGTCGGCGCAGCAGGCGGCCGGCCTCGCGATAGGACGGATCCGTGGCGCCCTCCGCCGCGCGCAACATTTGTTCGGAGGCGCCGCCATGCTCGCCGATGGCGCGGACCGAGGGATCCTTGAGCGCCGCCGCGGCGCGTCCGGCGATCTCCACCACGTTCGGGTGGGTCCGTGCGCCCAGCCGGCTGCTCAGGCGGCCTGCCAACGTCGCCAGATGCCGCAAGAGAAGACGCAGCGCGATGTTCTCAGGCAAGTCGAGCGTGCGGATGGGCAACCGGGATACGAAACGGTCGGCGGCAAGCGACCCCGACGCCCACCCCAGCACGGTGCGTCCCCAGACCGGCTGCCCGGCCAAGGCCGGGCCGACGTCCGCCAGTTGATCGGCCCGCAAGGATCGCAGAGCGCCCAACAGGCGCGGCAGCCGATCGCGTAGGAACGGCAGATGGTCGGCCGCCAGCAGATCGAGGCCATCGACCGCCAGGGCGCGGTCCTCCGCGGCGACGGCGTTCAAGAAGGCGTTCAGGTCAGCGCCGCTGACCGCCGTCACCTGTGTCGAGGCGAGCGGCGGCAGCAAGCGCGTCGCGAAGCTCGGGGAAGCACGCAGCAGCGCCAGCCAATCGTCCATTTCAGAAGGCTACGCCGCCGCCGGTCCAGGCGACCAGCGCCTGCTCGAACTCCTCCAATTCGGGGCTGCTGGCGCGCGAGAGCTCGCGAACCAGTCCGACCAATTCGTGGTGCTTCGTCGCCAGCCCTTGGAATTGCGGCGCGACGTAGAGCTCGAGCGCCGAGAGGAAGGCTCGCTCGACGCTGCGACCCGGCGCTCGCGCCAGCTCCGACAGCGCTTGGTCGAGGACGGTGATCGCGAAGCCCGGTCCAAGGGGCGTCTCGAGGGCGGCCAAACCGTTGGGCGCGACGAACATGGCGACCGCCAGCTCCAGCAGCCGGGCGAGGCCATCCGTCGGCAGCCCGCCGAGCCGCTCCGCCTCGGCCTCAACGTGGCGCCCGAGCAGGTCGCCGTACCGCGCGGCCGCGGGGAGGCGGACCGGGATCATCGCGAAGCGCCGGGCGAAGGCGAGCGACAGCCGCTTCAGGCTCGCGCGATCGGCGTCGTTCATGGACCCGATCATGCGCCAGCTGGCCGGAGCTTCGATCCGGTTGGCAACGGAGTCGGCGGGAAGCGCGCCGTGAACGCCCGCCTTGGCGAGCACCACGTCGTGCAGCTGCCCGTCCTCGCCACGCGTCTTCACCGGAAGCCGTAGTTCGACGGCCTGCTTGCTGCCGAACAGCGTGAAGAGCTCCCCGAACGCCTTGTCGATGTCCGCGCGATTTATCTCGTCGACAATGACGCATCGTCCGAGCTGGATCGACTGGAGCAAGGCGCCGGGCCGGAACACCAGCGTGGTCTGACCGGCCTCGTTGGGCTCGGGGAAGTAGCCGCCGATCGTGTCGTAGGTGGTCCAATGGTCGCTGGCGCAACGGACGTCGAAACGCACGCCGGCGGCTTCGAAAATCGCCGCCGCCAGGCTGGTCTTGCCGGTACCCGGCGGGCCTACGAAGATCACGTTCATGCCCGACGCGAGCGCGGCCAGCGCTCGCAAAATCGGTTCCTCAGCGCCTTCGATTCGCGCCTGAGCCACGACTTGCTCAAGCGTGACCTCGGACCAGTCCACGTCCTCGAGCGCGCCCGCCTCGTCGGCTTCGTCTTCGTCTTCGTCCGCCTGGTCCAGTTCGGCGACCGGCGCGACATAGGGCTCGACGGACCTGAACTCGGCGCCCTCCGCGCGCAGCCGATCGATCAGCGGATCGGTGTCGCGCAGGCCCCAATCGGCGATCTCGACCCCGCCGAGCGCCTCGGCGCGCGGACGCACGCAGACGACGGTGAGCAAGGAAGGCCGGTCCGCGAAGGCGTCGACGATCGCCCGCCGCGCCTGCGCATCGGTGACCTCGCTGTCGCGAATCATCCACACGAGTCGTCCGTGATTGGCTTTCACCGACCCGATGCGGCCGGTGTAGCCGCCAGGGCCGAGCACGAGGGCGATCGGTTCCCCGGGCCCGAGCGCCGAGCGGAAGGTCGCGAACCACCGCCGCAGCCGCGCCATGTAAGCCGTCGAACGCACGTGGGCGGCGAACTTTTCCGTCAAGATCTCGGCCAGACCGGCTTGATCAGGTCGCCCCATCCATAGGCCGAGGTTCGTCTCGGTCGCGCTCTCCGCCAATACGTCGTCTCCGGTCAGGGCGGACGCCAACAGCCGCAGCAGGGCCGGCGTCGCTTTGGTCAGGTATTGCAGCTGCGGGCGGACCCCGTCGCGGCGCTCGGCGAACGGGTAGCTCCCCTCGCCGGCGTCCGCAGACATGATCTCGGCTGCGTGCGCTTGGATGAAGTCGGGGATCGACAGTGGATGATCGAGCGGCGCGTAGCCGTCCAACTCGATCACGTAGAAAGCGCGCGCCTGCGCCCATTGGCCGGCGAGTGGCGGGATTTCCTGCGTCTCGCGGGGCGCAGCAGCCACCCGGCTCGTGCCCGCGAACATGCGGCCCCCGAAACGTGGGCCTTCGTCGACGAAGTGCAACACGAGATCGCCGGGTTTGGGCTGTCGCATGAAGGCGTAGGCGTTCGCGCCGTTGGCCACGGCGGCGACGGGGCTCCAAAGCCGATGTCCCAAGGCCCACGGGCCTTCCGCGACCTTGTTCCTTCGCTTGGTGATCTCCACCCAGGCGAAGGGCGCGCTCTCGACGAGCCGTGCGACGTCCTGCCGACTGGCCAAGTGGTTCCCCCATCCCCAACTCCAGGGTGAATCTGCACGCCCGCCCCCCGCCCGCAAGTTCGAACGAGTCGCCCCTTATGGACATCCTGACGCCGGAGCAGCGCTCGACGCGCATGGCCGCGGTGCGCCAGAAGCACACGACACCGGAGCTGCGCCTGAGGCGCCTGCTGCACGCCGCGGGCTATCGCTACCGGCTGCACCGCCGGGATCTGCCCGGAACCCCGGACATCGTCTTTCCGGGCCGGCGGAAGGCGATCTTCGTGAACGGTTGCTTCTGGCATGGTCATGATTGCCGCGCAGGCCGGCTGCCCGCCACCAACCAGAGCTACTGGGACGGCAAGATCGAGGCGAACGTCCGGCGCGACGCACGCAAGGGGGCGGAACTTCAAGAGCTCGGCTGGAGGACGCTGACGGTTTGGCAGTGCGAGCTGCGAGGGGCGCATCGTCTTCCCTCGCAGGTGGCCGGCTTTTTGACCGATGGCGCGAACCCGCTGACGTCCTGAGGAGTCAGCTAAGCTCGGTGGTGGACCAACATAGGTCGCTCGCCGCGCCGGACCTTGCGCGCCTCGCCAAGCCAAGCTAGAACATACTGGCAACCTGAAGGTCCTGATGACCCCGCTGAAGGTCTATACGCCGCTTCCGCAGACTGTGTCGGCGGCCGCGCTCGCCCAACTCCTAGAGGCGGCGGGCCTCAAGGCGCAGTCGGCCGAAGACTGGATCGCGACCTGCGAGCGCGGTGACGGCGCGCCGATCTTGCTCGTCATCGTACCGACGAGCGGACGCGCCGCGGGCCTCGACGAGGCCGTGCGCGGGGCGGTCAGTCGCGGCGACCGCGTGATCGCCGTCTGGCCGCCTGGCACGACTTCGTCCGCCCTGCCGGCGAGCTTCGAGGACTATGGCGCCGCGCTCGTGCAATGGGATGCATCGGCGCTCCATATGGCGATCTGCGGCGAGGACTCCAAGTGGCAGGACGTCGGCGGCGGCGAGCGGGCCGCTCCGGAGACGTCGCGAAATCGCTGCTAGGGTTGCGAGTCTACAGTTACATCATCGACCACGATCTCGGGTTCGCACCGAACCCGTTTCACGGGGTCTGTACGTTGGCCGCCTGCAAGCCTCAAATCCGCAAGTCCGCACGGATCGGCGACATTGTGATCGGTACGGGATCGCGCCCGAATGGTCTCGAAGGGCGGCTGAGCTACTGGATGCGCGTGACCCGGATCACGACCTTCACCGACTATTGGTTCGCCCCGGAGTTCCGCGCGAAACGGCCACGGATGAACGGCAGCCGCATGCTGCGGCATGGCGATAACATCTACCATCGAGACCCCGACACGGGGATATGGATGCAGGCCGATTCATTCCACAGCGCCGCCGATGGCTCCATCAGCCCGCCGAATCTGCGTCGGGACACTGGTACGACTGAACGGGTGCTCATCGGCGACGAATTCGCCTATTGGGGCGGCGAGGGCCCTCCTATTCCCGCCTCCTTGTCTGACTTCGTTCACACGACGCAGGGACATCGTTGCCGTTTCCCCCCCGATCGGGTCGAGCGCTTTTTGGCATGGCTCGTGGAGCTTCCCCGGCCCGAATTCCTTGGCCGACCCGCGAACTGGCCGGAGGCGAAGGCGTGAGAATCTAGTACGCTGGGCGTCATGTCCATTTCAGCCCTGGCGCCCACGCGCGTGTTCGAAAGCTACTGGACATTCGCTGCGGAACGGCAAGCGATGTACGAGCGGCGCTTGGCGGGAGAACCGGGGCCGTGGACGGACAACCCGATCCTCCGGAGCTTCCGCTTCACCAACAGCTATCGCGCCGCAGACCGAGTCAGCCAGTACCTGATCGGCGAGGTGCAGTATGGGGAAGAGCGCTCCCAGGCGCCGGCCGAGCTCTTTTTCCGGACCATGCTCTTCAAACTCTTCAACAAGGTGGAGACGTGGCAGCGCCTGGAGCGGACGCTCGGTTCGCTCTCTTGGCAGTCGGCCGACTTCGACGCCATCAGCCGGATCCTCGGGTCGGCGATCTCCGCCGGCGAGCGCATCTATTCGGCCGCCTACATCATGCCCGCGCCGCGGTATGGCCATGAGCGCAAGCACGACAACCATCTCGCGCTGCTGAAGGAGATGATGCTTGACGGTTTGCCTGCCCGCATCCACGCCGCGGCGAGCCTCGCGGCGGTGTACGACCTCCTGAAGCCCTACCCCGGCCTCGGCCCGTTCCTCGCCTTTCAGTACACTATAGACCTGAACTATTCGAACATGCTCGACTTCGACGAGTCCTCGTTCGTCGTCGCCGGCCCGGGTGCCCTCGACGGCATCGCCAAGTGCTTCGAAGACGCCGGCCGCTGCTCCGCCGAGGACGTGATTTTCCAGATGGCGGACAGCCAGACGCGCGAGTTCAGTTCGCGCAGCCTTAAGTTCAACGGCTTGTTCGGTCGCCCCCTCATGCCGATCGATTGCCAGAACCTGTTTTGCGAAATCTCGAAGTACGCCCGAGTGGCGCATCCCGAGGTGGCGGGAGTCTCTAATCGCATCCGGATCAAGCAAAGCTACCAGCCTGCGTCGGCAGCCTTGCCGAATCCGAAATTTCCGCCGCGCTGGCGCCTCGACGCGCCGAAGGCGGCCGTGCAACCACATCCGGCAGGGCAGCTGCAGCTCTTTTAAGCGTTGCCATGAGCCTGGAGATCTGGCTTCAACTTAGCCGTGTTCGAGAGGAAACATCGATCTCGGGGTGAACCTGCGCCTTCGGCCCCACGCGGCGGCTTTTGGACGCTGTCGCATCTTGAGCGCCGCAACGCGGAATTCGTTGAGCACACCGGCAAGCCAATCATCACCGACTTCCGGCCCGCGGATCCCGCACGGGGGGAGCGCGCCTCGTACAATCTTTGTGTCGGCCGCGAGATCTACATTTCGCCGGCATCGGCAGCGGATGTTCGCGCCCGAGAACTGCTCGAGCCGCGGGAATCCCGAGCGATTCCGCCGGGGCAGTTTGCGTTCCTTCACACCGACGAGACGGTTACCGTCCCGGACGACGCGATCGCCTTCATCGCACTTCGCTCCAAGGCGACCAAGTTCCGGGGACTCGTGAACGTCTCGGGGTTCTACGTGGAGCCAGGTTACTCCGGCAACTTGGTGTTCGCCGTCTTCAATGCGGGCCCAGGCGAGATCCACGTCGCCCGGGGCGATCCCTGGTTCGAAATCTTCTTCGCCGACCTGGTCGAGCGCACGTCGCAGACGCGCACCAAGGCGGGGTTCGTAGGCATACCGAACGAGCTAATCACGCCCTTATCGGATCGGTTTCACTCACTTCCCGGCCTGTCCGCCAAGATCGATGAAAAGGCCGAGGCGCTCGACGAACGCGTCCAGAAGCTTGAGCGCGAGCACTCGATCCTGCGCTGGTCCTTGGCCTTAATTCTCGGAGCCCTGATCGCCATCGGGGTGCGCAGCTGCGCGGACGAACTGATCCACCCCGCGGCTAGGGTGGTGCAAGGAACGCGATGAAGATAAGCCCGCCCTTCCGATGGCTGATTTGGACCCAGTCCGCCGTGCGGATGGTCGCCTATCCGTTCGGGGTCGGCGTAGCGCTTTGGTTCATCCACGAAGTGGCCACTGCGAAAGACGGGTTTTGGGCTACCAGCGAGTTCGGGCTCGTCATGTTGGCCTTCGCGCTCAGCAGCCTCGCCTTGGGCGTCCTCCGCCTCGGCGATGGTCGGTTCGAAACCGAAAAAGGCAAGACACAGCGCCGCAGCGCCCGTTACGCCGCCGGCGTATGGCTCGCGGCGTTCGCGCTGACCGCAGCCGCCTTCTTCGCGTTCGCGCTGCTGAAGCGGCTGCCGAGCACGCTGACGTGGCCGCCTGAGGTGGTAAAGTCGTGCAACTGCCCGGCAGATGGTAAGGCCGACCCGCCAGCATCGCCTCCGGAGGACAAGGATTCTTGACCGACGCCATCGCAGCGATGCTCGACGCTAGCCACGAGCTCGATTTCGCAGCGTACCAAGCGTTCGCGCGCGAGACAGATCGCAGCGCGCAAACCGGCGGCGAGCATCTCAACTTCCTGTTGCTTGGTCTTTTCGGCGAAGTCGGCAGCCTGCTCAGCGAGCTCAAGAAGAAGCAGCGCGACAAGAACGCCTACTTCGCCTATGCGCAATCCGCTCAGGAGGAAACCGGGGACGTTCTCTGGTATCTCGCCAATGTCGCGAGCGAACTCGGGCTGTCGCTCGCCGACCTCGCCACCCGCGCACTTGGCGAGGGGTCGTCGACTCGTCGCTTAGAGCGCTTCACGGACCTTCAGCAGCAGCACAGCCTGTTCCAAGAGCCCGCGTCGACGCCTTACGTGCAAAGGAGTTTGCTGCGGCTCGCCGCCCGAACCGGACGCCTCGTCCATCGGACCGGCCTCGGCGAGGTCGAGCCCGAGGACCTTCGTTCCGATCTCGTTCGCATCTTTGAGGCGCTCGTACGGGCGGCGTCCGATGCGCACATTAGCCTTGAGCGCGCTGCACGATACAACGTCGAGAAGATCCTGGATCGGTGGCCGATCCGCAAGATCTATACGCCGCTGTTCGACGTCCGCTTCGATGGCGACGAGCGGCTTCCCCGTCGCCTGGAGGTCGTCTTCCGGGAGAAGGCGGTGCGCGGCACGAACTACGTCTTCCAGTCGGTGAACGGTATCAATCTCGGCGATCGCCTAACCGACAGCAGCGCCGACGAGGACGACTACCGCTTTCACGACGTCTTCCATCTCGCCTACCTGGCGGTGCTCGGCTGGTCTCCCGTCCTGCGGGCGTTGCTGCGGCTCAAGCGCAAGAGCGATCGAGAGGTCGACGAGCAGCAGGACGGCGCCCGGGCCATCATCACCGAGGAAGGCATCTCTAATTGGATTTTCGCTCATGGACTTCGCCACCAAGCCTTCGCCGGCGTTGACAGCGTCGACTTCAATCTCTTGAAGACGATCCGCCAGATGGTGAAGGGCTACGAGGTCGAGATCTGTCCCCTCTGGATGTGGGAGGAGGCGATCTTGCAGGGCTTCGCGGCCTTCCGGCAGCTCAAAGCGAACCGCGGCGGCGTCGTTATAGCCGACACCGAAACGCGGACGCTCAGCTGTCGCGCCGTGGCATGACCGCGACCTGGCGTCGGCCGGCCGAGATGGTCGCGGCGCTCGCGAACGTTCGGATGAGCGGCGTGTTCAATCCCTACGCCGACCACTGCCCCGATCACGACCTACCGGGCGCGCCAGCGATCCGCCGCCGCAACCTGCTTCGCGTGCTGGAAGCGGCCATCGGGAGCGGGGTCGACACGCTCTGGGTGGGCCAGGACCTCGGCCGCAAAGGCGGACGGCGGACCGGTCTCCCGCTGACCGACGAGCCCCACCTCGCCCGCTTAAGCCGATACTGGGAAGGCGTGGAGTTCGAACGCGCCACCGTGGGCCCGGAGATGACGGAAGAAACCGCCCGCATCGTCTGGCGCGCCCTCGAGGCCGAACCGGGGCGGGTATTTTTCTGGAACGCTTTCCCCTTGCAGCCGCACAGGGCCGACGATCCCAGGCTCAATCGCGGCCACCGGCCGGACGAACGGCGCCAGGCGGCGGCCTTCCTGCCATGGATCTTGGCGGCGTTGCAGCCGCATAAGATCGTGGCGCTTGGACGGGTCGCCGAGACGGCGCTTGCTGAGTGCGGTGTAACTGCACAGTATGTCAGACATCCAGGTCGCGGCGGCGGCCCTGAATTCCTCGCGGGGATAGCGCGGCTACGCTGAACGACAGGCGAGCCACACACGCCATCATCGGTTCCCCTGGGACGACGCCAAGCGGGGATATCTCATTGGATATCGCCTACGGCGATGACGCTGCAGGCCCAGGCCGACGGTGAGTCCACGGTGTCAGCCCTTAGGACGATCCCGCGTTTCGCCCAAAGGGCAGCGGCGGCGTTGCCGCGGGCGCGCAATCGAGGCCGCTCGCGGCCTGCAAGCGAGAGATCCACCTCGATCTCGGCGCGGAGAGCGGGCTGGTCTTCGAGGCCAACGGCCGCAAGGGACGCACGCTGCAGAGCCGTGACCTTATCTGCATCGCGCGCGCCCGTAGGGGCCGCGGCCAAGCCGAGCCCGACGGTGATGCCGACTAGTTCAAGATCAAGATCGATCTCTGGACGGTAAGTGAGCGCTCCAGTCCCGAGGTCGACGGTCACCGTGCCCTGACCCTGGCCCTTTAGGTCCTGATATATTGCGCATCCTTCCAGGATCGCGGCCTCCCACTCCCAGTACCGGTTGGCGGCGACCTCAAGCCCGTCGACGTAGTTCCGCAGGGTGCGGAGGAAGCGAAAAGTCACGTCCTGCCGATGTTCAAACAGCCACAAGTCGGCGTCCGTCGCGTTGGGCTGGTGAGCCCGTGCGATGCGTTCGCCCTCCGCGTGGATCGCCTTGACGATTAGCTCCTCGACGATGGTGGCCCGGGCGCCATCCTCAACTTCGTCGATTGTCGGTCGGCTTCGGCGCTTGCGCTCCATCAGCTTCCGGAGAACTGGCGACCAGCCAAGCTTAGCAACGTGGGCGAGGTGCATGACATCGTGAAAGCGGTACCCGTCGGCGTCGTGGGAGTTGTCGGTAAGTTCGTTGCCCAGCTGTCGGCCGCACCAGTACATTCGGGAGCGACCTGGCGCGACGGTGACAAAGCTAACCTCGAACGTGCGCGGGAACTGTTCGTCGGGCGGAAAGCTATCGTCGTGCAGGGGCGTACGCACCGAACGGTTGCTGCGGAACGCCACCTTCCGCTGGTTCTCTTCCGCAATTGCATCGAGTTCCAACTGCATGAGGCTCGCCATGGCCGAGGTGTGCCAGGCTATTTCACCCAGGATCTGGTTGATGCTTCGGTCCTTGACAGTCCGGTTGATCTCCCGCTCAGAAGTTGGGAGGTAATGGCGCATCAACTCTGCCGCTAACTGCCCCAGCAAGGCGAGGCAGACACGCATTAGCGTGGCACCCTCGGTCCGCGCCGTCAGGAAAGCGAGTTCCTGGTAGTCGCGAAATATCATTGAATCGGTGCTCGGAAACCGCTCGACTGCAGCCAGGAACTGCTCGCGCTTGGAGCGGTCGAGGGTCGCCTGGATCTTGCGCGCAGCCTCGTCTGTGCTCGACATATCGTGCTTCAGATTGGCAATATCGAGCGTGAAAATATTGATTGGACGAGCGTTGTGAACCTGTGCGAGCGAAAAGCAATACCACATGATATCACCGATCTCCTCTCGGATCTCGGCCGTGGACTGATCGAACCGAAGCTCACCGAGGGTCTGTTTCTTCACGGCTGAAATCAGCGAGCCGATCTCCCCAACCAGACCGAAGATAGCAATGGTTTGCCGGTCCTCCGGGGAGCGCTCGGCGTACTGGTCAGTTTGCCGAACAAAGGTGTCATAGTCGGAGACCAGCATTCGGAGGATCTTCCCCGGGGCGGCGGCCCGCACGTGAACATGAGACCGCTTAGCCGTGCTGATTCTTTGGGAGCAGGCAAGTGGTCGATTGGCTTGTACGTTGCGCTTTCTTTAGCCTTCGACTTTTCGGCTGCGCATTAGGGCGCAGTTATTCAGGGAGTTTACGGACTTCGTTCCGAACGTCGGCCGGTCGGAGGTGGTCGGCACCGTGGCCGCGGACGGATGCCGGAGCTGGCGGCGGGTGGCCACTACGGTGGCTGCCGACACTTTCGGCGCGACGGCAGCCCACCGGCCAGAGCCACAGAAAGATGGTGCGGGCGGTCGGGCTCGAACCGACACTCCTCTCGGAACCGGATTTTGAATCCGGCGCGTCTACCAATTCCACCACGCCCGCGCAGGGCCCTATCTAGCTTCCCAGGTGGCGTTCGCCAAGGAGGCGCTTAGGCGTTCGCCTGCGCGTTGGGCGCGGAAGGTACCTTCCGCGCTTTCCGCTCCCTTCGGACGTTGATCGCCGCGGCGTCCAGACGAGTCTTGATGTGAGAGGCGTAGAACTTCTCGATCATCTCGACGCTCGTGCGGCAGTTTTTGGCGACCTGGTAGATGTCGGCGCCCTCCATGAGGCGCAGGCAGATGTAGGTGTGGCGCAGGCTGTAGGCCGTGCGGAGGTTGCCCTCCCGGTCCTTCTTGAGGCCCAGCTCGTCCAGGATTGCGTTGAGCAGCTCCCGCTGGACGCCGCCGAAGATGATGTCGGTGGGTTGCGGCTTGTTGCGTTTGCCGAGGCGCTGAAACGGCGCCACGGCGTCAGGCATGCTCTTGCAGTAGCCCGTGCCGCGCTTCCCGCGCACCTTGATCTCCAGAATGCGCTCGCCCGTGGCGTCGTCCGTCACGACGCTGACGTCACGGTATTCGAGGCGCGACGCCTCATCGGGCCGAAGGCCGGTGCTGACCATGAAGACCACGTAGTCGTGGAACTGCTCGCACTCTTTGCGCCAGCGCTCCTTCTTCGGATTGCGCGCCCGTTCGCGCGTGGCTTCATAGAGGCGCTTGTACTCCTCGGGGGAGAACCAGGCGCGGTGCGAAACCTTACCGGACGATTTGTAGGGGGCTGTCATGTCCGGCAGCGCCGGGATCCAGCCCTTGCGGTTGGCCGTCTTCAGCACCTGTCGAAGCGTCACCATCTCCTTGTGCAGGGTGGAGCGCGACGGCCGCTTCTCGGGACGGCTGTTCGGCTGACCGCGCGCTCGCCGGCCGGCTTCGGCTGGCGGCGCCTCAGGCGGATTCAGCCGATGGAGCCGATAATCCTGGATCAGGCCTGCGCTGATCTCGGACACTGGTGTGTCGCCGAAGAAGGGCAGCAGGCGCCGCCGGAGGTGTATCGACTTCTGCGCCACATAGTCGGGGTTCCGCTCTCCGCGCGTGATGGCTTCGTATTCGGCGACGAACACGTCAGCCGCTTCGCGGAACGTCTTTTGATCCGACCTCTTCGCAGGGGCCGTGTCCTGGGCCGGCCGTGGCGCGGGTGCCGCGCCAACCTGCAAGCCGCGTCGGCTCAGCCGGTCCTCAGCGAGCCGGTCCAGCGCCCATTCGCGCGCGATCTCCAAGGCGAGATCGATCCGGGCCTGGTGGGTTGATGCGCGATGATTCCGGCCGCTGAGGAAAATCGCGCACTGCCAGTAGCGGCTGGCTCTCCGCCGGTACACGTGGACCTTGCCGTCTAGGATTGAATGATGCTCGGCGGACATGTCTCCAGCTCCCATCAGGAGCAGGTGTGTAAGACATGTGTAAGCGTTGAGCCTTCTCTATCCGTCTGATTTTTCTATGGAAAGTATAGGCCGAAACGCTTTTGAGTCCGGCGCGTCTACCAATTCCACCACAGGGGCCGCGTGCGTTGGTTACACTGGCTGGCCTTGCGCGCGCAACATGCCAACGCGCGCCGGCTTGGAATGCTTGGCCCTTGTGTTTTCATCGCTTTGAACGTAATTGATAATCAGTCGCAAAGTACCGCCAGGTGCGCCCCAGATGCACGACATGCTCGCCGAGCCGATCGAAACCGTCGCCACCGCCCTGGCGGGGGCTGACGGGGCCGTCCGACGCCTGAGTCAGGCGCGGCCGGGCGACGCCGGCGTCATCATCGAGGTCCGGGCCGAGAGCCATCCGGGCGGCCACGGCGTCGGCGTCGAGGAACTGCAGCGCCGGCTGCTGGAGTTCGGCTTCGTCGAAGGCGCCCAGATCGAGGTTCTGCACGAGGGCGCCATTCGCCACGATCCCATCGCCGTGCGCATCGACGACATGCGCGTGGCCCTGCGCCGCCGCGACGCGGAAGATGTCTGGGTCAGGTTCCAACCCCGCGCGACGGCCCGCCGCGGTTCATGAACGTCGCCGTCGAAGTCCTGACGTCCACCGCCCGGGTGGCCCTGGTCGGCAATCCGAATTCCGGCAAGACGGCGCTGTTCAACGCGCTCACCGGCAGCCGCCAGAAGGTCGCCAACTACGCCGGCGTCACCGTCGAGCGGAAGGAAGGTCAGCTGAAGACCCCTTCCGGCCGCACCCTGTCGGTGCTCGACCTGCCGGGCACCTATTCGCTGCGCGCGCGCAGCCCCGACGAGGCGGTCACCCGCGACGCCGTGCTCGGCCGGCTGGCCGGCGAACAGACCCCCGACGTGCTGGTCTGCGTCGCCGACGCCACCAACCTGCGGCTGGTGCTGCGGCTGATCCTGGAGCTGA
>Ga0105248_10000796_pt1 | contig 35389 bp, 30 predicted proteins | sample KBSS34metaG_FD_81524 | JGI IMG/M metagenome (GOLD analysis project Ga0105248, IMG submission 81524) | Switchgrass rhizosphere microbial communities from Kellogg Biological Station, Michigan, USA - KBS S3-4 metaG | ecosystem: Host-associated > Plants > Roots > Rhizosphere > Soil | place...
CCCGACCGGGTTCTTCACCCAGCCGCAGTCGTACTAGTCGCCGATGACCCGGGCCCCGTGCACCGGCCCCGTCGCGCGGACCACGTTGAGCCGCGCCGCCGAGAGGGCGACCTGCAGCTCGAGAGCGGCATCCAGGTCGGCGGCCAGGAAGGCGACGGTCGGCCCCGAACCCGAGACGATTCCCGCTAGCGCGCCGTTCTGCTCGCCGAGCTCGATGACCTCGGTCAGGGACGGTTGCAGGTGCAGCGCCGCCGCCTGCAGGTCGTTGTGCATGGCGGCCGCCAGCATCGCCGGGTCGCCGGCGCGCAGCGCCTGCAGCACGTCGGTGTCGACCGATGGCCGCGGGTCGACCGGGAAGATGTCTTGCGCATGCCGCTCGCGGTGCCGGTCGAGTTCGGCATAGACCTCGGGCGTCGACAGCCCGAAATCCGCGAGGGCCAGCACCCACTGGAACGAGCCCTGCGCGAGGGCAGGCGACAGCTCATCGCCGCGGCCGGTGCCGATCGCGGTGCCCCCGGTCAGCGCGAACGGCACGTCGGCTCCGAGCTTGCGGGCGAGCTCGAGCATGTCCTCGCGCGGCAACTCGGTGCCCCAGAGCGCGTCGCAGGCGATCAGGGTGGCCGCGGCATCCGCCGATCCGCCGCCCATGCCGCCGGTGACCGGCACGTGCTTCGCGATCTCGATGGATGCCCCACCGCGATAGCCGGTCTTGGCCGCGAGCAGGCGCGCCGCCTTGATGGCGATGTTGGCCCCGTCGGTCGGCACGCGGCTGAGCTCGACGCTACCGCCGACCGTCACCTGAAAATCGTCGGACTCGGCGACCCGCACCTCTTCGCACAGCGACACCGCCTGGTAGGCGATGGCGACGTCGTGGTAGCCGTCGTCGAGCTGGGCGCCCACCTTGAGGAACACGTTGATCTTGCCGGGGGCTTTGACGTGCACCGTGCGGGAAGACGCCCGGGAGTTCATCCCTCCACCCTAGGCGACCCGTGTTGCGACGCTGTTTCGGCGCCGGCGGCTACCGGGCTCGGGCGATCGCCAAGAAGTCCGGCATGCTCAGTTGCTCGCCGCGCAGTGTCGGGTCGACCCCCGCCGCTTCCAGGCGGGCGGATGCGGCGGCCGAGCCGCCCAGTTGCTCGGCCAGCGCCTGCCGCAGCATCTTGCGGCGCTGACCGAACGCCCCGTCCACGAGTGCGAACACCTCGGCGCGCTCGGCGTCGGAGCCCGGCAGCGACGCCGCGCGCGCGAACGACACCAGGATCGAGTCGACGTTCGGCACCGGCCAGAACACCTGCCGGCTGACCTGCCCGGCCGTCGACCAACTGCCATACCAGGCGGCCTTCACGCTCGGCGAGCCGTAGACCTTCGAGCCCGGCGCGGCGGCGATCCGCTGCCCGACCTCGGCCTGCACCATGACCAGGGCGGTCTGCAGCGACGGGACAGTCTGCAGCAGGTGCAGCAGCACCGGAACCGACACGTTGTACGGCAGATTCGCGACCAGCCGTTTCGGGGCGCCGGGCAGGTCGACGACCTTCATGGCGTCGTCGGTGAGCACAGTCAGGCGGTCGGCGGCATCCGGCGCGAGCTCGGCGACCGTGAGCGGCAATTGCGCCGCGAGGCGTTGATCGATCTCGACCGCGGTCACGCGCGCGCCGGCCTCGAGCAGGCCGAGGGTCAGTGAGCCGAGCCCCGGGCCGACCTCGAGCACCTCGTCGCCCGGTTCGACGCCGGCGATCCGGACGATGCGCCGCACAGTGTTGCCATCGACGACGAAGTTCTGGCCGAGCTTCTTGGTGGGCTGCAGGTCGAGCTGCTCGGCGAGGTCGCGGATCTCGGCCGGCCCGAGCAACGTCACGGGTGCGGCTCGAACGGCCCGGTCGGCGGGTCGACCGGTTCGTCGTCCCAGTGGCCGTAGACCAGCTCGGTGTTCGAGCTGATCTGCGCGGCCAGCATCGACGGATCGGTGCCGAGATGGGCCGCCATCGCCCGCAGGGTATGCGGGATCAGGTAGGCCGAGTTCGGGCGGCCGCGGAACGGCATCGGAGTCAGGTAGGGGGCATCCGTCTCGATCAGAATGCGCGAGCGCGGAATGACCTCGAGCGCTTCGCGAAGCGGCTCGGCGTTCTTGAATGTGACGGTGCCGGCGAACGACAGGTACCAGCCCGAGTCGGCGACCACTTTGGCGAACTCAGCGTCGCCGCTGAAGCAGTGGAACACCGTCCGCTCGGGAGCGCCGACCCGCCGCAAGGTCTGCAGCACCAGCTCGTGGGCGTCGCGATCGTGGATCTGCAGCGCCAGGTTCTGCTGCTTGGCCAGCTCGATGTGCGCCTCGAAGGAAGCGAGCTGGGCCCGCTGCCCCGCGTCGTCGGGCGTGCGGTAGAAGTCGAGCCCGGTCTCGCCGATGGCGCGCACGCGCGAGCGGGCGGCGAGCGCGGCGATCCCGGCCAGGTGCTCGTCGAGAATGCCGGCGTTCGCCAGGGCGGGCGCCTCGTTGGGATGCAGCGCCACCGCCGCGAGCACGCGCGGTTCGCGCGCGGCGATGTCGGCACTCCACTTCGAGGTCTCGAGATCGGTACCGACCTGCACGACGCCGCGCACCCCGACGCTCGACGCGCGATCCAGCTGCTCGCGGTAGTCGAGCGGGGTGATCCCGTCCTGGATCTCGAGGTGGGTGTGGTTGTCGTAGACCGGCACGATCAGCGGTTCCGGGAGCGGCGGATAGTCCCGGGCTGGATCCTCGGATCCGGTCTCACGCGCTCGCAGGAAGGACTCGGTCACGCGGGGACGGGCTCCTCGATGCGGGGGAACAGCCCCGTCAGCGGCGACACGATGCTGCCGGCCGGCAGCTTCCCCCATGCCCCCGCCGCGCGGATCGGCTGCGCAGTCAGGGCGCCGAGCGAGACCTCCGCGCCGAGCGCCGACCACAGCGTCGTGGTCGCCTTCGGGATGACCGGGCTCAGCAGCACCGCGAGCGCGCGCAGTCCCTCCGAGGCGGTGTAGAGCACGGTGCCGAGCCGAGCGGCCGCCGCTGGATCGTGGGCCGCGGCCTTGGCGATCACCCACGGCTGCTGCTCGGTGATGTAGCCGTTGAGCTCGTCGACGATGGTCCAGATCGCGGCGATCGCCTCGTGGATGGCGAAGCGCTCGATCGCGGCATCGGCGGCATCGGCGGCGGCCGCGACGGTGCGCTGGATGGCGAGGTCGGCATCCAGGTAATCCGAGGCGGCCGGAACCACGCCGTCGCAGTACCGCGTCACCATCGCGACCACGCGCGAGGCGAGATTGCCGAAACCGTTGGCCAGCTCGGCCTGGTAGCGGGCCGACAGGTCTTCCCAGCTGAACGAGCCGTCTTGGCCGAACGAGATCGCGCGCAAGAAGTAGTAGCGGAACGCATCGCTGCCGAACACCTCGGTGATCTGCTGCGGCGCGATGCCGGTGAGCTTCGACTTGCTCATCTTCTCGCCGCCGACCAGCAGCCAGCCGTGGCCGAACACCCGCTTCGGCACCGGCAGCCCGGCGGCCATCAGCATGGCGGGCCAGATCACGGCGTGGAAGCGCGCGATGTCTTTGCCGACCAAATGGCTGGCCGGCCAGCGGCGCCGGAATTCGTCGCGCCGCTCCGCGTCGCCGTAGCCGACCGCGGTGATGTAATTGAGCAGCGCGTCGAACCACACATAGATGACGTGCGAGTCATCCCACGGCACCGGAATGCCCCAGTCGAAGCTCGACCGCGAGATCGACAGGTCTTCGAGACCCTGCTTCACGAACTGGATGATCTCGTTGCGCACGCTCTCGGGCTGCACGAAGTCGGGCTGGGTCTCATAGAGGTCGAGCAGCTGCTGCTGGAAGTCGCTCATCCTGAAGAAGTAGTTCTTCTCTTTGAGGATCTCGACCGGCCTCGAGTGAATGGCGCAGACCAGCTGCCCGGCGTAGTCACCGGTCTCGGTCTCGACCAGCTCGTCGCGCGACTTGTACTCCTCGCAGCCGACGCAGTAGTAGCCCTCGTAGACGCCCTCGTAGATGTGGCCGTCGTCGTGCAGCTGCTGGATGAAGGCGGCGACGCCCTTCTCGTGGCGCTCGTCGGTGGTACGGATGAAGTCGTCGTTGGCGATGTCGACGGTCTGCAACAGCGGCTTCCACGCGCTCTCGACCAGCTGGTCGGCCCACTGCTTCGGGGTGGTGTTGTTCGCCGTGGCGGTGCGCAGCACCTTCTCGCCGTGCTCGTCGGTACCCGTCAGCAGCCAGGTGTCGTCGCCGGCCTGCCGATGCCAGCGCGCGAGAACGTCGGCGGCCACCTCGGTATACGCGTGCCCGATGTGCGGCACGTCGTTCACGTAGAAGATGGGCGTCGTGACGTAGAACGAGTCACCGGATGCCATGGCTTCGATTCTACGGGCGGCCCCGCTGTGTTACAGGCTGGTCATCCTGCGGGACGACCGATGTCATCCGCCCGCCCGACGAAAAGCTGAGCCAAGCTTCCGTAGCGTCGGCAGCATGTACGCCGGGGCCTCATTGCACATCGACTCGGGCGCCATCGCGCAGAACACCCGGCGCATTGCGGCCCGCACCGGGGCGGCGGTGATGGCGGTGGTCAAGGCCGATGGCTTCGGCCACGGGGATGCCGCCCTCGCGGCTCTGCGCAACGGCGCGACCTGGCTGGGCGTCACCAGCATCGACGAGGCACTGCCGTTCCGCTGGCGGGGGATCGACGCGCCGATGCTGAGCTGGCTCAATCCGCTGGATGCCGACTTCGCGGCGGCGATCCGTCACGACATCGATCTGGCCGTTCCCAGCCTGCGGCACCTGGCATCCATCCAAACGGCGGCGCAGCGCGTCGGTCGACCGGCTCAGGTGCATCTGCACCTGGACTCGGGGATGTCGCGCGACGGCATCGACCGCGCCGAGTGGAATGCGCTGTGCGAACTCGCCCGCCTCGGCGAGGCCGCGGGTCTGCTCAAGGTGCGCGGGATCATGAGCCACCTGGCGCGCGCCGACCAGCCGGGAGACCCGGCAACCCGGTATCAGACCCTGCTGTTCGAGAATGCGGTGCGAGCCGCGCGTCACCGGAGGCTGTCGCCCTCGGTGGTGCATCTGGCCGCGACCGCCGCGACGCTCACCGACACGCGGACCCATTTCGGCATGGTCAGGGTCGGCGCAGGGCTCTACGGGATCGATCCCTCGCACACAACCCGGCTGCGCGGAGCGATGACACTTACGGCTCCCGTCACCCTGCTGCGCGAGGTGCCGGCGGGCACCGGCGTCGGCTATGGACTCGCCTACCGCACCGATCGCCGCACCCGGCTGGCCCTGCTGCCGATCGGGTACGCCGACGGAGTGCCGCGCTCGCTCGACGCGCGCGCCGGCGTGCAGCTCAATGGACGCCGGGTTCCCGTCGCCGGAGCCGTCTCGATGGACCAGGTCGTGCTCGACATCGGCGACCTCGCCGTCGCGGCGGGAGACCGCGCCACCCTGTTCGGGCCGGGTGATGATGGCGAGCCCACCCTGGCCGACTGGGCGTCGTGGGCCGGCACGATCGAGCACGAGCTGGTGACGCGCATCGGACCGCGGGTCAGCCGCGACCGGACCGCAGCGTGACAGGCAGCCGCGTGACCGGCTCGGGAGCCCCCCTCACCGTGGTGGTGATCGGCGGCGGAGTCAGCAGCGAGCACTCGGTGTCTCTCGCCTCGGCCACCGCCATCGCGGGTGCGCTGGACCGCGACCGCTACGAGGTGATCGAGCTCGTCATCCGACCGGACGGGTCCTGGGCGAGCGTCGACGGCGGGCACCTCTCGGGCGACCTGGCCGAGGCGGTGCAGATTATCGAGCGAGCCGACGTGGTGATCCCGGCGCTGCACGGCCCGCACGGCGAAGACGGCACGATGGCGGCGCTGCTCGACCTGATCGGGGTGCCGTACGTGGGCTCCGGGGTCTTCGCGGGCGCGATGGCCATGGACAAGCAGGCGACCAAGCTGCTGGCGCGCGAGGTGGGCATCCGGGTGGCCGACGGCATCCGAGTGACGGCGGTCGACGACCCGGCCCTGGCGGCGGTTGCGCTGCCCGTCGTCGTCAAGCCGACCCGGGCCGGATCCAGCCACGGCGTGACCCTCGTGCATTCCGCCGCCGAGCTGCCGGCCGCCGTCGCCGCAGCGCTCGCCCTCGACGACTCGGCGCTGGTCGAGGCACTGCTGGTCGGACGCGAGGTGGATGTCGCGGTGCTCGAGCATCCCGATGGCACCCTGGTCTGCGCGCCGCCCCTCGAGATCGTGCTGGCCGGAGGAGGCGTCTTCGACACCGCGGGCAAGTACGAGCGCGAGCCCGACTTCCGGGTGCCCGCCGAGCTCGAGCCCGAGGTGCTTGCCGAACTCGAGAACGCCGCGCTGACGATGTTCCGTGCGCTGGGCTGCCGCGGCGTCGCGCGTGTCGACTTCTTCGTCACCGGCGACGGCGTCGTACTCAACGAGGTCAACACCTTCCCCGGCTTCACCTCGCGGTCGCAGGTGCCGCGCATGTTCGCCGCCGCCGGCACCAGCTACAGCGAACTGCTCGACATCCTCATCGCGACGGCGCTCACCGGCCCCGGAGGTTACCGCGCGCGCAGCGCCGCCTCGTAGAGCTCGCGCCGGCCGAGCCCGGTCACCTCGGCGACCTCGGTGGATGCCTCGCGCAACCGCACCCCGTCAGCCACGAGCTGCAGCACGCGCGCGACCCCGTCGTCGAGCGAAGCGGACGCGGGCGGAGCCCCCGCCACCACGAGCGCGATCTCGCCGCGAGCGCCCTCGGCGAATTGCTCGGCGAGCTCCGCGAGCGTGCCCCGGGCGACCTGCTCGTGCAACTTGGTCAGCTCGCGGCACACGGCTGCTCGGCGCCCAGAGCCGAACGCGGTCGCCAGATCGGCCAGGGCATCCCCGATTCGATGCGGCGACTCGAAGAAGACCAGGGTGCGCGGTTCGGATGCCAGTGCCCGCAGTGCGGCGAGCCGGCCCTTGCGCGGCAAGAAGCCCTCGAACACGAAGCGGTCGGTGGGCAGTCCGCTCACGGCGAGCGCCATGAGCACCGCGCTCGGGCCGGGCAACGCGGTGACGGTGACGTCCGCGGCTGCCGCCGCGACGACCAGGGCATACCCCGGATCGCTGACCGTCGGCATGCCGGCGTCGCTCAGCACCAGCACGTCGGTGCCGCGGGCCAGCTCGACGATCTCGGCCGCCTTGGCGCCCTCGTTGTGCTCGTGCAGCGCGATCAGCCGCGGGCGGTTCTCGACGCCGAGCGCGTTGAGCAACTGGATCGTGGTGCGGGTGTCTTCCGACGCGATCACCTCGACCCGGCCGAGCGCCTCGACCAGCCGGCGCGACGCGTCGCCCAGATTGCCGATCGGCGTCGCCGCGAGGATGATCACCCTGCCCATTCTCGCGGGTTCCATCTCATACGATGTGCCGGTGACGATCACCGAGCTGACGGGATCCCGCCTCGATGACTGGTGGGACATGCTCATGCGCCGCCGTCACGCCCGCACGATCTGGCACTGGGGCGGTCCGCTCGTCGTCGTGATCGTCGCGGCGCTGCTGCGCCTGGTCGGCCTGGCCTATCCGCACGAACTGGTCTTCGACGAGACCTACTACGTGAAAGACGCCTGGACCCTGATGCACCTCGGCTACGAGGGGCTCTGGGGCGCCGATCCGAACATCGCGTTCAACGCCGGCGACCCGAACGGGTACCAGAGCAATCCGGAGTTCCTCGCGCATCCGCCGCTCGGCAAGTGGATCATCTCGATCGGCCTCGCGCTGTTCGGAGGCGGCAGCAGCTTCGGCTGGCGCTTCTCGACGGCGATCGTGGGCATCATCCTGGTGATCCTGACAATGGTGATCGCCTGGATGCTGTTCCGCTCGACTCTGCTCACCGTGATCGCCGGCGGGCTCATCGCGATCGACGGCAACGCGATCGTGCTGAGCCGGGTCTCGCTGCTCGACGGGATCGTTGCGCTCTTCGCCCTCATCGGGATGATCCTGGTTCTGCTCGATCGGCAGTGGTCGCAGCGGCGCCTCGAACGATGGCTGTCGCAGCGCGCCGCCGCCGGACGCTCCACCGCGTGGGGCCCCGCCATGTGGTGGCGCCCCTGGCTGATCCTCGCCGCCTTCAGCTTCGGGCTCACGAGCGGCGTCAAGTGGAGCGGTGCGTATTTCCTCGCCGGCCTGGCCGTCTACTCCCTCATCACCGACCTGCTCGCGCGCCGCAAGGCCGGGGTCGCGCACTGGTCGGCGGGCACCATCCTGAAGCAAGGCCCCGTGACATTCCTGCTCATGGTGCCGCTGGCCGCCGTGACCTATGTCAGCGTGTGGGCGGGCTGGTTCCTCACCGGCAGCGGCTACGACCGGCACTGGGCCGAAGCGGCCGTGAACCAGTGGCACGGCCTACTGTCGTGGGTGCCGATCCCGCTGCAGAGCTGGTACCACTTTCAAGCCGAGATCTACAACTACAACGTCAACCTGCACACGCCGCACTCGTACCAGGCGAATCCGCTCACCTGGTTGTTCGAGGTGCGGCCGACGAGCATGTTCTATCACGACCTGGGCAACGGCAGTTCGACGCAGATCCTCGACATCGCGAACCCGCTGATCTGGTGGGCCTGCACGGCCGCGGTGTTCTTCTTGCTGGTGCGTGCCATCTGGGGGGCTTGGCGGCGCCGGAGCGTCTGGCGCGAGGCGTTCATCCTGACGGCGATCGCCGCGGGCTATCTGCCCTGGGTGCTGTTCTATTCGACCAGAACGGTCTTCCAGTTCTATACGATCGCGTTCGAGCCGTACCTGATCCTGGCCTTGACAACCGTGCTCGGCATCCTGCTCGGCACCTCGATGGATGCCGAAGCGCGCCGCGTCGTCGGCCTGCGGGTGGTCGGCATCTTCCTCGGTGTCTGCGCGCTGATCAGCCTGTTCTTCTTGCCGATGTGGACGGGAGCGCCCATCCCGCACTGGTTCGTGCAACTGCACTACTGGTTCGCCAGTTGGATCTGAGCGGGCTCGATTTCGAAACAAATTCTTAACATTGTTGAAGACGCAGTGATGCGATTATTCTTTGCATACCCGAGAAGGCAGCCCCCGATGCCCGTTTCACGTTTTCGCCCTGTCGTCGCGCCCGCCCTGGCCCTGACGCTGCTCCTTGGCGTGCCCGCCGTCGGCATCCTCATGTCGGCCTCGCCTGCCGTCGCCGGGATCGCGATTGCGATCGGCCCTAGCCCGATCCATCCCGATACCACGGTGACGATCTCAGGAAGCAAAGATGCCGACTCGACGGTGACCGTCGCCATCCGCCCGCCCGGCAACAGCTGGACGACGGTCAACGGGAGCTGCTCCGGGCTCGGCGTCGGATCGGTCGCCTGGGCGTGCCACGTTCCGGCCGGTGGCGGGTGGGCGCACGGCGACCACCAGGTGACCGCCACGCAGTCCGGCGGGGCGAACAGCGCGGTGGCGAGCGGAAGGTTCGTCGTCGTGCCGCCCGCCGTGCAGGGGCCCCACCCAGTGCCCGTGCCACCGTTGCCGACGCCCACGCCGACGCCGACGCCCACCCCGACTCACACCCCTCCTGCCGTTGTCCCGCCGCACCCGGTGCCGAGCGGCAAGCCAACGGCGAAACCGAGCGGGCCCCCCGTCGAGTTGACGACGCTGGCCCTCCCCGAGACGCCCGACACCGGTCCCGACCCGGCTCCCCCGGTCGTGAAGAAGCACCACCCGACGCTCAGCCCGCCGCCCTCGCGAAACGATCCCTCGGGCACGAGCTACTTGACCAACGCCCTGCCGACCATCGCCGACCTGCTCGGAGCACCGGCGAGCTTCGCCGCGGCCGGTGGTTTCGGCGCGATCATCCTGTTACTCATCGCCATCCCGGCGCACTTCCTCGATGACACCGTCGAGGCGAACGCGCACCGGATCGCCGGCTGGTTCTCGCGGCTGGCCCCCGTCGCCGAGCGCTGGCGGCGGTTCCGATCGCGACTGCCGCACATCCCGTTCTCGGGCCCGATGATCATCGTGCTCGCCAGCGTCGCCTTCGGCTTCGCCGACCCGCAGTTCGGGTTCGATCTGATTTCTCTGAGGACCACGCTGGCTCTTGCCATCGGCCTGCTCCTCGTGATGGAGGTGCCGAACCTCGCCACCTCGACGCTGCTCCGCCGTCGGTGGTCGGCCCGGGCCCGGGTCGTCGTACAGCCGGGAGCCCTGATTCTCTCGCTCGCCGGCGTGGTGGCATCCCGCATCTTCGGATTCCACCCCGGGCTGCTGATCGGCCTGGTCATGGGCCTCGAGTTGGCGTCGGATGCCCGCGCCGAGCACCGCAAGCGAGCGGTCGCGCTCCGGATGGGCATCACCGCCGGGATCGCCACCGGGGCGTGGCTGCTCTACTCGCTCCTCAGCGCGAGCGGGCCCGAACCGCACGATTTCGCCGGCCTGCTCACCCGCGAGACCTTGGTCGCGGCGACCGACGAGGGTCTCACCGGACTGGTCGTCGCCCTGATCCCGGTCACCTTCATGGATGGCAAGAAGCTCTTCGACGGCTCGAAGTGGCTCTGGGCCGCGATCGCCGTGCCCGTCGGCTTCCTGTTCGCGATGCTCGTGCTTCCGCGCGCCTTCACCGAAGACGGACCGGGCAGCTCCTTCTGGGCCTGGATCGCCGTGCTGATCGTGTTCTCGGCCCTGGCTTTGGGAGTCTGGCTGGCCTTCAGGCTGACAGCGCATTCCGGTGCCGAACATGACGAGCCGGCAGCGCACGAGGAGCACGCCGAATCCGTCGCTCATTGACCTGACAGGCGGTCGTGGCCGGGTCTTCCTGTCCCCCATAACGGGGGCTAGCCTGTTGAAACCCTAATCACAAGTCCATCTCAGCATCGCCCCCTCCGCTTTTCTCCCCTCCCAGCAGGAGTAGCCCCGTGCGCGCACCCGGAATCGCCGTCATCGTTCTCGGCTCCGTCATCGCCCTCAGCGCCACCCTCGGCATGAGCTACCGCAGCGAGGCGGCTCCGTTCGCCGATCCGAGCGCGTCGGCGTCCGACACGAGTTCGGCGGTGGTCAGCGACTCGAGCACGGCGACGGACTCGGCCGCCGACCCCTCCGCCGCGACCGATGGCGCGACCGCGCCTGCGAGCACGGGCGACCCGACCAGCTCCGCTCCGAGCGGCTCGTCCGCTCCCAGCGCTGACGCCGGCCCGTCCAACACCCCGTCCGACCAGCCCACACAAGAAGCGGGCGCATCCCGCGCCTTCTCCGTCACCGCGTTCGCCAGCCCCGGTCCGACGCCGACCGCGACGTGGGCGTTCCCGGAGTTGCGTTCGATCAACCCGACCGTGACCCTGACCAGCGGCGCGAGCCAGATCGACATCACGACTCAGCAATTCCAAACCGACCTGACGCCCATCGGGAGCCCCCAGTCGAGGTTGTCCCGAACCGCCGTTGACGCCGCGCCCCATGACTACGGCGCCATCTCCGTGGCCGGCCCCGGCCTCTGGCTCCTCACCGTCACGCAGAGTTGGAGCGACAACTCCTTCGGGCCTGCGTCCACGAGCACCTTCTTCTATGTGCCGGATGCGCCGACCCTGTATCGCATGAACGCCTCGGACGGCACCGACTTCGAGGGGATCGGAACGCCGGGCGACCAGGTCGAGGTGGTGTCCGGCGACCCGGCCGCCTTCACGGTGGTGTGCGGCCCGGTCACCGTGCCTTATTACGCGTACTGGGACTGCGTCCCGCCGGTGCCGAGCCTGGATCTGAACGCGACGTACTGGGCCGTTCAGATCGACGCCGGCGGCGACTGCAATGGAGCCTGTGCCGCGAGCCCGTACGCCGGCGGCGCCCTGTCGCCGGCCAGCACGGCGATCACCTATTTCCCGTCCATCGACTTCCAGGCCCGACCCGCCGGCTCTCACCTCGTTGCGAGCCCGGGCATCGGTTCCTCTGGCACCAACGTCTACTACGCGCGGTGGCAGCTCCCGAGCGGGGGCGACATCCCTCAGTGGGTGTTCGATAGCGGCATCTCGTGCGACAACGGAGAGGGATACGTCTCGGGGACGAACACCTGCGACACCTCCGGTCTCGCACCCGGCTACTACCGCTACGAGGTGTACCAAAGCTCGAGCGATGCCGATGTCACGGAGTACTTCAGCGTGCCCAGCACGCCCACCCTGTCGGTGACGCCGAGCGGCAGCGGCCGAGCGGTGCTGAGCGGGATCGTGACGGACGGCGAGGTCGACAGCGTCGGCGATCCCGTGCACGTGCTTGTCGACGGCAGCAATCCGAAGTGCGACGGCTCGAGCGTGACCGCCAACGGCACCTGGAGCTGCATCATCACCGGCCTCAAGGCGGGCTCGCACACCTTCCAGGCGTTCGTGGAGGATGCCAACAACGGCGACCCCACCGACATCGGTTCGCCCGACCACGTGACCGGCGGCCTCTCGGCCGGCAGCAGCATCGTCACGGCGAGGATCCACGTCACCGGCGGCACGACGCCAACCGACACCCCGAGTCCCACCCCGCTACCGGGCTGGTTCTTCACCGTGACCGGCGTCGACCTCAACAACGTGCACCCCGGCGACAAGTTCACCGTCAGCGGCACCGACCTGCCGCCGGGATCGACCGTCAGCGGTGAGCTGCACTCGAAGGCCGTCTCGATCGGCTCGGCCGTTGTGCAGCCCGACGGCACCTTCAGCCTGCCGGTGACCGTTCCGGCCGACTTCCCGGCCGGCGCGCACACCCTCGTCATGACGTTGACGCCGCCCGGAAGCTCCGCGGTCGACAGCCAGCAGCCGCTCAAGGTCGTGACGGCATCCGACTCGAGCAGTTCCGGCGACGACCCGTCGTCGACCGACTTGCCGACGCCGCTCGGCAGCGGTGAGGAGCCGGGCATCGACCACCACGGGCCCAACAGCAACATCCTGACCCACGGCCTGCACTCGATCGCCGACGTGCTCGCGCACCCGGCCAAGATCCCGGCCGCGATCGAGATCGGCCTCGTGCTGCTGATCTTCGCCGTGCTGCCCGGCCACCTGCTCAACGCCACCCTGGCCGAGCAATACGAGCGGTTCACCAAGCGCCGCCAGCAGCGCAGGCGCGGACCGGGACGGTGGGCCCGGCTGGTCGCGTTCCTTCATCGCGCGCCCTTCGTCGCCGGTCTCGCCCTGACCACCGCGACGGCGCTGCTGTTCGGGTTCGCGGATCCGCGCTTCGGCTTCTCTCTGGCATCCCTCCGGCTTTTCTTGGGTCTGGCCATCGCGCTGGCGATCGTCAGCTACCTCACGAACGCCGTCGTCAGCCGCATCATGCAAGGCCGCTGGAAAGTGGATGTCGAGGTCAGCCTGCGTCCGCTCGGCCTGATCCTCACCGTGGTCGGCGTCGTGGTGTCGCGCCTGCTCGACTTCTCGCCCGGCTTCCTGATCGGACTGGTGCTCGGCCTCGTCATCTCCGAGAAGCACCTGGCCAAACAGGCCTGGCGCGCCGTGCTGCTGCGCACCTCGATCCTGCTCGGCTTGGCCCTGCTCGCCTGGTTCGCGTTCAGCCTCTTCGACGCCAAGCAAGAGGGCGGCACCTTCGCCTCCGAACTCGCGATCGAGACCCTGGTCGCGATCACCACCGAGGCCGTGGTGGGCCTCATGGTCGAACTGCTTCCGCTCAAGCTGCTCGAGGGCGAGAAGCTCTACGAGAAGTCCAAGCTGCTCTGGGGCGGGCTCTACCTGCTCGCGGTCTTCATCTTCGTGGTGGCCGTTGTGCCGTGGGAGGGCAACTGGGCAGAACTCGGGTCGTCGTTGTGGACCTGGATAGGCATCGTGGTCGGATTCGGCATCGTCGCGACCGGCATCTACCTCTACTTCCGCATCCGCGGGCATGAAGAGCATGAGGCGCACGAGATCCCCGATGAGGACGGCGACAAGCTGGTGCCGATCGGCAGCGAAGAGGAGTGACGCGGTAACCCGGCGAAACAGGGGGTGAGCCGCAGGTAGCCTGGCAGGCATGCCAGAACGCAGCGCCGACAGAGAGTACGGCTTCCGCACCCGCGCCATCCACGCCGGCAACATCCCGGACGCCGTGACCGGCTCGCGCGCGCTCCCTATCTACCAGACCAGTGCCTTCGTCTTCGACGACACCGCGGATGCCGCCGCCCGCTTCGCCCTGCAGAAGTACGGCAACATCTACAGCCGCCTGGCGAACCCGACGGTCGCCAGCTTCGAGGAGCGGGTCGCCTCGCTGGAGGGCGGGATCGGAGCAGTCGCCACCGCATCCGGTCTCGGTGCCGAGTTCATCACCTTCGCCTCGCTGGCCGGGGCCGGGGATCACATCGTCGCGAGCTCGAGCCTGTACGGCGGCACCATCACGCAGCTCGACGTGACCCTGCGGCGCTTCGGAGTCGAGACCACCTTCGTGAACTCCTCCGACCCGGCCGACTATGACGCAGCGATCACCGACAAGACCAAGCTGATCTTCGTCGAGACGATCGCCAACCCCTCGGGCGAGATCGCCGACCTCGAAGGCCTGGCCGCGGTGGCGCACAGCCACCACATCCCGCTCATCGTCGACTCGACGGTCGCGACCCCGTACCTGAACCGGCCGATCGAGTGGGGGGCCGACGTGGTCATCCACTCGGCCACCAAGTTCCTGGGCGGGCACGGCACGACGCTCGGCGGTGTCGTCGTCGAGTCGGGGCGCTTCCACTGGGCCAACGAGAACTTCCCGCTGTTCGACCAACCGGTGCCGCACTATGGCGGGCTGAACTGGCACGGCAACTTCGGCGAGTACGCCTTCTTGACCCGGCTGCGCGCCGAGCAGTTGCGCGACATCGGCCCGACCCTCGCCCCGCATTCCGCGTGGCTGCTGGCCCAGGGCGTCGAGACGCTGCCGTTCCGCATGCAGGCGCACGTCGAGAACGCGCAGGCCGTCGCAGAGTGGCTGGAGGCCGACAAGCGCGTCGAGTTCGTCAACTACGCCGGGCTCGCTTCGCACCCGCACCACGAACGCGCCGCGAAGTACCTGCCCAAGGGGCCGGGTTCGGTGTTCAGCTTCGGCGTGACCGGCACGGCCTCCGCATCCAGCCGAGTGGTCGGGCAGCGCTTCATCGAGAGCGTGAACCTGGCCAGCCACCTGGCCAACATCGGGGATGCCAAGACGCTCGTCATCCATCCCGCGTCCACGACTCACGCCCAGCTCAGCGAGGAGCAGCTGCTGGCCGGCGGCGTGCTGCCCGGTCTGGTGCGCATCAGCGTCGGAATCGAGGACCTCGACGACATCCTCGACGACCTCGACCAAGCGCTCGACCACGCGGTGAAGGGAGAATAGGCGCATGGCAACCGACACCCTGGAAACTGTCACCCTGACGAACGGGCTCACCTGCGAGATGCCGGCGGATTCGCCGCTGGCCAAGCTGCTCAAGTCCCAGCGCACCTGGGTCGGCCCGAGCGCCAAGGAGCGCCTCAAGATCCTGCAGGGCGCGAAGACCGTCGCCATCGTCGGCGCCTCGCCGAATGCGACCCGTTCGAGCTACTTCGTTGCCACCTACCTGCAGCAGTCGAGCGACTACGAGCTGTTCTTCGTCAACCCGATGGTCGACGAGATCCTCGGCCAGAAGACCTACCCCGACCTGGCGTCGTTGCCGGTCGTGCCCGACATCGTCGACGTCTTCCGCAAGGCCAGTGACATCCCCTCGGTCATCGACGAAGCCCTCGCCATCGGCGCGAAGACCATCTGGGTGCAGCTCGGCATCTGGAATCAGGATGCCGCCATCTACGGCGAGTCGAAGGGTCTGACGGTCGTCATGGACCGCTGCATCAAGATCGAGCACGCGCGCTTCCACGGCGGGCTGCACCTGCTCGGCTTCGATACCGGAGTGATCAGCTCGCGCAAGGGCGCGCGCTGATTCTCCTTGTGCGCGGCCGCTCCACGCTGCGCACCCGCTCCGCGCAGCCCGCGAAGCGGGCGTGTACACGCCGCCGCGCTTCGCTGAGCCTCCACCACCCCTACGGCTGCGCTCCGATGGTGTTGCGCTGACCGTTGTTCTCGACGGTTCCGTCGACACCTCCGTCGGCGGCGATGGCGTTGTCGTCGCCGTTGACGATGACCGAGGTGATCCCGGCGTGGCAGGTGATCATGTTGCCGTCACCCGTGACCAGGATCGTGCCGATCTGATCGTTGGTCTGCACCGTGTTGCGTGAGCCCTGCACGTTGAGAGCACCGATCGTGTCGGCATAGACCTGCAGGCTGTCGCCCACGATGGTCAGCGTGCCGAGGTGCGCGGCCGTGACCTTGACCCCGCTTCCCGACACGATCAAGTTCTCGCAACTGTCGATGCGATAGACGCCCGCAGCCGAGATGATGCGATCGACGCAGCCGGGGGTCGGGCTTGCGGTCTTGGTCGGGCTCGGCGAGCCGGTCGGCGTCGGCCCTGCCTCGGCCGTGCGGCTCGCGCTGGGGCGGGGAGTGGATGCGCCCCAGCTCGCGAACAGCGACAGGGGGCTGCATCCGCTGAGCGAGACGACCAGCGCAATGGCGAGCGGAACGGCGGTGAGAGCGAGGCGGCGGGTCGGTCGAGTGGCTGAGCGATGGGCTGAACGACGGGGAACCATGCCGCCGAGCCTAGGGCGCCACCGGTCAGGGCGCGAGGAGTTCCACCAGGGAGCGTTCCTCGGTGACGGGCAGCGCGCACACGAAGCGCTCGCAGAAGTAGGCGGCGGGCCGGCCGTCACGGGCCGCTCTACCGACGAACAACTCGAATCCGGATGCCGCGAACACCGACGCCTGCGCACTGGTGACCACGGCCGTCGGCTCCGGTCCGATCGACCGCGCGACCGCGCTCAGCGGCTCCCCCGGACCGTCGGCCACGACCACCAGCTGCCGCACCGGCGACGCCAGCTTCGAGGCGATGGCGAGTGCAGCGCCGAACGCGCTCGGCTGTTCGAGGGCATTCGCGAGAGCGGGGGCGATCGCGTCCTCGGCGATCCGGCGGTGCGCATCGTCGCCGCTGAGCGTCCACAGCAGCAGTGCAGCGTCTGCGAGCAGGGCGGCTCCGGATGGTGTGGCTCCGTCGTCGAGATCGGTCACGGCGGCCAGGCCGTGCGCGACCAGCACGGGGTCGCCCCCGTCCGGCGCGGCGATCGAGCCGTCGGCGGCACGGGTGCGCTCGACCAGCGTCCTCGCGATCGAGGCATATCCCGCCTCGCCGAGCGCGAGCGAGAGGCGCAGCAGGCCGCCGGCCAGACCGCCGATGTCTTCAAGGGTCGCCACCGCATCCGACAGCCGGCCATCGAGCGAGGCGCGGGCGATCCGGCCACCCGGCCCTTCGGGCAGATGCAGGGCGAGCACCGCGTCTGCCGCGTCGCGTGCTGCCGCAACCCAGTCGGGGCGTCCCATCCGCGTGCCCGCGCCGGCCAGCGACCCGATGGCCAGCCCGTTCAGGCCGGTGAGCACTTTGGCGTCGAGGGCGGGCCTGGGCTGCAGGGCGCGCTGGGCCGCGTCGAGCGCGTAGTAGCCGCCCTCACTGCGCACCCCGTCGATCGGGCTCTCGCTGTCTTGCGCCGACGCGAAGGCGCCGGACGGCAGTCGCAGCACCTCGACCACGAAGCTCGCGATCCCGGTCGCAGGCTCCGATCGATCGGCATCCGCGAAGCGGGCCAGCAGTTGGGCGTTATCGCTCAGCATCCGCTCGTAGTGCGGCTCGGTCCAATCGCGGTTCACCGCATAGCGGAAGAACCCGCCCTCGATGTCATCCCGCAGCGGCGAGCGGCCGAGGGTGTCGAGCGTTCGGTTTGCGAAGCCTGCGGCCTCGGGATTGCCGGCTGCGGCACGCTGCTCCAGAAGCCAGAGCACCGGTGCGTTGGGAAACTTCGAGCCTCGACCGAGCCCGCCGAACTCGGGATCCTCGAGCCGGGCGAGGCGATCGACGGCGTCATCCAACTCGGCCGGCGTCGGCAATGCGGAGACCGCTTCCGTCCGACTGTGGGCCAGGGCGTCGAGCACAGCCGCCGCCGCACCCTCGACCTCGTCGCGCCGATCACCCCACGCCTCGAGGATGGCGTCGAGCACCATCCGGAACGACGGAGTGTCGCCCAGCGGCCGCGGCGGAAAGTAGGTGCCGGCGAAGAACGCCGCCCCACTCGGCGTGGTGAACACCGACAGCGGCCAGCCCAGGTTGCCGGTGAACGCGCTGGCGGCGGCAAGGTAGGTGGCATCCACGTCGGGATGCTCCTCACGGTCGACCTTGATCGCCACGAAGTGCTCGTTGAGGTAGCCGGCCAGCTCCGGGTCGCTGAAGCTCTCGCGCGCCATCACGTGGCACCAATGACAGGTGGCGTAACCGATGCTCACGAACACCGGGACGTCGCGGCGGGCGGCCTCGGCGAATGGCTCCTCGCCCCATCCCCACCAGTCCACGGGGTTGTCGGCGTGCGAGCGCAGGTAGGGGCTCACAGCATCGGATAGCCGGTTCGTCATAGGGTCAGGTTATGTCGACGACGACCGTGACCTATGTGGGCGGGCCCACCGCGATCCTCGAGTGGGCGGGCCTGCGCATCGTCACGGATCCGACCTTCGATGCCCCGCAGGTCTACGAGGACCCCGAGGAGTCGACCCTGGTGAAGACGCACGGCCCGGGAGTCGCGCGCGCCGACCTGGGAGCGGTCGATCTCGTGCTTCTCTCGCACCACGGCCACAAGGACAACCTCGACTGGGAGGGCTTGGAGCTGATCGCGAGCGGGCCGTTGACACTCAGTCATCGCTTCGCCGCGTCCGAGCTCTGGGGCGGCTCGGTGGTGGGCTACGACGACTGGGAATCGCACCGGATCGGCGACGCCACCGTCACGATCGTGCCCGCGCTGCACGGCCCGCCCGGGTCGCTCTGGTTCGGCGGACCGGTGGTCGGCTTCGTGCTCGAGAAGGCCGGAGAGCCGACCGTCTACGTCAGCGGCGACAATGCCTCGCTGGCCCTGGTCGAGCAGATCGCCGGCCGCTTTCCGTCGATTGACATCGCCCTGCTGTTCTCGGGTGCGGCACGTGTTCCTGGTCTCGACGCCGCCCTCACCCTGACCTCGCCGGATGCCGCATCCGCCGCCAAGCTGCTGGGCAGCCCGCGCGTGGTCGCCCTGCACGTCGAAGACTGGGAGCACTTCAGCGAGAACCGCTCCGACCTCGAGACGGCCTTCGCCGAGGCAGGGCTTTCTGAGCTGCTGGTGACGACGCCGCGCGGGGAGCGCGTCGAGCTGTAGGCCGCCAGACCTCAGCCCGCGCAGCCCTCAGGCCGCTCCCACCTTGTCGGGGTGCCCGCCCGAGCGGTGGTCGCGGTTCAGCGCACTGATCGCCGCGACCTCGTCGGCCGTCAGCTCGAAGCCGAAGAGGTCGAAGTTCTGCGCCATCCGCTCGCGGGAGTTGGATTTCGGGATGACCACCAGGCCGTTCTGCAGGTGCCAGCGCAGGATCACCTGAGCCGGCGAGACGCCGTGGGCGGCGGCGGCCGCTGCGATCGGACCCTCGTCGAACAGGTTGACCTGGGCGTGCCCGAGCGGCCCCCACGACTCGGTCAGGATTCCGTGCGCGGCACCGTACTCGCGCAGCGGCAGCTGGGTGAACAGCGGGTGCAGCTCGATCTGGTTGATCACCGGAACGGTGTCGGTCTCGGCGGCCAGGCGCTCGAGATCTTCGATGCGGAAGTTCGAGACGCCGATCGAGGTGGCCTTGCCGTCGGCGTGGATCTGCTCGAAGGCCTTCCAGGTCTCGACGAAGAGGTTGCGCGACGGGACGGGCCAGTGGATGAGGTACAGGTCGACCGCGTCGAGCCCGAGCTTCTCGAGGCTGAGGTCGATCGCGTCGAAGGCCGACTGCGTGCCCTGGTCGGAGTTCCAGAGTTTGGTGGTGATGAACAGCTCGTCGCGCGGGATGCCCGACTTCTCGATCGCGCGCCCCACCCCGCCCTCGTTGCCGTAGAACGAGGCGGTGTCGATGTGGCGGTACCCGACCTCGAGTGCGTCGGTGACGATCCGCTCGGTCTCATCGGGATCGACGCGGAACACCCCGAATCCGAGCTGCGGGATGGTGTGGCCGTCGTTGAAGGTCAGTGTCGGAACCGGCATGGTTCGAGCCTACGCGCCGCCGCGACCTTGTCCGAGTTCATGGGGGCTCCCAAGGAAACGCCAAGCGGCCGGCTTCAGGCTCGAAACCAATCCGGACAGAAAGGACACCCCCATGAATATCCGTGATCTCGGCCGCCGCGGAGCGCGGCGCCTGACAGCCCTTCTCGCCGCCGTCGGACTGATCGGCGCGGGAACGCTCGGAACCGTCATCGCCGTCACCGGTTCGTCGGGCACCGCGTCGAACTCGTCGACGTCCAGTTCGTCGGCTGCCTCCGCCTCGAGCTCGAGCTCGAGCTCGAGCTCGACCACAGTGAGCCCGGGCAGTGGTTCGGCGAGCAACGCGACTTCCACGGGCTCCTGATCGCGCCGCGCAGCCGGGTGTGAGGACTCACATCTGACCGCTGATTCACACAGCCGGCATCGAGACGCCTCCAAGAGATACGGGATGCCGACTCAGCACACTGCAGGAAAGGGATCGAGAGGGAAGGCGCCATGAACATCCGCGAAGCAGGAGCCCAGGGCGCGCGGCGTTTCACCGCGGCCATCACCGTCGCCGCTGCGGCACTGGCCTCGATCATCGGAGTCTCGGTGTGGGCGGGGACCGCCGCGGCGGCCCAGAACACCGCGAACACCTCGGTGAACGACGACGGACAGCAGGGCTTCGGCGATGACGGCGGCACCGGCGGATTCGTGGGCCCCGGGCAAGGAGGTGGTGGTCATGGCAACTCGAACGGATCGTGACCGCCAGCTGGGCAGCGTCGACTGGTCGCTGTGGAGCACCTCGGCACGCCTGGTGGTCACCGACGACCGCGTGCTCGAGCGGGCGCGCCTGCTGGTCGACGAACAGACCGCCCTGGTCGAGGAGGCGAGCAGCCGATTCCGGCCGGACTCCGAGCTGATGCGGATCGGCGAGCGGCTGCCCAACGGCGTCGCCGTCAGCGACACCCTCGCCGACCTGCTCCGTGCCGCGCTGATGGCCGCCCAGCTCACCGACGGAGCCGTCGACCCCAGTCTCGGCCGCGCCATCGACACCCTGGGCTACGACCGTGACATCCGACTGGTGCTCGACGACGATGGCCCGGTGCGCGCCATCTCGAGCGAGCGTCCCGGGTGGTCGCGCATCACCCTCGACGGCGCCGTGCTCACCGTTCCCGCAGGGCTGCGCCTCGACCTCGGAGCCACCGCGAAGGCCGTGGCGGCAGACCGGGCCGCCCACCGCATCGCCGACGAACTCGGAGTCGGCGCCCTGGTGAGCCTGGGCGGCGACATCCCGACGGCGGGCCGTGCTCCGAGTGGCGGATGGCAGATCGACGTGCAGGACCTGCCCCACGACCCCGCCTGCCGCATCAGCGTCAGCGGCGGCACCGCCGTCGCCACCTCCAGCACGCAACGCCGCACCTGGCGTCGGGCCGGTCGCACACTTCACCACATCGTCGACCCGCAGACCGGGATGCCGGCACCCGCGCTGTGGCGCAGCGCCAGCGTCGCCGGCCCCAGCTGCCTGGTCGCCAACGCGCTCAGCACGGCCGCGATCGTCTGGGGATCGAGCGCGCCGCAGCGCCTCGCCAGGCACCGGCTGCCCGCGCGTCTGGTCACGGCCGACGGCGGAGTGATCGTGCTCGGCGGCTGGCCGGCCGAGCAGGGCTCCACCGAATGGGAGGTCTGGCGATGAACGAAGCGTTGTGGGCACTCGGCCGCGGCACCGGGGTGGTGGCGCTCGCCCTGCTGACGGTGACCGTCGTGCTCGGCATCCTCACCCGCTCCGGCCGGCCGGCTTTCGGACTGCCGCGCTTCGCGGTCACCCTCGTGCACCGCAACAGCGCGCTGATCGGCACGGCGTTCGTGCTGATCCACATCGTGTCGCTGCTATTCGACCCCTATGCGCAGCTGAACGTGGTCGACTTCATCCTGCCCTTCCTCGGCAGCTACCACCCGTTCTGGCTGGGGCTGGGCACCGTCGGAGTCGATCTGCTGATCGCGATCGTCGTCACCTCGCTGCTGCGCCGGTGGATCGGGCAGCGGACGTTCCGCGTCGTGCACTGGGCCACCTACGCGCTGTGGCCGATCGCCCTGCTGCACTCGTTCGGAACCGGAACGGATGCCGGCAGCGGCCTCTTCATCCTGTTCGCCGCGGTATGCACCCTGGCGGTCGTCGGCTCGGTGATCTGGCGCGCGAGCACCGGGTTCCTCCTGCGCGGCCGCACCGAGCCCGATCGTCGAGTCGATCCCTCGCAGATCGCCGCCGACCCGACCCTGAAGGAACTCCGATGACCATGGCCAGTGCCCCCGCCGTTCGCGACGGATTCGACGTGATCCCTCCGAGCGGCACGGCTCGCCTGCTCGCGGCCGACGGCCCCTCGCATGTCGCGCATCTGGCCGGCTTCGGCCCGATGCCGTCGGGGCGGGGCGTGGACGCCGTGATCGCCGAGCTCGACATGGCCGGCATCGCCGGACGCGGGGGCGCCGCCTTCCCGACCTGGCGAAAGGTGGCCGCCGCGGCGCAATCCGGGCGGGGCGGGGTGGTCATCGGGAACGGCTCCGAGGGAGAACCGCTCAGCGCCAAAGACGCGACCCTGCTGCACACTGCGCCGCACCTGGTGCTCGACGGACTGCTGCTGGTGGCCGCCGCGCTCGGAGCCGACGAGATCGATCTGGTCACCACGTCCGCTCAGCTCGCGCCGGTGCGCCGAGCCATTGACGAACGCCGGGATGCCGGCCGCATCCGGGTGCGCGAGACGCAAGACCGCTTCGTGGCCGGCGAGGCGTCAGCGGTGGTGAACGCGATCGAACGAGCCCGTCCCATCCCGCGCGACCATGCCGTGCGATTGACCGTCTCAGGAGTCCGCTCGCGGCCGACCCTGGTGCTCAACGTCGAAACGCTGGCTCACATCGCGCTGGTGCTGCGCTTCGGAGCCGAATGGTTCCGCTCGTTGGGCACGCCGGACGACCCCGGCACGCGGCTGTTCACCGTGGCGCGTCCCGATGGGCGCCTGGTGGTGGAGGCCGCGGGCGGCACGCCGCTGTCCACTGTTCTTCGCGCAGGCGGGGTCGACCCCGCGACCGTGCGCGCCGTGCTGGTCGGCGGCTATCACGGCACCTGGATCACCGCTGACGCGCTCGACACCCCGCTCTCGCCCGGCGGGCTCGCCGCGTTCGGCGCGTCTCCGGGCGCCGGCATCCTGATGGTGCTCCCGCGCGGCGAGTGCGGGCTGGCCCGAACCGCGCAGATCACCGGATATCTGGCCGAACAGTCCGCCGGGCAATGCGGGCCGTGCGCCAACGGACTGCCCGCGATCGCCGAGGCGATGGGCCGCGTCGGCCGACGCGACCGGGACACCTCGCTCCCCCGCCGGATCCGCGAGCTGACGACCCTGGTCTCGGGACGCGGCGCCTGCCATCATCCCGATGGGACCGCGCGCATGGTCCTCAGCGCCCTGGAGACGTTCGAGCACGACCTCCGCGCGCACGCGGTGGGCCTCTGCCAGGAGACCGCACGATGAACGCGCCGACGCGGGCGGTCTCGGTGCTTCACGTCGACTGGACCCGCTGCGATGCGCGCGGCTCGTGCACCGAGCTGCTTCCCGAGCTGCTCCGCACCGATCCCTGGGGCTACCCGCTGGCGGCGGGCGGTGGATCGGACGTCGGCGTCCCCGCCCACCTCGAGGCCGCAGCACGAGACGCCGTCGGACTGTGCCCGGTGCTCGCACTGCGCTTGATCACCCCCGCCGACTGACCGGAATTACTTTGACACGTCGACCCGCGTGATGTAGCGTACAACCAAATGGTTGTAGATATGGACATCACCGAGGCGGACGTCGACCGCATCTTCCACGCGCTGGCGGATGCGACCCGGCGCGACATCCTGCGGCGCACCCTGATCGGAGACACCTCGGTCAGCGGGCTCGCGGCCGCCTACGCGATGTCGTTCGCGGCCGTGCAGAAGCACGTCGCCGTGTTGGAAGGAGCCGGCCTTGTGACCAAGCAGAACCGCGGGCGGGAGCGGCTCGTCCGCGCCGACCCCGCGACCATCGCCCGAGCACAGAAGCTGCTCGACGCCTACGCCGCCATGTGGCGCGGCCGCGTCGACCGTCTCGATGCGCTGCTCGCCGAACCGGAATAAAGCCAAGCCAGAACAAGGAGAACGCGCCATGCCCGTGACATCCGTCACCACCGACCCCGAAGCCCTCACGATGACGCTCGTCGGTGACTTCCCCGTGCCCGTCGAGCGCCTCTGGTCGGCGTTCGCCGACCCCCGGCAGTTGGAGCGCTTCTGGGGTCCTCCCGGATACCCGGCGACCTTCGGCTCCTACGATCTGCGGCCCGGCGGCATCGCGTTCTACTGGATGACCAGCCCCGAAGGCGCGCGGTTCTACGGGCACTGGGAGTTCGCCGAGGTCGAGAAGCCGAGCCGCATCGTCGTGCTCGACTCCTTCGCCGACGCGGACGGCGCGATCGACACCTCGGTGGGCACGGGACGGATGGAGCTGATCTTCGAGAGCACCGCATCCGGATCGCGCTTCACCGCTCTGTCGATCTTCGACACGACCGAGTCCCTCGAGCAGATGCTCGCCATGGGCCAGGTCGAGGGCATGACGCAGGCGATCGGGCAACTCGACGCGGTGCTCGCCGACCTGCGCGAGTACGCGCTGGGCAAGGGAACCCAGACCGAGGTGATGGACGACACGCACGTGCGCATCACGCGCGCCTTCGAGGCGCCGCGCCATCTGCTGTGGCGAGCCCACACCGAACCGGAGCTCATGAAGCGCTGGCTGCTCGGACCCGACGGCTGGGAGTTCTCGATCTGCGAGAACGACTTCGTCGTCGGCGGCGCGTACCGCAACGCCTGGGCCCCCGTCGGCGACACTCCCGGCGAGCCGTTCGGCTTCGAGGGCGAGAATCTGGTGATCGAGCCCGAGCGCCGCATCGTGACCACCGAGCGGATGACGGGGGCGCCGTTCCCGGCGAACATCAACGACCTGACCTTCGACGAGGTCGACGGCGTCACCCTGATGACCCTGTTGATCACCTATCCGGATATGGCGCAGCGCGACATGATCCTGGCGACCGGGATGACCGACGGCATGGAGGCCAGCTACGCCCGCCTCGAACGGGAGTTGATCGCCGCGCACTGACGTCTCCGGCATCCGGCGCCTCCCCGTATTCTGGAGGGCTGATGTCCGAGGCCCTCCCCTTCACGATCTCGTTCCCGCCCGAGCTGCCCGTCAGCGCGGCGCGGGACGAGCTCGCGCGCGCCATCGCCGAGCACCAGGTCGTGATCGTCGCGGGGGCTACCGGATCCGGCAAGACCACGCAGCTGCCCAAGATCTGCCTCGAGCTCGGCCGGGAGCGCATCGGCCACACGCAGCCCCGCCGGATCGCGGCGCGCAGCATCGCCGAGCGCATCTCGGAAGAGTTGCAGGTCGAACTGGGCACCGTCGTCGGGTATCAGGTGCGCTTCGACGACCGCAGCAGCCGCGACACCCGGATCAAGCTGATGACCGACGGCGTGCTCCTGGCCGAGCTCAACCGCGACCGCGAGTTGCGGCGCTACGACACGATCATCCTCGACGAGGCCCACGAGCGAAGCCTCACCATCGACTTCCTGCTCGGCTACCTCAAGCAGCTGCTGCCCCGCCGCCCCGATCTCAAGGTGATCGTCACGAGCGCGACGATCGATCCCGAGAGCTTCGCGCGGCACTTCGCCGACGCCTCGGGCCAGCCCGCCCCGATCGTCGAGGTGAGCGGGCGCACCTACCCGGTCGAGATCCGCTACCGGCCGCTGGTCGCCGAGGCGCCCGGCGATTCGGACGATCCGGATGACGTGCCCAGCGACGACCGCGACTACCTCGACGGCATCGTCGATGCCCTGGCCGAGCTCGGGCGCGAGGCTGCCGGCGATGTGCTGGTCTTTCTCAGTGGTGAGAACGAGATCCGGGATGCCGAAGACGCCATCCGCGGACGCTTCGGCGCCGAGACCGGCACCGAGGTGCTGCCGCTCTACGGCCGGCTGAGCTCGGCGGATCAGCACCGGGTCTTCGACACGAAGCGGACCGCCGGAGTGCGCCGCCGCGTCGTCCTCGCGACCAACGTGGCCGAGACCTCGCTCACCGTGCCCGGGATCAAGTACGTGATCGACGCCGGCACCGCGCGCATCTCGCGCTACAGCGTGCGGGCCAAGGTGCAGCGCCTGCCGATCGAGGCGATCAGCCAGGCCAGCGCCAACCAGCGCTCAGGTCGGGCCGGGCGCACCAGCGACGGGATCGCGATCCGGCTCTACTCGGAAGACGACTTCGAGAAGCGGCCGGCCTTCACCGATCCCGAGATCCTGCGCACGAACCTCGCCGCCGTGATCCTTCAGATGATCTCGATCGGACTCGGCGACATCGCGGCGTTCCCGTTCCTGCAGCCGCCGGACTCGCGCGGCATCCAAGACGGCATGGACCTGCTGCTCGAGCTTGGCGCGATCTCGCGCGACCGCTCGACCGGCCACACGCGCATCACCAAGGTCGGCCGCGACCTGGCGGCCCTTCCGCTCGATCCCCGGTTCGGGCGCATGCTCGTCGAGGCCAAGCGCCACGGCGTGGTGCGCGAGGTGGCGGCGATCGTGGCGGGGCTCAGCATCCAGGATGTGCGGGAACGCCCGCTCGAGAAGCGCGCCCAGGCCGACCAACTGCACGCGCGGTTCGCCGATCCGACGAGTGACTTCCTGGGGCTGCTCAAGCTCTGGAACCATCTCGAGGAGCAGCAGAAGACGCTGTCGAGCAGCGCGTTCCGGCGGCTGTGCAAGAGCGAGTTCCTGAACTACCTGCGGATTCGGGAGTGGCAGGACCTGTATCGGCAACTCGTCCGAGCGGGCAGCAGCCTCGGCATCAAGCCGGGCGACGCCAAGATCGACCCGGACTCCATCCACAAGTCCCTGCTCGCCGGCCTCCTCAGCCGTATCGGGTTGCGCGATGCGCGCGCTTCGCTCAAAGCGGGGCCCATTTCTGGGCCCCGCCGCGGCGCCAGCGCCGACGACCGTCTCGGTCGTCGGGTCACTGAGTATCTCGGCGCCCGCAACCAGAAGTTCGCGATCTTCCCCGGGTCGACCCTTGCCCGCAAGGGACCGCCCGCCGTCATGGCCGCCGAGCTGGTCGAGACCAGCCGGCTGTTCGCGCGCACCGTCGCCGCGATCGACCCGGCGTGGGCCGAACCGCTGGCGGGCGAGCTGGTCAAGCGCAGCTACGGCGAGCCGCGCTGGGAGAAGCGGCAGGGCTCGGCGGTCGCCGATGAGAAGGTCACGCTCTACGGGGTGCCGATCGTCCCGAAGCGCCGCATCCAGCTGGCCCGGATCGACGCGCCCCAGGCGCGCGAACTGTTCCTGCGGCACGCGATGGTCGAAGGAGACTGGCCGTACTCCGTCGAACGCAACGGCCTGTTCGATTTCGTGCGCGCGAACCGCGCCCTGCGGGACGAGCTCGCCGAGGTCGAGGAGCGCACCCGGCGCCGCGACATCCTCATCGATGACGAAGCGGTCGTCGACTTCTACGACCGGCGCGTGCCCGCCGACGTCACCGACGTGCGGCGCTTCGAGGTCTGGTGGAAGAAGGCGCGCGCCGAGACGCCCGAGCTGTTGACCATGACTCGCGCCGAACTGCTCGGCTCCGACCCTGACGAAGAGCCCGATGCCGAGCTCGACGCCGACGCCTTCCCCAGCGAGTGGGTGCAGGGTGAGCAGCGGATGCCGCTTCGATACCGCTTCGAGCCCGGCGCCGACGACGATGGGGTCACCCTCGAGATCCCGCTCGCCCTGCTCGCCCGTGTCGACGATCGCGGCTTCGATTGGCTGGTGCCCGGACTCCGCGAAGAGCTGGTGACCGCCCTGCTCAAGACCCTGCCCAAAACGATCCGGCGCAACGTGGTGCCGGTCGCCGACTGGGCGCGACGCCTGTTGAGCGACCCGGACACCTCTCTCAGCCTGACCGAGTTCCTGGCGAGCCGCATCCGGTCGATCACGCACACGGTCACGGCGTCGAGCGACTTCGACGTGTCGCGACTGCCACCGCACCTGCGCATGACTTTCACCGCAATAGACGAGCGCGGTCGCCGGGTCGCCAGCTCGAAGAGCCTCGTCGCCCTGCAGACGAGCTTGGCCGAGCGGTCGCGCAAGAGCGTCGCGAAGGTGACGGCGACCATCGCTCCGACCAGCGACCTCGAGCGCGCCGGCCTCACGAGCTGGGACTTCGATTCACTCCCCAGCAAGCTCGAGACGCGCATCGCGAGCGGCACCATCACCGGATATCCGGCGCTGGTCGACGAGGGCACGAGCGTGGCGATCCGCATCTTCGGCACCGCTACCGAGCAGCAGCGCGAGCACAGCCGCGGCGTGCGCCGGCTCATCGCGCTCACCGTGCCGAGTCCCCTCGGCTACGTGCAGGAGCACCTCACCGCCGCCGAGAAACTGCAGCTCGCCACGAGCCCCTACCGCTCAACGGCAGCCCTCTTCGACGACGCCCTTCTGGCCACGATCGACAGCCTGGTGGATGCCGCCACCACCGATCGCGCCCCCACAACCCGCGAGGCTTTCGAAGCGTTGAGGGCCGAGGTGAACGCCGCACTCGTCGACGGACTCTTCGCCACCGTCTCCCTTGCCGCCCGCGTGCTCGGCGCGGCCCGGGAGGCCGACCGCGCGATCTCGGCTGCCTCCGGCCTGAGCCTGATGGCCGCTCTCGCGGATGCGCGATCGCAGCTCGACGCCCTCGTGCATCCGGGATTCCTGCGGATCACCGGCGTCACCCAGCTGCGCCGCGTGCCGGTCTACCTGGCGGGCATCGCCTACCGGGTCGGAAAGCTGGCCGACAACCCCGGACGCGACCGCGTCTGGCTCACCGAGGTCGATCAGGCCACGACGCTGTACCGCGAGGCGGGCGGGACCCTCCCGCTCACCGCCGCGACCCCGTCGAAGCTCGTGCCGGTGCGCTGGATGCTCGAAGAGCTTCGCCTGTCACTCTTCGCCCAGCAGCTCGGAGCGGCGGGGGCGGTCTCGCTCCCCCGGATCCGGAAGGCCCTCAGCTAGACGCGCGACGCCGCCGTGCGCCCCACAGCAGAGACCCCCCGACCACCAGCGCCACAAGAGCCAGGCTTGCCGCCCAGGGCTGCCCCGCCATGCCGGTCGCGGCGAGTTCTGGCCTCGGCGGGGCCGGGTCGGGAGGAAGGGTGTCGATCTGGAAGTTCTGGATCTCGGTGACCAGGTAGGCGCCGCCGGTGCTCCCGGCGAAGCCGAGCTTCAGCGTGCTCGGCAACGAACCGGGGCCGTTGGCCGCCTCGAGGTCGAGTGCCGAGATCTCGGTGACCGGGCCGGCGCCGTAGTCCACGGTGACCGACAGGACATTCAGCTTGCTGATCGTCACGACAACGTGCCGACGGGCGTCATTCCGATCGGTCGCGGTCGGCACGGCAATCACACCGCCGGCCGGATGCGACGACAGCAGAAAGTAGTCCGAGGCCTCATCGCCGCGCACGGCGATCGAGTTCGGTGTAGCGACGCCCGGCCCGCCCCCGCCGATCGCCGGATCCGAGAACGAGCCGTACGAGTCGAACGCGACCCCCACGACGCCACCGGCCAGCCCGGGAAGGCTCTGGGGGTGGTAGCTCGCGTAGCCCATGCCTGCACCGTAGGAGCCGGCCTGGGTCGGCGACACGGCGCCGTCGATCAGGAAGAACGACATCCCGTCGCCCGGGTTCGTGGAGTTGTACTGGAAGAAGTCGAACTGGATCTTCAGGCCAAGGCTGGTGTCGAGGGGCGTGTTGAGGATCGCGAACCCCGTCTGTACGGGCGCGTCGGTGAGGCGCAGCGCTCCGGCTCCGACCGGGTCCAACGGGGCGCCCGGGCACGCCGGAATCGAGGCGGGCGCGCTGACGGTGGCGGCGGTCAGGCATGGCGTATTGAGTCCGCCGGTGGACCAGTCGGCTGTCGGCACCGAGATGCCCGAGAAGGGCTGGTCGGGGATCGTGGGCGTGTCGGCAGCCGCAGGCGAGAGGACCGGCAACGCCGATATCGCGACGACTCCGAGTGCGAGGCAGATCCCCGCCAGTGCGCGAGAACCCTGCCGTCGAGCCACAGCCGTCCCCTTCGATTGACCTGCGCGTGCGGTCAGGCTACTGCATGGTCACGAACCTGGCAGTTCGGCCGGCCCGGTGCTGGGCGGCGTGCTGATCCTGCAGCTCTCACGCAGGCGCCATTGGCGGGACCTTGGCCCCTTCTGATCGCGGGGCCGACCTTCGAAACTGATCCTCGACCCGCTGGGGTCTGACTCCGACAAGAATGGGATCACCGTGAAAATCACAGACAACGTCTTCGTCGTCACGGGCGGCGGCAATGGCATGGGCCGCGAAGTCGTGCTCGACCTGCTGAAGCGCGGCGCGCGCGTCGCGGCGGTCGACCTCGACGCGGATCGCCTCGCCGAGACGGCGAAGCTCGCCGCCGTGGCCGACGCTCGCCTCAGCCTGCACACGGTGAACGTGGCCGATCGCAAGGCCGTGCTCGCTCTGCCCGACAAGGTGATCGCCACCCACGGGAAGGTCGACGGACTGCTCAACGTGGCCGGCATCATCCAGCCCTTCGTGAAGATCCAGGATCTCGACTTCGACGTCATGGAGCGCGTCATGAACGTGAACTTCTGGGGCGTCGTCAACATGACCAAGGCGTTCCTGCCTGCGCTGCTGGCCCGCCCGGCGGCGGCGGTGCTCAACGTGTCGAGCATGGGCGGGTTCCTGCCGGTGCCCGGCCAGGCCGTGTACGGCGCGAGCAAGGCGGCCGTCAAGCTCTTCACCGAGGCACTGTTCGCCGAGTTGCAGGAGACGAACGTGGCGGTGACCGTGGTCTTCCCCGGCGGCGTAGCGACCAACATCACCCAGAACTCGGGTGTGGACACCTCGAAGATGGAGGCGTCGATGGCCGGCAAGAAGATGCCCAAGACGACGACCGTCGCCGAGGCGGGCCGCGAGATCATCGACGCCCTCGAGAAGGGCAGCTACCGCCTGCGCATCGGCGGCGACGCCCGCATGATGGACCGACTCTCGCGGCTGGCACCGCGGCGCGCCACCCTGCTCATCGCGAGCCAGATGAAGTCGCTGCTGGTCTCCTAGACCCTGACGGATGGAGCGGCCGGTGGTCGAGCGCGGCCGCCCGTGCGGCCCGGGGCGACCCTGCCCTCGAAACTAGGTGAACTGCGCCTCACCGTGAGGCGGTATTCACCTACTCTCGACGACCCATGCCTGCCCCGGTGCGGTCAATTGCCCATGCGCCGAAGCCGCCGCTCAGTCGGACAGGTACTGGAACCAGTCATCGGGGTCGTTGCGCGGCTCGATCTCCGCCTGGGTTCGCCCGCGAAGCCCCCGCCGTCCGGCGCGGTGCAGTCGTGGAGGCGGCTCCGCCGCGAGGATGTCGTAAGGCCAGCCCGTGCGGTTCTCCCAGATCTCCCACAGGCGTTCGACGGCTGCGTCCAGGCGATCCATTGCGTTCCATGTGAGGCGGTACCGGCGTTCGAGACCCCACTCGCGCACGTCGACGAATTCCGACTCGCGCAGCACCCGCAACTGATGGGAGACCGCAGATCTGCTCACCGGAAAGTCGGCGCCCATCCTCGCGGTGAGCACGACGACCGAGAGTTCCTGGTGCGCGAGCAACTCGACGATGCGGCGCCGGGTCGGATCGGCGAGCAGCTCGAACACGTGCATCGCGGCACGATAGCGAAGATGCTGAGAGGCGCGTCTATTTCTTCCCCGACGACGCCGAGGCGTTCGACTCGTACGAGGTGTTCGTCGACTCGAAGAAGTTGACCAGCTGCAGGGTGTCGTTCGCCGTCGCCATCCACTTGGCCGGGTTCGTCACCTTGTACTCGGGGTCGAAGCCGAGCTCCTCGAGGCGACGGTCGGCCAGGTACTTGACGTACTGGTTGATGTAGTTGGCGTTCAGGCCGAGGATGCCCCCGGGGAGCAGGTCGTGGTTGTACGCCTCCTCCATCTCGACCGCGTCCGTGATCATCTTCTTGATCTCGGCCGCGAACTCTTCCGTCTGCAGCTCGGGGTTCTCTTCGAGCACCGTGAGGATGAGGTTGATGCCGAACTTGAGGTGCAGGCTCTCGTCGCGCACCACCCAATCCATGAGCGAGCCGAAGTTGCGCAGCAGGTTCCGCTGCCGGAACGACAGCGCGACCATGAAGCCCGAGTAGAACCAGACGCCCTCGAGGATGACGTTGTACGCCACCAGGTTGCGCACGAAGTCCTTCTTGCCCTCGACCGACGTGATGTCGAGCGTCTGCTCCGTCATGCGACGGATGTACTTGAGCTCGAACTCCTCCTTACGCGCCATCGAGGGGACGTCGACGTGCGCGTTGTACGCCTCGTTGCGATCGATGGGGAAGGTCTCGAGCACGTACTCGAAGCTCATGCAGTGGTTGGCTTCTTCCCACATCTGCTTGGCGAGATAGAGGCTGCACTCCGCCGCGCTGACGTAGGGGTAGACGCCGAAGGCCAGGGCCTTGTTGACCAGCAGCTCGTTCGGGTTGAAGTAGCTCATCAGGAAGGTGACCGCGTGGCGCTCTTCATCGGTCATCTTCTTGAAGTCGGCGATGTCTTCGCCCAGCTGGATCTCGTTGGGGAACCAGGTGTTCGCGACCGCCTGGTCGTAGAGGTCCATGGCCCACTGATACTTGATGGGCTTGAGCAGGAGGCCGTCTTGCAGGCCCGTTCCGAGGATTCCCATTACTGGCAGCTCTCGCACTGGAGGTCGTCCATCGGGTCGACGGGGACCTCGTAGCCGGCGATCTCGTTGACGGGGTTCACTTGCCCAGCCCCCCGAATCCACGACGTGCCGGCGCAGCAGCCGGAGCCGCCGCCTCGGACGCTGCTGACGAGGTCGCCGCCGGAGCAGACGCGGCCGCCACGATGTCCTCCGCCTTGTTCACCTTGACCGTCGACTGCTCGGCGGTGTGACGCGGCTTCATGTGCAGGTAGTAGGTCGTCTTGACGCCCCGCTCCCAGGCCGCGTAGTAGATGTCCATCATGTCGCCGAGGTCGCGCGTCTCGAGGTACATGTTGCGGCTGATCGACTGGTCGATCCACTTCTGCGCGCGGGCCGCAACCTCGAGGAACGAGTACGGCGACAGCTGGAAGCTGGTCTTGTAGATCTTCTTGACCGAGTCCGGAATGGCGTCGATGTTCTGGATGTCGCCCTGCGACCGAAGGATCTGCTCCTTCACGTCGCCCCAGATCCCGAGCTTCTGCAGGTCGTTGACCAGGTTGCGGTTCACCTCGAGGAACTTGCCGTTGCTCGTCGCGCGGCTGAAGATCTGCGAGAACTGCGGGTCGAGCCCCGGCGTCGTGCCCGCGACCAGCCCGATGGATGCCGTCGGCGCGATCGCCATGAGCGTCGCGTTGCGCATGCCGCCCTTGACCTTCACGCGCAGCGCATCCCAGTCGAGCCGAGTGGTGCGGTCGACCTTGATCGGCAGACCGCGGTCGGCCTCGGTCAGCGCGATGGAGTCGAAGGGAACCAGCCCCTGCGCCCAGCGGCTGCCCTCGAAGTTCGCGTAGGTGCCGCGCTCGCGCGCCAGGTCGGCCGACTCGTCGATCGCGGCGTAGGAGACGTGCTCCATGACCTCGTCGATCAGCGCGGCGGCCTCGTCGCTCTCGTAGCTGAGGCCGAGGCGCTCCACCACATCGGTGAAGCCCATCACACCCAGGCCGATGGCCCGGTTGTTGATGTTGGCGTGGTCGGCCTCGGGCACGGACGACACCGTGATGTCGATCAGGTTGTCGAGCTGACGCACCGCGCTGCGGGCACTCTCGTCGATGCGCGCCCAGTCGAAGCCGAGCGTGCCGTTGGCATCGACCGCCAGGTGCGTCGACAGGTTGATCGAGGCCAGGTTGCAGACCGAGATGTTCTCTTCGTCTTGCGGCAGGCAGATCTCGGTGCACAGGTTGCTGAGGTGGATCGTGCCCGTGTTGTTGTTGAGAGCGCGGTTGTTGATGGTGTCTTTCCAGGTCAGCCACGGGTGGCTGGTGGTCTGCAGCGAGATCAGGATCGAGGTGAACTGCTCACGTGCGCCCATCTTCTTGAACATGTTGATGCGGCCGGCCTCGGCCTCGGCGACGTAGAAGGCATAGCGCTCCGAGAACGCCTTGCCGTACAGCTCGTTGAGGTCGGTGACTTCGAGCGGGTCGAAGAGGTACCAGTCGTCGTCGTTCTGCACGCGCTTCATGAACTCGTCGCTGATCCAGACCGCGGTGTTGGCGGTGCGGGTGCGGCGGTACGGGTCGCCCGAGTTCTGGCGCAGGTCGAGGAACTCCGGGAAGTCCATGTGCCAGTTCTCCATGTAGAAGCAGAGGGCGCCGAACTTCTTGCCGCCGCGGCTGACCGCGCGCAGCACCGAGTCGATGGTGTGCATGAACGGGATCGGGCCGGTGCTCGTGGTGTTGTTCGAGCGGATCGGCGAGCCCTGGGCGCGCAGCTTGGTCACGCTGAGACCGATGCCGCCCGTGCCCTTGGTGAGCCACATGACGTCGCGCACGCTCTTGGCGATGTTCTCGATGTCATCCTGCATCTCCATGACGAAGCAGTTCGACAGCTGCGGGTATGCGGTGCCCGCGTTCACCAGCGTGGAGCCGGCCGCGATGTACTCGAGCTTCGACATCTTGTCGTAGAAGCCGAGCGCGACCGTCGTCGGGTCGGCCTCGTTGAGCGCCAGGCCCATCGCGATGCGCATCCAGAAGTACTGCGGCACCTCGAGCGGCTCGCCGTTGCGGGCCTTGATGCCGTAGCGGTTGTTGAGCGTGACGACCGAGATGTACTTGAGCAGCTCATCGCGCGTGGGCTCGAGCGCGCCGGCGAGACGCTCAAGGTCGAACAGCTGGGTGAAGCGCGGGTCGAACAGGGTCTCGGCGACGCCGCGCTCGATGGCCGCGCGGAAGTGCGCGACGTGCAGGGCCTTGAGCTCGTCGGCGGTGGTGTAGTCGCCGAGTACGCCCTTGTAGATGGTCTTGAGCAGCAGGCGGGCGGCGACGGTGTCGAACTGCGGGTCGTCTTTGACGTTCTGCAGGGCGACCTGGATGACCGCCTCGTCGAGCTGCTGGGTCGTGATGCCGTCGAAGAGGGTGAGTTCGAGCTCGCTCGCGATCTGCGTGACCCAGGTGATGTTCTCGTCGAGACCCTGGCTCGCGTGCTCGATCGCGATGTTGATCTTGTTGGCGTCGTACGCCTCGCGCTCGCCGTTGCGCTTCACGACCGTGATGGCCATTACCCACTCCTTCTGTGCCAGACGGCACGCAAAA
>Ga0105248_10000798_pt1 | contig 35354 bp, 38 predicted proteins | sample KBSS34metaG_FD_81524 | JGI IMG/M metagenome (GOLD analysis project Ga0105248, IMG submission 81524) | Switchgrass rhizosphere microbial communities from Kellogg Biological Station, Michigan, USA - KBS S3-4 metaG | ecosystem: Host-associated > Plants > Roots > Rhizosphere > Soil | place...
ATAAAGAACTCAATTACGATCCAGCAAAAACACCGCTGGCCTTGATGGACGACATGCCCGGTTTGATCAAATCCGTGCAAGCTAGAAAGTTGAGCCAGGGCAAATCGGCTCAGCCGTCAAGTCAGCAATAACCCTTGAAGCGCTGTAGCACAACAATTCCAGGGCCGGTCGCCCTTGCCGGCGAATGGGCTTGGAACTTTGTCCAAAATTTTCGGTCGTAGTCAATCGACCGCCGTTTTTGGCTTAGCAGGCTGTAGGAATTCCCATGTATAAATTCTCGCAAGACAAATTTAAAACATACGATACACCAGCGCTCGACTATACAATTCACTGCACCTACTCAGATGTTGTCGGCAAAGCCAAATTGCCCTTTGTCATGGTGCACGGAGCTCTTGTATCAAGACGATACCTTATGCCAACCGCTGAATTTCTGGCGACTGATCTTAGAGTTTATATACCGGATCTGGCAGGACATGGCGGCAGCACAAAAGTACCTCACGCCCTGCCAGTTCGCGAACAGGCTAAAGTTTTGCACGCATGGATGTTGAATAGTGGCTTCACTCAAGTCAATTTGCTTGGTCACTCCTACGGTAGTTCAATTGCGGGCGAGTTTGCCGCCGAGTTTCCCGACATGGTCAATAAGCTAGTATTGGCCTCACCGGCAGCCGATCCCAACGTCAAATCAATCTATATGCAATTTCTACGACTGTTCCTGGATGGCTTCTTAGAACTGCCCACCATGCCATTGGTGCTGATAAGGGACCTTTATGACATGGGTATGTCCAATGCTTTTGAAACGGCCCACCAAATGATGGTTTATCAATTGCGAGATGCGTTGCCTCTTATCAAGGCCCGAACCCTCGTGATTCGCGGAGAAAATGACCTTCTGGTGTCGCAAGCTTGGGTAGAAGAGATAGCAAAAACTCTGCACGGTGCAAAACTTGAAATAGTGAAGAAGGGCCCGCATAATATAAACTTTTCGACGCCCGAAAAGTTTGCTCCCGCTCTCATTGATTTCCTGGACTAAATGGCCGACCGCGAAAAGACCTTAAAATTGCTGGACCGCCTCAGACTGATAGTACCGTTAGCGGTGCTGGCGATTTGTCTTGTCGCGCTCATTATAAACGTAGCGTTATCACCGGATATGCTGATAGAAATCAGACAGCGCCTCCATTTAGACGCGACAGATAAAAGCCATGGGGCCGCCGCAGACATAGCCAGACATAATGGTATTTACTATCTGGCCGACAATTCGAAAAATCACCAGGGCGACATCTATCAGCCAAAAGGCAATCATTTGCCCGCCGTAGTAATGGTCCATGGTGGCGGTTGGAGCAAAGACAACAGGCACAACATGGATTCTGAAGCGTTGTGGTTCGCCCAGCACGGTTATGTTGTATTCAATATAGAAGTACCGCTGGTAGGCGCTGGGGGCGGATTCCCGCGCGACATATGCGCCACAAAAGCAGCATTAGGTTATCTCTACAATCACGCTGCTGAATACAAAATCGACAGAGACAAACTTTTCCTGTTGGGTCTGTCATCGGGAGCTCATGTGGTTTTGATGGCCGCTTACACGGCCGATGCCGATATTTTCAAACCGACTTCCGACGGCGCCGGAAAGACTGCCGCTAACCCGGTAAAAGTTACAGCCGTAGCGGCGATAGCACCGCCGACCGATCTGGGCTCGATGGAAAGACGCATCACCGGAGACTATCTCAAAGCCGGAGGCTTCGATGAAAGCGAAGCCAATTACGCCAAAGCATCACCGATTACCTATGTAAAAACCGCCATTCCCACAGTCTTCATGCACGGCAACGCCGACAAAAGCGTACCTTACGACCAATCAGTCAAACTGGTCGCGGCGCTGGCCGAGCAAAAAATACCTTACAATCTTGTCACCATATACGGTGCCGACCATTTCATTATGGGTGAAAGTAAAGCACAGGGTCTGCAAAAAATTGCCGATTTTTTCGCCAGGTTTATGACAACCGACAATAAATCAAATAAGTAGTGGCTCTAGTTTTTCGGCTACTTTTTAGAAAGCTTAGTAACTGTTACTTCGTCCACTACCAGAAGGCCTTCACCAATCATTTCTTCCAGATGCGGAATCACTGCATTCATTTTTTCGGTCGTATCTATGGCCAAAATAATCTGAGGCAGAGAAGTGGCAAGATCTAAGATCGTAGTCGTGTGCATACGGCCATGACTGCCGAAGCCGGCGGAACCTCTAAGCAGCGAACCGCCGGAAATTCCCTCACTTTGCAATTTCTGAAGCAAAGCAGCGCCGAGGTTTTTACCGGCGTACTGATCTCCCTCATCGATGAAAATCATCAAACGCTTCATAGTTTCTGTCGTTTTCATCGTTTACTCCAAAATGCCTTAAAAGAAGCGTGCCAGATAAATACCTAGTATTAACGCAAGCATGCCTAGAATTACATTGCTTGCCATATTTATAATAGCCAGATCGATCGAACCGCCTTCGTAGAGTGCCGCCGTCTCGTAGGCTAAACTGCTGAATGTTGTGAAGCCGCCGGCGAATCCGGTAGTGAGAAGCAGTCGAACAGTGGGATCAAAAATACCGGCCTTATTTAAAGCCAGCGTGCCTATAAAGCCCAGCCAGAAACTGCCGGACACATTGACAAATAGTGTACCGTAGGGAAAAGTGGTGCCCAGCCAGGAACTGAAATAATAACTGGAGAAAAAGCGCAGGACACTTCCAACGCTTCCGCCCAGCGCAACCGCGCCGATGTGAGCCAGGGGTGGGAAATTGTCGGACATGATCGGCACTTGCCCCGGTAAGACCCTATAACCATACTACAAAGAGGCAATTTATTGTTTGTCTCACCTCTTTAATTGAGCTATGCTTTCAAGAATGACAATTAAGCTTACTCACAAGGCGATAATTCTGGTGGCGGTGCCGCTGGTCTTTGAGCTTGGATTTGTCGGCGCGCTCGCCTGGCAATTCAGCCGGGCAGAGGCGGAAGCGATCGCCGCCGCTCGCTCTCGCGAAATCATCGCCGGCGCCAGCACCCTGACCAAACTGGTGCAGGAAGCCGGGATTACGCTTTATTCCTTCAAGAATAATACCGACTCAGATTTGGTAGAAATCTATCGTGGCTATCCCAAGAAATTGCAGGCGCAAATGGACACGCTCTTTGCACTTGCTAAAGGTCATGACGATGAAATTGCAGAGCTTAATCAGATCGCAGAGCTGGTGCAGGACGCTAATAAACTTGGTGCCACTATGGCTCAAGGCATCGAGCGCGGTGAAGACTACGATCGCGGCGACAATCTACTGATAGCTCGTCGGGGCATAATAAGCCTGTCCAGCAGGTTACAGCGTCATGTGCACATGCTATCCGACCTCGAGCGCAAAAACGGCGGACATTCTTTCCAAAGTGAAGAAAAAGCACGCAATCAGATCTGGGTGACACTGGTAGCTTTTCTCCTGGTCAATCTGGCAGTCGCGATCGGACTGCTGATATATTTTATACGCACTATTACAAGCAGAATGAAAGTACTTCTGGATAATATCGGTTTACTGGCCGCCAATCAGCCGCTCCGCCCCCGACTCGACGGTGGTGACGAACTGGCAATCATCGACGGTACGTTCCACCGCATGGCCGGCGCCCTGGAAGACGCCTCAGCAAAAGAACGGGCGATAACCGAAAATGCCCTGGATGCAATAGTTTCTCTCGATGATGATCTCAAGTTTCTCTCAGTCAATCCGGCCAGTGTAGTGGTTTTTGGTCATTCCCGTCCGCAGATGCTGGGTAGACGCTTGATCGATCTGGTAGTGGAAGAAGAAAAACAAACTGTGCGCCAAGAATTCTTGAAAGCACGCGAAAAATCTGGTCAAGCAGCCACAACTTTTGTCGAATGTCGCATAATGCGAAAAGACGGTCGCACTGCGGAGATGCGCTGGAGCGTAAACTGGTCGGAAAAAGAGCGCAATTATTTCTGCGTCGGTCAAGATGTGTCCGAGCGCAAACAGGTCGAGCGCGTCAAACAAGAATTTATCTCAATGATGAGCCACGATCTGCGTTCGCCACTATCGGCGGTGCAGGCCAACTTGTCCATGATGGTCGGAGGCCTGGACGGACAGCTGCCGTCCCAGACAAACAAGCGCCTGGTCGATTGTGAGCGTAACATCGACTATGTCATCAGCCTGATCAACAGCCTGATGGACGTAGAGCGCCTGGACCGCGACAATCTCAGCATACACCGTGGGCGCACCAGCGTATCGCTGATAATTGACCGTAGCCTGGACGCCGTCAGGCCACTGGCTGAGCGAAAGAAGATTGACCTTAGCTCCAGCTATCAAGACATGGACATCATCGCCGACAGCAATAGAGTCATCCAAGTAATTATCAATCTCGTCTCCAATGCCCTGAAATTTGTCGAAGCAGGAGGTGCAGTTACAGTCTCCACACGCTTCAATAGTCAGACGGACATTTTAGAGGTGTCGGTGGCCGACACCGGTCGAGGCATCCCCCCCGAAAAGCTGGAGAGCATATTTGGCCGCTATGAACAGGTAGACGAGTCCGATGCTTCGGTGAAGGGCGGAGCAGGGCTTGGACTAGCTATCTGCAAACGCATAATCGAGGAACACGGCGGGACCATAGGAGTGGAAAGCACCCTGGGCAAAGGCAGCCGTTTTTGGTTTACATTGCCCACTTGAGCCCACCAGCGCCTAGTCTCCGCCACTCCACAACTTCTTCACAAGGCCACTCGTAATGTGGTTGCATTCCTCCCCCCAACGAGAATGCAGGACTTTTACCATGGCTAACCAAGAATTCGCACCCCAACCCTTCAAACTGACCGAAAACCAGGAAAATCAGAGCTTTATCAATGCCGACAGCGGCCGCCTGACACTCGCCCCCCAGGAAACGAGACAGGCTCTGGCCGCCGCCGAAGCGCCGGCTATGGCCTCGGCCCAGTCCACGGTCAACGAAAAATTCGGTGATGTAAGCTTCTTCGACAGCAGCGCCAAAGCAACCCATCCCGAAGACACTTCCAAAAGCATGACGCAGTCCCACTCCAGCGGTGGTGACCAGAGTGGCATAGACAACATAATCAAAGATGCCGCAGCCGCCGCCCAGGCCCCGTTCAATTCGGTAGATTCGAATAAAATGCAGTGGGAAAGCCAATCGCAGTCGACTGTAGGTAACGGCGCCAATTAATGGCTCTGGCTCAGTCAACCGCATCTCGGCTATAATTTAGCAATGACTAAAATCCTCCTGGTCGAAGACGATATCCAATTGGCCGAGCGCACCCAAGAATGGCTGCGACACGAGCACTACACAGTCGATTTAGCGCATGACGGCGCCGATGGACTGCAACTCTTCGAACACAATGAATATGACCTGACCATCCTTGATTGGCAGCTGCCCTCCATGACAGGCATAGATGTTTGCAAACGCATTCGCGCCACCAGACCCGACGCCCTTGTCATGTTTCTCACCGGTAAATCAGAAATCGATGACAAAGAGTTGGGCTTTGACATCGGGGCCGATGATTATTTGACCAAACCCTTTCACTTGAAGGAGCTATCCGCTAGAGTACGAGCCCTTCTACGCCGCATCGACACGGTCCAGGCACCGATCCTTCGCTGCCATGATCTGGAGTTGGAGTCGGAGTCTTTTAAGGCGGCAAAGGGCGGAAAGCAGCTCAACCTATTGCCCAAAGAATTTGTCCTGCTGGAATATTTTATGAAACATCCTAATCAGGTCTTCAATTCCAAAGCTTTGCTGAAAGCGCTCTGGCCCGCCGATTCGGAAGCCGGTGAAGACACTGTGCGCACCCACATCAAAAATCTACGCCGTAAAATTACTGGGCCCAATGAAGAGTGTTCGATAGTAAACGTTTTTGGTGTCGGCTATAAGCTGGAAGTTTGAAGAGTCTACTGGTTAGAGGACGCTATCTGAATTCGGTTAGTTTGAGCAAAGTGCCAGAAGTCACCCTAGGCTTCTGGATAATCAAGATTTTCGCCACTACGCTGGGCGAGGTTGGCGGCAATGCGGTCTCTCAGACACTTGGCTTGGGATATCTTACAGGTACGATAATTTTCAGCACTGTCCTGATGGTAAGTCTAGCGGCACAGATAAAGGCGAAGAGCTTTCAGCCGCTCTTCTATTGGGGTGCAATAACCTTAACAACGCTCACCGGCACGACCTTAGCGGATTTTGTTGACCGTTCAATCGGAATCGGCTACCTGGGTGGCTCACTACTGCTTTTCAGTCTTGTCCTTGTGACACTCGCTATTTGGCATCGCTCCCTCGGTTCAGTCGATGTCTCAACCATTACTTCCCCCAGAGCAGAAAGCTTTTATTGGGCAACCATTATGTTTTCGCAAACGCTCGGCACAGCTCTCGGTGATTGGATGGCCGACAACACAGGCCTCGGCTACAACGGCAGTGCACTGCTAATTGCAGCGATACTCGCCATCATCGCCGCCCTCTATTTTTCAACGAAAATCAACCGCACGTTCCTGTTCTGGGCGGCATTTATTCTCACTCGACCGCTAGGCGCGACGCTTGCAAATTCGCTCGACAAACCTCTGAATAAAGGCGGACTGGCAATCAATGACATTACGGCAACGGCAGTCTTTGCCGTGCTCATGGTCATTTGTGTTGTTATTATCCCGCAAAGAGCGGCTGAGAAAAAATCACCACATTAGGTGTCAAGCCAAAGCCGCAATTTACTCGTCTAGGTTCTCCACGGCCCTGAGGCTGAGTCTTGGCCCCCATACTTGCCTGAGGCGCGCAACATCTTCGTCGCTCCAGTTGGGCGGGGACATCTGCAACCAGGCGATGCGATTATTGCCTTTAAATTCATCGATAAAGTCAGGTGACAAATCATTGCCACGAATGGTGAGATTAGCCAATACGGGCATCGTATTTAGTGGCGCCAGATCCTCACTCTTTAAACCACAAGAATTCATGCTGAGGCGCACCAAATTGGGCATCGTGGCGATAAGTTTAATGTCTTTTGGCGTAATGGTACATTGATTCAAAGAAAGATCAGTCAAAGTGTTAGACCCTTTCAATGCTTCCAGCAATGCTGTAACCTCTCGCCCCTTGTCGAAATTTAGACTGCGAAGCTGTCCCAGGGTCTGCAGGGTGGCCAGGTCCTTGCCGGACAACTTATTGGTGGCCACAAGAGATAGAGAAAAGAGACGCGGCAGCTCGGCCACACTCTTGAGGCCGGCCACAGTGACATCTGTGCCACCCAAATTAAGTATGCCGATATTAGTCAGGTGATTGAGAAAGTGCAAGTTATCATCGGTATCGGTCGCCGAAGAAGGAAGGATAACCGCCTGCAGATCATCCTTTTTAAATTTACGGAATATTTTGGGATGACTGCCGCATTCGCGACCGGCATCGAAAGTCACAAGTGCTTTGGCTGGAATAGACTTAGTACCGATAGCTTCTACAATATCCCGCTCCTTGCCGGGTGATTCGACATATAAATTGCCCAGGCTGATGTTGTCTGGAAATTTAAACGTCTTCATACCATTTGGCTGCCCATCGTTAAGAGCAAAAGGCACCGTAATATCTTCCAGCTCCTTGCTCTCCACCGGGGCGACAACAACCTTCTTATCGCTGACAGCGCCGCCATAGCTGAGCGTATCTACGTGGGCCGGTTCGGGCTTTTTCGTAAACTTCATATAGTAATAACCGCCGGCAAGACTGCCGCACACGGCCAGGAGAATCAAAGGCACGGCAATTAACCAAGCGCGCTTGCTGGTGGCCTTCTGTGCTGCCTCTAACTCTTCACTTTCATCACCAAAAAGTTCACCACCATCGGTGGCATAATTTTTGCGCAGCTTGCGGCCCGCTTTTATTGCATTCAAATCGAATGCCAGTTCTTCCATCGACTGATAGCGGTCACTCGCTTCTTTCTGCAGCACTCTAGCCATTACGGCTTCCCACTCGGGCGAGAAGTCCAGGCCCATAGACGCCTGCTTTAGCGTTGGCGGCTCCTCATTTTGATGCTTCAGAATCGTCTGCACAACGTTCTCGCCGACGAAAGGCGGCGCGCCGGTGAGGGCCTCAAAAATCGAGCATCCCAGACTATAAACATCGCTGCGCTCATTGATATGGCGCCCCACGCTCTGCTCAGGACTCATATAGAGCGGACTGCCGAATACTTCACCGGTATTGGTCAACTGTTGCGAGGGTGACAACGCGCCGCTACCAATCAGCTTGACCAGACCGAAGTCCACAAGTTTAGGCACGATTTTGCCATTTTGCGACACGAGCATAATATTGGTAGGCTTGATATCGCGGTGGATTATACCGTGGGAGTGCGCGTATGAAAGGCCTTCACAGAGCGGCACAAATATATCTATCACCGCGGAAGGATTCATTGGGCCTTCGCGTGAGATCCAGGTCTTAAGGTTCTCACCGTCGAGAAAATCCATTACATAGAAAGGTGTTTTCTCATTGTGGACGCCAGAATTGTGGACCTTGATAATATTGGGATGACTGAGTTTGGCAATCGTCCGCGCCTCAGTCTGGAAGCGGCGCCAGCTAGAATTGTCCGGAGAGTCTGTGGTCAGAATCTTGAGGGCATAATTTTGTCTGAGCATGATGTGCTCAACGGCAAATACTTGACCCATGCCGCCTTTGCCCAAAAGCGCGGTGATGAAGTAGCTACCGCCGATGGTATCGCCAACTTCAAAACCCTCGATAAAATCAAGGTCGATTTCGTCTGTGCTTTTGTACTCTTGCGAAGCTTCCATATGCTTGCCAGACCGACCGGTACTGATGCGCGGCTGGGAGGAACGAGACTTGTCGGTCTCGCCCGGCTTTTTATTAAAATCTGGAACACCACGGCCTTCCATGACTTAACTGCTGCACCCCGGTTTGCTGCACATATGCTAACACCTAAAATATCGCCAAAAGCGTCAAAGCTCAAGGTTTTATGACCATTGCACAAAACTAATGACAACCCGGCGGTATCGCAGAATGTGACAACCATGCCACAAATGCACGCTCCTCTTGGCTTTCGGCCGATTCGTTCATGCTAGTATGATGGCCTTTCACAGCGATTTGGAGTACTGGTAGATGATAATCAAGCCCAGAGTACGCGGTTTCATTTGTACGACCGCCCATCCGGTAGGTTGCGCCGTCAACGTCGAACAGCAAGTACGCTATGTTCTCGACCAGGGCAAGATTACTGACGGTCCCAAAAATGTATTGATTGTCGGCGCCTCGACCGGCTACGGTCTGGCGTCACGCATCGTTGCCGCCTTCGGCTGCGGAGCGGCCACCCTCGGAGTTTATTACGAGCGCCCACCAGAAGCGACCAAAGCTGCTACAGCCGGCTGGTACAACTCGGCTGCTCTGGAAAAATTGGCCCTGCAGAAAAATCTCTACGCCAAATCAATTAACGGCGACGCTTTCTCCGATCCGATCAAAGCGCAGACCGTCGACACAATCAAAAAAGACATGGGCAAAATCGACCTGTTGATTTACAGTCTGGCCTCGCCCCGTCGCACACATCCTAAGACCGGCGTTGTCTATGATTCAGTGCTCAAGCCGATTGGCAAAACTTTCACTGGCAAGAGCTTGAACACCGACAAAGAAGTGATCACTGAAGTGAGCATTGAACCAGCCACTCAGGAAGAAATTGAAAACACTAAGAATGTTATGGGTGGTGAAGACTGGCAGATGTGGGTGGACGCCCTGCAAGCCGAAGGTCTATTGGCCGACGGTTTCAAAACGATCGCCTACTCTTATATCGGACCGGAAGTGACCTGGGCTATCTACAAAAACGGCTCTATTGGCGTAGCCAAAGACGACGTCAAGGCGCAGGTACCGTTGCTCGACAAGAAACTTGCTCCAATCCACGGCAAGGCCTACATCTCGATGAACAAGGCCGTCGTCACTCAGGCCAGCTCAGCCATTCCTGTAGTGCCGCTGTACATTTCACTGCTCTTCAAAATCATGAAAGAGAAAGGCACACATGAAGGTTGCATCGAACAGATGTACCGCATGTTTGCCAGCCAACTCTACAACGGCAAGACACCGACTCTGGACAGCGAAGGTCAAATCCGTATGGACGACTGGGAACTGGCCGAAGACATTCAAGCCAAGATCAAAGAAATGTGGCCAAATGTCACCAGTGAAACTTTCCACGCAATGTCAGACTTCAAGGCCTATCGCCATGAGTTCCTCAGACTCTTCGGCTTCGATATAGACAAAGTCGACTATGAAGCTGAAGTCGATCCCCTCACCGTAGATGGTGCCCTGGTATCGGTTAAATAACTGGCCAGGGCAAGTTCGCCTTATAACGGCGTCTAATGCTACTTCGAACGCGGAGAAGGACAGCTCAGCGAGCCGTGCTTGACGTCATAGTTCTGGTGATATTCTTCGGCAGGATAAAACACTGTCGCCGGTTCAACCAGGGTGACTATCTTGGAATTGAACTTGCCGGAATTTTGCGCCCGTTTTATAGAATCTTCCGCTTCCGCTTTTTGCTCCTTAGAAGTATAGAAAATCTCCGAGCGGTACTGACTGCCAAAATCCATTCCCTGTCTATCTTTAGTCGTAGGATCATGGAGCGTCCAAAAATAATCGACCAGTTGTTTGTATGAAATTTTGCGCGGATTGAACTCAATATAAACGGTCTCGGCATGACCGGTTTTGTGAGCGCAAACGTCTTCATATGTGGGATTGGGGAAATTGCCGCCGGCATAGCCAACCAGTGTTTTTTCTACTCCAGGCAGTTGCTGAAAGGCATATTGCGTGCCCCAGAAACACCCACCGGCAAACATTGCCCGTTCGTTTGTACTGCTGCCGCTGGCAGGCTTGGTCAAATTTATGGCCGGAGCCTGGGACATGTCGCGGGTCGTCGCCGTCGATCTCTGGAAGGGCTGCAAGGTGAGCACGATCACGACGGCCACGAGGGAGATAAGACCAGATAACGTCAGCAAGCCATTGCCTTTATTCATGTTTTTTTCCTTCTTCATTGACAGCTGCTTTTGTCTGGGGCTGACCTTTGAAATCAAGTGAAAGTGAATTGATGCAATATCTCTGACCAGTCGGCTTGGGTCCATCATCAAAAACATGGCCCAGGTGCGCGCCGCAATGCGCACAAATGACTTCAGTGCGTTTCATCAAAAAACTATTGTCTGTGGCGTTGTCCACAGCTTTGCTGTCTGCCGGTTTGGAAAAACTGGGCCAACCGCAGCCAGAGTCAAATTTTTCTTTCGACGAAAACAACAGAGCGCCACAGTTTGAGCAATGATATTCGCCGTCCTTATGGTTATTCCAATAAGCGCCAGAAAAGGCCGGCTCAGTACCTTTTTCTCTTGTCACATAATAGGTCTGAGGAGAAAGCTTGCCCTTCCAGTAGTCCTTGCTTTTATTTTTCAGATCACCGCCGGCCGTGTCCACCTTAGAGGCGACAGTGCCTGTACCATCTTTAGCAAATGCCCTCTGAGAGAGACCCAAAGGTCCCAGTAAAACAAAGAGCATTAATGCCAATGCAGCGGCAGTTACCCATGTATTGTTGTTAGTCATTGAGAAATTAGCCTCTTAGCTGCTGGAAAGAACCAAGTCCATAAGGTCGCTTTTTGAAATCGTGCCGACCAGAAGCGTCTCATTGGAATTGTCTTTCTGTCCTGGTATGAATACTATCGATTTATTTTGCGTTTCGCCACAGCATATTTTTCTGCCGTCAATGAAATGCTCGTTCAATCCCTTAGCCACCAGCTTGCCTCCAGCAGCCTGATAGCACATGATGGAATCATTGCCTTTGCCATTAATACGTGAGTAGCAGAGCCTGACCATATTGCTCTTACCGGGGCTCGAGGCAACAATCTGACAGCCGGCCAATTTGAAGCCCGGCAATTGCATGGGCTTAACGGCAAAGCCCACCTGCTGCGACAGTCTAGCCAACTCGTCGGCAGTAGCTGCCGGCCTAACCAAGGGTGGTTTGGCAAGAAATTGATCGAAGTTACTGAGTGCATCTTCGAGAGAAACTGGTGCAGTGGTATCAGTTGCTATGCTCTGAACCTGAATCGGAGGTTTCTGAGTTACATCTTTTTGTGCAACAAGCGGCAGATTTTGCTTATCGAGCTCAGCAAAGCCGCCGGTAGCTCCATATATCGCCGCTGCCACCACCAAAAGAAGCAGTGCCGCCGCCGCGCGTATCGGACCTTCATACTTGCGCGAATTTGAACGTGTCTGCCAATCTTCCTTACGCACGGCAGTGATCAGTCTGTCTTCCAGCGCGGCAAATCCACCTTCAGGAACAAAAGATGCCGCCTTATCTTTAATTGTCTGGCGCAGAGCAAGCAGGCTGTACCAGTTGTCGCGACATGAGGCACATTCATCTATATGGCTCAAAATGGTCGCGGCTTGCTCACTGGTGAGCTCGTCGTCAGCCATCAGCTCCAGTTTTGGAATAGTCTCTGCGCAACTCATGATTTCAACGTCCTGTCTGAATCGGTTTTCTCTTTTATTTCTGAACTCTCAATTTCGCCCAGCTGCGGTGCCAGTATTTTGCCGAGAAGTTTGCGCGCTCGCGATAACCTGGACATTACTGTGCCGATTGGTATTTCAAGAGCGGTGGCAATATCTTTATATGATTGGTCGGCAATTTCTCTGAGCATGAGAGGGGCCGCCAACTGCTCCGGCAATTTCGACAGGGCCTCACCAATAAGCTCGGTCTGCTCGGCCTGCTGTGCCAACTCTTCAGGGCCGGCCATCAGAGCGCGGATCTCGATTTCGGTTTCGTCGACATCCTCAATAGCCATTGTAGCGGCCCGGCTTGAGGCTCGGCGATAATGGTCTCTTATCGTATTGATGAGAATCTGATAGAGCCAGGATTTTGCGTCTGTGCCTTGTTTGAAGCTGGCAATGCTCCGGTAGGCTTTGAGGAATGTTTCCTGCACAACATCCTCGGCATCGGCTGTGCTGTTCATCCGCGTGGCCGCATAGCTAAATAGACCTTTAGAGTAGGTTTTCACCCACTCCTCAACGATTCTGGCGTTCTCGCCGTGGCGCTCGGCCATCTTTGTATGCTTCCTCAAGGGGTCACATCAGTACCAACGCATGAGCCTTGAAGTTTATTCCATAAACCCAAAAATTGCCTTGTTGCCCCTGCGGCCTGCCAATACATAGGTATGGCAGCGTCTATTAGAAGAGTGGTTCGGGCGCTCATTTAGACTGAAGCATCGAGAGGGCGAAGGTCGAAAGCCGCTTGGAGCGAGCTTGATTGGCAATTCCCCTAGATTGGGCCAGCATGCCGAAAATGTATACAAAAAGAGCCTCTGCAAGATGCTCAGCAGAGATGTCCGAGCGAAAGTCATCACTCTGCTGACCTCTACTTATTAATCCAGTGAAGAGCTTTTCCACTCTAACGAGGTGACGTTTAAGAATTTCGCTGGCCCTTTCGTCGCGCTGGCTGAGCTCTACGACTGTGTTTACCGCGAAGCACCCTTTGGGTAGCACTTGCCTGCAGCAGAGATTCTCGACGACACCCATCAAGGCGGTCAGTGATTCTACCGGATCGCTGCTCGATTCGACCGATTCTTTCATGTTTTTGAAGAGGCGGTCGAGATAATCCTGAAGTGCCATGAGAAAAAGACTGTGCTTGTCTCCGAAAGCCTTATAGAGACTACCCTTAGTCAGACCCATTGCATCGAGAAGATCCTCCATGGAGGTGGCTTCGTAGCCGCGCTCCCAGAACTTCGACATCGCTGCGTTCAGAGCCTCCTGCATATCAAATTCTCGGGGTCTGGCCATGTTTTCTCTTTATCCTCGAAACTGATCAGAGAATAACTTGTTAGGAACCATCTGGTCAACAATCAGGCAAAGGTTCAAACAGGGTAAGCTCCTTCTCCAGATCCGGCGTTGCGAGATTATACAGAAGGCTGACCATCGAAGATTATTGACGTATTGATGCCGCCAAAACCGAAACTATTGTTCATTACGATTTTGGGAGAGAAAGATGCATCTTTCACCTTAGGCATTTTAAATTCAAACTCAGGGCAAGGTACATCAAGGTTGTGTGCAGGTGGTAGGAATTTTTGTTCAAGCATGAGGAGACAAAATACGGTTTCAACGGCTCCCGCAGCGCCGCATAGATGCCCTGTTAAACTCTTTGTACTGGAAACGAAAGTTGAGGCAGAATGCTCATTTAGTGCATGCTTTATGGCGATAGCTTCAATACGGTCGCCGACCGGAGTACTGGTGGCATGCGCATTGATATAGTCTATTATTGCCGGGCTGATTTCAGCATCGTTCAAAGCTTCATCCATCGCAGCAAACGCTCCAGCTCCATCCGGTTGCGGTTCGGTTACGTGATACCCGTCAGAAGCCGCGCCATATCCAAGAATTTCAGCATATATTTTTGCGCCGCGATCTATGGCAGAATCAAGCGATTCAAGAACCAAAATAGCCGCTCCTTCCCCTAGAACGAATCCGTCCCTGGCCATATCGAATGGTCGAGACGCTTGCTCGTAATGATCATTTCGCCTGGATAAGGTCCGTGCTGCCGCGAAGCCTGCAATACTGAGAACTGAGATGGGTGCCTCCGCACCGCCCGCGAGCCAAATTGCTCGCCGGCCTGCTTGAATTTCCCGGAATGCTTGTCCAATTGCTTGTGAACCACTTGCGCATGCGGAGGAGATGGCGTAGTTCGGACCAGTGATACCGTATTTAATGCTAATTTGACCACTTGCCAAATTAGACAGAATAGACGGGACAAAGAATGGTCCGGTCTTTCGAAAATCAGCAAATTGGAAGGCTGTCTCCTCGATGGTTCTCAGGCCTCCCAGTCCTACCCCGACTGCAACTCCGGCGTGCCTCAACTGTTGTGATGATAGTTTTGAGTCCTCAATGGCCAATTGACTTGCAGCTAAGGCAAACTGAATAAAACGGTCGTTACGACGGATAGACTTTCCATCGATAAACTCACTGGCATCAAAATTTGATATCTCTCCAGCGAATTTCACTGGCAAGCAACTGGTATCTATCTGCGATATCACTTTAATACCACTGCGAGCTTGTCGAAGATTCTCGACAATTTCCCCTGGCTTTATGCCTATCGGAGTGACAGCGCCGAGCCCAGTTATTACAACTCTCTTCAAATTTTTCATATGTCATGCAACCGTTTCAAACTGGGAAACACTTTTTGAAACTCAGCAGGTGTGCCGGGCTTCCAACGAATCGCAGCTTCCCCGTGAACACCCCCATGAGAATCGAACGGCGCTGGTTTAGAAAGTCAATCCAGAAACTGGAGTCTGCGGTGACCTTCAAATCTGCTCTTCCTTCATGCGATCTTTTTACCTCGAGCTTTCCTTTATTGATTCGCACACTGGCAATGGCTGGCTCTTTGCCGGTAAAGGTGAAGTGCAGGTATACATCTACATCGCTTGCTCTTTTCCTCTGAAACACTGATCTCAGACCAGTGATGAACGTTTCAATAGTTTGTGGTCTGAGGCTATGGCCTACCAATCGGACTTTCTTGTGGGGAAAGCGCTTTCTTACATACTCTTCTGCGTCGGTGTCGGGCACCACATATATGGGCTCCTCCTTTTTTTGAAGTGGTTTGACGACATCTTCAAGAAAATCTTTTCTACTACTCAGAAATTGGCCGATAACATCGTCGCCGGCTGGGCAAACAGACATGCAGTAAGCGGCTTTATAGTTCGGACCAAAGGAAAGACTCTGCCACATGGAGGCGGATTCAGTCGGAGTGACTTTTGCCTCGTATTCCCTACGGCTAGCACTGTCTGCGATTGTCCCCACCCAGTCAGTGAACCCACCCATAAATTCGCGATAGTTGTGGGTGTAACAGGCTGAGAAATCGAATTCGCCTGTTGATGCTATGGCGCCAACGGGGCACGCTGCTACACAGAGCTTACAGTCTATACAAGGATTGTAATCAATTGGTTTGTCGTAGCGACTTATAAGAGCGTCAATGGCCACAGTGCCCAGCAATATGAAGTTGCCGAATCGAGGGTGAATTACGTTTCTATTAATGCCCATCTTGCCCAGGCCAGCAGCCTCTGCGATGGGCTTATGCGAAATCACCCAGGCCTTACCCGGAAATCTCTGCATCTCCATCGGAAATCCCATTGCTGGGTTGAGAGCTCTGATACCCAGGCGTTCCAGCTTCGCCACCAGCTGTCTGGTAATCAAATTTACCTCATCGCCCTGGTTATGGAACTCCAGATTCGCTATTGACCGAGCCGGGCTCCTGATTGGTTCCCGGTTCATCCTGACGACAATACTTATAAAAGATCTGGCCGCCGGGAAAACTTCCCATAGTTCGCGTTTCTGCCCGACCATAGAAGGTCTATCTATATCTACGAAACCAACGTCGTCCGCGCCCAAGCTGATGACCAGTTCTTTAATGGCGTCGTAGTCGAGGGTGCCATCTACAGAAACTAACTCTTTAGCTGTAGTTGGCTGCATTTCGGCGTGCCGATCTAGCGACCTGTCGTCATTTTTCATCGACCGGTCCTCCTTCTGTTTGTTCTATAGATTAGGAACCAATTGGTCCACAATCCAAGAATAGCAGTTAGGAACCGATCGGTCAATAATTATCCGCGACGGTTTTACAATCTCTGGACGAACTCACGTAGCTTGCGTTTGCAGTGAGGTCGGTAGTAACCTGAGCCGCATTTGTTCTTGAATTCGATCGACTATGTCAGTCTTCCAAAGATCTTTGCTAGTCCAAATGCGAATATATTTCCGGATTTTTTTCTCGCCCGGCACGAATAGAAAGCTTTCGGCGTCGTGCGTGATAAACCACAAAGAAAACGGCAATCAAAATTGGTATTGCCAAAAACCTGAGACAACAGACCGTTCCGATTGCAAAAAATATCAGTACTATATTGAATGGCTCAACAAAACGGAATCCGCACAAAAACAAAACCGTAAATAGTGCAACTACGTTGGCGACTCGAACGGCCAGACTAATATCGCCTCCAAAAGTCTGAACGCTCCAAATAGCAGCGTTCCACACGAATATCGTCAGAAATACGGATAGGGCAAACTTCGAAACCGGTCGCACTAGCCCGTTGTAGGCCAGACGTTTGACTGAAGGAAGGTTGACTATCTCCATGTCTCCATCCTACCAGAGGCGCTTTGGGGCGCTTTGGGGCGATTCTGGCGGCAATACAGCCACAATTTACAGATTTAAGGCCAACCTATTGACTTATCCCCCGGTCAGGCGTATTATCGAATTATGGATACGAAATTCCATAATTCAAATCCAAAACGAAAAAACCACTGAATCAGGGAGATAGGACAATGAGTTACCCAATTAACCAACGCTTCATCTGCGGCATTTGCAACTATATAGAAGAAGGCCCCAACATCGAAGCCAACACCCACGAACTACCTGCAGGTTACATCTGTCCGTCATGCGGAGCGGCAAGGGAGGCCTTTGCCGGCTGCCAGTGCGAAAGCTACCCACTCTTCGAAAAGAGCAAGACACTTTCCCTGGATGAAATCGTCAGCAATATCCAATCCATACATCATGGATATCTGCGCAATCAGTTCCCCATAGTGGCAAGAGAAATAGACAAAGTCACCGCCTTACATGGCGACAGATACGCTCACCTGGCCGAACTGAAGCAAACCTTTGACCGACTGGAAGAGGAAACTCTCAAACACATCAACCACGAAGACGGCGAAGTCTTTTATGGCCTTCTGGACGTTGCTCGCACAGAAAGCTCCGTGACAACAAAGGGAGAGCGGCTGGAAGACTACCTTAACGAGCACAGAGCCGAGCACAAGAAATTAGGTGATTACTTTGCCCGCATCAAAGTGCTGACCAACAACTACAAGGCACCGGCCAATGCCTGCCCCAACCACCGAGCCATGTTATTCTCCTTGCAAAATCTGGAAAAAGAACTAGGCCTCTACATCAACAAGGAAAACTACCTGATGGAGCGGCTCAACGAGGAAAACAACAGTGTTCTCGCAAAGTGTTGATTACGGCTTGAGAGCGATTGTGTATATGGGAATGCACCCCGATCGCATATGCACGAATGAGCAAATTGCCGAAATTACAAAAGTGCCCTCGCCCTATCTGGCCAAGATTCTTAAGTCCTTGAACAATGCGGGACTGATAAAGAGTCAACGCGGTGTGGGCGGGGGCAGCCGTTTGTCGCGACCGGCAGACAAAATATCGGTGCTGGAAGTGGTGAACGCAATCGAGCCTATTAAGCTGATTGACTACTGTCCACTTGAACTTGTGAACCACGGCATCAATTTGTGCCCGATGCACAGCAAGCTTAACCACGCTATATCGGCTATCCAAGACGTTCTGGCCCAGTCGATGGTGCAGGACTTAATTGATGAGCCGACCCAATCAATTCCTATGTGTGGCAAATAATGGGCACCACTCGTGGTGATATTGGTAATGCTTCTTAACCGCACTTATTGATCATTTACGTCAAGAAATATACTGAAATCCTTCGTTTCAAAAACCAACAATCGACGCGAGGTGCATCGCCATTAGACTTGCGGAATCATGAAAAAATGGGGTAGAAGATGCCCTTAATATCTCCTTAGTAGTAAGTGAATTACAAAGGCATTGTGATTTTCCTACCCCTGAAAGGGAGATTCTATGTCTATATACATCGGCAAATTGGAATTCGAAGGTTGCTTCTCGGGCCTAGAACAAATTGAAAATGATCCTGGTCTCTATGCCGTTCTCCTGAGAGAAGGCGATGATTATCAGATTCTTGAAATGGGCCAATGTGAAGGCGTGCACGACCATTTAGTCGGTCGCGTGGCAGGAGCGTTGTCGTCCATACTGGAGGGCCAAAATTTTGAGCTCGCTGTCTATTACACAGACGACCTGGCCCCACAATTTCGCAAACAATTGCTGGAAGAAATAATGAGTGAGTTTAGCGACAGCGAAGACGCACTGGTTGCACCCACCGGCAATGTCCTGGCCTTCAGCCGCTAATCAGCCACTAATCAGTCGCTCATCAGCCGCATACCGTTCGGGAGATCGATCTACGCGCAAACGAGTAATCGACTAGAATAGTCCGGTTAGGGTAATGTGAGACGCGCGGCATTGAGCGATTCTGAAAGCGAATCTGTGATTGATTCAGCGAACGATTCGAACAGCGGTCTGGAAAATAATTCCAGGACTGGTATCTTGCTGGGTCTGGCTTCGGCACTGCTTTTTGCCTTATCGACTCCGGTTGCAAAAGTGCTATTGCAATCGACATCCCCCTTGATGCTGGCCGCACTCTTTTACTGCGGCTCTGGCCTGGGCCTGGCACTGGTGGCCGCCTGGCGCAGATATGCAGGGGCGGCTGAAACACTAGACGTTAACGAGCCATCAATCAACCGCAGCGAACTACCCTGGTTGATCCCGGCAATAATTTGTGGTGGCATACTGGCGCCTATCTCCATGATGAAGGGCCTGTCGCTTGAAGGAGCAGCGGCCAGTTCAATGCTGCTCAATCTCGAAGGCGTATTCACAGCTGCCCTGGCCTGGGTTGTCTTCAAGGAAAATGTTGATCGCCGCGTCTTTACAGGCATGGTCTGCATTTTGCTGGGTGGTGGCCTTTTATCTGTGGGCAAGCAATTTTCACTTGAACAACTTGATTTTGCCCCCGGCAGTTTAGCAATTGTTTTGGCCTGTTTGCTCTGGGCCGCAGACAACAATTTTTGCCGCAAAGTTTCAACCTCGGACAGCGTTTTAGTAGCCATGTCCAAGGGTCTTATCGCCGGTGGAGTCAATCTGGCGATTGCTTTCAGCTGCGGCGAACATCTACCGAAACTACCTGTTGCCGCCGCCGCGCTGACAGTTGGGTTTTTGTCTTACGGACTCTCACTGGTCTGTTATTTAACGGCGCAAAGATTTCTTGGAACTGCTCGCACCGGCGCTTACTTCGCCTCGGCGCCATTTATCGCCGCAGTGCTGGCGATTGTAATATTGCATGAGCCAATGAGCCAGTCACTAGCCGCAGCGGCCGTACTGATGATTACCGGTTTGTATCTGCATCTGACAGAACACCACAGTCACGATCATCAGCACGAGGAAGTAGAACACTCACACATGCATGTACACGACCTACACCATCAGCATGAACATGAGGATGGTCAGGACGTGCACGAGCCGCATACGCACAAACACAAACACGAACGCATGGTGCACTCACACGAACATTATCCCGACAGCCACCACGAACACACGCATTAGGCAGACAGCCTCAGCATACAAGCCTTAGTGTTCGTCGCCGCCGCTACAGCAACTCTTACCTTTGAGGGCCAGTAAACCTTCGCGGGCCATGATAGGCACCATAACTAGAGCGGCGGCAGAGTCTGCCCACCACCAGTGCATGGTGGCGTTGAGCAGCAAGCCGACCAAAAGGATGCCGCTTAAATAACTGCAAAATAAAGCTTGTTTGGAATCCGTTTCCAGAGCCAGTGAACCAAGTTTGGTAGCCACTTCTTTTTTAGCGCGGGCCAGCCATGGCATAAATAACACTGACACCGCCGCCAGTATCAGACCGGGCATGCTGCGCTCGGGCTCGGCGTGATTAATAAGTACATTGGCGGCTTCATAACCGACATAAGCAGAGAGTGCTAAAAAGCACCAACCAGTGACTTTGAGTGAAACAAGTTCGGCCTTTTTGTGCAATTCCTGACCGTCGGCGCGCAGGCGAAACAATGATGCCAGACCTGATGTTACTTCGATAGCGCTATCCAGACCGAAGCCGACCATGGCAATACTGCCGGCCATCGCACCAAAAACAAGAGCGATAACTGCTTCCAGACTGGTGTAGGCGATGGTGACATACTGCAGGATTTTGCCGCGTTTGACTAATTTGGCCCGCTCTTCAATTTTCCGGGTGCGCTCCTGAGCTTGCTCAAGCGGAGTGAGCATGGGATTGACAGCAGTTGAGGACGACTCACAACCGCAGTGCGATTTCTGGCAGCCCGAACTCTTTTCTGCGGCATTGGCGGAGCCAGATGATTTAGGAGAACCAATTTTTACGGGGATTTCAACTTCGTGCATTTACTTTGCCTTCGCCACTTTCTTAACACTGCCGGCGTTTTCGCCGATATTGGCACCAATAATTTGTCCCAGTTCGGGACCGTATTCATGGCCTATCTCTTCAACCGATTCAATGATGCGCGGGCGCGGTTCTTCCACGTGCCGCATACCGTCTTCGATCAGATGGCTGATGTGGTGGTCGTCCAGAGAATAGTAGACAACCTTTCCTTCTTTTCTATGTTTGACTAGTTTCATTTGGCGCAAGGCCCGGAGCGAGTGAGAGACAGCCGATTGGGAGGCACCCAGCAAATTAGCCAGATCGCAAACACAAAGCTCAGATGTCGAAAGTGCGATGACCAGCTTGATGCGCGTGGGATCGCCCAGGACTTTGAACATTTCGGCCAGCGCGATCATGCTTTGCTCGGACTTCATCGCCTGGCGCACCATAGCGACACGTCCTTCATCGACAAAGTCTATTTCGCAGTTGCTCATGTTCGTGCTCATGTTGGTCAATTTTGTACTTGTTTCGCTGGATGACTTATCGGTTTCACTGAACATATGAACAGTCGTTCATGCGTTCATAGATACAAGTATACCCCTGCTTCACCTCTTTGTGTCGGCAAAGTGCGCTGAAATTAGTGATGGCAGTGAACATGTGCGTGGTTGAGGCGGCGATTGCGCCAGTGGGCGACGATTACAAGCAGGTTACCGACCGTAATCATCGGCACTTCCAGACTTTCGGATATACCGTAGGAGAGGCCAAAAGTGGCGCCAAGGACCAGGGACAACCCGGCCAACATACATATAAGGATACTGGGGCGGCGGTGTTTGAGATAGCCTGGGACTATGGCAGCCAGGCAAAAGAGCACGACCCAACCGGCCAGCAGATAGTGCACATTGTCGTGCCCGAGCCAATTTGAGGTCAGGGGCAAAGCGGCCATGACGAGCGGAAGAGCCAAACAGTGGACCATACAGACAGCCGAGGCAAAAATGCCCAGAGCATCAAAAAGGTCTAAAGACCGGTGGCTGTGGCCTTCGGTCGGGGCATCGCTATGCATTGAGTGTAGGGTTTCAGTGGCCATATTCCTATTATAGTGAAAATCGTTTCCATTTCTGTTTTCATTTTGCATTCTTTATCTTGACTACGTGAGAATTAAGCTTTCTGTGCCTGGCTTAATGTTCGCCCAACACCTCTATATAGATTTCCACCAGGCTGAGCTATTTCATTGCGCTACCGGAATTGGTGGCATCGATGACATCAAATATAGCGATCGCTACCACTTTGCATTTAAACTTCGACTCTCTTTTCTATCAAGGCAAAGTTGCCCAAAACCGACTGTTTATCAGGCTTTCAAAGATTGACACCATCTTGTCAGGGGTGTAGCAATTCTTGACACCTTAAATACATTAAAAGCGGTATAACTTTCGGTGTTAGGTTATTAGTGAGGCTTCACTTAGATGGGAAATGCAGTAAAGAACAAGCTGGACTCCAAGGTTGTAACAGCCATAGACGTAGCTGTGAAACATGCGCTTGACGAAAAACTCCACGATGCCGAAAACGAAATCGTCGAGAAAGTTATGTACAGACTCGATCACAAATCGCCTTCCTCGCCAATGCAAGAACACCGCGGTATTTTCAATCCGCTCGGCGGCCCGTAATATAGTCAGGGCCCAGATCTTTAAGACTCAATCTTCATTGCAATCGTATTGAAAGTTTTGTCGTTAAAGACAAATTCGTCCACTTCGCTCATTCCGATTTTTTTGTGTGCAGCTAAAGAGCGTGGGTTGCTGGTGGAAACCAGAGCCACAGCTACTTTGTATTGTCCGGGGTAAAGCTCGGACAATACCTGCCACAGGAATTGATAAAGGCGAGCAAAAGCTCCGGAGCCTCGACTCTGTTTGTCGACACAGACAGGTCCCGTTATTATGCAGGGCCAATCGGACAGAGCCTTACCATCAAAATCAATTTGCCCCATACGCGCCATCATGGCCGTCGGTAGACCGGCGCGCTTGTTAAACGCAGGCGTTGAGGCACAGACAAATCCAAGTAGTTTCTCCGTTCCGGCATTGGCCTCATTGTCTGCGTCGTTTTTATCGACGCAAACAACAATTGCCGCGTCGCTATTGATCGCGGCGAAGTCTTCGGCCGTAAAGGAACTCGACAGGAAGCCGTCGCTTTTGTCCAGGCTCGGATCCAACAAAACAGAATTTCTGTTTTGCAGCTCCACTAGAGCGTTCAAGTCACCATTTCCAGCCCGTCTAAATCGCAATTTTCACCCTTGCCTCCGCGATCATTATACATTCGTGAATGTGGCCCGGGAGCGGTGTTAAGGAGGTGTAAGTTGGAAGTACAGACATTTATAAATCAAGAAGAGAAAGAACAAAAAGGGGCTTGGCCGGCGCCTTCCGGCGCGGCTATGGAGGTAAATCATGTATGTTGGAGAGAGAAAAAATTCTGACGATAATTACGTCAGGACTCTACAGATTTCAGGAAAAGTTATCGCTCTTGGTATGGCCTGCACAGTTTGCGTCGTATCAGCGCTGTCAGCTCTGGCCATCGTACCGGCGGGGACTCGCGCCGTCATATTCAACAATTTCAGTGGCATCGAACCGCTATCACTCACCGAGGGCACGCATCTGATCGTACCGTTTGTAGAACACCCGTTTCTCTATGACGTGCGCACGCAAACCTACACAATGTCGGCCGTCCACAATGAGGGTGACAAGCTGGGCGACGACAGCGTTTACGCCCTCACAGCCGACGGTCAAACAGTAAAAATAGATATCTCTGTCCGATATCATGTTTTAGGCGATGACATCTACAAACTGCACCGCTCAATCGGACCGTCATATGTGGATAAAGTGATTCGGCCGGAGTCGCGAACAGTGGTGCGCAATGTTATATCGAGCTTTGCTGTGACCGAAGTCTATTCGACCAAACGTCAGGTGATTCAAGCTCAGCTGGAAGAACAAATGGCTAAGACACTGCTGCGCAACTATATCGTCCTCGACGGTTTGCTGATTCGCAATATTTCCTTTACCGATGCCTTCGCACAGGCGGTTGAGAAAAAGCAGGTGGCGATGCAGGATGCCGAGCGCATGAAGTATGTCTTGCAAAAGGAAGAATCGGAAAAGCAGCGCAAAATTATCGAGGCCACAGGCGAGGCGGAAGCGATTCGCAGACGAGGCCAGGCCCTGCGCGAAAATCCCCTGCTTATACGCTATGAGTATGTGCAGAAAGTCTCGCCCAACATCAAAGCTATCGTCACAGACCAGAAGACCATATTGGGCATGGGATTAAGCTCCATCACAGGTGATGACGAGGAGCAACACAAATAACCATAGCCCGGCGAAAAGTTGTAATATTGGTCAGTCATTACCGTTAGGAATAGGTCATTGTCTGACGACGATAAAAGCGCACCTCTGGGGGATGTCTCCGAGCCGGACGCTATGCTTCTCGAACAACTGGGTCAGATGGGCGTGAATCTGTCCGAGAAGCGCATTATCGAATACGGCTTCGTTGCCAGTAGTCTCTCCGATGCCGAGGCCCTCTGCCTCTGCCTGCAAGGCCTCGGCCATGAATTTGTCGATATGCCCAGCGATGCAGCCGCCGACGACGAAGATCGGGCGGGCATATGGATAGAATCGAGCGAGCTTATAGCCCCCGTCGATGCAGCCGCTAAGACGCTGCGTCTGCAACTTTTGGCCAGTGAGTTCAATTGCAAATACGATGGTTGGGGCACATGTGTCGACAATCAAACGGGCACACAAATTGATTGAACTGCACCAAAAATCCAGGCCCTTTGAGCTTCTGCTCGAGACCAATAAATCATTCATCTTCTGGAGCAAAACAATCACCCTGGTGCCGCCTACTTTTTTGGCCATGCCCAGTCTGGGCGGCCGCTCCGAAAGCCCAGAAATTAAGACCTTGATAGTGTTCTGGCAATTGTCAATTACCCCGGCTACTTCAGTGGAAGTAGAGCTTGGTATGCTGCAAAATGCACAATTTTTGACCGTGGTGGACAAAGAGCAAAAGCCTATTTTTCGCTTCGGGCCTCTCAATGGTGCCCGGGCACACGATCAAGTGGTGCAAGTCTTCTCGCCGGTCGTACGCGGCGGCAACAAGGAAGTAATCTCGCACTGGGAAGACTTCAACGCCTATCTATCCAAACACAGATTATTCGGTTAAAAATTTGACTTAGGTTGGCCGCCTGGCACTACCAGCAGTGGCAAGAAATAGTGGCACCAACTAATCTAAGTCCGCTGGTCCTTCTGATATACCTTCCACCAGCCCGATTTATTCCAGCGTCCTTGACCCTTTTCCAGCTTTTGCTCCAGTTCTTTTTTGGCCATGTGCCTGGCTTTGGCGTGACTCTCGCGGATATTGACCACATCAGGATGGTCTGCGCCTAAAAATTTCTCGCCTACAACCAGAGCCTGTTGAAATAATATAGCCGCTTCGGCGTGCTTACCTTGCTTCTCACAAACAAGACCAAGATTGTTGGCCGCCAGCGCCACATCAGTATGCTCAGGTCCGAGAACGCTTTCCGATATTTGCAAAATTTGCTTACACAGGGGCTCGGCCTTATCAAACTTATTGCGGCGCCAGTAAACCTCGGCCAGATTTTCTAAGGTCATAATCAGCCTGGGATCGTCAAATCGAAAATCAGTGGTTTCATCCAGGGCCGCAAGCCACATAGCCTGTGCCTCGAGGAAATTGCCCTCTTCCATGGACTTGACCCCAGAGAGACGAAACTTCTCCCAATCGGATCCATACTTGGTCCGGCTTTCGACCACCATATCTTCCATAGCCTGGGCTTCGTCATGGCGATTTGTTTTGCGCAATAAGTTGGCGTATAGTTCGGCGACGTCAGCCGTATAACTGTGGTAGGGGCCGAGTGCCGCCTCACGAATAGACATCGCACGCTTGAGGAAACCTTCGGACTGCTCATACATTCGCTTGAAGAGATACAGTCGACCGAGATTTTTTAAGTCGGTGGAAACACTGAGGTGCCCTTCGCCGCAAATTGTCTCGCGAATGCGCAGCGCTTCCTTGAGCAAGGGCTCCATTTCGTCATTCATTTCTTTACGACAATAAAGGTCGGCCAACTTGGTCAGAGCATCGGCCACAGCCAGGCTCTCATGGCCGGCTGTCTGCTTCAAGCGGTGCACCTGCAGCTGGGCGTCGGCTATGGCATTATCGAGCGGATCAGTGCGCTTGGGCGCGTGCAGCGGCTCAAACGCCGGGGTAAAGGCCGGCACCCTGTCGCTGCTGACCTTGAGGATTTTCAGGTCATCATCGCCGCCTATCTGAGACTGCTGCGCCATGGCGACATCGAGGAGACGCTTAATTTCCTCCATCGTCGTTGCATCCCGCGGCACGGCATTTTTCTCACATTCGGCGGCTTTGCGCAAAATGTGGGCGGCATCGTCAAACTGCGTCCTCTGCATAAAGGCACTGGCCAAACGACATAAGACCCGGGCCACTTCTACGCTATTTTGCCCATGCATACTCTCTTGAAGCTTTAGATGCTTCTCCAATACATCGATTGATTCAGTTTTCATATTAAAGATTCCGCCAACCAACCCCTGATTCCGTTATAGCACGACTGATCTGTTATAAGTGAGGGAGCAAGACCCGAGCCGAGCAAGTACAAATCTTGAAGCTATCACTGTATCAAGCGGCCCAAAAGTTATGGATTTGCCTGGTAGTGCTCGGCAGCATTGTTTTCCTTTACGTAGTGTCAATTCTCTGGCGAGTCAGCGTAGCCGAACAGGAATATTTTGGCCGCAGTTGCATTGTGCCTCTGCGTTGGCACCCCGCCGAGTACAAAGAAGCTCCGGTAGAAGGCTCCTACGGCCAGGGCACTTTCTCTTATGAACGAGGCGGCAAAGTGCTGCATGTGCACAAGCAATTAATCAACGGCTTTCAGCACGGTCTGGGCTCGGCCCTGGTGGCCTACGAGGTCGGCGGCCGCACAGCCGATTTGCTCTTTCGCTTGAACGAATATGTTGAGGCCTATGACGGCACCCGCAGCAACACCTTGAAATACAACCTCGACACTCGAAAAGATCTGGCCAATAACATCGTCGGCATTCGCATCGGCAGAGCCACACGCCAAGCAGGGCTGCTTGGTGCCAGGGCCGAAAAGCATATTATCGACGAAGTGTTAGCGGCAATGGACCGCGGTGAAGTGCTCACGCATTATTTAGATCCTCGTGTTTCTCGACTGCCAACGGTAGAACAATACGGCTGTCCCGGTCTCCCCAAACCGGAAAGATCTGAGTAAGAAGAAACAAAATAGGACTATTACTGAGCGGCTGGCGGTATGACCGATTTAGCCGTGTCTGGTTTGCGATTAAATACGGTCTTGGCCAGAAGCTTGTCCACGGATATTGCCCCTGAACCAAAAGCCAGTACGACCAGGGCAGTCAGCCAGAACATAAAGGGTGCGGCGGCAACAAAGGCATCAAAGTCTTTTTGACTCTTGAGCATATTAAATACCAGTGCCCTATCAGAATCTACCGCCAGATAGGCCACGGTCATGTTAATGGCCAGGAGCATGCCTATAGGCCGCGATGCCAGTCCAATTATAAGAAGGATGCCGCCCACCATTTCCAGGCCGCCGACAAACCAGGCGTTAAGGTCGGGAAAGGGAATTTTCAGCTCTTTGAAAAAATCGACAATGTCGGCATGATTCTTGAGCTTACCCTTACCACTGATAAAAAATTCAATGCCCCAGGCCACGCGAAAGAATAAAAGAACAAGCGGCTGCAAAAAGTCACCGCCTCGAATGAGGAGATTGTAGCCTTTGACCAAATAGCTGATCAATATGTTCATTTCGTTCTATTTCCTCAACAAACAATGGTTCTGTCGCCCCTTATAGTAGCAAAAGCAAACAGGATGCGACAGTCTCAGTTTAAGATTGTCACCGCTAGTGGTGCACTGCTTACATATAGCCGCCCGCAACAAGACAGTAAAATTCTAGTCTTATTGAACGAGAAGCGGCCAGGCCGCCAGAATTTCGCATATAAATATGGCCACAACAATTGCCAAACCTTTCATGTCGGTGGCGGTGCCTTCCTGACCTGGCGGGGGAGCCAGCCACCAATTAAAGAGTTTGACCACAATCGGCATAGTAACAAACGAAACCATACTGACGCTGAACAATGTACTGACCGCCAGAGCTATTACAAGTCTGATGTGATTGGAGGCGGCCCAGGGCGTGTAATAAGCGCGCAGGATCTCCAGCAAGGGAAAGAGACCAATGAGGACCATGGCAGCGCCTTTCCACGTCGGTGTCGGTTTGCCCCCCTCTTCGTCCCCCGGGAAAAATCCGGGGAAAGAGCTGGTCACCGGATGGTATCGAAAATCGGCCACGAACTGTTCGGCTTCGGCTAAAAGCGACTGGCGCTCAGGCGAGCCAAACCAATTGTCCAGAGCTGCCGGACTGTCGAATCGTAAAAGCGTAGTCCACTGGCCGGCTTTGCCTGGAGCAGGCGGCTGGATATATACCCCGCCGTAGCCGGGCGATCGCGCTTGCATGGAATGAATCTTATGTTGCCATGCCCCGTAATGCTCCTCCATGCCCGGTTTGACATAGGTGACGATGGCAGTGACGGCACTACCGATAGAGGCATCACCGGTGACTTCTTCATACACTTTAGCCTCGCTGCCGCCGGTTAGGTCACGCAACTGTGCCACTATAGTCTGCCGGGTCGCAGAATCTCTCCAGGCTTCGGCCTGGTCTTGCAGGCGAAAGCGCTGTAACAAGGTCCAATTTTTACTTTCATGACGATTAGGGGGAAGAATCTCGCCGCTCCAAAATCCCGTGGTCCTGAAACCGGCGCCAAGCAGTTTTACAAGCCAATCAATCAGTTCCGCAAGTTCTATTTGCTCGCCCTGATCCACCCGTGTAACAAGGGTCACAACCGGCGGTGGTGTGCTTTTGCTTTCCATTCCCGATACTCCTGACAGCCCAATTGAAATTGTCAATTGCCATAGAAGGAAGAGTTTGACACAATTGCTTGAGGTTTTGCATCAGGTGCATTTGTTAGGTATAGAAAAGAACCGCATATATACTCAGATCGTCGCCCGCTGGAGCGCCGTATTTCTGACCGCCCTGCTCGTCCTTTGTGTCTGTCAACCAGCGGCCCAGAGTCGCTCGGCGCTGGTGAACAGCCCGGGACAGGAGCGCGTATTTCAAATAGACAAGGAAGTAATGTTGACGCTTGTGGAATTCTCGCGCTTCAACACCAGATTTCAACAAGAAGCAAATCGCCACCAGAAATGGCGGAATTATCTCTATCCGATTATGCAGGAAACCGGTACGTCTCTTTCATTTTCTAATACTCTGATAGATCTGAGACAGCGTGCACAGGGTTTAGATAATCTGTCCGAGGTCTCGAAAGGGGCACAGAAAGGCGGATTCTGCCTGGCTATAACCGGAGCCGCGATCGGCGGCACATCGTCGGCAATGGAGCTGGCGCAAAATTCCTGGGTGATGTGGCGCGCCCGCGGCATGGGTTTCTCACCCAAACGTTCAGTTGAATTTGTACGCGAAAAAACGCGCAAAATCGATACCTTATTAGCGGAAAGACAACAGTATCAGAAGCAGGAACCCAACGAATCAAATAAACGCATCCTGGCTCTGGAAGGGCGATTACTTCGTCACATTCGTGACCAACTGGTTTACGAATTTAGAAAATGGAGCGCTCAATCGCGCGAAATTGCCTGGCGCGAAAATGTATTCTTCGCGGTAGACGCCGCACAAAATTTCACAACTTTCACTTCCAATATGTTTTCGCTTGGGGGGATCAATACCAACCCCAGCCTGCGCGGCACATCGGCTATATGCGCTCTGACAGCCAATTCTATGGCCATGCTCAATCCACCTTTTCGTACTACCGTGGGCATACTCGTGCGCAAATATCAAAAGAATAAATTGATGAAAGAGTTTCCAGTCAGCCGCCCGGAAATAGCCGACGCCTTGTTTGCGGACTGGCAGGACCTGCAAGAATTCAAAGACAGTCACGGCGAAGTCGCAGAGGGTCAACGCTCCCTGGAAGAAGCATCGTTTTTGTTCCGTCGCTCGGCGGAAGAAGACGACGAACTATTGCGTGAGATCAACAACATCGATAAGCTCCGTCGAGTTGCAGGACAGCAGGCGATATCCGGTCCTATCATCGGTATGGCGAGCGTGGCACGGTCCACTATGGCGACAACCGCTTATTACGGCTATCAAAACAATCCGGTATCGGCAAACCGCCTGGCCTTCGCCGGCAGGCTTTCACAGTCGGTGGGTCAGACTTACTCACTTATAGCCACACCTACAGCGCAAATTAAAGGCTATATAAACAAAAAAAGATTGATTCAACAACATCAACTGCCGGCGCAGATTCTCAAAGATCGCCTGGAAGAATTGGATGCATTGCAAGCGCGCATCCAGGCATCACATATGCGTTAGGCTGCTGACAAAACGCGCTCCAGTTTCTCTACGATTTCCAAACGAAAAAGTATGTGTTCATCTAACAATTCTAAATTGATAGTATCAACTTCAAAAAACCCTTGCTCAGCGGCGGTCTTGAGATTGAGCAATTCATTAAGTGACATACGAGATAGGTCGACAAAGTAGTTCATACAGGCTCCCGTCGGACTGTCCGTCCGATTTCAAAGACCCTTCTGACGATGGGCCAAGGAAAATGACGGCTACGAGACGGCCTGGTTCCTTGATTTCAGTCAGTTTAATTTAGTGTACTGTCGACCACTAAAAGAGGGGAAAGAGCATATAGCCACGTTTTGCAGCTCTGGCCATATCCTTCGCTTTGATGGCTGCGGCCAAAAGGACACCGGGTTCTTTGCAGGTGTCAGGAATACAGGCAACACCCATGGACATGTTGGCGCCGTCGGCAAGAATGCTGGTCGGCGGTGCACAATTACTGAGCCTGCTCCAAAGGGTGCGCGCATAATGAAGAGCCTTTTCACTGTCGTAGCCGCAAAGCAACACTGCATATTCTCCAGTTTTTAGCTGAGTGAGTAATTCAACGGGCGAAAAAAGATCATTCAGAGAGTCCATCAGAATTGGCGCCACCTGGTCGCAGACATCAGTTGTGCAGCCGCTCTGCGGATCGATAAAATCAAATATAACCAGGGAAAGCTTGCCGCCAAATTTGCGCACATAGGCCAGGTCACGCAAAAGAAAAAATTCGAAAGCAGTGTGGCGCAAAAATCCTGTTTTAGGATTGGAGAGAGCACCCATATAATTGTTGACGACCTGGTCATTCAGTGCCACCGGCTGCGGCATCATCACCGGTCCCCTATCACGATCGTTAAAAAGCCATGTGCCCGACGAAGACTGACATTTTTCTGCCAGATATTGGTCCTGATCCTGTTTCTGGTCGCGATCCTGATTCTGATCCTGATCCTGCCTCTGAGCCATACCGGCAATAACGGGGAAGAGATTTGATTGGCTGTTGGATGGCGATCCCATAACGATTGGTTGCGAACCTGTCGTGCGGAATGATTCAATCATTTCTTCACTACTATTCTCGCTATTTTCTGCAACGGCTACGGCACCAGTGTAATTAGCCTCAATTTTGACCTTACCCTGGATCATGATCACTTCATTTGATTGCAGGCGCCAAAGCAAAACATTGCCACCATTGTCACAGCGTTCAAATGTCCAGGTCGGGTGAAACTGCGAAGTGCCTGGGGTAACGCGCACCATAAAAGTTATGTTGTTGTAGGGGTTTTTGAAGGGCAGCTCAACCGGCTTCTGGCTCTTTTTTGCCATGGCCAAAATGTAGAGTAGTTCTTCGGTCGTGGGTACCGTGGTCATCTGCATCAATCTGATGATCGCCACCGCACTCGACTTTTTAGCTTCAGAAAGAGCCACGCGCGCACCTCGCTATAGTCACAGTACTGCTTTAAACAGCCTAGCGCAGAGCGAGAAAAATTGTGTGGAGAAAATGTGTGGGTATTGTAAGCCTATCTTTACGGTGGCCATGGGTAGGTTGGCTTAAAACAGATGCGTCTTCTCGCCTGTTTCCTGGAAGTGCTTGTAGGCTGCGTAGAACTTAGCATTAGGACGCAGGAATACTATTCCCGGTCTTAATATCCACCGGCCGGCGGCACGGTAAACATATGATCGTTGGCGGCCTGCCAACCTTTCTTGTTGCAGTCGGTGACGATGAAAGAATCGCCCAGGTCGCCCAGGCCCCTGCGCTTAATTGTGTGTGGGCTCCAGTGGCGATAGCCGTAATCGCCCGGCTGCACGTCGGCAGAAGAAACGCGATCGAACATACCGCTGCGTTCCAAAAGCTCACCTTGAGAAACAGCCGACATCGGTCGGTGAATGATGCCGAACTTGGCCATTGTCTGGCGTGGGCCACGGGCACAGTCGCCGGTGGTGTCAATATGACGAGCCTGTTTAGCGGCTTCGGTTTTAAGAGCGTGGGCCAGATGTCCGCCGTCGGTCACGGGATTGGATGGCCCCGGCGCATCGTCACGACCGCGCTGATGACGATCGGCAGATCCTTGGCCGCTCTGACCGGCATGGCCGCGTCTGTCAGAAGGAGGGGCAACGTTGGTGTCGGCCGTCCCAGCCATACCAGGAATGACCAGATGCTCGCCTTTGTAGATGTAGAACGGATTTTTTCTGATTTCCGGGTGCAGGGCCTTGGTGGCATCCACAATGTCGCGAATGCGGGCCCAAACTGCTTCGCCATCCACACGCTGGCGGCGGTCGCCGTGGGTGATGGAGTCTCTGGCGATGTTCCACATGTTATCGCCGCGCTTGACGATGTACTCGTGTGACTGCGATTGAGCCTGTTCAGGAGGTGCGGCCTGGGCCACCGTGACCCTGTCGCCGCGACTGGCATTGTTGCCGTAGAGAGGAGCGAACTGGACGGCCCCAGAGGAGTCGGTGACGTTGGAGCGGTCCGCGGTGATGGAGGTGATTCTGTTTTGCAGATGCAGGTCCAGGGCAATGGGGCCGAGCATGCTGCCATTGGCGCCGTGCAGAGCATCACCAGGTTTAGTAAATGAGGTGTCCAAAGACATGGCTGTCTTCCTTGTTTATTACTGTTTTACAACCGGGGGAACTCTAATCTAGGACATGCTTACACCGTTGTTAATGGGGAAATTACGAAAAAGATTTAAATGGCGTCTACCCGAGGCTACCCACTGAGCCATAATAGGAGCAATTAGGAAACAATTGTCAGGAAAGCTTGAATTGTCAACAGAAACGGGGCGAGAACCGGGCAAGGAAGAGGTGCTGCGGCACTGGGGAAAAGCCTGCGCCTGCATCGCCATGACCGTCGGTGGCCTGGTCATGATGGCCTGGATCACCCACCTACTGCCTTTTGACGGCCCGCTGGCCTTTCTCTCAACGACCAAAGCCAACGCCTGCCTGGGTATTGTCCTCACAGGTCTGGCCCTCCTTTTAATGATCAGGCACTCGCGCCGCCCTAGCCAGGTCTTGGCCCTGTCTGTCGTCACCCTTGGTCTTCTGACGCTAATAGAATGGCATGGTCAGAGCGATCTGGGCATCGATCAGCTGTTGTGCCGGGACACAAGTCCCGTAATCACAGCCGCTTACACGCCTCGCCTGGGGCCGGGCGTCCCCGGCCGTATGGGGCCCAACACTTCAACCTGCTTCATCCTGCTGGGTCTGGCCCTCATTAGCCTGCAATACGGCCGCCGCTGGCGTCTCACGGGCTATGCCCTGAGCTCAGTCACTCTGGTCATCAGTCTCCTCAGCCTGGTCGGCAATCTATATAAAGTACCGCGAGTTTTTTCCATCCAAGGCTTCACCGAAATGGCGCCGCTCACGGGTGTGATGCTGCTCCTTCTCAGTTTTGGCGCCCTATGCTCCTACCCTCAGTTTGGGCTGATGGCACTAATGGCCGGCAATACAACCGGCGGTCTGGCAGCGCGCCGATTCTTGCCGGCTTGCATCGTCGCACCGATGTTTGTCGGTTGGCTGAGTTTGAAAGGCCAGGAGGCCGGCTTGTACCCCGCACCATTTACGGTGGCACTGATAATTGTTTGCATGACCATACTGCTGTCCATACTGATGTGGTGGGTATCACACTCACTGGAAGAAGAAGATCAGGCTCGCGAACTGGCACAGGAACGTCAACTCGATGCCGACCGTGCCCATACCGAGTCGCAGTTTAAATCGGACTTCCTGGCCAATATGAGTCACGAAATCCGCACGCCGATGAACGGCATCCTGGGCATGACAGGCATCCTTATGGATAGCGGGCTGAACGAACGTCAACTCGGCTATGCAACGGTAGTGCACGACGCCGGCAAGGCACTGCTCAGTGTGATCAACGACATCCTTGATTTTTCAAAAATCGAAGCCGGGAAGCTCGTAATTGAAGTAGGCGATCTGGACACAGTCAAAGTCGTCGAAGGTGTGGCCGATATCCTGGCGACGCAGGCAACAGACAAAAAACTGGCCCTCGTCACCTACATCGATCCCAAGATCCCCTCCAATCTAAAATGTGATATCGGCCGAGTGCGACAGGTTCTGACCAATCTGGCCGGCAATGCCATCAAGTTTACCGATCAAGGTAAAGTTGTTATCCGCGCAGTCCTGGAAAGTAAAGACGAAAAAACAGCGACAGTAAAATTCTCAGTTTCCGATACTGGTATCGGCATGACACCTGACCAGATAGCAGAACTATTCCAGCCATTTGTGCAGCTGCATCATTCCTCCAGACGCACCGGCGGCACGGGGCTCGGTCTCAGTATTTGCAAACGTCTGGTGCACTTACTGGGAGGCACCATCGGAGTGGACAGCACTCCGGACAAAGGCACCACATTCTGGTTTATCCTGCCCATGCCGATAGCCGAACTATCGGAAGACACCATACCATCGGTGCAGCAATTAAACGGGCTGCGCGTGCTCTTGGTATGCGACGAGCCCGACGCCCTTGAAACAATGCAGACCTACTTCACAAACTGGGCAGCCAACCTCCGGACAGCAACAAACTCGGCCGAAGCCATAGAAACCTTGCGGAAAGAAAGAGACGATATAGCAAGGGATGATAAAGCCGATGCTGGTATTGCGGTAATTGATTTAACAGCGGAAGGTGAATATGAAAGTGGACTGCATCTGGTAAAAATCATTCGCAAAGATGCCAAACTAAAAAATCTCAAACTCATTCTCATTACTGCACTGGGCCAGGCCGAAACTGGCGAAGACGCTCTGGCCATGGGTGCCGAAAGTTATATTTCTCGACCGGTCAAGCAAATGCAGTTGGTGGAAGGCATAGCGGCGGCGCTGGACGGCAGGCAAGCGCCGGTTGTGAAAGTCAAACACCCCAGTACAAAGAACAAGATAATCGCC
>Ga0105248_10000804_pt1 | contig 35156 bp, 31 predicted proteins | sample KBSS34metaG_FD_81524 | JGI IMG/M metagenome (GOLD analysis project Ga0105248, IMG submission 81524) | Switchgrass rhizosphere microbial communities from Kellogg Biological Station, Michigan, USA - KBS S3-4 metaG | ecosystem: Host-associated > Plants > Roots > Rhizosphere > Soil | place...
ACGCCTATGGCCCTGGAGATGACTTCAGTTTCGACGACTCTCACGTTATCGCAGCCTTGATCCGCAAGATGCATGAAGCCAGGATCTCGAAAGCCGGTCATGTGGATCTTTGGGGCACCGGGGTGGCGGAGAGGGAATTTATCTTTTCGGCCGATCTCGCAGAAGCCTGTGTGTTTCTGATGAATCACTATTCCGCAATGGCTCCTGTAAATATCGGCGCGCAGTCACAGCGCGTCACGATTGCCGAACTTGCAGTGCTGATCAAGGAAGCGGTCGGTTATGAGGGTGAAATTCGATTCGATCGGACCCATCCGGACGGCATGCCCAGAAAGATACTGGATTCGGATGTTTTGAAGGATCTGGGATGGCAGCCTGCTACGGATTTTCGAGCCGGGCTGGCTGCGACCTACGATTCTTTTTTGCAGATCGAGCATGGAAAAGAAATCCGTCATGTATGAGCAGCTTTATCGATCCCTCTATCGGATCCGTCGGGTAGAGGAAGAAGTCGCCAGGATATATCCCACGGATAAGATCAAGAGTCCCATTCACCTATCGATCGGACAGGAAGCGGTCGCTGTCGGTGTTTGCCAGACGCTCAAGCCGCAGGACATTGTTTTCGGAACCTATCGGAGTCATGCCAGCTATCTTGCGAAGGGAGGCGATCTGAAGAAGATGATCGCCGAGCTGTATGGAAAGGAAACCGGCTGCGCCAAGGGCAAGGGCGGATCGATGCATCTCATCGATGTCCATGCTGGTGTAATGGGCGCATCTGCGGTGGTCGGGACGACGATCCCGCATGCGGTCGGGTATGCCTATGCGTTGAAACTTCAAAAGAAGTCCTCGATCGTCGTCACGTTTTTCGGCGATGGCGCTTGCGACGAGGGGGCGTTTGCCGAGAGCCTGAATTTTGCGGCCCTGAAAAAGACGCCGCTGCTCTTTATCTGCGAAAACAACTCCTATTCGATTCATTCCCCTCAGCAGGATCGGCACGCGAAACCGGATATCTGCGGGCGTGCGATTGCCCACGGAATACCGGCCGAGCGCATTGAGAGCAACGACGTGCTCGAAATCGGCAAGCGCGTTGGGGCGGCCGTTGACAAGATTCGTAGCGGTCAGAGCGGCCCTCTGTTTTTCGAATGCATGACCTATCGTTGGATGGAGCATGTGGGGCCCAACGAGGACTACGACTTCGGCTACCGCTCCAGGAGCGAGTTGGAGCCCTGGGTGGCAAGCGACCAGGTGAGCCGGATTGCTCAGCTTCTGGATGAAGAGGCGAGGCGAGAGGTCGAAAACACAGTTGAGACTGAGATTCGCGAAGCCTTCGATTTCGCTGAGGCCAGTGCGTTTCCACCGAGTGAGGAACTGTACACGGATATGTGCGAAAACCCATGCGGGTAGAAACGGTTCGCGAGGTCGTTCGATGACTCGAGGTTCTAGATGGAACGTGTCTTAACCTACGCCCAGGCTCTTCTCGAAGCCACCGAACAAGAGATGGAACGGGATCCTTCCGTCATTCTTTTTGGCATCGGCGTGGACGACTTCAAGGGCACCTGGGGCACGACGAAAGACCTGCACCTCAAATTCGGACGAGACAGGGTCTTCGACACGCCGCTCGCGGAAGACGGCATGACAGGCGTCGCCATCGGCGCAGCTCTTGCGGGTTTGCGGCCCATTCACGTTCACATCCGGATGGACTTCGTCCTTCTGGCGATGAATCAGATCATCAACATCGCGGCCAAAAGCCGGTACATGTATGGTGGCAGCGTGTCCGTGCCTCTGGTCGTGAGGTCGGTAATCGGTCGGAGTTGGGGGCAGGGAGCTCAGCATTCGCAGGGTCTGCACTCCTACTTCACCCACGTTCCTGGTCTTAAAGTCGTAGCTCCGAGCACGCCTTACGATGGCAAAGGCGCACTCACGGCGAGCATCCGAGACAATGATCCCGTGATGTTTATTGAACACCGCCTGATTCACTTCCAGAAAGGCCATGTTCCCCAGAACCCGTATACGGTGCCTTTCGGAAAAGCGCGAATCCTTGCATCCGGAAACGACATCACGCTTGTCGGGATTTCCTACATGGCAGTGGAATGTATGCGGGCGCAACGCTGCCTTGCTGAAGTAGGGATTCAGGCAGAGGTCATCGATCCCGTGTGCCTTGCCCCGCTGGATATGGACACAATCTTGAACTCTGTGGCCAGGACTCGGAGACTGATCGTCGTGGATACAGCGTGGACTTCGTGCGGGATGAGCGGTGAGATTGTGGCAAGCGTCGCGGAGCAATTGCAGGGCTCCGAGCGTCCTCGATTGCAGCGAATGGGATATGAGCCGGTGACATGTCCTACGACCAAGAATCTTGAAGACCTCTTCTATCCGAATCCGCAAAAAATCGCGGCAGCTGCCTACTCCATGGTCCATGACAACGGCTCTTCATGGATGCCGCGACACGTGGATTCTCCCGAAGTCGTTCAGTTCCGAGGTCCCTTCTAGTGCGTAGTACCGACGTGTCGAGCGGTCTGAACTGGCCCTTAATGAAAAACAACATCTCGCGTGAAGACCTTGACGCAGTTGTGGCCTTCCTGCGCGACGAGGTTCCGATCTTGACTCAGTCCCGTCAGGTCCAGGCGTTCGAGGAGGAGTGGTCGAATTGGCTTGGCGTCAAACATAGCGTCTTTGTGAATTCGGGTTCCTCGGCGAACCTCATCACGCTCGCAGCGCTGAAAGAACTCTATGGCGACGGCGAGATCATTGTTCCGACCCTGACGTGGGTGTCTGACGTCGCCGCTGTCATGCATGCCGGATTTCGTCCGGTTTTTGTCGATATCAATCCTCGCACCCTGGGCATGGATAACGCTCAGGTGCTTGATCGAATCACAGCGCGCACGAAGGCGGTCTTCCTGTCGCACATCCTGGGATATAACGCTCTTTCCGATGAGTTGCTGCGCGGACTTGAAGAGCGCGGGGTACCGCTGATCGAGGATGCCTGCGAGTCCCACGGAACGACGTTCCACGGGCGTAAAGTCGGCACTTTTGGCCTCGCTTCGAATTTCTCGTTCTACTATGCGCACCACTTGAGCACAATCGAAGGCGGTATGGTCTCAACCAATGACTCGAGCCTCTACGAATATGTGCGGATGTTTCGGTCTCACGGAATGGTCCGGGAATCGACGTCGGCGGAGGTTCGCCAGTCCTTTGAAACCCGGCATACGGATTTAACTCCCGAGTTCATCTTTGCCTTCCCCGCGTATAACGTGCGGAGCACGGAGATCAATGCTGTTATCGGCCGGTCACAACTCGGGAGGCTCGATGAAAATAATAAAGTTCGGTCGGAGAATCTGAGCCTGTTCCTGGACAACCTCGATCCCAAAATCTATCGGACAGATTTCGAGCGGGAAGGAAACAGCAACTATGCCTTCACTCTCGTGCTTCAGAAACCGGATTCCATGCTCCGCGACAGACTGATGGATGCGATGCGCCGTTATGGTGTCGAGTTCCGGCGGGGAACTTCCGGCGGCGGCAACCAGTTACGGCAGCCTTATCTGAAGAAACTTTTTGGAGAAGGGGAAGCTTCTGCGTATCCGCACGTGGATCATGTGCACTTTTTCGGCTTCTACATTGGCAACTATCCCGGCCTGGAACGAGAGAAGATTCATAGACTCTGCGCGATTTTGAACGAGATTCCCTATGGCTCCTAAAACCGCACTAGATTTGTTGCTGATCAATCCAAGCAATCGCGTCCAGGTGTATCAATCGTTGAGCAAGACTCTCGCGGCCGTAGAGCCGCCCGTTTGGGCTGGCCTCATTGCGTCTTTTGTGCGCGCGCGGGGAAAGTCGGTCGCGATCCTGGATGCCGAAGCCGAAGGTTTGACTCCCGAACAGGTCGCAAATCGCGTGCAGGAAATCAATCCGTTGTTGGCGGCCGTGGTCGTCTACGGGCATCAGCCTTCTGCATCAACACAGAACATGACCGGGTGTCATGCCGTCTGCAGTGCGGTCAAATCCGCTAACCCCGAGACGAAATTGCTTCTCGTCGGCGGCCATGTCGCGGCCCTTCCCGAGCGGACAATGAAAGAAGAGACGGTCGATTTCGTGGCCGGCGGCGAGGGACTCTATACGATCGTGGAGTTAATTGAATCGCTGCGGTCGGTCCAATCCAATCTTGGTCAGGTACGGGGACTCTGGTACCGAGAAGGAAAGACTATTCGCAGGAATAATCCCGCTCCACTGCTGGCGAATCTCGATGGCGAAATGCCGGGTGTATCGTGGGACCTGCTGCCGATGCACAGATACCGTGCCCACAACTGGCATTGCTTTGGCGACATGAACCGCGAACCTTATGCCGCGCTCTACACAACACTGGGTTGCCCTTACCACTGCTCATTCTGTTGTATCCAGTCCCCGTTTAAGGAAGGTGAAGCTCAATCGGGATTTAAGGAGTCCATAAATACTTATCGCTTATGGAACCCAAAGTCCGTCGTTGCGCAACTGGATACGCTGGTCCAGAAGTACGGCGTGAAGAACATCAAGATTGCCGACGAGATGTTCGTGCTGAATCCGGCGCATGTCCGGGGGATTTGCGACCTCATTATCGAACGCGGGTACGAATTGAATATCTGGGCGTATGCGCGCGTGGATACCGTGCGCGACGACATGGTTGAGAAACTCAAGCGGGCCGGGTTCAACTGGATTGCTCTTGGCATCGAGGCTGCCAGCGAGAAAGTGCGAGACGGTGTGCAGAAGGGCTTTGAGGAGAACGAAGTCTTTGAAACTGTTGAAAAGATCCAGGGCGCCGGGATCAACGTCATCGGCAACTACATCTTCGGCCTGCCTGAAGATGATATGGAAAGCATGCAAGCAACACTGGATCTTGCGCTGGAACTCAACTGCGAATTCGCGAATTTTTATTCAACAATGGCGTACCCGGGCTCTCCTCTCTATCAAATGGCGTTGGAAAAGGGTTGGCGGCTTCCGGAGAACTGGAGCGGATATTCCCAGCACTCCGTGGACACGCTGCCTCTGCCGACGAAACATGTTTCCGCAGGAGAGGTCTTGAGGTTCAGGGATCACGCTTTCACTGCGTATTTCAGGAATTCCCGCTACCTCGAAATGGTTCAGAAGAAGTTTGGAAATGCGACGCTGGAGCATATCCGGGAAATGACATCACATCAGTTGGTGCGGAAGTTCGCGAACTGAGGGCGTGGGAGAATCTCACCTTGCGGTGGCGGAGGAAACGCGTACCTCGTAAATTCCGAAGTCCTTCACTTTCTCAAAGTCAGTTTCGATCCAGGCCTTGAGCTTCGGCATTTGCTTCCACAAGTTGTGATTCAGCACCCACGAATCCTTCTCCAGCACGATCACTCGTACATTGTTTTTTTGCAGCGAGTCAACGACGGCCGCGTCCACCTTGGGGAGGTCTTCGATTAGGAAACTGTGTCCCGGTGAGAAATACAACCATGGCTGCGGCGAGACGCGTCCCTGCAATCCGTAGAGCATCGTAGAATCTGGAAAGACGAAAAAGTTTGCTTGAGTGTGCGCCAGCCAGATGTTCAGCGCTTCAAAGTCGCGTCCCTCAATGATGGATCGCTCGCCATAACGTGTTGGTTCGCCCCAAAGGACTCGGGCCAGTCCGGGCACGTTCAGATGTCGATTGAAGGCAGCTTCCGGTTCGAATTCCTGAACGCTGCGGCTCCAGGCCGTATTGAAGCCGTCAACAACTCGATAGCCGAGAACGACGAAGGCAAGTGCCACGAAGAATGCTCTCTTCAACCACTCCGTGCGGGATGTCTCCGCCAGTACCATGTACTTCCAGAAAACTGCGAAAGACAACCCGTAGATCAGGCCGAGAAACGGCACCGCGTTCCCGATCTCATTGTCGGTGTGCAACTTGAACAGGTTTTGATAGTACGCGCAGCCAACGACGAGCCAAATAACGAGGACCCGGTTTACCGGAGGCATGGATGCAGTCCGCGATTTTGAGAAGGCTGCCGCAAGAATCCCCAGGGCGGCAATGACAAAGGGCCATGTCAACGACAGAGGGAAGATCGCGAATAGCAATCCGATGAATCCCGCTCGATCCGAGCCGATCTGTCGGGCCATGACCACATATTCTTTCCAGAATTCTGAGGGAGAAGAAAAGATGCAGAGCCAGGTCGCGAATATCGCAGCTCCCAACGCCATTCCCACAATTACCTCAAGCGCGGAGCGAAGTGCTTTCTGTTTCCAACCCACGAACGGAAGAATCGCGACGCCAAACGCGATCGGCAGGAATTCGGCGCCAGCGTTTTGCTTGCATAACAAAGACGCGGCGAGCAGGACACCCACGCCGATTCGATAGCCGATGGCTGTGGAACCTCGCGCGCCCCAAGCCTTCAGCAACAAAGCAACGGAGAGAACGTTGAAACAGAATGCGGTCTGCTCGAACCACAGTGTTCCGAATGGAGCCTGGAACCAAACTGCCGTCAACAGTCCGGCAATCCACGCTATAGCGCGCTGTTCCGGTACAAGTCGGTCTACTATCCAAACGACGCAGAGCGTAGCGACAGCGTTGAGAACTGCCGCAGCGAAAACCATCGCAGAAAAATTCACGCCAGTCAGCCCGAAGACGAGCGCTTGAATGGCGAAAGGCAATGGCGGAAAGGTTGAGATAAAGTCGCGGTATTGGACCTGCCCCTGATAGACCCGCCACGCTCCATCGAACATGATCGATTGATCGAGGAGAAACACGCCGCGATGTCCAACGAACCATACGAAGACGGCCGCAAAGACGGTTAGGGCTGCGCAGGCCCAGGGCCAGGGCCTCAGCCTTCCCGATGCTTTCAAAAGACTCGACGTCATACGCTGCCGAGTCTAGCCGGGGGACTTCTGAAGGAGTCGGGAGATCTTTACGTTGGAAGGGGCTCCTGATCGTGCTTCAGCCAATCATCGATTTCGACCACTTTTCGAAAGTCCGCATCTGTAAGGATGCGCAAATCATAGAGATTCCGTCTGTACAGGTAAGCGATGCGAGCCGGCAGAAAATGCCAGGACTCCCGCTTCGCCCGAATGTTCCAGGCGCAGTCCTGAAGTGTTCTGAGGAATCCAACGGTGTTTCGCTGCAGGAGGTCTTTAAAGACCCTTTTGCGGCTTCTGTGACGGCGATACTCGGTGTACGAGTCGCAGTTTCCCTGATTGCCAAGCCGCTTGATGAGATATGACAGGGTAGTTCTGCTCTGCGGAATCATGTGATAGATGACGGATTTTGGAGTGTAGGCAAATTTGTAACCGGCGTGCTTCAGTTTGATGCCCAGACCCGTTTCGCCATCTCCAATCCAAACGCCCGCAGTATTCTCTGGATTGAAGCCGCCGCATTGAAAAAAGGGTTCTCTTCTTATTGCCTGGTGACAACTAAAGACGAGATCGTCCGGAGAGACGATGACTTGTTCGGGCCTATCAAGTTCCGTGAGACTCAGATAGTAGTTAATGAGGTGTCGTTTCACCCATTCGGGAGGAGAGACATCGAACTTGCCGATAATCTTGCCCGTCGCGGTGGCGATCCGAGGATCCAGATCGAAGACTTTCATAAGTTCCGAGAGCAGATGTCTGTCCGCGATCATGTCGTCGTCGGTGAAATAGAGAATCTCTCCGCGAGCCATGCGTGCAGCGGTATTTCGAGCGTAATGGACTCCCTGTCGCGGTTCTAGGATCGCCTTGAACTGTGAGTGTCTCGAGCAATAGCCATCAAGAACCTGTTTTGTTTCATCCGCGGAATTATTGTTGGCGACAATGATTTCGAACCTGTCGTGCGGATATTCCTGCGCAATGAAGCTGTCCAGAGTTATTGGCAACATCCTTGCCCGGTTGTACGTCGGGATGATGATGGAGACGTAGGGGACGACCGGCATCTAGCCCTTTTTGAATCGCATGCGAGCCCACGCTTCAGAAGCACGAAGGTAAGCCCTGAGATATATCGGCTGCTGCTGCCGGTAATGCTGAGTAATAGAACGGACGCGAATCGAGTTCATTCCGTTTTCGACGTCGTTGTAGGTCTTGGTGCCTTCCAGGTAACGATAGTTGCCCCAGGTCTTGTCGACGTAGGTCACATTGGCATTTTGAACCGCCTTGAAAACGAAATGCACATCCATCCCGAAGTGTTCCTGCGTCTCATACGGGCCAATCCGCTGATGCAGCGACTTGTGGTAGAAGTAGGCGGCAGGATTTACCGGAAACGCTTCCTCGTACTTTCCCTTTAGAAGATTCAGCAGGCTAATTTGCGCGGGCTTGTTGACGGAAATTAATTTCCCGTTGTCGTCCCACATGTTGCAGTTCCCGACAAGCAGTGCGGGTTCGGGCAGTCGTTTAAACATGGGGAGGACTTCAGCAAGGACGCCGGCCTCATAGTAATCATCGACGTTGAGAAAGCCGAGAATCGTGCCGGCTGCGGCCGCGATGCCCTTGTTCATGGCATCGGACTGGCCCTGGTCGCGCTCCGAGACCCATCGAATGTGGGGGTATTCGTTGGCGTATTTTCTGATGAGTTCCGCCGTGCCATCGGTGGATCCGCCGTCGATAATGAGGTGTTCCGCGTCGCTGCACTTCTGGTCGATCACATTCCTGATGCAGAACTCAATGAAACGAATTCCATTAAAGACGGGTGTGATGATGGATAGTTGAGGCTTTGTGGAACTCATCTTGGGGGAAAATCGGGGCCAGACCAGGTGGTCTGGCCCCGATCTCCTTAACCCCTATCGGCCGAATTGATAGAAGACTCCCGCACCGAATCGAAAGAACGTGTTGTCTCCAGCGAAAATCATGAACTCCGGTTTGAAGCCCCAGCTGTCTTTAACATAGTAGCGAGCGCCACCTCCGAAGCTTACATAGAAGTCGCTGCGGCTGAAATTCGCATTTTGAGTGGATCCGCCCACAGTACTTTGGACGTCGCCGGCTGAATCGACTATCCCGAGAGCTGCCCCGGCATAGGGAACGAACGAGTGCGTATGATGGAACTGATACTGCGCCCCGGCCATGAAGCTTAGGACCCGCCCGCCAGAGGAGAACTGGAAGGAGCCTGACGGTGTCGATCCGCTCGCATTCGCGCCTCCGAGTGGGATCCAACCAAACTCACCAAGCACGAAGACATTGTCTCTGATTGCGGTACCCAGGGTCCCGGCAAAGGATGCCTGGGTGCCGATACCAGTCGCAACTCCGACCTGTCCCGTAGCCTCTATCTTGCCCTTGATCAACTGTTGTGCGTAACCGGACGATGCGACGACAAGACACGTCGCGACAGCCGCGATGATCTGCATCAGACGATTGTTCTTCTTCAAAGTTGGTTTCTCCTTGATTGATATCGATCGAGCCGGGCGCTTGCTTTTCATGGATTCGCGGAGCGCGGCAAACTCGGATTTCTTCACGGCAAGCCTCCCTTTTTACTGGGGCGAGGCTATCACCCCGGATTCCCTGAGCTGGTCCCACTCCGGAGTTTTGCGTGTGCGATTTATTTCAACTAGCATGCTTCTCATATGCGAGGACTCACCTTCTTCGGATTGGCTGTCCTTTGTGCACTGGCAACCGTGCGTGCACCCGTCCCGGTATTTGGCCAGACGAAACCGGCGGCCTACACTCCTCCACGGACTTCGTGGGGTGATCCAGATCTTCAGGGAATCTGGCCCGGCAACATGGGCGTGCCCATGCAGCGACCGGTAGAGTTCGGAGACCGCGCAACGTTAACAGACGCGGAATTCCAGCGAAGGGTAGCGCAAGCTCAGGCGCAGGCAGAAGCGGATGCTCAGGAGTTTGTCGCTCCGGGTGCTGCTATTGGCGTGGGGCCTCCGTCGCACTGGTCCGAGCGTGGAAGGCCGACAAAACAGGCGTCGCTGGTTGTTGATCCGGAAAACGGCCGGCTGCCCGCGCTGACTCCCGAAGCCGAAAAACGCCGTCGCGATGCGAACGGCGGCAGGGGCCTGCCCGGCGAGTGGCGCGGCGACGCTGCTTCGTGGGAGGACATGAACATCTACTACCGGTGCATCACGCGCGGTCTGCTCGGTTCGATCATTCCCGTTGTGTATGGAAACGGGAATGAGATCGTACAGGGCCCAGGTTACGTCATGCTCCGCCAGGAGATGATTCACGAGAGTCGCGTTATTCCGCTCGACGGAAGTCCTCACCCGAGTGCTGCGATCCGTATGTACATGGGAGATTCCCGGGGACACTGGGAGGGGAATACTCTCGTCGTCGAAACGACGAACTTCACCGATAAGGTTGCGATCGGGTCAAATGGCGCAGGGTATCCCGGGGACCCGGGTTATCACACCGAAGCGCTGAAGGTCACCGAACGCTTCACGCGAACGGCAGAGGACACTCTGGAGTACGAGGCGACCGTGGACGATCCCGAAACCTGGGTGCGGCCATGGACTATCGCGATGCCGCTGGTTCGAGAGCCCGGATATCAGCTTTTCGAATATGCCTGCCACGAGGGGAACTACGCGATGATGAATATCCTCAGCGGAGCGAGGGCAGCGGAGAAAAAGTAGAGGCGACGCAAATCGGGGCCAGACCACTGGTTTCTATCTTCTAGCCGGTGGAATCATCTGTTCGTGGAAACTTCGGCGGGAAAGAAAATAAGAACCGAGTGGTCTGGCCCCGATTTGCCAACCCTGTTGTTGTGAGACGCAGTCGTATGGTCAAATCACGCAATGGCTGAAATCGTTCTCGGTATTTGGACCACGCACGGACCGCAGCTCAGCACAACCCCTGAACAGTGGATGCTTCGCGTGACCGCGGATCGTGGGCGGAAGCATTGGTTCAAGGGGACTATGTATCCCTTCGACGAACTCGTCCAGATGCGGCGAAATGAAAACCTGATCGAGCGCTCATCGCTCGAGGCGCGTACTCGCAACCACGCCGCTTGCCAGGCGGCGATTGCACGTTTAGCGGCAATCTGGAAGGAGATTAACCCTGACGTCTGCGTCGTCTTTGGCAACGATCAGCGGGAGTTGATGCTGCCGGAGCTTCAGCCCGCCTACACGGTTTACTGTGGCGAGACGTTCTGGAACGGCCCATTGGCGAAGGAACGCCAGGCGGAACTCCCACCCGGAATTGTTGAAGCGGAGTGGGCGAACCGGCCTAAAGAGCGAACTGAGTACAGGGCTTTGCCCGATCTTGCTGCCCTCCTGATCGAACGCGGACTTGATCAGGGGTGGGATTTTGCAGCTTCCAGCGAGTGGCCGTTACATCCGTCGCCACACCATCACGTTGGAACTCCTCACGCATTCGCGTACATTTTGCGTCGTGTCATGGAGGATCGTGCCGTTCCCATGCTGCCGATCATAACGAATACATTCTTTCCGCCGAATCAGCCGCGTCCGTGGCGATGTTTCGCTCTTGGAGAGTTAGTGTTCAGCGTTTTGAAGGAATGGAAGCGGGATGTTCGCGTTGCGGTTTTTGGGTCCGGTGGTATGACGCACTTCGTGATCAACGAAGAGTTTGATCATGCGTTGATCAACGCAATCCGGGGACGTGATGCCGCGTTTCTTAAGGCGGTCTCACCGAAACTGATGAAGGATGGAACGTCGGAACTGCTGAATTGGATCTCGGCCTCTGGATGTCTCTTTCAGACCAGCCTGTCGGGCGACCTTATCGATTACGTTCCGTGCTATCGCACCGAAGCGGGAACAGGTACCGCACAGGGTTTTATCGTTTGGAAATGATGCTCGTCGCCCACGACACCGGTGATCACGAAGTTTCCCAGAAGAACGATGAGATCCGGCTTTTCAGCATTGGTCGCGGCGACGACTTTTGTGAGATCCGCAAGGGTGCGACAAGGAGAACCGACATGGAGGTCGGACAGGACCGCGACTTTCATGCCGGACTGCGCTGCATGCCACGGAGAAGCGACGACCGACTACTGAACGATTCGAAGACTCGATGGCTCCCACCAAAGGCCCCAGGTGCCGACGACGATGACGATCAGAACCGCGATTGCGAGGAGTCGTTTGAGTTTCCGTCGGGATAGGCTCATGCAACAGCCACGTCACCTTCGCGACCGACGTGGTTTCTTTTTACGCGCCGTGAGTTCCCACGCTTGTCGGATATGGATCTGGAGCGCGTGATCGTCGATTCGATTCAGTTCAATTCCAACCCAACCGCTTGAACCCACATAAGGAGGTTTGAAGTATGTAGCGGGGGCGTCCTGGATGAGTGCGGATTGAAGACCCTCCGGTGCCGGCACCCACACCGCAAGGTGACCATCCTGATGGTGGTTGTCCGCAAACATTGCGAAAACCCCTTTGTCTTTCTCGACAAAGAATGTGGGCGTTCCGTGGGAGATCTTTTCCGAAACGCTGGGAACTGTCGCGCAAAGCCGTCGGATGCGATCAAGTTGCGTTTCACGCGATCCTGTACGCGACCCTTTCCCCTTCTCGCGCATTGTCAGTTGCCGGGCTCGGAACTTTGCGAGCTTTTTGATAAGACCGACGGGAACAGGCTCCGAGAGTGGAAAGAGAATGGTTCCTCGCGTGAGCTTGTACGGCGCAAGCTCGTGCTTGAACTCGGCGACAAGCGCATCGCTGGCGGGATACAGCGAGAAGTGCGCTTTCCAGCCCGCAAAATACAGGACGGGGACACCGTTCAGTTTGTAGACGGGAATCTGATAGGAGAGTCCTTCCTCGGTCCCAGGGACTGCCTCTCGAATCGTGCTTCGGACTTGTTTGAGTATTTTCTGCAAGTTCGTCGGCTTTGATGCGATGTAATCTTTCACCGACTTGTTACGCGTCTTCGCCATCGCATTAAAATACTGGAGCCCATGGACAAAATCATCATTCGTCTACTTCAGGAAAAGATCGATCAGGCGGATCGCATCGTGCGACTTGCGTTCGGTACTTTCATTGGTTTACCCGAGCCCAAAAAATTCATGGGCGACGCGGCTTACGTGCAGAGCCGCTGGCGACCGACCCAGCGTCCGCATTTGCCGCAGAAGTGAATGGCGAGCTTGCCGGCTCCCTCTTCTCCGAGGCCAACGCTGCCACGCAGAAGTCTCGCTTAAAATTCCTACGCTCCAGACGGGCGTCGTGTCGCGGGAGTTGCGCGAGGCTTAAAGGGTTTTCAGAAACGCAATCAACTGACGCTTTTCTTCGGGCGTTAGATTCAATCCGAATGGATGCCCGAGTACGGCTCGGGATTTCATGTTGAGCCCCTTGAAACCGGTCGGGACATAGTCTTCCCTAAGACGGTTCACGTCGAACCAGTCCTCCAGCTTGGCAACAGAGCCGTTGTGTTCGAATGGCCCGCGGTACCACAAGCCTTTGAGTGAAGGAACCTTGTAGTATCCCGTGCCTCGTCGCGTTTGAGTGGCGCTGACAGGATTCGTCCCCACGGAAACGGGAAGAATGTCGAACCGCCTCAAATCCTCCGGCGGTGGAGTGAATCCCATGGCAAGCGTCAACTTGTTGTTCGTGTAAAGCGGCGGGGTATGGCAGCCGTTGCAACCTTCCCTCTTGAAGATCGCCTCGCCGGCTTTTGCTGTTGCATCGTAGGGATTCGGATTTGGTGGCGGACTCAACGAGTAAAGATAGAGAGCGAGGGCATAGAGTTGTTCGTCGCTGTAACGTCCGCCGGAATACTTCGCCGGGTTTTCGGGCAATGAAATCAGCCCGAGCGGCATCGAGGCAGACGGCGCCCTGCCGAAATACATGGCGTGGACATCGGTGTCCTGATTCATTGCGGCATAGCGCATCAGGTCTCCAATGCTCCGGTGCTGGACGAGGCCTGTGGCATCCAGGTAGCGCCGATCTTTGACTCCGATGAGATCCGGAACCCGCGCGGGAAAATCAGTGCGGGTGCCGTGGCGCGCGAGGACTCCGGGAGGGATCGCGCGATGCCGCGCGGCGATATCGGACGGAGACATTCGGTCGATTTCGGCTGTCGGATCCGACGCGTTCAGCCATGAAGCGCCATAGAGAACCATCTCGATGCCGCGCGCGAGCGATGGTGTAAAAAAGCTCAGCCAGGAGGGAACACCGGTGGCCTGCTCCATGTGGTCATAATCCCAGGCGAACGCCCGATCGAACGGGAAATTCCCCTGCGCTCCCTTCACCAGAGTGCCATCCGGCATAACCCTGGAGTGGCAAAGCGCGCAGGACAGCGTTCCGATTTCGATCGCGCCCCTCTTCCGAATGACATAACGCATTCCCGCCATCACGCCATCCTTCAGAAGCGGAGGCGCCACTTCGCGATGCCATTCGCGATCTCGCACAAAGAGATCTCCGTTCGGCCCCGCGATGTGGCCAAAGGCGGATGGCGCCTCGAAGACAAGTTCTCCGGCGCGTATCCAGTCTTCGGAAGTTTTCAGCTGAGCTGGGTCGAACTCCACCTGCGGATCCTGCTGCGCGAGCCAGTCCAGGTAACCGGGCGGCTCCTTGTCCGGATGATAAATCGGGTAGGACTTGAAGACAGGTCGCACCCCGATCCCATAGTAGTACCGGGACGGGATCTGCACCGGACTGGCATCCGCTCGGGCCAACGGCAATTCCAGAGACGCCATCGCGGCATCATCGAATGTTCGCGGAATATTCAGACTCGCATCCGGCTCGGGGCCCCAGACCAGGAAAGAATTGGAGGTCGACTGCCGAATCAGAACAACGAGAAAAACGACCAGCACGACAATGCCAGCCAGCATCGCCGCAAGGATTCGCCACTTGTACTTCCAGATTCGTCTAAACATCGTCGCGTCGCTATAAAGTACGAACGAGTGTTACGAAAATTGCGGGAGCGCGTTTCAAGCATGTGAGGGCAGAGCCCGCACGCTAAGGTGGCATGATATCCGGAAGCAAGAGACCTTATTACCGCCTAATTCGCGTTTACAATTGCATTCACCTTCGTCTGCACAGAGGGGTCGATGACAAGTACTGACTGCGTGTTTACGGACACACGCTCGGGATTCCGCGCCGTCACGTACACGGCCTGGTTCAAGAACTGGTACAGAGCGCATGGATCCGGTACGTCCGGTGACGCAACTCCGAACTGCTGGGGGCCCCGCACACTGCTGAACTTCTCCCCGAATGTTTCTCTTTCCAACGGAATTCGCCGGGCTGTCGCGTGGCGAAACGAGTGGTCAGCGCATGCGGAAGTGCGGGCGAAAACGTCGTGAAAATTCGATTCACAGACTTCAGATAGCTTCCGGAGCGGGTCTATTTCCAATCACCGCTTCGCGGCGCATCGTCAAAACAGGAGTTTCGAGTCAGAATCTGGCTATCGAAACGCGAGGTTCGATTTGCGATCGATTTCTTCCTTGATACCTTCTCCAAAGAGTTCTTCGAAGTAACCCTCTTTAACAAGACGATCGACGACGCTGTTGTCCACGACGCTCTTGATGTCCAAATCTCGGATTTGATTCGCGTTCTGTGCACTCGCCTGCTCCTTGATTGCAGTAAGGGCGCTCGCGAGCACATAGGGAATGCGCTCCATCAGGTTTCGTTGCGTATTCCAATCGTAGATGCGCTCGATATCCGCAGGGTCCTGCTTGTCATAGACGATGTAGGCTTTAACGGCAAAAGCCTTATCGTCGTAATAGCGCTTAATCGCTTCTGCGTGGGCTCTGATGATTTGCTCAGGAAGCCTGGGATCTTTCGTCACGGCCTCTTTGGTGAACAGGTAGACGGTGGAAGCGTAGACATCATCGTAATCCGCAAGGTTGGCAAGATTGGTAAAACCCTGCTCCTCAACACGAAAGTATTGGGGCGCCGTTAGGAGTGTGGCATCGGCACGCCCGCTGACGAGAGCGCTTGCCCGCGCTGTTGCGTCTGTTCCAACGGGCACCCATTCCACATCTCTTGCCGTCATCGAATACTTCTTTAACAGGGCGAGTGTGTAGTTGTAGGGAGCATCGCCAACCTGGCTGACGGCAAAGTGCTTTCCTTTCAACTGAGGTACTGCGGTGAAGCTCTTCGAAGCCATCAGCGAAAACATGCCCTTGTTCAGCGAACTGCCCATCATGACGAGCGAGGCGTCGCGTGAGCTGGCCTGAATGGCCTGTTCCATGGAAGAATTCGTCATCACTGCCTCACCGCTGCTTATCGCTGCGACGCCAAGGTTACCCGCGCCGAACACGAGCTCTACATCAAGCCCATTCTTTTCGTAGTAGCCGCCCTCTTTGGCGATAAACATCGGCCAGGAGGCTGCGCTCCGCGTAGGGAAGTTGATCTTGACCTTGCGCAGCGGTGTTGGCGCGGACGAGCAACCGAGTGTCAGGCCAGCAATGGAAAGCACCAGTACGTAGGCGATTCGTCGGAACATGAAACTCTCCTGCGTTTACATCCGAGTGTAAAGTTTGCCGAAACATATCAGATTCCGGAAAAGACGGAGCGAAAGATTCGGATCGGCTGACAAGGTTTGGAGTTGAGGTATATGATGTACCGCACAGGAACTTCATGATGATTGTTCGACTTGCCCATTGCGGTTTTGTGATGCTAATGATTCTGGCAGCAGCGGCCGGCAGTACCGCTGCAGCACAAGGGCGGGGTCGAGGAGGTGGGTCTGCCGGCGCGTCCGCCCGCACCGCATCAGGCCCGGCAATGTCCCGCAACAGCGCAGCGCCTGCTGCAAGACCTCCCGCGATGGCAGGCCAGCCGGCTTACAATCGTGCCGTTACCGGTCCGCCTTCGCAGATTGTGAGGGTTCCGGACCGTCATGTCATCATCGCGACGCCGCCTTATTTCGGATACTACGGCGGGTACTACAACGGGTTCTATAACGGCTTGTATAACGGTTTCTATGATCCGTATCCGTATGCGTCGGCACCGTATTACCCCGTTGCGCCCTATGAGACCTCGTACGCGGAGCAATCTTATGCCCCGCCCTCTCCGAGTCCGGGTGAGTTGCAGTTGTCCAACCAGGTGGAGCGGCTGACGCGCGAAGTCCAACAGTTACGGCAGGATCAATCACAAGCGGCGTTGCAACAGGCACTGGCTCCGCCGCTACGAATTGCCGAACCTCCACCCATACCCATCACATTGGTGTTCCGCGATGGCCGTCGATTAACCACTCAGAGTTATGCGATCAGTCGGCAGACACTTTGGGTTGTGGGTGATCGAATGTCGATGAGGGTCGACCTCAAAGATCTCGATCTTCCTGCCACGCAGCAGGCAAATCTCGGCAGGGTCTTGCTCCTTCCGGTTCCGACGCAATAACGTGGCAGTTGTCGTGCTTTTGGCGAGGACCGTTTACGCTATCCTGGAAAGCCAGCCTTCTTTTCTTCCGGCGTATCGTCGAAGGTGGCCGGCATCCTCAGTTCTCCCTCCTCAAAGTAGAATTCTCTTACCGCGCGAACAGTGACTTTTCTGCCGTCGGACATCTCCGCTGCTGCTTGTTCGCCTTCCTTCAACCTCTCTGTCGGAGAATTCTTTTTCGTTGGGATGGAGATTCGGATCGCATTGCTCAGTTCGGTGTCCGTAAGCTTTAGACCGGTTACGTTGATCGATAGAATTTGATCGAAATCCGGAGGTTTCACAATAGAGTGCGCGAGAAAGAACTCGGATCCTCGGCCGAAGAGAAAGTATTCCAGTGTACGCGGCGCTTGGGCGGCAGGATCGAACTTGTGAAAGTGAATGACCTTCTTAATATTTACAGTCACCTTTTGAAGACCGGAAACAGGCTTGCCCTGGCGCTCCAGATGTCCGCGAACAACAGTTGCCGGAAATGATGCGAGCGGAGATGAAGCGGTGACTCGTGGAAGCACGAAGGGCATATCTGGTCCGACAGTGAACATTTTGACGTCCGGATGGCTCCGCCGGTCCGCGAAGTACAGCGACCCCACGTCCTTGCCAGCACTGCTGAATGAGCCTTCCAAAATTACTTGAAACCGGTGTGGAGTCTGATACTCGGTCCGCGTGGCGTTCAGTTTGTCAAACATCGGAAGATGCGACAAAAAGGCGGCCTGGCTTCCCACGAGCATCCAGTTGTGCAAAGCCGGAGCCTCTTCTTGAGGCGCGGGCTCGCTTCGCGCAAAGCTCGTCCAGTATGCAGACGATGCAGCAGCAGACAGCGTCTGCAACAGCTTTCGGCGGGACATTGAGAATTTACCTTGATTGTCACTCATACCGTTTCTCCTCCTTCGATTTCGGAAGCGCCATGCGCGCAACAATGCGTTAGGAATCGACATCTTTTTGCAGTTGCGGAAGCCTTGTTTGCTGACGTCATTTATCAGCACGCCGATGTCCTTTGAAAGTTGTTGCTGCTGAACGTAATGCGACTTGGTGGAACCGGCAGTTCGTATCCATTCGTATCCATTCGGATACATTTGCTGTCGAAAGCGGATGCGTGCATGAAGTTCTGCTGTTGACGCTTGTGGGCGCGGTGCCTACACGGTAGGCTAAAGCGGCACAGTTCAGGGATGACGGGTGCATAGAAGCGTGCTCTTAGGAAGCGTAGCCTCTGCCCATGGTGCGGTTAACGAGCCTCTATTGTGGCCTCTGGCGCCGGCGATGTTTCGGTCTGTTCCTGTCTGGCCCGAAACTTTACACCGATGAATAGGAGAGGGACGGTGACGATCGCGGCAATTCTTCAATGTCCCATTAGCGGATCTGATCTATCGTTCGCTGACCCGGCATACCTTACAGAGTTACGTTCGCGGATTGCGCAGGGCGCACTCAAACACGTGAGTGGGGCGCCGGTGCGCATGCAGCTTGAAAACGCTCTGCTTTCCTCAGGCGGTCGTTTCGTGTATCCCGTCGTGGACGACATTTTGATACTCCTTCCAAGCCTCGCTATCGCAAGGATGGAAGGCACACAGGCTACTTCGTACCAACATTTGGCGTCTGATACGGACAGTGTCATGCGTTTTTATGACGAGGTTGGCTGGCAGTCCAAAAAGGATGTTGTATTTCAAGATGCCGAACTATTTGAGGACCTGCGCCCGGTCAGCAAGGACTACATCCACAAATGTCACCTGCGCATTAACGAGCATCTCCTGCCGGGGGGCAAGTACTTGCTGGATGCAGCGTCCGGTCCCGTGCAGTACCGCGAATACCTGACCTACTCGGAAACCTACGAGCGAAGAATTTGCGTTGATGTGTCGTTGACGGCGCTTAGAGCGGCCAAAGAAAAACTGGGCGGAAAGGGAATATACATGCAGTGCGATATTACCCAGCTACCGCTCAAAACCGGTTCGGTGGATGGTTTCGTGTCGCTTCACACGATTTATCATGTGCCAGAAAAGAAGCAGATGTCAGCCTTCAGGGAACTCGAGCGGGTGTTGAGGCCTGGCAGAACGGGAGCAGTCGTTTACACCTGGGGCGATCATTGTTTTGCCATGGAGGTGACGCTGCACCCCGTACAGGCATCGAAACAGCTAATCAAGCGTGTCCTGCCGGCAGCGGCTGTCAGACGGCTGAAGAACGGTTCCGGGCCACAGCCGAGCGCTGCCGTGCCGACCGGACTGAGTCCGACGCAGGAAGAACCCAAACTCTATTTTCATCCTCACGACTATGACTGGTTTCATCGGGAAATCGCGTCAGCGGCGGGTTGGGATGTCCGGACATGGCGGAGCGTGAGCGTGCCTTTTCTTAAGGCGTACATGCATAGCAAGCTCTTGGGGAGGGGCCTGCTGTCCGCCCTCTTTTGGATCGAGAACGCCGCCCCGCACCTCTGTGGCAAGTTCGGCTGTTACCCTCTGCTGGTTTATACAAAACCCGGATCTGGCGATGCCAGCGGATCGTAGATGGTTAGAGTGCGGTTGCGGGCCGATTTATCTGATGAAAGCTGGAGGAAAACTTGGCATGGCGGACCCGGTCGGTACAGGCATCAAACGAGCAGGTTGAGTGGGTCGCGGTGGCGTCGCGGATTTCATGAGCTCTTCCAGCATCCCGAGATCAACATCTTTACGATTTCCGAGAGCCTGAGCGGCGGCGCGGCGGACGGAGGGATCCTTATCGTTTTGGGCGGCTTGCGCGATAAAAGGTACAGCCCTGGGATCGTTGAGCCTGCTGACAAACATCACAAGATCCGTCCTGAGTAAGACGCTACCGTTCCGGTAAATCTTTTCCATTAAGGCGAATTTTTCCGGATTCGAACTCACGGCGATTTTTTCCAGGACTGCTCGATGATCCGATACGGTCATGAGGGACAGGGCTTCGCTGGCAACCCCTTCGGTTTCTCGTTTTGCCAACAGATCCATGATTGCCTTAGCCACTTCTTCCTTGTCCGGGTTCCGACGGCTGAACCAGAAGAACGCGCTGTTCCGCATATTTGCGACCGCAGCGGTATTCGCCCAGACACCTAACAAGAAGGGCACTGCTTTCGGCGAGTCACTGTTGGCAATCGTGCCAAGGTTGGCGAGAACTGCCGGGTCGGAAGGGTTAGCTTTCAAGCGCTCCTTCGCGTCTTCAATGCCACGATCCCGATCGAGTTGAATGATCAGCCTCAGGGCTACGGCGTTCATGCTTGCATTCGGCGGAAAGTTGTCCGAGTAAATCTTGTTCGGGGGCCCGGCAGGAGTGATCGCTCCTCGCAGAAGATCGGCGCGAGCCTGTGCCTCACGCAGCTCAGCCGGGCTATTCCAGATCGACGCTTCAGGGGCAGTACCGGGCAATCCACCAAGTTCCAGGATTCTTTCGTTGATGTCGTCCTGCCATTTCGACTGCGGGTAGTTTCTGCGGAAATTCTCGATCTCGGTGCGTGCGTCCTGGACGCGACGAAGCTGAACGAGCGCATCGATGAGGTAGTAAGCAGTCCGGTCGGACTGGTCCGCTTTCGGATACTTTCTGAGAGCTTCACGGAACTTCTTCTCGGCTTCAACAAAATTGCCATCATGCTGATATTGGACACCTTCGTTAAACAGCCGGCGGGCTTCAGAGTTTTCCATCGGCGTCTGTGCAGCGCCCGCTGAGGGATGCCATATAGCCAACACCACAGCGAACATCAAACTGCAAGTTAACGAATGCCGTTTCATAAGGTGCCTAGTCGCCGTCTACCAGAATTGGCTGAGGCTGGTATGCCTTCATATTCGCGATCAGCCCACTTCCGCGGATACGAGTCTGGATCTCGACAATATCCGGAGCGGAATCCGCATTCTTGATTTCACGGAGATAATTCTCGTATTCGTCCAAAGCCATGCGCACAGGAGCGAAATCGGCAGTCCGCGACTTTTGTCTCTCGATTTCCGCCAGGTCCCGTTGCGCTCGGAAACGGGCATCCTGGAGGTCTTCCTGAAGCTCGGGATCGATCTTAGTAAAGTTGCGAAGAAACAGTTCCGATTGTCGGAGAAATTCAACGACGGTGTGATTGAGCCCTTTGATGTGGTCGTCAACAAACTCGATCTGAGGCGCTGCCTTCGCCAGGCCTTCGACGGGCGTGCGCAACGCGCCCAGGGTGACGACCGCGGCAATCGCCGCCGCGGCCACTGCCGACCACTTGAGGTATAAGCGGTACACTCGGGACGTATTGCTATCAATGAGGCCCGTGCGAAGCTGCTCGTCGAATCGATTCCAGTAGACTTCGGGTAGTTCCGGTATCGGCGGAGCAGCCCCGTCAATCGCCTGCAGAATGAGCCGGGTGTCCTCGCAGAAAGCTTGACACGCCTCGCAGTCGCCGACGTCCTCGGTCAAACCAGCGATCCAGTCCTCACGGAATCTCTGGCAATCGTGCATTACTCCCCTCACTTAACTTCATTTCCCGAGTGAGAAACTCCTCGCGCAGCCTGGTGTGAATCCGGAAAAGTGTCTTCTTGACCGTACCCACGCTCGTGCCGAAATAGTCAGCGATTTCCTCGCAGGTCAAACCTGACCGGTGTCTCATCACGAACATCAGACGCTGCTGCGCCGAGAGCTCTTCGATACGCTGCAGGATCTGTTGAACGAGGATGTTGTTGAAAGCTGTGCGATCAGAGCCGGCAATTGCAAAGCCAGGACCGTCCGTAACGTCTCCGGCCCGCGGGAGAACCTTCTTGCGTTTTTGGCTGACAAACGAATTCACCATGATTCTGTGCAGCCACGTATGAAACGACGAATCGCCACGAAACCGATCAATCGCCTTATAGGCGTTTAAAAAGACCTCCTGGACCAAGTCTTCCGCATCATGATAGTTGCCGCAAAACCGCAAAGCCAGGGCATGCATGGATCGTTTGTGATTCGATACCAGCATACAGAAGGCATCTACATCACCTTGCTTGGCCTTTGCAATAAGTTCGGTTTCCGCCGGCGGCACCATTTTGCGCTCGCTGAATTTGGACGCCCGCTCAACCCCCGCGGTTGGCAGCGGCTGGTCAGAATCATAGATGACGACGGTCCAAGAGGTTAGAAGAATTTGATGGGTTCGAAATGCGGCGTTAAACCGCCTGGCGTAGGTAAACGCGGGATCTCAGCGGCCTAATGCCGCACATTCCTGTGCACAAACGCCACCATCAGCCCATACACGATTGCATTAAACAGGAAGACGGATCGAATGCTCCACCCGCCGAGGCTGCCCGCAACGAGGGGGCCTGCGGCGCCACCGAGCATGCCTGTCGACTGTAGCAACGCGAAGCCGGTGCCACGATACTCTTCTGGTATCACGTCGCTGGCCGCAGTGACCGTCAAGGTGAGAGTTCCGCCTGCGAGGAGCGCTAGCATCACCCGAAGTACGGAGAATGACGCGGTTGAGCGCGCGTAGACCATCGGAACCAGCACAGCAATGCTTAGGAGGAGCCGCACTGAAATCAATCGTCGTAGTGTGATGCGGGTGGCAAGTTTCCCGGACATCCATGCAGATAAGGCTTCTCCAAATGTTGCTACGGAAATTACAGCGCCGGCTACCCATGTTGCAGTTGTTCCGAGTTCCTCCAGGAAGAGAGGTACCGTCAGACCGAACGTCCGATCCGCAAGATTGACGGAAAACAGAACAAGCATGGTCGTGAAGAATTGCGGCCGTCGCCAGAATCTCGAGGCGTCTTTTGTGGCTTCTCCGTTCTCGCTCTTGTTTGGAGAATCGCCATAGAGCGCGAAGACGCTGACTACCGAACCCAACATCACAATTCCCGTCACGAAGAATGTGGAGCGGATTCCGATGACATTAGAGAGAATGCCGCCTGCAAAAGGCCCGACACCGGCCGCGAGAATCTGAACTGCTTGCAGCGTGCCGACAACGTGGGGCACTTTCTCGCGCGGCGCCGCCTGCGTGACCAGCGCCACCGAGACACTATTGAATCCTCCAAGAAGTCCCAGCAGAGCGCGCAACGCAAGCAACTGGTAAACGTTTTGTGCGAAGCCCATGCTGAACCAAATCAGCGCGTTCGCGATCGTCGCCCGCTGCGCCATGAGCTTAAGGCCCCACCGGTCGCCAATGCGTCCCCAGACCGGACCGCAAAGAGCTGAGACCAGCGGGCTGCAACTGAGGAGTAATCCGCTCCAGAACGCGACGCCGGCTTTGGATGTAATACCCAGCTCACGCACGAAAGAAGGCAGGAACGGCATCACCAGCGTATAGCCGAAGAAGATAAACGCAGCGGAAATCGTGATCGCGAATTGGTTCCTACGCCATTGCGTCATCGATGGGGAAGAACCCGCAGCAGACCAAGGATGGACTTCGCGTCCTGAATACGCCCATCGTCAATCATTCGAAGAGCTTCGTCCTGTGTCGCAGTCTCGACGTCAATGATTTCATCTTCGTCGAGATTCGTTTGCGTTTTGACGAGATCGGTCGCTTCGAAGAGGTACATGAACTCCGTCGTAAAACCCGGCGTGGTCCAGAAGCGCGCCCGCTCGACCAGACTTCCAGCGAGGTAACCTGTTTCCTCTTCGAGTTCACGTCGCGCAGCATCGAGCGGAGCCTCTCCAGGATTCAGTCCCCCGGCACAGATTTCCAGCAGACGCGTTCCCGTAGCGTGTCGATATTGACGGACCAGGACGACATCGCCGTTCCCAAGGAGCGGCACAACGCATACAGCTCCCGGATGCTCGACGATCTCCAGCGTGGTTGTATTTCCCTTTGAATCCACGATGCGGTCCAGACGCACCTGCACGTGCCGTCCTTTGAAGGCGACTTCGCGGTGAATAAGCTTGGGGTCTGCCATTTATGCTTCTGCCAGGACTTCTCGGAGCGCGCGCACGGTTTTGTCGACTTGCTTGGGCGAAATGATAAACGGCGGCAGAAAACGGAGGACCGTGTCGTGGGTGCAGTTGATGATGAAACCACGGTCGAGCATCTTTTTGACGTAGTCTTTGCCAGGAACGTTCAGCTCGATTGCGAGCATCAATCCGATCCCACGAACTTCCTTCACGACGGGAAGATCTTTGAGACCTTCCAGCCGGCTCTTGAAGTAAGCCCCGGTATCACGGATATGGCCCAGCAGTTTCTCGTCTTCGATAATCTTGAAGTACTCCAGGCTCGCGCGACACGCCAGTGGGCCGCCGCCGAATGTCGTACCGTGTTCGCCGGCCTTGATCGCTGCGGCGACGTTTTCCTTCAGAATTACGGCGCCCATGGGAATTCCCAGTCCAAGAGGTTTGGCGCACGCGATCATATCCGGCAGCATCGTCTTGTCGGTGGGATCGATCCATTGATGGAAAGCAAACCACTGACCGGTACGGCCAAGCCCGCATTGGATTTCGTCTGCAACAAGCAACGCGCCGCTTTCGGACGTCAGGCGTCGCAGGGCGCGGTAGAACTCTTCCTTCAGCGGATAGATGCCACCTTCGCCCTGGATCGTTTCGATGAGTACTGCGCAGACGTCTGAAGTGAGCTTTTGCTCCAGGTCCGCAATGTTGTTGGCTTCTACAAACTCGAATCCGGGAACCAGGGGTTCAAAGGGCTCGCGATACTTCTTGCTTGCGGTAGCCGACAGCGCACCCAGCGTCCGGCCGTGAAATGCATTGTCCATGGCCAGCACGCGATATTTCTTGCCCGACCCGTTTGTGAGGGCGCGTCCGGCATATGCTCGAGAAAACTTGATGCAGGCTTCAATCGACTCGGCGCCGCTGTTGGTAAAGAACGCACGGTCCAACCCTGACAGTTTGCAGAGCTTTTCTGCCAGGCGACCTTGATATTCGTGGTAGAAAAGATTTGAAACGTGAAGGGGCCGCTTGATCTGTTTTCGCAACACCTGCTTCACGCGCGAGTGGTTGTAACCCAGGGCATTCACTCCAATTCCTGCCAGCAGATCCAGATAACGTTTGTTCGCCGCGTCGACAAGGTAAGCGCCGCTCCCACGCTCTATGAGAACGTCGTGGCGCGCGTAGGTTCCGAGAATGTATTTTTGCTCTAGTTCTTTGACGTGTGACAATTGCATCGCTTCGAAAGCTTAGCACAGACGTTCTATGAAGATTCTCACCGCGAACCAGCTCCGGAAGATCGATCGCTTATCCGGGAATACGCTCACCCTGATGGAAAACGCGGGCACGCGCGTTGTGGAGACCATCGAAGAGCGATTCGAAAACCTGGACGACCTTCAGATCTACGTGCTCTGCGGCAAGGGGAATAATGGTGGTGACGGATTCGTCATCGCACGATTGCTTGCCGAGCGTGGCTGCACCCCTCATGTGTTGCTGTTTGCCCGGGAGAGTGACATTATCGGCGATGCTGCAACAAACCTTGCCCGGCTCAACGCCTTCGACGAATCGCCGACGGTTATTCTTGATGAGACGCAGTGGGCGGAGTTTAGCGGTGAGGAGGAGCCATCGCTGGTGATTGACGCTCTGCTCGGCACCGGAATCACACGGCCGGTAGACGGTCTTTACCGTGCCGTGATCGAGAGCATTCCCGATCTTTTCCCTGAAGCAACCATTCTTGCCGTCGATCTTCCTTCAGGGCTTTCTGCAGATAGTGGCGAGGTCTCTGGAGCGGCAGTTCAGGCCGATGTCACGGTGACCTTCACGGCGCTGAAGCCTTGTTTGGTGTTCCCGCCCGCCCACAGGTATGCCGGTGACGTGATCGTCGCGGATATTGGCAATCCGGATGAGCTTACTTCCGCACCGGAGCACAAGTTGAACCTCATCACTCCGGACGATTTTCCGGATGCTTTGCATCGACGCCAGGAAGACACGCACAAGGGCGACTATGGAAGAGTGCTGATCGTTGGCGGTTCGCGCGGGAAGACCGGAGCGGCAGCGATGGCTGGCCAGGCTGCTCTCCGTTCAGGCGCGGGACTCGTGACGGTCGCAACCCCGTCGAGTTGCCTGCCCCAAGTTGCAGCAACCATGCCGGAGCTCATGACTGAGCCTCTGGAGGAAACCTCCGCAGGAACAATCGCCAACGCTTCCATTGCACAGTTGCTCGCAGGCAAGACCATGCTTGGACTCGGGCCCGGCCTCGGCACTCATCCTGAAACGCAAGCCATGGCCCGCATCGCATTGCACGAAGCCTCGATGCCCGTTGTGCTGGATGCTGATGGCTTGAACGCTTTTTCTGCGCACGTTGCGGAGCTGCGCGGCACGGCAAACCGCCCTGTCATCATCACTCCACATCCCGGAGAAATGGCACGCCTCATTCATCGGGAAGTTGCACAGGTGAACGCGAATCGGATCGATGTTGCTCGTGATCTTGCGGTGGCGCATGATCTCCATGTCGTACTCAAGGGCTTTCGTACAGTTGTCGCGTTTCCTGATGGGCAGGTATTCATTAACGCAACGGGTAATCCGGGAATGGCGACTGGTGGCGTGGGCGACATCCTTACGGGGATGCTCGCCGGTATCCTCGCGCAGGAGCGCCTTGGCACGTTTGCGGAGCGTGTGCTATTTGCGGTTCATCTTCACGGCCTGGCCGGAGATCTGGCAGCGGAAGAGAGCGGGGAAGAATCGCTGGTTGCAACGGACCTGCTGTATTACATCGGTGCCGCCTGGGAGCAGCTGCGCGCGTGATTTCGACATCCGAAGCCGAAACATTTCAAATCGGAAAGCAAATTGCCGAATCCATGCGCCTGCCGGCTCATATCCTTCTTTACGGAGATCTCGGAGCTGGCAAAACTTCGTTGACGCGAGGGATTGCCGCCGGCTTCGGCCTGGAGGATGTGGATGAGGTCGCCAGCCCCACCTTCACGCTCATCAACGAATACCGCGGTCGCGTAAAGATCTATCACATCGATCTTTACCGTATCGAAACCGGATTCCTGGACGGCCTCGGGCTCGACGAAATCTTTGAAGACCCGAACGCGGCTGTCGTTATCGAATGGGCGGAACGTCTTGGTGATTTCCCGACACCGGGTGCCGCCCGAATCCTCCTGGAATACCTCGACGAAAATTCGCGCAAGATAGAGATCACGCCCTCGGCGTAGAATAGATTTCAGCGGACTCCATGTGGAAATTGGTGCTGCTCGCTTTACTTCAAGCTGTCATTCCCGCCCAGCGGGAAATCGCAGGTCCTTACGTTTCACGGGAGGACCAGGGGCAAACGACAAAGGTTGTCCTTAAGAATGGTCTCACTGTCATTATTCGAGAAGAACATGCGGCCCCGGTAGCCAGCATCACGACTCACGTCAAAGCGGGTTACTTCAATGAGGAAGACCGCTGGGGCGGCATCTCTCACGTCGTCGAGCACATGCTCTTCAAAGGGACGGCACAACGTCCCACGGGCGAGATCGCGCGGCAGACGCAGGCCCTGGGCGGCGTTCTTAACGGTTACACGGACTATGAACGGACCGTCTACAGCCTCGTCGTTCCCGCTGCAAACACGCTGCCTGCTCTCGAGATTCAGGCCGACGCGCTACAGCATCCTTCCTTCGATCCAGATGAACTGAAGCGCGAAATCGAAGTGGTGCTCCAGGAAAGCAACAGGAAGCTGGACAATCCAACGGCTCTCTCTTCCGAGAAACTTTATGAGACGGGCTTCAGCGAGCACCGCATCAGGCGTTGGGCACTTGGTTCGGCCGATGGATTACGAGCTCTTACGTCGGATGATGTTGCCGGGTACTACCAAAAATACTACCGGCCTTCTAACGTCGTGCTGGTCGTTGTGGGTGCAGTAGATCGGGAAAAGATTCTCGACGGCATCGTCAAGCTCTACGGATCAATGGAAAGCGCGACGGTTGAACGCGATGCTTCTCCTCCGGAGCCCGCACAGGCCGGACTGCGTTACGCGTGGCGCCGTGCCTCGATTCAGCAAACTCACGTCGCAATGGGTTTCCATGCTGCAGGCATCCTCTCGGAAGATGCCCGGACACTTGAAGTGCTCGCGGCGATTTTGGGAAATGGCCGATCATCCCGTTTGAATGAGATCGTACGCGATCAAAAAGGCCTGATGACATCCGGCTCAGCAGAATTGCGGGCATTCAGCGACATCGGATATTTCGAAGTGCACCTCGAAACCTCATCACCAATCGAAGCGGCAATTGCTGCTCTTGCAGAAATCGAGAACATCAAGCGCTTCGGGGTGAGTGGGGAAGCGGTGGCGAGAGCCAAGGCGGGGATTGCTCAGGATTACTTCAGCCGCATGGAAACGGTTGATGGGATCGGTGACAATCTTGCTTATTCCGAATCTCTGAAGGACTGGACCTGGTCTTCAACGTATTTAACGGATATTCAGAGAGTCACTCCCGAACGGGTCACGAATGCCGCCCGCAAGTACCTGACAGTCTCCAATCTCGCTGTATTTGAGTATCTGCCGGAATCGATTGAACGCTATCTGTCCGCAAGTGAGTACACCACGGCCGTCATTGATAAGGTGGAGGCAGCGGTTGCACGGCGCACCGAGGAGGAGTTGCCCGTTGTAGCCCAAATACCGACCCGAAGCGACGGCCTTGTTTCGGATATGGTGGGCGCGGTCCAGCGCCGATCGATTTTGCGCGGACCCGAAGTCTACATCCTCGAGGATCATCGCCTTCCGATCGTGTCGTTCGGAATCTTTTTTCCTGGTGGCCGTCTTTTGGAAACGCAGGAGAATGCCGGTATCACCGAACTCATGTTACGAAGCGCGCTTCGCGGTACGAAGAGTTTCGATTCGGCTCAAATTGCACGGCGGCTCGAAAATGCGGGTGCTCGCATACAGGTCGTGAATGAACCGGATTTCTTCGGATACATCGTTCATGGATTGGCGAGCCGGATGGATCAGGCGGTACGGATTCTCGTCGACGTTCTCCAGGATCCGGTTTTTGACGAGCCCGAAGTCGTCAGCGAGAGAGCCCGGCAACTGAATCGGGTCCGAGCTCTGCGCGATGACAATACGGCCTTTCCTGTAAGCCTGTTCATGCAGTCTGTGTTTGGGAATGCGGCGTATGGACGTTCAGCCGTAGGGACCGTGGAAGGAATCGAAAAGGTGACCGCTGTTCAGATGCGAGCGTGGTTTGGGAGCAATGTAAGAAAGGTTCTTCCAACAATCGTGATCGTGGGCGACACGCGAGGGACGGCTCTTGTCGCTCCCATTGCAGACGCGCTTACCAACGAAGATCTCGAGACTCGAAGTCTGGCCGCGTTGCCGCGCGCAGAGGCGGCGGGCCAGTCGGAGCAGACCGTGGAGTCGACCAGCCGGCAACAAACGGCGCTCGTCTATGGCTTCGCGGGTGTAGGCGCGTCCACGACAGAACACTACGCGCTGGACTTGCTGACGAACGTCGTATCCGGAAGAGGCGGACGCTTCTTTGAAGCCATTCGCGAGAAACAGGGACTCGCCTATCCGGTCTGCACCGCGAACATAGCGCTTTCCAAAGGCGGAGCTTTCTATACGTACATCGCGTTCTCTCCGGAAAAGGAAACCGAGGTTCGGGGACTATTGGATGCGGAGCATGCCAGGCTTCGAAAAGACGGAGTGACCGGAGAAGAACTCAAGCGAGCTGCCGAGTCCATTGTTGGCGCTGAAGCTGCTGCGTTACAGACGCGGAATTCGCGTGTGCTGGATTACGCCCGCGCCATTTACTCCGGCGCCGGCGTTCAGTCCGTATCGCGATATGAAGCTTCGATGCGGGCCGTCACAGCGGCCCAGGTGAAGTCCGTCATCGACCGCGTGCTGGATCCTTCCTCGCTTCGTATCGGTATGGTTCGCGGAAAGACAGACTAAAAGCGTTAGCTTTTTGATTGATGAACCTGAAACTTCACAAATACCAATACACAATTAATCAATCACAAAGCACCCGATTTCTTCGGAAAAATCGCGGAGACAGTTTGTGACCCGCTTATTCCAGGCTGAAGATGCTGATGGTTCCGCTGGACGTGCGGACCTTGATGTTATTCCCGCCGCCGTTGACCGTTGCCCCTTGTCGGTCCGGACCAGGAAGAAGGCCCTTGAGCGCGTTGACGGGAGGCTTTAGAGAGAAGTCTGAGAGGATTCGGCTCTTGCCATTGAGTGGGGGCTTTTCGATCACGGCGTCAATGGTCGCCTTCATTGCTTTCGGCACATACATGGTGATGTTGCCGAGAGTCGCTTCGGCCGTGATGTGAAGATCTCCAGAGTAATTGGTTGGCGAGAGGCGGAAGAAGATGTCTCCGACGTTGGTGACGGCCTTTACCCAGGAACCGGCGCGCTCGATCCGAATATTTCCAGAATCTGTTCTCCCGTCGAAAGAGCCGTGAACATACTCACTTTTGATATCGCCCGCCTCCGTAGTCACCACGACATCTCCGTTGGATTCGCGGATCATGATCGAGCCGCTGCCGAGCTCCGCTTTGACATGTCCCTTGACCAGTCCTGCGGTGATATCCCCACCCTGTGTCTTGAACTCTGCGTTGCCGCCAACGTCGCCGAGCTGAATCCTTCCGCCGTATCCCCGGATTTCGGCGTTACCGCCGATATTGCCGGTCCGGATCTCCGTTCCGACGATCAGGGTGTTTCCTTTGATATTGCCGGCTGTGACCTTGCCGCCGGATGTCCGGAGGAGCGCCTCGCCGTCGGTCTCCATGATCTGAATGCTTCCGCCTTGAGTCGAAAGATCGAGGGTCACGCCTTTGGGGACACGAATCTTCCAGTCGGGAATGCCAATGGATGCCGGCGCTTTCGCCGATATTTCCACAGTTTCCCGCCGGCAGGTTTCGTGAACGACGACCTGACGATTGGATACGTCGATGTCAACGGAGTCGGATCCGGTGGTGTCGACGATCAAGTTACCCGCGGGCGCGCGAAGCACAAGTCTGCCGTCTGCTGTAATCGGGCACTTGCCAAACAGGTTCAGCGGCAGCATCAACGCGACAAGCAGAGTCAGACGGAGCCGCAAATTCATCTCTGGTCACCTACCGAGTGGACCAGGCCCTGGCCTTTCAGACGAACATAGGTATTGTCGTCGTTTCGCGTCACGGCTTCGATGCTGTTGGCCATCGCTTCACTCTTCGTGAAAGGGGCCAGGGCATCGATCACAGCCACCCGCACTCCATCATTCGGATCACTCATCAGGGCTTGCATAAAGGCCGCGCGAACATCGTCGTCATCCGCGAACGGCTTGAGGCCATCAAAAGCCTTGAGTCTTACATTCAAATTTTCATCGTTCAGAAGGGCGTGTATCAACACCTCCTTCACGGAGGGTTCGGAAGATTTTCTGGCCAGCACTTCCACAGCCTGCATTCTCGAACCGGGGTTCATGGAGTCCTGCAGAGCGCTGAATAGCAACCGGCGCGTCGTATCGTCTTCGAGCTTTCCGGTAAACCGGAGCGGTTGCACAACGTCTCCAGTAAATTCAACGGTCGCGGTATCCGAGCCGGTGTTCACAATACGAACGTTGGAAACTCTGCTGTTTTGCGGAACTGCCGAAAGCGCCATGGCAGCGGGAGAATCGCCAGCGGACGGGCCCACCGCTGACACCTGATGGTTGCTGATATACACGCCAAACGCGAGTCCCAGTGCGATAAGCGTTGCCGATTCGAGCATGCGCATTGGGGTGAAGACCACGGAAAAGGCCGGCATGCGCCACCATGATCGTTTTGTTTCGATACGGTCGAGTTGATCCGCTAATCCCCGGCGGCATTCGACGAGCAGATCCGAGGGAAATTCCCATGCGGTCTTGTCCTCAGCCAGAGCATTACAGAATGCGTTGTGTTCCTCGTAAGACTGGCGGCATCCCGTACACCCGAGCAGGTGAGTCTCCAGGCCTGCTCTCTCGCTGTCGTCCAATTCTTCGTAGAGCGAGAGGACAATCTGCCTCTGGTATTCTTGACAGCTCATACTTTTCCCAATTGCGCCCTAAGTTTCTGCGTGGCGCGGAACAGATAGTTTTTAGCAGTTTCTTCAGTACTACCCATGATTTCACCAATCATGCGCAAACGCAGGCCTTGATAGTGCCTCAATTCAAATACAAGACGCTCCTTTTCGGAAAGGCTTTTTAAGGCTTCCTGAATTCTTTCTCCAACCTCTCTGCCGTACAACCGCCGCTCCGGGTTGCTGTAGTAGGTTGTCGCAGCCAGGGTGTCCTTCAGGGCGGGTCGATCCGGATTGGTTTCCGTGTCGGATTCGTAGGAGATTTCTTCCTTCAGGGTCTGGCGTTTTCGAAGATGATCGAGGCTGACGTTCGTGGCGATGCGGTAGATCCAGGTATAGAAGCTCGACTCGAATCGAAACCGGTTCAAAGAGCGGAAGGCTTTGAGGAACGTTTCCTGGAAAACTTCTTGCGCCTCTTCGCGATTTCCAAGCATGTGGAACGCAAGCCGCAGGATGTCGCGGTCGTGCTTCCGCACGAGCTCTTCAAAAGCCTCTCGATTGCCGCTCTGAGCCTGCTCAATGAGGAGCTTTTCTTCGTCGGAGTCGTAACCAGCTTGTTCGGCTCTTCTCAATACGGCTTCCATAGATACGGGCGTTAGACGCCCCAGTTTTGAGAAGGATAGAGGCGAAATCTTCAGTTCGCCTGCCGCACACTCGGTGGGGCGAGGGCGAGCTTTTGGCCAACATCCAGTCGTGTCGAAGTCAGTTTATTCCATTTCTTCAAATCATTGACTGTTACGTTGAATCTGGCTGCGATGGATGTCAAGGTGTCACCGCGTTTGACCTTATAGGAGGAGGCTGTGGAGGCCTGATAGGAGGGGGTGGCAGAGGCCGCTAGGACGGTCGTTTTGGCCGCTTCCGGGGTTTTTGATGCGGCAGAGGATGCGGCGGGCGCCGGGGGCCGGCTACTGCCGCTCATGGGAATGAGCAGTTCCTGGCCGATCTTCAAAGCTGTCTTTACGCTGATTCGGTTCGCCTGAGTGAGATCGTTAACGGCTACCCCATAGGATCTGGCAATAATCGAGAGCGTTTCGCCCTTTTTTACGTTGTGATATCGCCAGATGATACGTTCATTGTCTGGCATCGATACAATCTTGTCGGCGAACATTCCGGCGTATCCCTTGGGGAGGATAAACTCAAACTCCGCGTCGTCGGGGGGTGTGGTCCAACGAAGAATATGGGGGTTTAGCTCCTTCAATTGGTCTACCGAGACTCCCAGGTTCTCCGCGATGACGCGAAGGTCGGTGGCCTTTTCCAGACTTACTCGCTCCGTTTCGACGAACGGGGCAGGCTCTACCGAAAATCCGTATTGATTGGGATCCCTGCCGATGATCGCCATTGCAACGATTGTTGGAACGTAATTGATCGTCTCTTTCGGAAGGGCCTTCTTGTCTGCCAATTCCCAGAAAGTCGTCGACTTCGTCCTCAGCAGCGCGTTCTCGATTCGGACAGGACCGGCGTTATAGGCCGCCATTGCCAGGTACCAATCATCAAATTCCTCGTACAGATCCTTGAGGTGCCTTGCGGCCGCCCGCGTGGACTTCTCGGGATCGGAACGTTCATCGATCCACCAGGTTTGACGCAGACCATATTCTTTGCCGCGGGAGGAGATGAACTGCCACATTCCACGGGCTTTGGCGCGCGAAATTGCTCGGGGCAGAAAAGCGCTTTCCGCCTGAGCCAGAAAGACGAGGTCGAGCGGAACACCCTCTTCCATCAGGATTCGTTCCATCATGGGTCGATAGACGCCGGCGCGCTCCAGACCGACATTGATCGTATTTCGGCCGCGCCCGTTCTGGAAGTACTCGAGTGCTGCAAGAACTCTGCCATTAAGCTCAATCGGAAGGTCGTGTTGCGCGGTGCGAATTCCGGCTTCAACAACTTCCTTCTGCTTGGGATCGACCGGGGCGGGGAAGGTAGGAACAAGATTCAGGTCGTCGATAGCCGCGTGTTGTCCACCCTGGTCCGCGAAGCCATCCCCACTCTTCATCGCCGTCAGTTCCATCTCATGGACCCGTGCCACCAGGTCACTGAGTTCCCCTCGAAGGCGGTCGTTTCGGGGAAAGGTTCGGGATGAGTTCAGAAGGATGTCGATCGCAGCGTCGAATTCAGTTTTGGCTTGTTTGAGGAAGCCGGTGTCATAGAAGTCCGCACCGCGTTCGAAGTGACTGTGGGCCTCAGCGATGACGGCGCCGACCTCATCCGGCGGCATAGGAGCTGGAGGCGGCAGTTCGGTCGAAATCTGCGCCTGCACTACAGCCGGGCTTGTTGTCGGTACCGGGAGACGTGCAGCGGATGGCTTTTGCGGTGCTGCGGTTGACACTCTAGGTACGGGTACAGTCTTTGGCCCACCGGGTTTACACCCTAGCAGAAGCGCTGTGAGGGTAAGGACTGAACCGAGTCGCCCGGTCAAATAAACACTCCCGTCCTTTGAATTCCGTATCCACAGAAAAAAGCGGGGTCAGCTTAAGCGACGGACGTGAACCAAGTCAATTGATATAACCCGCTAAAAGATGTTTTGATTTCAAAAGGATAGCGACGGGAATCGGCTGCCTAAGGCATGCGTTTCAGCTCGACATATTCCGCGCTACCCGGTGCAATCTGTACAGGCAGGCCCCGGTCCTCATAAATCTGGACGAAATCCGGATCGTACCAGGACCCAGGAGGTGCGTCCTTCCATGCGAAAATCTTGTAGCTTCCCGGAGCGATCCCTTGCAGTTCAAAACGCCCGGTGGAGCTAGCCATAAGCGCGATGTAGAGATCGCGGCGGTGGCGCGCTTCAGGAATGAGCGCAACGCGAGCTGCTCCGCCGGTTTCTCCTCCACCGGCGAGAACACGCCCATCAAGTCCTCCCGAATCCGGAGATAAGAGAATGTCGAGGCCTCCTTCGAACGTCGAAGTGAGGTGGAGCCCTTTATCGGCGATATCCAAATCTCCGTTGCGAATGGACTTCACATAAAGGCGCCGGAGCGACGACGCGCTCGGAAGCGTGTTGCCGGCGGCTTGAATAAAGACTCTGTAATCCCAGGGTGGAACGCCCCGGAACGTGAACCGACCGTCTGCAGATACGGTCAGGCTCTGGGCAGGCATCAGGAGGTCATTATGCGGGAGCGACA